>Ga0315287_10004765_pt1 | contig 13274 bp, 11 predicted proteins | sample YL17G11_0_MG_FD_205037 | JGI IMG/M metagenome (GOLD analysis project Ga0315287, IMG submission 205037) | Sediment microbial communities from Yellowstone Lake, YNP, Wyoming, USA - YL17G11_0 | ecosystem: Environmental > Aquatic > Freshwater > Lake > Sediment | place: USA: Wyoming | collected... | reverse complement strand
TTGATAAAGGGGCGAAGGAGGATTTCGTTCCAAATTCGGATGGCGGCGCAGCGCGTCTTGACCGGCTTCCAAGGAAGTTGAGCTCTTTTTGTGGGAGCGGCATCTTGCCGCGATGATCGTGGCTGGAGCCTACTCCGCCGAAGTAGCTTTGGCTACGAAGGCCGGGAGCCACTCCCACAGGAAGACCGACTTATTTCCACATAGGCTGACGCAACCGTATTCTTTCGAAGCCGTTTAGACATGGCCGAGAGCCTGAATCGGATCCATGCGCGCGGCTTTAAAGGACGGCTGCAGGCTGGCCGCCACCGCGACGACGATCACGATGCCCACTACGGCCAGAAGATCTGCGGGGTTCAACCGTACGGACAACAGCAGGCCGGTCTGCTGGCCGAAATCGAAGGTGATTTTCGAAAGGTTGAGGACGAAAACGACCCCCACGCTCAGCAGGGCGCCCGCGACGGCGCCGACGGCCCCCAGCAGAAACCCCTCGACCAGGAAAAGCGACAGAATTCGGCGCGGCGGGGTGCCCATGGCGGCGATGGTCCCGATCTCCCGCACGCGCTCGTAAACCGCCATGATCATCACGTTCATGATGCTGACCAGAACGATGGCGACCAGCATGATTTTGATGAAGACGGTCATCAGGTCGATCATCCGGGCGATGTTGTAGAAGGGCGAGAGCTTCTCCCATGTGTGGACCTCGAAGGCGGGCTGGCCCGTCTGGTTTTTCTCCTGCGCGAGGCGTCCTTCGATATCCTTGAACACCGACTGGAGGCGGCTGAAATCCTTCAGCCGCACGGCGATCTCGCTGATTTCCATCTCTTCCATCCGCAGCAGGTCCGTGGCGTCCTCGATGTGCACGTACCCATCGCGTCCGCCGGGGCCGGTGACGCCCTCGAGGATCCCGCCGACTACGAACTGCTTGCCGTTCACGGAACCGTCCTTGTTGGTGGCGATGATGACGACCGGGTCGCCCACCTTGACCTTCATCCCTCGGGCGAGGAGTTCGGGTACAAGGATCTTGCCTTTGAGGACGGCTTTCTCTCCGTCCAGCACCCGCGACATGAGCAGCGGTGCGGTCCGGGCCTCCTTCTCGGGGTCCACCCCGTTCAGGCGGATGTTGGTGGTCTCGGTGAAGTTGCTGAACATGCCGCCCAGTTTGATGCGCGGCGCGTAGGCCTCGACGCCCGGGGTGTCCTTCAAAACGCTTTCGATTTTGCCATAGGCCCTGGCCTTGAGGTTCATGTTCAACGGCAGGGTGTCGATGGCCGCAAGATACCCTTTGCGGTGGATCTGCAGGTGGCCGATGTAAGAGTCGGTGATCTGCCCGATCATCATGTTTTTGAACGAGTCGGTCACACCCACGAAGACCGCGACGAACACGACCCCGATGACGATCAGCCCCAGGGTGAGCAGGGTGCGCCGCTTGTAGCGCAAGAGGTTGCGCGCCGCGATTTTGAGCAGGTTAGCCATGCTGCAATCCTCCCCCGTCGGTTTTCAAACTGCCGTCCTCGAGCCGGAAGATGGATTCCACCTCGCCGATGATCCGGGCATCGTGGGTCGAGAACACAAAAGTGGTCCGCAGCTTGTCCCGGATCGCCTTCATCAGGCGGATGATGGTCATCGCGGTGTCGTGATCCAGGTTGGCGGTGGGTTCGTCCGCCAGAACCAGATCCGGTCGCGTCACCAGCGCGCGCGCGATGGCGACCCGCTGTTTCTGTCCACCCGAAAGCTGGTCCGGTTTTTTGCGGCGCTGGTCGGTCATCCCCACGGCCTCCAGCAACTCTTCCACCGCTTCGCGCCGCCGGCCCGCCGGGACGTTTTGAACCATGACGAGCGGATACTCCACGTTTTCAAAAACCGTCAGCACCGGGATCAGGTTGAAGCTCTGGAAGATGAATCCGATGTGTTTGCCCCGAAAAAGCGCGGCGTCGGTGCCGTCGAGCGAGCCGACCTCCATCCCCGCCACCAGGAGCCGCCCACTCGAGGGCTTGTCCAGGCATCCAACGAGGTTCAGCAGCGTGGTCTTGCCACTGCCCGAGGGGCCGACAAAGGAAACGAACGACCCCTCATCGATGGAGAAGCTCACACCGCGCAGTGCCTCGGTGGAAACTTCTCCCGTGCGATAGGTCTTTTTGAGATCTTGCGCGATGATCAGCGCCATAAATAGGTCCTCCATGCTGAGACGGTGGGGATGATAACATAAACCAGAACAGATCACGCAGGCGTCTCACAAACCCTGTCCACCAATATGCCCATCAAAAAGGCGAAAACAACCACAAAGCTGAGGCGCAGCAATGCAAACCGCCAGCCCAGGAAGGTAATTTCCAGCGGGAGCAGAGGGGCTTTCCCTCCCCAGGCCGTGATAAAGGATGCTATCGCCCCCATGCGGGCGCCCTTGTCCCGCAGGGTTTTGAGGAGCGGGAAAATCGTGAAAAGAGAGCCGCCCATCAGGATCGGAAAAATGCAGACAAGAGCGACCCCCTTGTAACCGGACCCTTTGCCGAGCAGCTTCACGATGGTCGCGGGTTTCACCCAGACCTGAAACAGGCCGATGAAGATGGAAACCGCCACGATGATGTCGAGGACATCGGCAAACGTGAGGTACACGGTCTTGGCAACGATTGCGCCATGGTCGGCGTTGATGGCGTAGACTGTGAGAGTGATCACGACGCTGATGAAAATAAACCAGAAGGCATCGTTTTTTATAAGCTTGCTCATGCCAGGATGACCTCCATCAGGAGCGATATGAAAAAGGCAATCACAAAGGTGAAGATGTTTCGGGCGGCCGTGAAGCGGACGCCGAGGAGCTTAATTTCGAGCGGTAGAGTCGTTATCCCGATGAGGATGGCCGTGAACACAAAGCCTGCAATGGCGCCATAGGAGGCCCCATTTTGCAACAGATATCCGCCGAAGGGGAAAACGGCCGGCGGCAGGAAGAGAGCGATGCTGCCCATGACTTCACTGAAGAGAATCCCAAGAGGGCCGGCTTTCTGGCCCAGAACGGATGCGATAGCCTCTTTGGGAATATAGACCTGGATAAGGCCCATCAGCACAAAAACAAAAATAAGTACCGGCAGGACGACATAAAAAATCTTGAAGGTTGCTTTCAGGGCATCCTTGGTTTTCTGGCGGTCTTTCAAAAAAGAGACCGCCATCAGTACAATTGCGATAATGAGATAAACAATACCGGCTCGCATATGTTCAGGCCTCTATTGACAAAGGCGTTTAACCACCAGTGTGCACACCCCGACTACCGCCGCCCAGAATAGAACGGTCAATACCAGATTGAGCCAGCCCTGGTTCCAGCAAAAAAACGTTGGACACGGCCAGGAATTCAAAGGCGGGAATCCGCGGCTCCATGGCCCGGCAATAGCGCTGGATACACGTGATACCCAAAACACCGGAGCCAGCATAAGACCTGATTTGTCTTTAAGCAATTGTTTCATCTTTCCGCTCCCCTGTTGGCCCTATCGCAACCGTGTTTGTTTCATTGGCAGCCGTTTCAGTTTGATCCGGGTTTAGCTGGAAACATGGCAGGCTCTCTGTCCGCCGTTTTCGCCTCAGAGGCCGCCAGGCAGTATCCGATCCATTCCTCGATCGGGGTGCCGTCGGGCGCCTCCGCGTCGGGGTTTGCCTCCAGAACTTGCATCCATGAACGAATCGCACCGCGCAGATCATTGAACGCGTTGAGCAGCACCACTCCCTTGTACAGGCGGGAGGCTTCGTGCTTTGGGTTCAAGGCAATGGCTTGATCGAACGCTTCCAGCGCCTTGTCGGGTCTCTCGATCTGCGCATATTGGATGCCCAGTTTCGTCCAAATGTCCGGGCTGCTTGGATCGATTGCCAGGTAGTTCTCGTAGGCCGAAGCCGCCAGTGCGTTCCGCTCGGATTCACTGTAGGCATTGCCGAGCTGAAGCCAAGCACCGGCATTGGCCGGGTACCTTGAAACCGCCCTTTCAAGCAGTTGAGCCCGGTAGTCGGGGTCCGCGCTATTGACGATGGCTGACCGGCTTGCACCGTTGCCAAGGAAGATTTCCTGAACCAGAAAGCTCAAACCGAGGCCGCCGCAAAACACGATAGTTCCCAAGAGTGCAGCGGCCTTCCAGGACAGCGCTTCTTTTTGATGGCTAACCGCGTCGGCCAGGATGTCGAGTGCGGATGCGTTCATGATTTCCTCTCTTGATTTGCGACGATTGGGACGGAAAAAGCCTGTTTCATCCAAAATCACCTCGAAGCAGGAACAGGCGGGGGAAAATGCCGTCGGCTTTATCCCCCGCCGATGATAATTACTTCTTTTCCTGAGGAGTGATGACGGTCAGCATATTCATTCTCAAATTGCTCGACTCCTGCTGGATCTCATCCACCAGCCCGAAGACTTCCTTCTGGAGGGCAGCGGCCTTGGCCTGATCCGGGTTCTGACTGAACATCAGGGTCCTCAGTTCCATTTTCTTGGTGAAGAGATCCCGCTGAATGGGGGCGATTTTTTCATGGTGTTCCTGCTGCAGCGCCAGGACCTGGCTGGACTGCTCCGGCGTGAGGTTCTGGAGCATCGGCCCCATGCCGTAGAACCGCCCGCCTCCCGGGCCTGCCAGAGCGGTTGTGGCGACCAGTGCCAGCGCCAAGGTCAACGTCAGTCCGATCAGTGCTGTCTTTTTCATTTTCTTGCCTTCCTTTCCGTGAGTTGCTTCCGTTTAAGTTTACGCGTCATGAACTATCGGCTTCTACCATCTTCCGTGCATTCGGCCGCCCATGCCGGGCCCCATGCCGTAACCCATGCCGGGCATCTGAGCCAGCTGCTCGGGGGTCAGGATCTTGCGAACGGCGAGCTGGTGCTGGGTGGCTTTTTCGCGCAGCTGAGTTTCAAGCGCTTGGATCTCTTGCTGTTTGGCTGTAATTTTGCCCGCATCGGGGTTGGCTTGGGACCACAGCATGCGCATTTCCGCCCGCTTGCTGAACATCTGGTTTTGCAGCGGCCCGATTTCGTTGAAGTAGGACTGCCTCAGCTCCAGGAGCTGCTGCGACTGTTCCGGCGTCAAATTAGGGGCTCCCATAGGAGGCACTCCATAACCGGGACCCATGCCGCGCCCCATGCCCCCGCCGGGGCCGGCGACCGCCCACGAGCCAAGCAGCACCAGCACTGCAGCGATGAGAAGAATGCGTGAGTGTTTCATTGGATGGGTTCTCCTTTCAGTTAGAGTTTAATCGGGTATATTGCAGGCCCTGTGCCAAGAGGGCAGGGGGCGGCGCCTTGGGGCTAACTTATTTGAATCATATTATTAAATTTTATTATGGCGATTTGGTTTGTCTGATAGGCAGAGGCAAGAAATGTCGAGGCGCTCGGCTGATGGGGGGCTGCGATAGAAGAAAACCAAACCGTTTAAGGGGATTGCCGGATCAACATCAATTTCCGAGTCTTCGACAAAAACGTCGCGATAGTAGCAGTATGAAGAGTCGCCCTTGTGGGAGTGGCTCCCGGCCTTCGTAGCCAAAGCTACTTCGGCGGAGTAGGCTCCAGCCACGATGATCGCGGCAGCCGGCCTTCGCTGAAAGCTACGGCGGCCATGAGATGCCGCTCCCACAGAAAAAATATCGACTTCGCTTCGCCGAAAGACTGCATGCGAGGGTCATGGGTCAGGGCGGGGTCATGACCGGCTGAATTACGATCACCAATACGGTCAGGAAAATTTTAGTGCGATAGGACATGCCGCTTGCCGCCGGAATCCGTATCCGTCCTTCACTTGAGCTCAAGATAGGGCGGACTTCAGTTTTTCGACCTTCTCCGTTTTGCGCGCAAAAATCAAGTACAGGCATGGCATCAGAAAGAGTGCCACGAGGATACCCAGGGTCAGGCCCCCGATGGCGCCGACGGCCATGGGCTGGAGCATGTCGCCGCCTTCCTCCAGGTTCAGAGCCAGCGGAATGAAACCGACGACCACCGCCGCGGCGATCATTACGCGGGGGCGAAGGCGGATCTCGGCCGCTTTGAGCACGGCTTCAAAGGGCGTCAGACGCTCCCGGAGATGCAATTCCTCGGCCAGAACGAGCAGCAGGACGCCCCCGTTTACCATCGCGGCCACCACCACCAGCAGTCCGATGAGCACCGTGGCGCCCACTGGGATGTGCGTCAGGTAAAGCGCATAGATCATGCCCGCCGCGCAGAAGGGCAAGGAACCAAGAATGATCGCCGGCAGCTTGAGGCTGTTGAATTGCACCGCGAGAACCACGAAAGAAAAGAACAGGGCAAACGCCAAAATCATCAGAATGGTATCATTCATTTCGGCCATCATCTGCGCCTGCCCGCCGAAAGTGATCTGGTAGCCCGTAGGCACGGCCACTGTTTGCATGGCTTCTTTGAGAGACGTCAGGGCATCGCCGACGCTGGCTCCGGCGGCATCCCCGCGCACGGTTACAGTCTTGACCTGGTCCTCGCGGGCGATCTCGACCGGCCCAACCGCCTGCAACACTTCGGCGACGTCGCGCAGCCTCAGATGCCCCCCCTGGGTGCCGTTGAGCAACAGCTCTTCGATGTCGCGGCGGGAAGTGATCCGATCTTCCGAAATCATCACCCGGAGGTTGTAAAAATCGTCTGCTTCGCGATAGCGGGTCGCCACAGCGCCGCTCAGCATGGACCTGACCGTGGAGGATGCTTCCGCGATGGAAACCCCTAGCTCGGCTGCCCGCGTCCGGTCCATCCGGATCTGGTATTCCGGTTTGGTCATGTCCATGGACACATAGACGTTGGTGAACTGCCTGAGGCCATTCATAACCCCGGCGGTTCGGGTCGCCAGCTCAAAAAGCGCCTCCATCTCCTGGCCCTTGATCTTGACCTCGATATCGGCTTCCCCTAACTTACGCATCCCCTTGACCTTCGCCTGGATTACCATGGCCTGGCCGCCGGGGACCGGCACTTTGGCCACCAGGGGCCGGAGTCGTCGTATGTATGCCTGAGTCGTCGCATCGCGCGCATGGCGGGGCACAAGTTGAATGTCAATCTGCGCTTCATTGGCGATTTCGTAGGTGTAAAGCCCCACCACTTTGCCGCCGGCCAGGGTAAAATAGCTCTCGATCAAGGGATCATCGATCAATTTGGCTTCGATTTGGCGCAGCACCTGCTCGGTTTCGGCCAGAGCGGCCCCGGTGGGCAGCTTCACCTTCACCATGATGCGTCCGTCATCCATCTGCGGTAAAAACTCACTTCCCAGCCTCGGAGCCAACAGCACCGCGCCGATCAAGGCCGCGACAAAAAGAGAAACCACCAGCCAGCGGCCGCGCAGGGCCCCGGCCAGCATCCAGCCGTACCCGCGGGTCACCCATGCAAAGAAACGCTCGAAGCGGGACTCTTTTTCATGACCGGAGGTGCGGCCGACGAATAGCAGGGCGGTGAGCATCGGAGTCAGGGTGATGGCCACGACCAGGCTGATGCAGACGATACCGGCGATGACCAGGATCAACTCTTTGAACAGCAGGCTGGTCAGACCCGGGACCAGCAGGAAGGGGACGAACAGGGCAATGAAGGAAAGAGTCGCTGCCAGGATGGCCGGGCCCACTTCGGTGGTGCCCCGCACGGCCAATTCGTTCGGCGGGGCGTTCGGAGTTGCATGCCGCAGGCGCGTGATGTTTTCGATGACCACGATGGAGTTGTCCAGCACCACGCCGATGGCCACTACCAGCCCGCCTAAAGAAAAGATGTTGAGCGAAAACCCTGCCAGTTTCATGACCGCGAAATTGAGCACCAGCGTGACCGGCAGGGCCAGGAGCATGACCACCACCTGGCGCCAGCTCCCCAGGAAAAGATAGACCACGATCAGCACCAGGATGGCGGCTTCGACGGCGGCATTGCGCACGCCCTTCAATGCCGGCAGAACATAGTTCGCCTGGTTTTCCACCATGCCGAGATCGACGCCCCCCGGAAGCGCCGGCCTCAACTCGGCTATTTTTTCGGCGACCGCCTGGGCCACCGCCACCGTGTTGGCGTCGGCCTGCTTGAGGATGCTCAACTTGACGCACGGCTGCCCGTTTAACCGGGTGATGACGCGCACCTGCTCATTAGCGTCCACGATCTCGGCCACGTCGCTTAAAAGGATCTTGGCATCGCCCTTTCTGGACAGGACGACGGAGCGGATTTCATCCAGCGAGCGGTATGCACCCATGGTGCGGGCGATCAATTCCCGTGGCCCAGCCGTGACGCGCCCGGCAAATTGCTCGATATTCTCCTCCTGCAAGCGCTTGATTGCGGCGGGAAGCGAGAGGGCGTATTTTTCCATGGCGAGCGGGTCCAGGTGCACGCGGATTTCGCGCTTCAGCCCGCCGACGATTTCGGTTCCGGCAACACCGGCAACGGCCAGCAGTTGCTTCTGGAGCCAGTTGTCCACCCAGGTGCGCAGCTGGACCAGGTTCCATTGGTCCGAGCGGATCGTGAGCTGCACCACCGGAAGCTGGGTGGGGTCGGCCTTGAAAACGATGGGGGGGTCGATGTCTTTGGGCAGTTGCCGGGCGACCCGGGCCATGGCCGCCAGGGCGTCCTGATACGCTGCGTTGATATCCACGTCGTACTTGAAGTTGGCCACCAGGGAGTACATGCCTTCGATCGAGGAGGACTCCAGGTAGTCGAGTCCGTCCACCGTCGCCATCAAGCGTTCGATTGGGTCGGCGATATTGGTGTTGATTTCATCGGGGGTTGCCCCCCGCCACCAGACGTTCACCTTGATCATGGGGTAGGTCATGTCGGGTAGGAAATTCACCGGGAGCCGAACAAGCCCATAGACTCCCAGCACGACCAGGGCGATGACGATCACGCCGGTTGCGATGCGCCGCCCGACCGCTGCGGAGGTGATTCTCATTGACTGCCTCCCCCACGCACCTGGATTTCGGTCCCGTCCGTGAGCTTCTCGTTGCCGGAAACGATCACCGCCTCCCCGGCCGAGATGCCTTCGATAATCTGGATCTTGCCGCCCTCTTCGATGCCCGTCACCACTTCGCGCCGCAACGCCTTGCCCTCTTTGGCGACGAATGCAACGCGCTTTCCCCTGGGCGTAACGATCACCGCTTCGATCGGAACGACCACGGCACCGGCCACCGTTTCGAGCTGCAGCTTAAGTCGCGCAAACATCCCGGGCAACAGATCGACGGGTTCGGTGACCTTGGCCTCGAGGGTCCGGGTTCGCATGCGCGGGTCCAGGTACGGGTAGAGACGCACGACCCTGGCTCCGAAAACTGCACCCGGAAACGCGTCCAGCGTGACCTGGATCGGTATCTCATTGCGGATTCGGGCGGCAAAGGCTTCCGGCACCGCCACCCGGATAACCAAGCTGCGCGGGTCGTAGATTTCAATCAGCGGCGCGCGCGGCCCCACGAAATCGCCGTCCTTCACCTTGACCCGGGAGACCACGCCGGCCCAGGGCGCGACGATGGAATAATCCCCCATCGTCTCCTCGGCCTTGATCAGCTGGGATTTTGCTTTTTCAAGATTGGATCGAGCCAGGTCGAGCTGCTCCCCCGGGAGTGCATCCGCCTGAACCAGCATCTGGATTCGTTTGAAATTGTCTTCATCTTTCTTCAGATCTTCGCGCAGCGAGACAATCAGCGCATCAATGCCCTTCTTGCGGCCGACCGCCAGCAGCAAGTCTCCGCCTTGAACCCGGTCGCCTTCCCACACACGCAGGTTCATGACTGGCCCTTCGGCGGGCGAGGCGACCTGAGCAATGCGGTAGGGCTCCACGGAGCCGGTTAAATCCAGCGAGCGCGCGATCCCGGACCGCACCGCGGAAACCACGGCGACTTCTGCGGCCTTTTTGGGCGGCGGCGGCGGTGCAGCCGTTCCCTTTTGGTTTTGGCTTGAAGAGATGCCCCGCACGGCAACCACAGCTCCCGCTATTATAATTCCAATCAAAATGGCTTTTAGGACTTTTCGTTTCATGACTCTCCTCCCGTCGCCAGCCGCAGTTGCGCCAGCGCCGTGTGAAAATCGGTCAAGGCCCGGTAGTAATTGGTCTGTGAGTCGAGAAGCGCTCTCTCGGCGTCGAGCACATCCAGAATGGCGCCCTTGCCGGCATCGTACTTCAGTCCCTCGATGCGAAGGCTTTCCATGGCCTGTTCAACGGCTTTTTGCGTGGCGTCGATCCGTTCGCGGGAGGATTGGATGTTCAAAATCGCGGTTTCGGTATCCAGGCACATCTGAAGTTCGAGTTTTTTGAGACGATTTTGGTCGGCAGCGAGCTTGGAAAGCTGGTCACGGATCCTGGCCTCGACGCGGCCGCCTTCGAACAGCGGGATTTCAACCAAGACCCCGATGCGGCCGACGATCTCGGAATCGTCCCCGCCCCCGCGGGGCGGACCGGTGGTTTCCCCGAGCGCCCAGCGTTCCCCGTAGGCCCCCACCAGGGAGACGGTCGGCAGGTGGCCGGCTCGGGCCGCATCCACACTGCGCGCCTGGGCTTCGAGGGCCGCGCAGGCGGCCAGGTAATCGCCGCGGCGCGACCGGGCCAATCCGAAAGCGGTCTCGCAATCCGGGATCTCAACCTGCGGATCAGCGGTCAGGTCCCCCCGAATCGAAGGCGGATCGTTCGGGGCCCCCGCCAAACCCAAAAGGTTGGCAAAAACGCGGTATTGAACGGCCATGGTGTTGCTTTCGCGCACCCAGCGCTGCTGGATATCGGCCAAGCGGACCTCCGTGCGCAGGCGGTCCACTCTGGCTGCTTTCTGGGCGGTGATCAAGGCATCCACGCGTTTGATGTTCTCCTCCAGGACCCGGCGTGAAAATTCCAGGGACTCCACCACTTTCTGCTGGGCCAGTATGTTGAAATAAACGCTGGAGACATTGAAGGTGAGATCCTGGCGGCTGCGGGCAAGGCGCTGACCGGCCGCCTTGTTGAGAAGGTCCGCCGCCTTGACCTGGTTAATCAGCCGCCCACCCGTAAACAGCGGCAAGGTCAATACGAGATCCGCTGCGGCGATGTCATCGCTGAAAACGCCGGGCTCGCCGTTGTACCGCGTGGGGATCAAGCGTTGGTCGTCGTTATAATGCGCGTATCCTCCCACTGCTTTGAGGCTCGGCAGCCGTTCCCCGAAAGCGGCGTCATAGCGAGCCTGAGCGGCCTTCTCGTCCCAGCCGGCCGCGGCGATGTCGGGGTTGTTGGCAAGCGCGATACGGATCGCCTGAGGCAAATCCAACGGCCCGGCGGGCAAGGTGAGCGGCGCTGGCGGTTCTTCGGAAACGTTCCAGCGGTGGATCGCCGGTGGCCGAAAAGGATCGGTGGGGTGGGTCAGGGCACAGCCGGTTGCCATTGAAAGGAAGATCAACGCAAAAACGACGAAACGCTTTTTCTGCAGGATCGGATTCAAATTTACCTCTCTGACCGGAACGTGTTGTAACCAGTATCTGAACGATAGCCGGCGCAAGCGCATGTTGATCAGGCATTTCGGCAAAACAAAGGCGGGAAGAAAACGGACTTGAGTTCTTCCCGCTTGCAACGCTGAGAGGAATTACCACTGACGATTCATTCCACCGCCAGCTCCACTGCCCCGGCCCCCTCCGAAACCCCGACCCATTCCGCCGCCTTGGCCCATGCCGGAACCGAGGGCCGGGAGCTGTGACTTCTGCCCATCGGTGAGTTGGCCCTGATAGTCCAGCTTGTACCGGGTCGCCTTTTCGGCCATCTGGCCTTGAAGTTCGGAGATCTCCCTGTCCTTGGCGAGAATTTTTTCCCGGTCCGGGCTGGGCTCGTTCCACAGCGTTCTCATCTCGGCTTGCTTGCTGAACATCCGGTTTTGCAGCTCGTTGATTTCTTTCAGATGATTCTCCTGCATCTGCTGAAGCTTAAGGGATTGCTCGGGAGTCAGGTTCAGGTTGGATCCACCAGATGGGGTCATGCCGTAGCCCGACCCCCTACCATAGCCGGCCCCCATCCCCCGGCCACCGGGCCCTGCCAAGGCCAGCGAAGCCGAGAACAGGAGAGTGATGACGATTACTGCTGCCATTTTCGTTTTCATAAAGTTTGCCCCCCTTGAGACGTGATGGTTTGGTGTGCGCAAGTGACTTTTGCAGCCGCCATGCCAAAGAAACGGAACCGGAAAAAAGGAGATATCAATTTGAATTTAAATGCTTTTTAATTTGAGAGGATCCCCACTAATGCACGGGCAGATTCTTTTTGGCGGCAACATATGTCGAACGGAGTTGGCGATTCGATCAAAAAACAAGTAATTCTAAAATGTTATTAATTTAGGAAGGCTTCTGTCCGGCTCGACACTTTTGTCGACTCAGCTCCGATGACGCTTGCCACTCCGCAGTCCAAATCATGGTTTCCCCCCGGCCTTGGGTTCGAAAAGAGTCAATGGGGGCTTGTCGGGGCCCCTTGGAAAGGGATTGCTTGATTGGAGATTGAAAACCGGGTACTTGTTTTGCATAGACAATATTATTTCCATAAACGAGAGACAAAAAACGCCTGTGATCAGCCAGAAAGGCGATGGGAAGGGATTGCTATGAAAATGCGTATGTTTTTGACGGCGCTGCTTCTCCTGGTTTTGCCCTCAGTAGTTCTCAGCCAAGGGCCGGGCAGAGGCCCTCGGTTGGGGGCGGGCGCGGAAGGCAGGGGGTGTTCCCCCATCGAAACGCTCGATCTTTCCGAAGCGCAAAAGCAAGCCATTCAACAAGTCGATGCGAACTACAGGGACCGGATTCTGCGCCGATGGTAAAACCTGACGGTGAAGCGTCATGAGCTTCAAACGGCCCTCCGGGACCCCGGGGTTGCCGAAACGGTCATCCGCGCCAAGTCCGTTGAGTTGACCGAGCTTCAAAACGATATCCATCAAAAAATGCTCGAGTATCAACTGGAGACCAGAAAGATCCTCCTGCCGGATCAAATTCGGCGCTGGTGCACATGGGTGGGCAGCCCGTTTTTCAGTAAGTAGCGAAGAGAACATCATGGGGTTTTTTAAGGAAAAGGCAGACACGGGCATCTCCGGCGCGCCGGGAGGCAAGCCGTTTCTGCAGCCGCTGGCGATCGCCATCGTGGCCCTTGTGGTCGCGGCGTTGTTTTTCGTTATGGCCATGTTCGATGTGCGCCGTGTGGAAAGCACGCTCCTCAACGTGCTCGAGACTAACGGTCTGGCCATTATTCGTGGGATTGAGCAAGTGGCCGAGCTGAAACTGAGCCGGTTTTTGGGTATCGCCGAAAGCCGCCGCGAAGCCCGGTTGGACCCGAACGCCCTGGATGATGTTTTCGCCGCGCAGGAAACCCTTTCTGCGGAGCTGATTGGTCTGGCCGCCGATCTCG
>Ga0315287_10004764_pt1 | contig 13275 bp, 14 predicted proteins | sample YL17G11_0_MG_FD_205037 | JGI IMG/M metagenome (GOLD analysis project Ga0315287, IMG submission 205037) | Sediment microbial communities from Yellowstone Lake, YNP, Wyoming, USA - YL17G11_0 | ecosystem: Environmental > Aquatic > Freshwater > Lake > Sediment | place: USA: Wyoming | collected... | reverse complement strand
ACCTTGGCGTGGCCATCACGGGCACGGAACAGGTCGGCTTTACCCTGATTCTCACCGAAGGGTTCGGCGCCATCCCCATGGCCGGCAAAACATTCACGCTTCTCTCCGCTCATGCGGGACAACCGGCTTCCATTTCAGGCGCCACGCAAATTCGTGCCGGCGTCATTCGACCGGAGATCATCATTCCTAAAGACGCAGGCGCATCGGGCGATCACGGTGCGGCAACCGTTCCGCACCGTGAAGGCATCCGGATCGGCGATCAGGTTCGCATCATTCGAGATCCGTTGTTCGGCAAGATCGGCGAAGTCGCGAGTCTGCCGTCCGATCTCCAGAAGATTCCGACCGAGAGTGACGTGCGCGTGATGGAAGTCCGGTTCGGAGACGGGTCGAAGGCCGTCATTCCGCGGACGAATATTGAATTGATCGAAGGGGCTTAGCAGGATGCTGAAAACGTCCGCCAGCTTCGTTCTCGGCTCATCGAAATCCTCAACGTACCCCCGAGGGTACGCCTCCGGTTTCGACTCGCCTGCGGCCTTGCTGGACGGACGTTTTGAGCATCCTGCCTATTCTGGCCGGACCCGCATGCGTCATATCACAACGGGGCATTGCACAAAAACCGAGTTTTTCAACAGCTTGCTAGTACGCGTGAAACGTCGAGGACGTCAGGTCCTGGTGGCGGCGTTGCTCCTGCTTGTGGCTGGCCTGAGTCAGTCATGGTTGCCGGTGTTTGCCCAAACCGACATCCAGACGAAGACGCCTCTCGCTCCCCCGCAAGATGTTCGCGCGTTCGATACTCCCAGCGATGGCGGCGGCAGCCTGACTGTGCTCTGGGCGCCCGCTCCCTACGATAGTGCTGCGGCCAGGTATCAGGTCTTACTGAGCGAGGGAACTTCGGTGCCAGATCCGGCTGCGATGAAAGTCGTGGCGGAGTTCTCCGCGAACCAGCACTACGTCCGTGAATCCAAATGGCCCTGGTGGACGAGGCCCACAACTGGAGACCAGCACCAGTTCACGCTGAGGAATGGGAGGGGGGTCGAGCTCAAGGACGGGACCGCCTACAGCATCACCGTGGCTGCCGTGCTGAGTGACGATCGTGGAATTGCCACGCCGGTTCAGGCCACGCCACAACCGAACTGGATGAACTGGAATCAGATGAATAATCTGTTGCTGGCGCTCCTCTTCGGCGGCATCGTGTTCTACGCGATCGGTACAGCCAGAAAGCGGGAGATCTTCCTCCGGCGCATTCCCGGCCTCGATGCCGTGGATGAGGCCATCGGCCGCGCGACTGAGTTGGGCAAGCCGATTCTATACCTCACCGGCGCCCACGACATGAGTGATCCCTCAACCATTGCCGCGGCGGTCATTCTCGGGCGCGTGGCCAAACGCACGGCCGCCTATGAGACTGATTTGCTCGTGCCGCACCGCGATCCGATTACCATGGCCGTCTGCCAGGAAATTACGAAACAAGCCTACCTGGAAGCAGGCAAGCCCGATCTCTACAAAGACGATTCGAATTTCTTCATTACGTCGGATCAATTCAGCTATACCGCGGCAGTGGACGGCATCATGCTGCGCAAAAAACCGGCGGCGAATTTCTTTATGGGGGCGTACTTTGCCGAGGCGCTGCTGTTGACTGAAACGGGCGCGAGCACCGGCGCGATCCAAATCGCCGGGACGGACTCCGATCACCAGCTGCCGTTCTTCGTCACCACCTGCGACTACACCTTGATCGGGGAGGAGCTCTACGCCGCTAGCGCCTATCTCTCCAGAGAACCGGTTCAGGTCGGCACGCTGCGCGGACAGGACATCGGCAAGGCGCTCATCCTCGGCGTACTCGGCATCGGGACCATACTGGCTACCATCGGGGTCATGCTCGATGCGCAGTGGCCACAATTATTTCTTGATGTATTCAAGGACGTGAAATGATCTTCCTCCGCCGACAGGTCCCGCTCCTGATCACGCTCATCACCGGCATCGTGTTCGCGGCGCAATACTATGTGCCGCACCCGGCATCGGAGCAGATGCTGACCTCCGTCACCAAGTGGCTCCAGATCATCGGCGGGTTTGCGCTGGTGCTGGGCGTCAGCAGCCTGTTCCACGTCCATGCCATCAAGATCCGGCGCAAAGAAGCGGGATGGGGCTATAGTTTCGTGCTGTACGTCAGCATGCTCGGGACCATTGCGGTCGGCCTGTGGTCAAACGGCAAGGAAGCCGTCGACGGCACCATGACAGCTTTTGGGTGGATCTATAACTTCATGATGGTCCCGCTCCAGGGGACGATGTTCGCCATCCTCGCGTTCTTCATCGCCTCGGCAGCCTATCGGTCGTTCCGCGCGCGGAGCCGCGAGGCGGCGGTGCTGCTCATTGCGGCGGTGATCGTCATGATGGGCCGCGTTCCGCTCGGAGAATATCTCATCCCGCTCAGCGGCGACCTGTCTCAGTGGATCTTGAACGTGCTGAACGCGTCGGTGCGCCGTGCGATCCTGATCGGCGTCAGCCTCGGCACCGTCGCGCTTTCCATCAAGATTATCTTCGGCATGGAACGGTCGTATCTCGGAGGGGGCAAGGAATAGCGTAAGGAGTAAGGCGTCAGGGGTAAGGTGAGAAAAGAAAATTATGAGACATCCACATAATCCACCCACCTTACGCCTCACGCCTAACGCCTCACGGGTTGTCGCATGACCTTCGCTGAACGCATGTTGCGCATTGATAGGCGGATCATCTTCCTGGTGATCGGTTTCTGCACGCTTTTGCCGCTGCTCTACCCTGTCGGTTTGCCGATCAAGATTTCGCCGGAGGTGCGCGGGGTGTACGACTACATCGAGTCGCTCCCTGAGGGGTCCGTATTTCTGCTCTCGCTGGACTTTGATCCGGCGTCGAAGCCCGAGCTGCATCCCCAAGCGATCTCGTTGCTGCGGCATGCCTTCAGGAAGAATCTCCGCGTGATCGCGATGACGCTCTGGGTCTCCGGCACCGGCATGGCCGATCAGGTCGTCACGCAGGTCGCCCGCGAGATGGGCAAGGAAAGCGGGAAGGATTATGTGTTCCTTGGATGGAGCCCCGGCGGGACTGCCGTCATCATCAACATGGGGCAGGACCTCTATGGGGCCTTCCCAGCCGACTACAACGGCAAACCTACGAAGGGCTTACCAGTACTGCAAGGCATCGCGAATCTGCGCGATGTGAGCTATGCCGTCAGTCTGGGTGCCGGCAATCCCGGTGTGGAAGCCTGGTACGTGTTCGGCAAGGACAAGTACAAGTTCGAACTCGCCGGCGGCTGCACCGGCGTGATGGCGCCGGGGCTCTATCCGCTGTTGCGCAGCGGCCAGATCAACGGCCTCATCGGCGGCCTGCGCGGCGCAGCGGAATACGAAATCCTTATCGACCAGAAGGGCAAGGCCGTAGCTGGCATGGATGCCCAATCGGCTACGCATCTCGCCATTATTGTGCTGGTCATCATGTGTAACCTGTTCTATTTCTCATCGCGCAACAGAGCCCGACAGCAGGGCCAGGCGGGGGCATAACGAACGATGGCATTTGAATTGATCATCGGAGCCTGGGTCGCGACGGGGCTGACCTTCTTCATCTTTTCGTTTCTGTATAAGGACAATCCGCTGTTCAAGTTGGCGGAGAATCTCTACGTCGGCGTGTCGGTCGGCTATACCATCGTCAAGACCTACGACACCGTGATCGTGCAACTCATCTGGAAGCCGATCGTCGAGAACGGGGAGTGGGCGCTGTTGATTCCGGTCGCCATTGGGACGCTCATGCTCACGCGCTATGTCCCGAAAGCCGCTTGGCTCTCACGGTACGCGTTCGCTTTCATTGTGGGCGTCGGGTCGGGGCTCGCCATCCCGCGGACCATCTCGTCCTTTATCTTGAAACAGATCGAGGATACGGTCCGCCCGCTGATGACGTTGGTACCGGGAAATGGCGTCACCTTTACGATGAATATCCTGAACCCCGCCAGCAGTCTCAATACCATCATCATTCTGATCGGTGTCAGTTCCGTATTGTTTTACTTTTTCTTCTCCGTCGAGCACACGGGACCCGGTAAGGTGGTGGCCCGGACAGGAATCCTCTTCCTGATGATCGCGTTCGGCGCGGCCTTCGGCTACACCGTGATGGCCCGCATGTCGCTCTTGATCGGGCGATTGACCGATCTCATCGAATTCACCGATCCCTCCTATGGCCGGCCGAGCCTCTGGCTCTTGGGTTTAACCATCCTCATATTGGTGGTGATGGCCCGCCGGTCCAGTCGTAACAAGCCTGAAGAGCAGTAGGTCTGTCTGGTCTATCTGGTCTGTTCGGTCTGTCTTGTTTGGTTGAATGAAACTAACCAAACGAACCCTACAGACCAGATAGACCAGACAGACCGAACAGACGAGATAGACCAGAGCAACCAGATCCCCGGTTGCAGCGAGCGCAATCCCCTCGTTACAATGGGCGCTCCAATAAGGAGCCTCATGACTGCTACAACCAGCCCCACAAACGATCCCAAGCAGCGCCCCGCTCTTCGCAATCTTCAGTTCTCGCCGATTAAACAAGGTGAGGAGCAGTACATGGTCCTCTGGGACCCCACGGGGCTGAGCAAGGACAAGCTCGTGCTGCCGCTCAACTATTTTTTCATCATTCAGCATTTCGACGGCGAGCATTCGCTGGCTGAAATCGGGGCCCTCTATCTCAAACGATTCGGTGAATTTCTCGTTCCCGGCAAGATGGATCAGCTGGTCTCCGACCTGAATGAGAAGCTGTTCCTGGAAGGGCAGCGTGCTGAGGACGCGCGCCGGCTGGCTCGGGAGGCCTATCGGCAGAGCCCGCTGCGTCGCGCATCGTATGCCGGGCGGGGCTATGAAGCAGACGGCGCGAAACTGAAGAAACAGATCGACGGATTCTTTACGTCGAAAGAAGGACCGGACTTCAAACCGTCAGAGCATGCGGGGAAAATGATCAAAGGCCTCGTCGCCCCGACCTACGACCTGAAACAAGCAGGGCCGATTTATGCCTGGGCCTATAAAGAGCTGCAAGATGCGGAGCAGCCGGATCTGTTCGTCATCATCGGCACGGCCTCTGCCGGATTAGATCACGTGTTTGCCGTGACGGATAAGGATTTCGAGACGCCTCTCGGGGTCGTGTCTGCCGACCAACTGATCCTGAGTCAGCTCAAGGCCAAGCTCCCGACCTTCTTTGAAGACGATCTCTGCCATCAAGCGGAGCAGGCCGTGGAGTTTCAGCTCCCGTTTCTGCAGGACATCGTGGGGCGCAAGAAGCCGTTTACCATCGTACCGATCTTGAGTTCCTTCTCTGCGGCGAGCCTGGGGGATCCGACCGTTCGCCAATCGGTCGACCAGTTCTTGACCGGGCTTCGAGAGGTCCTGACGCAATCGGGCAGGGCCTACTGCGTGATCGCAGCGGGAGAGCTGGCGCATCTGGGCATGCGCTATGGAGACAAGGCGCCTCCGACGGACTTCTCCTTTCATCGCTGCATGCAGTTCGACCTGGAAATGTTGAAGCCGGTGGAGGAGCGACAACCGGAAGAGTTTGCCAACTACATCAGGAAAGAGCAGGACCAACGCCGGATCTCCGGCTTCTCACCCATCTATTCCTTGCTGCGCTTGATCGAAGCGGAGAGCGGGCAGGTCCTACGCTACGATCGCGGGATCACGGACCAGTATAACTCGACGGTCACGTATGCCAGCATGGCGTTCTTTTGATAAGAGCGAATGGCGTATGGCTTATAGCTGATGGCAGGAAACAGGAGCTAATGGCCTAAAGCAGGAGAGAAGAGCTTATGGCCAATGGCCGATAGCATGTCGCAGAAGAAACAGGACTTTCTTTGTTCCTGCTATAAGCCATTAGCCATTCGCTTTCAGCTCCTGCTTCCTGCTATAGGCCGCTCGCCATAGGCTCTTGTTTTTTCTCCCGTCTGTGCCATACGCCATCAGCTCTTCACTCTTTGACCGTCATCTTCATCTCGATCGGCTCCAGGGGATTGTCGCAGTCGTCACGGGCGGCGGCGACGATCTTGTCCACTACCTCCATGCCACGAACGACCTCGCCGAAGACGGTATAGTGCCGATTTAGGCACGGCAGTTGTGTCGAAGATGTCTTGCACGGCTTGTCAGGGCATTGAATCCTGTATACAATACAGCATTGATTTTATTGCGGGAGGTGGTCATGTCTGTTCGATTGAACATTACGATGGATGACGATGTGTATGCGAGACTCAAGAAAGAAGTGCCTCCTAAGAAACTCAGCGCCTTTATCGCGGGGGCGGTCCGCGCCAAACTTCATCCAGATGCCAAAGCGCTGAACGCCGCTTACCAAGCCGCCAGCAAAGAGCGATGGAGGCAAAGTGTTGACGAGGATTGGAAGCACATTGACGAGGAGGGATGGCCCAAGTGAGTCGGACACCACGGCGTGGGGATGTGTACTGGGTGGCGTTGGACCCGACACTCGGGTCAGAGATTCAGAAAACCAGGCCGGCTGTGATTGTCTCAAATAACTCCTGCAATACATTCGGTGCACGTGTTGTGGTGTTGCCGCTCACCAGTAACGTCGATTCCCTCTATCCTGGCGAAGCGCTTGTGACTGTGAAGGGGAAGCCATCGCGCGCATTAGGCGATCAAATCCGATCGCTGGACAAGTCTCGACTGCGCTCTAGGATTGAGACGCTCAGTCAGGAAGAGCTGGCAGCGGTTGAGGAAGCGGTGCGCATTACACTTGGCTTATGGCCTTGATAATAGATGCTCGGCTGGAAATTCAGGGCTGGAGATGTTTACGAGTTTGAAATCACGAACTAGTATTAAGCGACAAGTGAGAATGGGACGGCGGCGTGTTTCGCAAGAGCTTGTTATTCGCCGACTTCCTCGTCATCGACCTCCCACCCGTCCAGGGGAGATGTTGTTGGAGGAGTTCGTCAAGCCCCTTGCCATTACTCAGTCGGAGTTGGCATCTCGTCTGGGTATCTCGTTTCCCAGACTCAACGAGATCATTCGAGGCAAGCGGGCGATTACATCCGACACGGCTCTTCGTCTGGCGCGTGTGATCGGGATGTCTGCAGACTTTTGGCTTGGATTGCAGTTGGACTGGGATCTCTGGCATGCCATGCGCAGTTCGAAGGCGAGTGAGATCGATCGGCTCGAACCGTTGCGCACCTCAGCCTGATTAAGATCAGAGCGTATGGCTGATAGCGTATAGCAGGAGAGAAGAGCGAATGGCGTATGGCCTGTGGGGAAAGGGAGCTGATGGCGTCTTGCAGGAGAGAAGAGCGTATGGCTGATGGCAGGAGAGAAGAGCATATGGCCAATGGCGGATAGCAGGAAGCAGGAGCTGATAGCGAATGGCTAATGGCTTATAGCAGGAACAAAGAAAGTCCTGTTTCTTCTGCGACATGCTATCGGCCATTGGCCATATGCTCTTCTCTCCTGCCATGCGCTATAGGCCACTCGCCATAGGCTCTCGTTCTTTCTCCCGTCTGTGCCATACGCTATAGGCTATTAGCCATCAGCTTTCTACTCTTTGACCGTCATCGTCATCGTGATCGGCTCCAGGGGATTGTCGCAGTCGTCACGGGCGGCGGCGATGATCTTGTCCACCACCTCCATGCCACGAACGACCTCGCCGAAGACCGTGTAGGTTCGGTCCAGTCCGCTGCTGTCTGCGACACAGATATAGAACTGCGAGCCGTTATCGTTGAAGTCCCGCGTGCTGGTGTTCTCATGCGGCGCCTCGTCCATGGAGTCGGCGCCTTGGCTCCAAGAGTGCAAGATCTTTCTTGAGAAGTTGATTCACCAGATCTCCTACCGGTTTGCCTTTCCTCTTTGCGATGCGCTCCAGCTGCCTGCGCATTGCGATGTCGAGGTAGATCGGCAAGCGCAGTTCCGCACCTTTGCGATAGAATTTTCCGCGAACCGCATGAGAAAAATCGTATTCCCGTTTCATATTATTCCCTCCGATACGATATCATTTCGTTCTTCGTGGCTTTGCGGGCAGAAATCAGCCTGATGGTTGCGCTATTCTCGCCGGTTTCCTGAAACGTATGGTAGGCGACCACGATGGTTCCCGTTTGGTCGAGTCCCATGGTAATCCAGCGCTCTTCTCGATCGCTGTGCTGCTCATCGAATTCTGAAAGGGCGGTTGCATCATGGAAGATCGTTGCCGCCCGGTCGAATGCAATCCCGTGCTTGCGGTAATTCTGTCGGGCCTTCGATGGATCCCACTCGAAGTGATACTGGAACGGCTTGGCCACGATCTATTATTCCATAATGAATGTTGTGCGCCAAGTGAGAATGCATGTTTTCTCACTATAGCTTGAAGTGACCTCGCTATTCCTTCACCGTCATCGTCATCGTGATCGGCTCCAGGGGATTGTCGAATTCGTCGCGGGCGGCGGCGACGATCTTGTCCACCACCTCCATGCCACGAACGACCTCGCCGAAGACGGTGTAAGTTCGGTCCAGGCCGCTGCTGTCCGCGACACAGATATAGAACTGCGAGCCGTTATCGTTGAAGTCCCGCGTGCTGTTGCTCTCCCGTGGCACCTTGGCCATCGCGATGGCGCCCCGTTTATGCGGCCGATCGCTGGTTTCCGGATTCAGCCAGTAGCCGGGACTGCCCGAACCGTGCAGGGAGCGGTCTGAATTCTTGCTCAGCGGATCACCGCCCTGAATGATGAATCCGGGAACGACGCGATGGAAGGTGGTTCCATCATAGAACCCCATTTTGGCGAGCTTAATAAAGTTCTCGACGTGACGCGGAGCGTCGTCCGGGTAGAAGCGAATCTTAATCTCGCCGAATGGCGTCGTAATCGTGACGCGCGGGTCGATTTTTTGAAATTGCATGGTCATGACGCGAATGTAGCAAGGCGTTCCTTCGGAGGCAAGGCCTCCGAAGGAGTTCTGAGTTGAGAGTTCTGAGTTCTGAGTTTGTCCGATCGGGATTTGCAGTGTAAACTTCGACCACCCAAGAACGCTCAACTCAGAACTCAGAACGTGTCCTGCCTCAACCCCTTGCCCGGGTCAATTTTGAACCAAATGACCCCTCCCAGAATGGCCACGGCTGCGGCCACGCCTAACGAGACTGGCCAGCCCCAGTGATTGGCCAGCCATGGTGTCAGGGTCGGTGAGATGGCCCCGCCGATATTGGCGCCGGTGTTCATGAGCCCTGACAGAGTCCCTGCGTGGGCTTTGGACAGATCGGTCGTGGAGGCCCAGTAGGCGCCGACTGCAAAGTAGAGCCAGCCCGCGCCGAATGACAGACTAGTGATCGCCAGAAAGGGAGAATCGACGACCCCACCCAGCGCAATCGCGCACCCAGCCAGCACCATGCCGGTCATGCCGGCCACAGCCCGTCCGGTGGTGAGCCCGTAGCGGGCCGCGAGTCGATCGGTTACCCAGCCGCCCAGAGGACAAAACACCAACATGGCCAGAAAGGGAGCTGAGGCATAGTATCCGCCGCGGAGCACATCGAATTCTCGAACGTTGACGAGATACAAGTAGAACCAGGACAGATAGACGTAGGCGACATAGCCGAGGCAACTGTAGCTGATCACCAGCCACCAGATAGTGGGGGTCCGTCTGAATGTTCGCCAGGGCACGGCGGTGGTGGTGGCGGTCGTCGGTTTACGTTTGAGCAGGGCCTGTTCACCTGCATTCACCCAGGGATGTTCGTGCGGATGGTTGCGCGATAGGAACCACCAGAGGAGTCCCATCCCGATTCCGAGCAGGCTCGCGAGATAGAACACGGTCGGCCATCCCCAGTTCACCATCACCCAGGCAGCAATGGGCGGGGTCATGGCGGAACCTAATCCGATGCCTCCGATCGCGATCCCGATACCCAAGCCTCGCGCTTCAGCCGGGAACCAGTTGGTGACGGCGCGATTGAAGGCCGGCAGCGCCACGGCTTCTCCCATCCCCAGGCAGAACCGCACGAGCATCAGCGCGCCGACAATCCCGACGAGGCTCGCGAGCGAGGATGCGGCGACCATGGCTGTCAACGCCGTACAGATCGACCACCAGAGGAGCGCCACGGTCAGCACCACTCGGGCTCCCCAGCGATCGGCCAGCCACCCACCGGGAATCTGAAACAGGGCGTAGCCGAGGACGAAGGTTGAGAAGACCCAGCCCATCTGTTGATCGGTCATCCCATAGGCCGGCATCATCTGACGCGCGGTCACGGAAATATTGACGCGGTCGATATAGGTCACGACGCTGATGAAGAAGAGCAAGGCGAGGATGAGCCAGCGTATCCTTGAGGGGCGAGGCGTCAGTGTGTTCACAAGGTTGAGTCGTGCGGTCTATCCATCGGGATGTCGGTGCCGGATTATACCGACTCCCGGCTCGCGGCACTACTAGCAGGATGCTGAAACCCGTGCGAGACTGGCGGGACGGGCGCGACATGCGAGAAAGGCGCGATACGAAGTTCGAAGTTCAGAAAACCTCGAACTCTCACCCGTCTCGCTCGTCCCGCCAGTCTCGCGTCTCTCGCTCGGGCTATCGCAGCGTCGAATCGATCTCTAGCTGGCTCCGTCCTCCTGCTGAATAGGCGAGTGTCACATCGGCAATCTTGTAGTCATATTGCGCTTCCGCCAGCCTGGTTTGCGCCGACGTCACGGCGACCTCCGACTGCGTCACTTCCACCACCGTGCCGAGTCCGAGCTTGTAGCGCTGCTTCGCCAATTGCAAGGATTCTTGCGCCGTTTTGACCTGTTCCTCTGCCAACTTGATCTGCTGCACGGAGGTGACCGTATCAAGATAGGAGTTAGTTACTTGCTGCGTGAGAGCCTGCTCGACGTTCAGGGTGGCCGCATCCGATGCATTTTTCTGCGCTCTGGCTTCATGGATTTGGTTCTCGATCAGAAAACCGGTGAAGAGCGGCATCGACACGAAGGCCCCCGCCGTCCACCAGCCTCCAGTCGCCTGATTCTGTCTGGCATCGTACGGCTCGAAGGTTCCCCCGCTCGCGAGAGCCGAGATCGTCGGAAAATATTGTTGCTTCGTGGCCTGCAATTTTGCTTCTGCTGAAGCCGTTTGTTCTTTGAGACGTTGGAGCTCCGGATGGGACAAGCTGTCGGTGATCAGCGAGTCCAACGAACGGGTCGGCTTGACGTCGATGGCAATGTCTTCCAACACGTAATCGTCCTGCCCCACCACGCCCATGGCCCTGTTGAGGTCCGCATAGCTGGACTTCAGATCGTTGCGGCTTCGAATCAGGAAGGACTCCGCATTGACGAGCTCGACGCGCAGGAGGTTCCAATCCAGCTTGGATTTGAGTTGCTGGCGGTACAGCGCCTCGATCTGGCCGGCGATCAGCCCTCGTTCACGAACGGTTTCTTCCGCAATCTGCACGAGCTTGCGCCGTTTGAGGCTGTTCAAGTAGGTGCGCTGAACGTTCAGGACCACGAGGGCGCGCCGCGCATTCACATCCTGCCCCTGCGCGCGTTCGGCCAGTTGTGATGATTCGACCAGGTTGCTCGTCACCCCGAAATCATAAATGCGCTGGTTGGCGATCACTCCCGCGGCGAAGATACTTTGGTTCTGCTGAAGCAAGGCTCCGCCGACGAGAAAGCGAGGGTTGGGGCGTCCCGCCCCGGCGGTGGTGTCGGCGTTCGCATAGACTTGGGGATAATAGAGCGAGCGCGTCTGCTGAGTTCTCGCTTCGGAGGCTTTCAAGTTGGCGTTGCCTTCTTGGACAGCCGGGTGATTCTGCAACGCCAGCTCGACGGCGCTCTGCAAGCCAAGGAAGCTCCCGCGGGGCGGCGGTTCGGATGAGAGCGTCAGCGGCTGTGCCGACGCGGGGGCCGGCCCGCCGAGGGAGGCGAGGATTGTGCAGGCGATCAGGCCTCGCGTGATTGAGTGATGCATGGTGCCTCCTCATGGTCGTATCGTCACGAGTTGTTGAGCTACTGGCGATGCTTGGGCGTTGCTGTTTCTGAGGTCGATGCTGCCGGGGCAGGAGATCCCGGCGACCGCCGTTCAAATTTCTGGACGGCCGACTTCGCCTCCGGCAGGTTGAACGGCGCCGAAGTGACGGGGGAGCCTTCCAGCAGTTTGCGCGTGCCGACCATGACGACATCTTCGTCGCCTGACAACCCGGACGTGATTTCCATCCAGCGGCCGTCGCTGATTCCGGTTTGCACCGGTACCGACTTCGCGCGTCCGGCCTCGATGATGAACACGGACTTCCCTTTGGGCCCGCTGATGATCGCTTGCGGAGGGAGAACCAATGCGTTGGGAATTTCGCGCAGCCCGAGAGAGACTTCGACAAAGGTTCCTGGACGCAGGGCATGGTCACGGTTCGGGAGGTCGATCTCAACGAGCAGGCTGCGCGTCGAAGGATCGAGCGCCAAGGTCGAACGCGTGACCGTGCCGGTGAATGATCGTCCGTCGAGTCCCTTAACGCCCACGGTGGCCTTGGTCTTTCCCGGCAGCACCCAGGGCGAATCGTCCTGCGGGACGTTGGTGTAGACGCGCACGGTATCGAGATCCATGATCGTGAACAGCGGAATCGCTCCGGCCGAAGATGCCGTGGCGACCTGGATCAGCGCGCCGGGATCGGCGAAACGGGCCGTGATGATCCCGGCATAAGGCGCCCGGACTTTCGTATAGTTGCGAAGCGCGGCCCGCTGCTCTACCAGATGGTTGGCTCCCTGAGAGGCGGCCTCTGCAACATCGACATCCTGTTTGGCAATGACGTCCGGCGATTCCTTCCAGACATTGGCCAACCGTTCGAACGTCAGCTTCTTGATGTGGTAGTCGGACAGGGCCTGATGGTATTGCTCTTCCACTTCAGGCGCATCGATGATCGCCAGGACCTGATCCTTCTTGACCGCATCGCCTTTGTCGGGGCCGATCCATCTCAAATAGCCGGACACCTTCGCGTAGAGCGTCGTTTGATAGAGCGGCGAGATGTTCGCCGGAAGCGTGACTTGGTAGATCAACTCGCGCCTCGTCGGTTTCGTGACCTGTACATCCACCGGCTGGCTGTCCGTCGCAGCCGGCACCCCGTTCCCATCGGTGCCAACCGATGGCGCTGCCGCTGGTTTGGCCTGTGGTGACGGCGACTCTTGCTGGCAGGCGGCCAGGGCGAGCAGCAGAACGAGAAGGGAGGACATCGACGGTCTGAACATCTGGCTACATCTCCTCTACAGTAGCGGCCGACTGGTCTACGCGAGGGACTCGTCTTCCGAGTACCATTGCATGCATCACCGGCACGACGAGCAGCGTCATGATAGTGGAGACTGCGAGGCCTCCGACGACCGCGCGAGCCAAGGGA
>Ga0315287_10004763_pt1 | contig 13277 bp, 10 predicted proteins | sample YL17G11_0_MG_FD_205037 | JGI IMG/M metagenome (GOLD analysis project Ga0315287, IMG submission 205037) | Sediment microbial communities from Yellowstone Lake, YNP, Wyoming, USA - YL17G11_0 | ecosystem: Environmental > Aquatic > Freshwater > Lake > Sediment | place: USA: Wyoming | collected... | reverse complement strand
TGAACATTGAACTCGCTGACTCGGAAGCGCAGCAAATCGTGATCGACTTCCGGGCGCAGAGTCCTCGGATTACCAAGTGCTGGGAGTTGTTGGGCCGGGCCTTCAAGATGGCCACGCTGCAACACGAGGAGTTCTTTGACCTGGAACTGCCGTCGGGGCGGGAGCTGCACTACGGCAAGCCGGTCCGCAGCGCCCGAGTGCGCATGAACGAGGACACCGGGCAACTGGAAAAGGTGTCCGTGATTACTGCGGACGTGGGAGGCCGGCGCTTTTCGTTCTACGGCGGCATGCTTACGGAGAACATCGTGCAAGCTACGGCTCGGGACGTGTTTTGCGAGCAGTTGCTATCGCTCCGCCGGGCGGGGCACCGCGCGTTGTTCCACGTTTACGACGATGTCACGCTGGAAGTGAAGTCCGAAGTGACGACGGCTGAGGTAGAGAAGTTGATGAGCGTTACTCCTTCTTGGATGCCCCGGCTGCCGGTGGCGGCGGAGGCGCAAGAAGCCACGCATTACAAGAAATGAAAGCTCTTGCTAACCTGTCAAGCCTGTCCACTTTCGATTGTATCCCGTGGGACTTTCGTTGGATGGCGGACCCGAAGACTAGAGCGGCCCGGCAAAACAACAAGAAGGCCCGACAGGAATGGATTCGCCGGTCCGACACAGTGCACCAATGCTGGTGTCCCTGGGAGGGAGTCAACGGCACCGTGCGGATTGCGAAGCCGAACAAGGCCGACGAGGGCAACCCGGCCTGGCTGCTGCATGCGCTGGCGGCGGACTTCGACTCTGTGATTGACCTGGAGGAGCTGACCAAGGCACTGGAAAATCGTTGTCCTTTTGGGCCGCCCAACGAGGTCGAGTGGACCATGACGCCTGGCCACTGCCGCTTGGTGTGGGTGTTAGACCAGCCGCTCATGTTCGCCAGCCACGAGTTTGCGGTGCATTGCCTGAAGCACATCGCTACGCAAATGAAATTTGCGGGCGTCTTGTCCGGCTTTGACGCCGGGGCGTTTGAAGATCCCAGCCGCTACTATACCAACAACGGAGAGTGGCGGCACGTAACCGATGCGCCTCTGCTATCCGCCGCCTTGATCCGCGGATGGATGCAGGAGTCTTCAGAAAAATTCAACTGGGCGCCGCTCGGGCTCGCGATTCCTTTGGAGCACGTGGCCCCCGAGCTGGCCAAACTCTTCCCCCGCTTCTCAGAGTGGCCCGGGGATTTCAAACTCGGGTCGCAGGGACCGTCTTTCTGGGTGAATGGGTCAGTGAGTCCAACATCCGCAATCGTGCGAGAGACGGGCATACAGACGTTTGCGGCGCACGCACACAAGGCTTTCTTTTCCTGGTCCGAGCTACTGGGCGCAGCGTTCACAGAGACGTTTCGGGTGAAGCAACTCGGCGCGGCGACGGAGAATGTTTACTGGGACACGGAGAAATACTGGCGATTGGACGGCGAACAAAAGTGGATGGGGGTAAGTCAGTTTGACATCTCGATGTTTCTCCGCACGAATCGCGGGCTCTCGGCGGTCCGAGATAAGACTGGGCATTCACAACTCGACAGCGCGTTGCTTTTCATCCAGGATTATCAGAACCTCGCTCAAGTCACAGAGCGCGTGTTTCAACCTTACGGGTTGCTCGTTGAGGAAGGCCGGAGAATTCTTAACGTATCCCAGAAGCGCGTGGTGCAGCCCGTGAATCATCCAGTGACCTGGGGACCGCAAGGCGAGTTCACGTTCATCAGCATGGTCCTGGATGCGCTGTTTGTTGACGCGGAACAAGAGGAGTATTTCAAAGCGTGGTTGGCGCGGTTCTATCAGGGCGCCTATCGGTTAAATTTGGAGAGCGGGCAGGCTTTGATCTTCGCCGGAGGTGGGGGCATTGGTAAAACGATGCTAAACGTCGGCATCGTAGGCGGGGTCATGGGCGGGAGTGAAGATGCAGGCCGATACCTTGCTGGCAAGGACCAATATGGGGGCGAACTTTGGCAGGTTGGGCACTGGGCCGTGGATGATTTTTCGGCCTTCGACGATCACGCGGCCAAACAAGCTTTTGCTGAGGGCTTGAAAGCGGTAGTTGCGAACACTATGTTTTCCTCTCGGCAGAAATACCAAGTGACTCGCCGGGTGCCGTGGTGCGGGCGCGTGCTCATTACGTGCAACCTGGATTCGTTGTCCTCCGATATGATCCCTAGCTTGGATCGAAGTAACGCGGACAAGATAGTGTTGTTGCGGGGGGTGGAAGATCCGCCCGTTCAGTATGCTTCTCAGTCAGAAACCACGGCCCGGATAAAACGAGAACTGCCTTTCTTTGCTCGGTATTTGCTCGATTACAAAACACCGGAGAGACTCATCGGAGCCTCGCGCTTCGGCATTCAAGCTTTCAAAGACAAGTTGCTGGCAGAAGTAGCCCAAGACGGTAGTTTTGGGAGCACGTTTGCCGACATCTTCATGTCTGCGCTTCGATCTTATTTTGAGACGTGCCCGAAAGAAGAAGCCTGGCAAGGTTCTTCTGTTAGCGCATTCAGACTCATCGACGCGGACGGCGGCACGAAGGCGATGCGTTTGTCGGCGATCTCAACCGGGCGGTATCTGTCATCTCTTATGCAGAGGCCAGAGAATCCGTTTCACATTTCGCGGCAACGCCTCCAGCACGTGCACACTTGGTGGAGCGTGCCCCGCGAGGCGGTCTTAGAGTATTTTGAGAAAGTAAAAGCATGAGCCAGCCTTTATCCGCCGAACGCGAGCGCTTGTTGTTCCAGCGTTTGCCGGGCCTTCAGGGGCGCCGCGCGCTCGCGGAGTTGGCGGAGCATTTCATAGGCATGGCTCAGTCAGAAGCCTTGCGAATCGCAGGCGATCGAATGGATGAGTCGGAAGTGAAGAGCTTGGCCAGCTCGGTGTTGCTGCAAACACTGAAGGCCTTCAAACTAAGCCGGAACACTCGGTTTTCGGTCTATTTGCGCAAGGCGCTTTTCCAAGAGATCTCAAACCTGCGCGCCGACGCGTTCTTTCGGTCAGCCGATCGGGTTTGGTATGGCCGGACGCAAAGCGGAGGAGAACAAGGCAGCCGGCGCAATCCGTCCACGGGGGCGATGATGCCGGTGTTTCACGGCGGGGACTCGGAGGGAGTTAATCTGGTCACGATCTCTCGCGAATACTTGTATCCGATGATGCGGCTGCTACCTCGTGACGATCAACGTTTGTTGCGGGCGTATTTCTTCCGGGGCCTTAACATCGTCCAGATTGCGGAACGTCGTCACGTCACCAAGCAAGCAATCTCTCTTCAGCTTCACAAAGCCTTAGACCGGCTGCGTAAGAAAATGGCTCATGCTCCCGTATCCCTTAAAGACCTATGAACATCGTCGCTCTTGATTTGGGCATTCACACCGGCTTCGCTCACAACGACGGCTTCCAATTTGACTCGGGCACCTGGGTATTCAAGGGCAAAGCTGACCGGGATCTTGATTATCGCGTCTCCGATTTTTACGGCAAGCTTTACCGGCTGCTTGAGCATCGCCTGGGATCGCCTATATACGACTGGGTGGTGTTCGAGGACGTGCAGTTCTCGACCTACACGTATCAAACGCAACTCTGGGCGAGCTTCCGGGCGGCTATGTGGCTCGCGTGTTACCACCGGGGGCTTCGCTGCAAAGGAGTCCCGGTCGGCACGTTGAAGAAGTTTGCCACTGGGCACGGCGGCGCGACGAAGGAAATGATGGCCGCCTGGGCAGTGAAACGGTTTGCGCCTCGGCTTTACCGGGGCAGCGATGGAACAGTGCGTAGTCAGGGAACCAATTTCAAGGTTGACGACAACGAGATTGATGCGATACACTTGCACGATCTTGCGACGCATAACGAATTGTATTTGCTGAACCACAAACTCCCATGAGCGATCAACCCGATGTCCGACCGACGCAGATTGTAACTGTGGACGAGCAGGGGCAAACCTTGCATCAGATTGGCGCGCTGCTGGCAATCTGCGGAAATCTCACGCCTTATGTAATCGAGCAGCACAACGAGAACCCGCACCGCAAAAAGGAATTGGACGGCGGGGTGCAGTGTTCGGTGGAATCCCTGTTGATCAACACGTGCGACCGGCTGGCTAAGATCGTGGGCGAGGATGCGCGGTGGGCCTTCGACGAGGTTGCAAACACCGCGAAGAAGCAAAAGTTTCTGGAGAACCTGGAGGCCAACCGGCAGCTTATGCAGTTGCAAGCTGTCTCCGTGGCGGAGAGTTTGCGGCCCAGTCACCGGGAAGAGCCCGGCATGTTCAAATTGAACGAAACCCTTTACGCGGCCTGCTCTGGTCCTCTGGAGGAGTGGCGATGGCGAATGGTCGGCATTGGCCAGTCTCCTTCGGCGGCGCTGCGAGACTATGACCTTCGGCACATGGGGCAGCCGGCTTCCTCCCTCGAAGTGCTGGAAGTCTTGTTCCCTGAAAACCGCAAACGCAGAAAGTAGCTATGAAAAACAAATACCTCGACAAGCAGATTGCAGAAGTAGCGCGCAAAAATCCAAGTTGGGGCCGCGACCGGATTGCCAAGGCATTAAATGCGCCGTATAGCACCGTGCGCAACGCACTGCGACGGCTTCAGGCAACGGCGGAAGCCAAGCCCGACAAGCCCTCTGAGTCTCTTGCGGTGCAAGTCGCGAAGAAAGCTCCCATCGAATTTGGGCGCCTGGGCCTGGAACACGTCGATGCGGGTGACTGGTTTCGCGTTGGCTTGGTGGCTGATACCCACTTGTGTTGCCAGGAAGAACGCCTTGAAGCGTTGCATTGTCAATACGATCTCTTCAAGTCGGAGGGGATCTCCAGCGTTTTACACGCCGGCAATTTGGTGGATGGTTGCGTGCCGAAGATCAACGGTGCCTCCGTGATTGTCAGCACCCCCGACGACCAGGCGCAATACGTGATCGACAACTACCCGACGCGAGCTGGTATTACAACGTATTACATTACCGGAGACGATCACGAGGGTTGGTGGATTAAGCAAGGGCTGAACTGGGGCATCATGCTGCAATACATGGCCAAGGCCCAAGCACGGGAAGATTTGCATTACATCGGGCACGTCGAAGCTGACGTGGAGATCATGGTCCCGGACACGGTGAAAAAGCCGGTGATCAAGATTCAGCACCCCGGCGGCGGGAGTTGCTACGCGCGCAGCTACGCGCCTCAGCGAACGATTGAGTGTGTGCCGTTGAATGCAGAGATTCTAACGCGATCCGGCTGGAAGAAGTGGAATGAAATCCAGGTAGGGGAGCAAGTGCTAGGGCACAACGTCGAAACTAGATTGAACGAATGGACCGTTTTGCGAGCGGTGCATCGAGGACGCGCACCGGTGACGCGGTATTACAACGATCAGTTTGACGTTGTCTGCACAACAAATCATCGCTGGGTATTAGAGCAGGAGTGTCGTGCCGGCGCGAATTCAAACAGTCGGGTGCCTGTCTTGTATTCTCGACGTTATCGAACGTTGGAGCCGATAATAGATACTTGGCGTCGCACTCGTCTTGTGCAAGCGGCGCCCAGTCCGTCGGGTCCGGGCTTAGGAGCGTTTCCTTACGAAGCTTGGCTTCAACGTAATGCGTTGGCGTCTCTCCGGGTAATGGAAATGACGAGCGGGGAACGGCGAGCTTTTATCGAAGGACTGCTTCTGGGTGAAGGCACGGGAGCGAACACCAAGAACCCCGATGGTTCGGTGAAATGGAGGTCCATCTCGTTTTCTCAAAACGCAGGTCCGGTAATGAATGCGTTTCGTTTGGCGTGCTTTTTGGAAGGCATTAACACAACCGAGCGTGATTGTAAGGGAGGCAGTTTCAAACCGGCAGTAACGCATCATCGTTCAGCAACCTTGTGTTGCAAAGCGCTCCGAATCACAGCAAACCCAAAACTGAAACGCGAGGAGTTTCCTGAAACTGACGTATGGTGTCCGACCACCGACCTGGGCACGTGGGTTATGCGACAGGGGCGCACTATCACCATCACCGGGAATTCGTTGGAGGGCGGAGAGAAGCCGGACGTTCTTGTCCAGGGACATTACCACGTCAATGGTTTCTGGAATGAGCGCAACGTGCACGTGGTAACGCTCCCGGGGTTTCAGGACCAGACGATCTTTGGTCGAAAGAAGCGTCTGCGTTTTGAAGTGGGCGGCGCGATCCTTGAATTCAAAGTCAACTCAGCCGGCGCGATCACCCGCTGCCGGTGCGAGTTCAACATGTTCTTCAACCGGGGGTACTACAAAGCGTTTTTGCGCTCGGACAGAAAGCTGTTGAAAGGGCATCTGCGACTGACCGTGTGAAGACGATCCTGCTAACGTATTACGACGACCGGCGGCGAGACATCGCCCAGGTTGCGGTCCCGGCGATGAAACGCTTTGCCGATGAGAATCAAATCGAGCTGGTCGCACTGGAGGAACCGACGTTGGCGAGCCCGATGGGGCACAAAATCCTCCTGGTCCTAAAGTTTCTGGAGCAGTGCGACCGCTTGATCTACGCGGACTCCGATGTTTTGTTTCAGAGACACGCAACCCTCCGGGATCTGTTTCAGAAACCGGTGGGAGTCTCTCAAGACTACGCCGGCTTATGCACCGGCTTCATGACGTTTGTGCGAGCCGTGAAAGTAGTCGAGCTGGTGACTCAGTGGAAGATCCAAGGAGCCCTGCCAATCCCCGGTCGGCCATTTCCGAGCGATCAACGCAGCTTCCAGAAGCTAGTTGCACGTTTGTCCGATGGTAAAGAATTGGTGGAAGAGCTTTCGCAGGACGTGGTGTCCAATCCATTAAGTTCCAAAATCGGCAGCCTGGCCCATCATTACTGGGCGCAGTATGCGTCCCAAGTTCTTGACCGAATGAGGCGTAGTTTGCGGTAACGCGACTGCCAAAAATGCAAGCCCGCGCGGGTAGAGGAACCGGCGCGGGCTTTTCCTTGTAGCATCAGAAAGTGGTGCCGCGAGCGGGAGTCGAACCCGCAGGACTGTTTGACTTGTCAGCTCGTTCACTGAGTCTATCCCGGAAGTGAACATTCCAGAAAATCAAAGAGCCCGCGCCGGCCGCAGCATTCAAAGAACTGCGGACAAGCTACACCTGCACGCGGAAATTGTCAAACAACTATTTTTCGGATCAAGCTCTCGTAAAACGGAAGAGCGTTGTCTTCCCAGCGCCGGGGGTAGTTGAATTTGAAGAAGTCCCACTCGTAGTGCGTCTCGGGCCAGGTAAACCCAAACTGAAAAGACCGCCAGGGAAGAGCGAAAAGATCTTCATCAGAGATTGCGGGGCGCTGAAAGATTTGCGTGAAGAGGTCCGCGCCGATCCGGGATATGAGCAACATCGTCGGGTGAGAAATAAACCAGAAGAGTTTCTCCCGCCGCAGGTGCGCCTGGACGAAAGGAGCGATGGGGGTATCGCATCGGGAATCTTTCTGCGTCATGCGGTTCATCGCTTCGGCGTGTCGGGTGGTAAACTGCGGGTCGAATTGCCCCTCGCGGAGGGCGCGCGCGATCTGATCGTGCGTTTGCCCGGCGCGTAGCAGCCGGTGGACGTTCTCCAGGTCTTTCGGGATGTCGGTAACGGGAAAGATGCTGCTGAGAGAAGGCGCGTGCATGCGCAAGCGTCGCCCGGGAATCTCCGCAGCGACGCAACTGCCGAACTGCTCTAGGAAAGGTTGGTGCGCCGGCCACGCATTCGAGACATAAAAGTCGGTGTGTTGAAAGAACGCATGCACGAGCGGTTGCGCGAGCAGGGTGGGGATGCGTTCGGGAAACTTCCAGCTCACGATGCCCCAGCAATTCATCTCCGGCGGGTTAGGGTAGAGTTCCTTCCAGTAGCGGAGCAACTGCCGCCCGTGGCAGGCGGTGTAAAGTCCGAGCGTGGGCCAGTTCGGGCGCCAGGGCTCTGACCACACGATTGAACGTGGATACCACTCGTCAGGCTCCCCAACTCCGGTTTGATCGGGGTGCAAAAAGAAGCTCAGTTCCTCTGGAGCCGGCGCGCGGTCGAGGAGTGCAGCGAAGACTTGGGTCACGCTCTCCGGGGTGGGGTGCTCGAAGTTCCAGATGCTCACGGGATCTCTTCCCTCACCGGGACGGTAGCCAGGTTGTATTTGTGCGCTGCCCAAAGCCGGTGGTGCCCGTCGCTCACAATTCGCCTGCCGTGGCGCCAGGTGATCAGGACTGGCGTGCGCACCCCGTATTGGCGCACCGAGGAGAGAAAGTGCCGCCAGGCTTCCGGGCAGGCTTGAAAGTGGCGCTGCTCGATGTAGGCAAAAACTTCCCCCCAGTTACCCTCGTGGCATCCGCGGTAATCCACGGGGGAAGTGGACGCCAGGATCTCTGCAAGTGGGCGGGTTTCAAAAAGCGTTTGCACAACAAAAACGCGCCAGGCAGGGCACCACCCCTGTTGGCCTGGCGCGGCTCAATACGAACCGGCGGACCTGTCAAACAGCCGGCTTGAGCAAAGAATTTACCAGATTCCCATACCCCGGCTTTGGTCGGGAGGTCGGGGAGGTCGGGGCCAGGTTCTTCAGCCGGCTTGCCAACAGCGCGTTTTGCGCCCCGGCGGGCACTGGGCGGCCCGGCATCGGGGAGGGGGACAACGAGGCACCCCCCGGGGTTGCGGCTTGTTCTTGGCCTGGTTGCGCTCCAATGGCGGGGGTTTCTTCGTCTCCTGCCGCGGCGCTATCGCCGAGCAGCGTGGAGATCGGAACAGCCACCTCGGTCAGTTTCCCGGCCTTGTCGGCGTCCTTGATTTGCTGGCCCGGGATCTTCTCCGGGTTGAAAAGCGCGTAAGTCGTTCCATCTAAGGCGCGATAGAGGTTCAAACCGATCGACATCACGTCGTGCATGCGGGCACCGATCTCCTGCACCACTGGGTTTTTCTCGTCCTCCGGTGTCGAGTAGGCTGCCGGCGGGGTGCCCGCAAAGATTGCCCGGACCGGTGGAAGATCCAGCACGTCCTCTGCGTTAGCGGAGGGATTCGCCTGGAAGGAGTGATCGGGACCGTAAATCGGGGCGCGCTGGGCCTGGCTATTGGTAGGCACGAGTGCCTGCACCGCGGCATCGTTGATCTTCGAGCTCGGGGCGGGGGCGGTTGGGTCGAACAGATTAGGGCTTCCGGTGGGCATGGGGGCTTTCTTTCTTGGGACGCTTGTGATCATGCGCAAGCACATCTTCGAGTTGTTCGCCAGTGCCGAAGGTGGCGACGGCGTGTTCCCGGAACAGCGCGAGCTGTTGGGGGGTCATGGATTTCTGGATGTCTTCCCAGGTGATCCGCTTCCAGGTGCCGCGTTTCATAGGTTCGGGCATATCATTTCGGGCGAATCTCTGCCTTCTCGGCGGATTGCGTAGCGGGTTTCACGGCGCCGGCTAAACGCTGACGCCGTTCCCACTCGTCCACCAGCACGCGATGCCAGTTTTTATCAACCCGGCGAAACCGATCATCGGTCACTAGACGCTGTAACTCGGCGTCGGGCATCCCCTGCGACATCATCTTCTCATTCTGGCTCGCGCGCTTTGGCATAAAATTCGCCGAGTTAATATCGCCCAGGTCGAGGCCCAAGTCAAGGGGCTGTTCTGTCGGCGCGGCCCGGATCTCCAGCCGACCGGTTTCCTCGTTTCGTTGCAGCTTTTTCAACGGCTCCTCGAAAGACGCCAGCTCTTCGCCGGCCCCCCGAGTCCACCCGCGCTCGCCCCACAGCTTCTTTTCCTGAAACCACATCAGGGCTTGCAGGTCGTCCGGCTGCATGTGCAACTCTTTTGCCGCCTTTGCAAATGCTTCCTGCGCGAACAAGAAGGCGGGATCGGTAATGCCGCCCTCGCTGCGGGGCAGCAATCGCCACGGAGATTTCGTCAGCCCGTCCCAGCCCAGGCGTTTCATCGTCCGGGAAGCCCACACGTCGATGGTCGCGCCGTGATCGGTGCCCGCCAGGTTTTTCGCAAACTGCTGCGTCTTGAGCCCCCGCACTTCCTCGGCCCAGGTGCCGGACAGCACCCGCAAAACCTGATCCGAGTTCTGGCCAAATTGTTTTTCGTTCTCGCGAACTAAGGAGAGCTCGCGGCTTTCGATCCACCACTCCTTCAGCGCAGCGTCGGAGGGCACGATGGTTGAGTTGTTCTCGCGCTGCCATTGCCGCAACAACCCGCCCGTTTCCAGCTTGGCATAAGCCTTCTTGTATGAAGCGATCGCGTCGTCGAACTTGCCTTCCTTCCAGAGGTTATACGCTTCGAGAGCATACTTGAAGTTTTGGGCTACGTCAGTTCTTGCGCTGGTGGCCGCGAGCAACTGGGCGAAAGAAGTAACCTCGGCGTCAGTCTTGAAGTGTTCTTTGATCAGCCGGACGGTTTCTTGATACCAGGACTTGCCGGCGAGCACGTCTGGGTCAGCAATTGCGCGCGCTTCTTCGGCAATCTTCTTGGCGAATGCAGTCGTCTGGGCATCTTGACGCGCTGACTCTCCGCGGATTCCTTTGGCAGCTTGCCGGGACAAAGGCGAATCGTCGAACGTGTATTTCACCATGTTCACGAGGGGCTTGCCTTTGGCGTTGATAATGTATTCGCCTTCGGGGGTTCGCTTGAACAGGACGGGCACTGACTCCGGGTGGAATTCAACGCGTTCCTGCGTTACGCGCCGAGCGTACTCCCGAGCAAAGGCTTGCGGGTCCGTCTCCGTTACCTCGGCCCCGAACTCTGCTTGCTCCGCGTCGCCTTTCTTCGGCTTGGGCATGAACGCGGCTCGTTGCGCGCCAGTGTCAGAAATGAGGGGGAGGTGATCCAACTTGTCGATGCCCTCATACTCCACCAGGTTTGCGGCGCCTCCATCGACAATCTTCATTTTGCCGTTGAGGATGTTGACCCGCATGTGGTCGATGTCGTCGAGGTTCTCGCGCACCAACTGGAAAATCTTGTCCTTCGCATCCGTGGTCCAGGCGTTCTCGGAAGCCTCGATCGCTAGCGTTCCGGTGCGAGGTTCGTAGCGAACGCGAATGAAGCCTTCTCGAATGGCCTTCTCTCGTTCAGCAATGTCGGGCACGTTTGCAAAGTCCGTGCCGTATTCCGCGTTGAGTTTAGCGCTATTACGGGCCAGCCAGTCCTCGTGCATGCTGCCCTGGATGGAGCGGAACTTTCCGTCGGGGTCGATCCACCCGGAGGTTTCCAGCTTCTCAGGTTCCTCCCGCCGGCCGCGCTTAGCCATCATTGCTGCTTCGGGCGGTTTGGGCAGCTCGGCTGGGATCGCGTTCTCTCCCTTCAACAACGCTTGCACCGCCTTCGCAATCTGCGCGGGAGAGGTCAGAACGGTTTTCCCAGTGCCGCCCACCGGGATTGAGTGTCCGTAAGGGTCCTTCTCCGTGGGCACCGGGTCATAAATCGCCTGCTGCTGGTTGAACTTCCCAAAAGCGATCGTGTTGTCCCGATGCTTCTGATCAGGCAGCGCATTCACGTCGATGCTTGTCTGCGTCGGGTCGTCCATCTGGAACACCCCCATAGCCGTCCCCGGAATTGCAAGCACGTCCTCGTATCGGTCGGCTACTTTTTGCACCGCCGCCGGAGTGAGTGCCTTCGTCAGCACGTTCTCGCTGGCCACGGTGACGATGTCCACTTTCTGATCTTTTCGATCCCACACCTTGCCGGCGCCGGTGAACGTCTGCCCAGAGCTGGTGCCCTCGCGAACCTTTGCAAGTTCGTCGGCGACTTCCTTCGATTTCTCAAACGCTTGCGGCATGAAGGCGCCGTGAAACTGCGCAACCCTTGACGAAGTGCGACTGGGCAAGTGGCCGGCGCGATAAAACTCTTTGATGTCGTTGATAATTACCGTTGGATTCGTGACGGCCGGATAAACCCGGCTATCACGTGCGTAACCGTTTTGATCAACTAAATCAACAGCCACCTCCCCCCACTCATTTTTCAAACTCGGATCAGCGAAGAAACTTTCCAGCTTGCGATATTGTGCCTCAGAAGGTTCTTTGTTTGAGGAGATCTCCGCACCGGGTAACTCCGGCATGATTCGGATCGCGCCGGAATTGACAAACGCCGTCAGCCCGGATGTTTCACCGGAGTAACCCAATTTCCCAGCACCGGCTTTCTTCGATGCCGCCGCTATGAACGGGGTAAGCATATTTTCTCCCACCGCTTCAGCAATCGAAGAGTGGTCGATCGTGCGTTTGTAATCTCCAGGAGGGGCATCGGGACCTTTGCCAGTGAAATCGAGTTGCGTTCCGTCGGGCAACAGATAGCCGGTCTCGTTCCACTTTTCCGTATCGCCGTATTCCCGCCAGGCGGCGCGATGCAAGCGTCGAGCGTATGTAGTCAGTAACTTGTCTTCGGACTCCTTGCGCTTGGCCATGAACTCCCCTGCGGGTTTGCCGGGCGTCTTGTCAAGTTGCTGCGAGGCCCAGTCGTAGATCTCGCGCGCGAAATTCTCGTGGATCTGCGGGTCGGTGTGGAAAGATTTAGCCAGCACGTTCTCGTCCACATCGGCGGCGGAGGTCGTCTTCAACTCCTTCGACAACTCGCTGCCCTCATACACGGCCAGGTTGTAGATGTTCGCGTGGCTGATCACGTCTGAATTCTTCCGGAGGAAGTCCATCGTGTGCGCATAGGTCGCCGCGGTCTCCCCCGGCAACCCGATCACGATGTTCGGAATGAACGCGATGCCCAGCCGGCGCATCTGCTCGGTGGCGGCGTCGATCAACTTCTCGTTCGCCGGTTTGCGCTGACCTTTCAGCACGCTGTCGTTGTAGGACTCGACGCCCAGCTCGATGAACTTGATGCCGCTCTTGCGCAGGAATTCGTCGCTGAAGGACTTCATTTGCGCCGCCGTCGTCTGAATCACGAAGCCCCCGAAGTCGGGATTCGCAGCCTTCATCTTGGCATAGAGCTCGGGCAGTCGCAAGTAACTGTCGTGCTGGCCGAGGGTTTTGTCGTTGAGATAAGCCAGCGGCGCATTCAGATCGCCGAAGGCGTCCACTTGCTGAGTCACTACCTCGGGCGGCGTCCCAACGACCTTTTTCGTGATCGTGCAGAACTTGCACGCGTGCCGGCACCCCTGCGAGAGATCCAGCCGAGGAACAACGGAAGAACCCCGATACAAGCGGTAGTCAAAGCCGCGTTTGTATTCCAGCCCAAGAGATCGAACGTATTCATCGATGGATTCATACCGGGTTGCGCGAGGGTTGCGCGAGGTGATCTCGCTGGTGTCCGTGTAGCCGCCCAGGACCGTGTGGCCTGGATTTGCGTCCGCGAGCTCCGCGACCTTCGACTTGTTCACGTCGAGCACCGAGAAGGCCACGTCCT
>Ga0315287_10004762_pt1 | contig 13280 bp, 10 predicted proteins | sample YL17G11_0_MG_FD_205037 | JGI IMG/M metagenome (GOLD analysis project Ga0315287, IMG submission 205037) | Sediment microbial communities from Yellowstone Lake, YNP, Wyoming, USA - YL17G11_0 | ecosystem: Environmental > Aquatic > Freshwater > Lake > Sediment | place: USA: Wyoming | collected... | reverse complement strand
CAGGCCTGGCCATGGGTTTCGAAATGACCACCACCATGACAACGCGATCGGTGACTGGCGGCGGATGGCCGGCCGATAGCGAGGTGCGTGTGCCGGCCGGCCGCCCAGCGGAGCGAGAGAGCGAGCGAGCGGGTCGCGTGCCGGGGCAGTTGATCGCGGGTCGGTTCCGGGTCATTCAAGCGCTTGGCGCGGGAAGCCTCGGAGCGGTGTACCTCTGCGTGGAGATCGTAACGGCCAAGACGGTCGCGGTCAAGTTGTATCGCCGCGACCTCGCGAAGGACGAGGAGTTCGCCGGCGCCCTCCGGCGTCAGGCGGCCTGCGCCGTCGCGCTCGGCCAGCGGCACGACGCTATCGTCCGGATCCACGAATGCGGTCGGTCGGCCGACGGGAACCTGTTCGTCGTGATGGAAATTCTGAAAGGCCGAACCCTCGCGGACATCATCCGCGACGACGGCCCCCTGGAGGTCCGGCGGACCTTGCGTCTGTGCGGTCAAGTGGTCGGGGCGCTGGAAGCCGCGCACGAAATGGGCGTGGTCCACGGGGATCTCCGGCCACACCACGTGATGGTCGCAGGTTCGGGGGACGATGAGATCGTCAAACTGAAGGGCTTCGAGGCGTCGGGCGTCAGGGAGATCGGTCTGGCGGGCCACTTGCGCCGCGCCGGGGCGGTTCCGTCCTTTCCGGAGTACACCGCGCCGGAGGAGATCGAGGGAGAGGCCGTCACCGCGCGCACGGACATCTATGCGCTTGGCGTGATGCTCTTCGAGATGTTGAGCGGAGCCCCGCCGTTTCGGGGGAACACGCCGGACGGGGTCCTGGCAAGACATCTGCAAGACACGGCGGCACCACTGGATTCGTTCCGACAGGGTATCCCGGCCGTGGTGACCCTCCGGGTGAGCCAGACGCTGGAAAAAGAACCGGAGAAGCGCCAGCGATACGTCGGCGACGTCATCAACGAATATCTCTTCGATCTGGCCGTCGACGAGCTGCTGGAGGAGGCAGCACGGAAGCGCCCCTGGGCAGCCCGGAAGATGTCCGCGGCGGTCCAGGCCTGCCTGCCCAGGGCGAGCGATGACGGAGAAGAACGGACGGTCGGGAGGATCCTTCTGAAGACCATTGCCGGCGCCGCGGTCGCGACTGCCGTGCTCGCTCCGGCGGTCTGGATCGCGTCGCCCTTCTGGTTGCCGGTATTCCGGCATACGCCGTCGGTCGGATCCCCGGTCCCGGATGCACGCGACGCAGAGCGGGCCGGAGGGGGTGGGCCGGCGATGGTGCAGGCGGGACCGTCCGTGCCGACCGTCCCGGCCGAATCTCCGGTTGAGGCCGTCGACACGGAACGCACCGCTGCGCACACCCCAGACGAGATCCGAGAACGGACGCGGTCTGCCAACGTTCGTGCCCGACAGGAGCGGGGAACGTCGTCCGCTTTGAGCGGGACCGTGGGGCGAGCCTCGCGCACGAAGGATGCTCCGCAGCGGAGTGCGCGACGGCCGGATCAACCGCCGATCCCGATCGCCGTGGAGCGGAACGCCCGGCCCGATCGATCCGCCAGTGAGCCGGCGCCCCCCCGCCGCGAGGCGCCAGCGCCCCGGGGAGAGGCGAACGATCCCGGGGCGATCATCGACTGGTTGCTGCGGGGACGTTGACCGGACTATCCGTCTCTACGTCGGGGACCTTCCGTCTCCTATCCCTCCGCGGTGGGTCGAGCGGCCCTCATTCCGCACTGCGATACTCGCCGGTCCGGCCCTCGAGGTCTTGGGGGCTTTCCAGGATGTTGTCGTTCGGCGCCGGCGGCGCCGGTCTCGGTGAGGGACTTATGCGACGCGCCATCGTGCACTTGAAACAAGCGGACCCGGTCCTGCGTGGGATCATCGAACGGGTCGGACCCTGCCGCCTCCAGTTCGTGGAGGCGGATTTCGAGACGCTGACACGGAGTATCGTCTTTCAGCAGCTCAGCGGTGCCTCGGCGCGCGCCATTTTCGCCCGCTTGAAGGCGGTGACGAGCGGCAACGGACGGATGGCGCCAGGAAAAATCCTGTCGCTCGGGGACCGGGACCTTCGGGGCGTCGGGTTGTCCCAGCAGAAGGCGAGATACCTCCGCGATCTGGCTGAGCGGACCCGGCAAGGGCAGATCGAGTTTGCCCGACTGCCGCGGCTCTCCGACCGCGAGGTGATTGCGCATCTCGTGGTCGTGAAAGGCGTCGGGGTGTGGACGGCGCAGATGTTCCTGCTGTTTGCGCTGCGGCGGCCCGACGTCCTGGCGACGGGCGATCTCGGGATTCGATCCGCGATCCGCACGGCCTACCGACTCCGGACACTCCCCACCCCTGGCAGGATCGAGCAGCTGGCGACGGGGTGGCATCCGCACTGCAGCGTGGCCTGCTGGTACCTCTGGCGAAGCCTCGACACCGTCCTGCCAGCCTGAACGGCGTCCGAGCTCTCGCGGGCGCGGCGATGGCGCCTGACGGCGGTCGGACGTCGACTTTCCCCTTGGGTCCGGCGGCGCATGGTGGTACCTTAGCGGCTCCTCGGGGGCACCGATGAGCTGCGTGGTGATTCATTACAACGAGATCGGGCTGAAGGGCAAGAACCAGCCGCTCTTCCTTCGGCGCCTGGAGGCCAATCTCCTCCGGGCGACGGTGGGGACGGGTGTCCGGCGCGTCGACGAGCGTTCGGGACGCGTGGTGCTGTCGCTCGCCCGGGATGCCGACTGGTCCCGCATTCGAGAGCGCGTGCGCTGCGTCTTCGGTGTGGCCAACTTTGCCCTGGCGGAGCGCACGGAGCTCGACCTGGCGGCTCTCAAGGCGGCGGTGGACCGCACGCTGGTGGGTCGCTCCTTCGGGTCCTTCCGGGTGACCACGCGCCGGGCGTACAAGCCGTTTCCCTTGAACTCGGAGGAGATCAATCGCGAGATCGGCGCCCACGTGGTGGCCGGGACGCAGGCCCGCGTGAACCTCGACCACCCCGACCTGACCATCCACGTCGAGGTGCTACCCCGGGACATCTACTTTTCGTACGGTCGGGAGGCGGGCCCCGGGGGCCTGCCCGTCGGCGTGAGCGGGAACGTGGTGGTCCTGCTGTCGGGCGGCATCGACTCGCCGGTGGCCGCCCACCGGCTGATGAAGCGGGGCTGTCGAGCGGTCTTCGTCCATTTTCACAGTTATCCGTTCCAGGACGCCACCTCGCGGGCCAAGGCGGCCGATCTGGTGCAATGCCTGACGCGGTTTCAATACCATTCGCGGCTCTACCTGGTCCCGTTCGGCGAGGTGCAGCGCGAGATCGTGGCCGGGGCGCCGGGTCCCCTGCGGGTGGTGCTGTATCGGCGGTTCATGGCCCGTATCGCGGCGGAGATCGCGCGGCGCGAGGACGCCAAGGCCCTGGTGACCGGGGAAAGCTTGGGGCAGGTCGCCTCCCAGACCCTGGAGAATCTGGCGGTGATCGAAGAAGCGGTCGAGATGCCGGTTCTGCGCCCGCTCATCGGCAGCGACAAGGAGGAGATCGTCCAGCAGGCCCGCGCGCTGGGCAGCTATCCGATCTCCATTCTTCCCGACCAGGACTGCTGCAGCCTGTTCGTCCCGCGCCACCCGGCGACGTTTTCCACCCTGACGGAGATCCACCAGGCGGAATCCCGACTGGACGTGGCGAGGTTGGTGCGCGTGGCGGGAGAGCAGCTCGAGATCCGGGCCTTCGAGTTTCCCGCAGTGGTCCCCGCAGCACCGCCCGCGGCCACTGCCGTGGCCGCGGGCTGAGCGGTGTGTCGTTTCCCGTGTCGAAACACACGGGTGTTCGGACCCGCATGGAAGGAACAGTCGTGGAACAACTCAAGCAGGCACTGACCGTCGAGCTGGGGGGCGCCCTCCGGCGCGCGGCAGCCGCGGAGGGTTGGCCAGCGGTGGCCACGCCCGAGGTGCAATGGGAGTATCCGCCCGAGAGCGCGTTCGGGGACCTGTCCACGCCGGTGAGCTTCGCGCTGGCCAAGCTGGTCCGTCGAAAACCGCGGGACATCGCGGCGGCCGTTCAGCGGGCGATGGCGATCGACCCCACGCTGGTGGAAAAGGTGGAGATCGCGGGTGCCGGCTACCTGAACATCTTCGTGGCGAAAACCCGTTGGCAGGCCGTCCTCCGAGAGGTCTTGGCGGTGGGCGTCGGGTACGGCCGCGCGGAGTTGGGTCAGGGGCAGCGCGTGCAGGTGGAGTTTGTCAGCGCGAATCCCACCGGACCGTTGCATGTCGGGCACGGCCGCGGGGCGGCGCTGGGGGATGCCATCGCCAGTTTGCTGGGGGCGATCGGCTACCGGGTGGAACGCGAGTTCTACGTCAACGACGCGGGAACGCAGGTGCGCCTCCTAGGCGAATCGATCTGGGCGCGCCTCCAAGAGGCGGCCGGGCGGCCGGTCCCGTTCCCGGAGAATGGCTACCACGGGGATTACGTGCGGGATGTTGCCGCTCAACTGGCCGCCGCCGATCCCGGGTTGGGAGCGCTGCCAGCGGATCAGGGCGTGGCCGCCTGCGCCGTGCGCGGGGCAGCCATCCTGCTGGAAGAGATCAAAACTGATCTGCGGCAGTTCGGGGTAGTCTTCGACGCCTGGTTCTCGGAGAAGCAGCTGTTCGAGAGCGGGGAGGTGGCGTCCGCGCTTGCGGCGCTGCGCGCCGGCGGGTATCTCTACGAGGACGGCACGGCCGTCGGGTTCCGTGCCAGCGATTTCGGCGACGAGAAGGACCGTATCCTGATTCGCAGCACGGGCGAGCCGACCTACTTCACCTCCGACATCGCGTATCACGCCAACAAGATTCGGCGCGGGTTCCAGAAGCTCATCAACATCTGGGGGGCCGATCATGGCGGGTACATCCCGCGCGTCAAGGCAGTCATCCGGGCACTCGGGTACGACCCCGAGATTCTCCAGGTCCTGCTGCTGCAGATGGTGCGCGTCCTGCGCGCAGGACAGCCGGTCCCCATGTCCAAGCGCTCCGGCCAGTTTGTCGAGCTGCGGGAAGTGGTGAACGAGGTCGGGAAGGATGCGGCGCGGTTTCTCTTCCTCACCCGGCGGTCGGAGTCGCAGCTCGATTTCGACATCGAGGTGGCGAAGAAGCAGAGCATGGACAATCCGGTATTCTACGTGCAATACGCTCACGCCCGGGGATGCAGCCTGGTGCGAAAGGCGGAAGAGGCAGGGCTCGCGGGTCCCTACGGGGATGCGGACCTGTCGCTCCTGGCGCTGCCCGAGGAGGTGCAGATCATGAAGCACCTCGCCGCGTATCCCGAGACGGTGCAGAGCGCCGCGCTGGCGTGCGAGCCGCACCGGGTGACCGCGTATCTGCAGGTGCTGGCGGCTGCCTTCCACGGCTATTTCACGCGCTACAAGGACAGCGAGGAGCGCGTCATCTCGGAGGATCGCGACCTGAGTCGGGCGCGGCTGGCGATGGTCGTGGCCGTGCGGCAGGTGGCGGCCAATGGCCTGGGCCTGCTGGGTGTCGCGGCGCCGGCGCGAATGTAACCCAGAAGGAGCATGCGGCATGGACGGAATCGCCGGCTGTTATAGCCCCGGAGACGCGAACCTGGTGCAGAAGATATTTCTGGCCACCGGGGCGGTGCAGCACCGGGGGAAGGCGAGCGCGGGGTTGGCTGTCGGGGGTGCGAAGGGGATCTACCTCCACAAAGGTATCGGTGGGATCGTGGACGTGGCGGACGACGACATCCTGCGCATCTTCCAGGACCTGGAACCCGTCGCCGCCATCGGCAACGTCGGCTACACCAAGAACAAGATCCCCGAGAAACGGAACGCCGAACCGATCCTGGTCGAACCGAAAGCAAGCTCGGCCTACACCGTGGTCCTCACGATGAACGGACGTATTCTCGAGGACGACGAGCTGCGGGCCGAGCTGGAAGACGCCTACACCTTCGATACCGTCAATGCGACCGAAGTCGTCGGGGCCTTGCTTCACCGCTGCATCGAGGAGGAAGGGGTAAGCTTCGCCGCGGGCCGGAAGCTGGTGGACATCCTGCACGGGTGCGGGACGTTTTCTCTCGCCGCCCTGGTGTATACCGGCACGGAGACGGCGCTCATCACCCTGAACGACAGTCGGGCTTTCGAGCCGTTCTGTTTCGGCATGGTGGGCGGCGCATTCCTCGCCTCCTCCGAGAGCTGCTCTCACCGCCGGCTCGGCGGGTTCCCAGAACGCGAGTACGCTGGGGCGGAAATGACCATCTGCTCGTCGCGGGGCGTGGAGACCCGACGGGTCCGAACGGAAACGGAGATGCCGGACGTCTTCCAGGCGGTGTATTTCGGCAACGCCGGCTCCCTCTACCGGGGGGAGGAAATCTTCCGGCTTCGCATGGGGCTGGGGCACGTGCTTGCCAAGCGGTATGGAGACACGGACGCCGATGTGGTCATTCCGAACCCGGAATCCGGACGCGGCGTCTCCCACGGCATCGCCGAAGGGCTCGGGAAGCCGCTGCTTCCAGGACTTGCCAAACAGTCCCAGGCCATCCGGACCTTTCAGGAGGCGGGGCGGAACAAGCGGATGCGGGAAGTGGCGGTCAAGTTCGCCGCCATGGATTCGGTCCTTGCCGGGCGCCGGATCATCATGGGAGACGATTCCATTGTGAAGGGGAGCGTGAGCGAGGGCGGCGCGGTCTGGAGCGTCTACAACGCCGGGGCGGCCACGCTGGAGTTCTGGGTCTCGTACGGCCCCATGTTCTTTCCCTCCTTCAAGGAGTGGCGCCGCGGCCGGGAGTGTCTGGACGAGTTGGCTGTGCAGCGGGCGTTCCGTGGCGACAACCCCTACGACAAGACGCCGGAGGAGGTCAACGCGAGAGTGGCGGCGCTGCTGGGCGTGGATCGGGTCTGCTACAACACACCCGAGAACGTGCGGGCGGTCATCGGTCCCGGCTGTTACCAGGCCCTCGACGCCTCCTATCCCGTCTCAGAGCGCTGTTGGCCGGCGTGGCTCAAAGAGGAAGTGGAGCACTTCAGCCACTATCGCTGAAGCCAGAGGAGGGTGATTGGCGGAAGGCGAGCGGAGCGCATTCCGGATCCGCGTGCCGCCCCGGCGCGATTCATCACGAACTGATTACAATGCGGGATTCGGCGTTGCGATTCCGAGTCGCGTATAACAGTATGGACTCCACCGAGCGCACCGGTGATGTTCGTACCGAACCAGCGCGCGTGGGACGCGGAGGCGGAGGAGAGCGTTTGCAGAGCGAAATCGCTCCCGAATCGATCATCCCGGGACCCCGCCGCCGTCTTGCAGGAAACCTGCACGGGTCAACGGCGGTCCAAGACGATAGGTGTGAAGCGTGGGCACGCAGGCAGCTCAAATCTACCGGTTCGACGCGAGCGGTTGCAACGGGTGCGACGTGGAGGTGGTCGAGATCCTCGCCCTTCTACCGGGGGTCGACCTCGGGTTCGAGATCGCCGAGCGGCCAGCTGACGCGCAGGTCCTGATCGTGACGGGTGGGGCCAATCTCAAGTCCAAGGCGGAACTCCAGCATGCCTACGCGGCCTTGAAGGCGCCCCGATTGGTCGTTGCCGTGGGGTCGTGCGCGGCGAGTATGGGGATCTTCAAGGGCGGCTACTCCATGACCGGCCCGATCGATTCGATCATCCCCGTCGACCTATACATCGCGGGGTGCCCGCCGCGGCCCCAGGTGATCCTGGGCGCCCTGGCCGAAGCCCTGCAGCTTTCGGTGGACGGGCTGGAGCCGCTCCTGCGAACGCCGGAGGGGTATCGGGGCGATCCCCACGTCGATCGGGAGACGTGCGTCGGGTGCAGCGCGTGTGCGAACGTCTGCCCCGCGGATGCGATCGAGATCCTGGACGGCGAGGGCCGGCGGGTCGTCCGATTCAGGCGGGAGGCCTGTGTGTTCTGCGGGACCTGTCAGGACGTCTGTCCGACCGAGTCGGTGACGTTGCGGCCCGGCGATCCGTCGTGGTATCGGGCGAAGGGCGCCTCGACGTCCGAGGCGGCGCTGCCGCTGGCCCAATGCGGCGTCTGCGGCGTCGCGTTCATGCCGGAGGCGCAGCTCGCGTGGGCCATGCGACGTGTCGAGGAGCGCCGCGCGCTGGACGCGGCCGATCGCGAGGCATTCCGGCACAGCCTCCACGTCTGCATGGCATGCCGGCGAAGCCGGATCCCCGACGTCCGGGAGGCCAAGCGTCTCTTGACGTCGCTGGAGAAGAAGACCGCGATCGTTTCGTAGGCGATGGCCCGGGAGCATCCGGCCCCGCGCGAGCCCGCGGGAGGGGTCGGGCGCCCGGTTCGGGAGAGCGAATCGTGGAGTTGGGTGCAGCCAAGAATCGGGTGATCGTGTATGACGCGGGCCTGTGCACCGGGTGCCGCTATTGCGAGATCGCATGCGCGGTGTGGCATTGCGGACGGATCGACGTCGGCCAATCGAGAATCCGCATCCTGTTCAACGCCGAGAACCGCGCGGAGCCCTATGCGGCGGTGAACTGTCAGCACTGCGAGGAGCCGCTCTGCGCGACCGTCTGCCCGTCCGAGGCCATGCGCAAGGATCGCGAGACCGGGTGGGTGACGGTGAACGCCTCGACCTGCATCGGCTGTGAGATGTGCCGAGTGGCCTGTCCGCTCGCCGTGCCCGTCTTCGACGAGGCCCAGAAGGTGGCGGTGAAGTGCGATCTTTGCCACGGGGAGCCGGAGTGCGTCAAGCACTGCTCGTCGCGGGCGTTGTGGCTCGCGCCCCGGGAGGAGGCCCTCCGCGTGAACGAACGGTTCTACCTCGCTGCAGGGGGCAATCCATGAGCGCGGATACGGTACGGCGGCTCTTGGAGCGGCGAATCCCGGGGGCGCGGTTCACCAGCGCCGATTCGGGCGCGCGGCGGACGGGCGTCACGCTACAGGCGGGGGACGTCCGGAATGCCGTCCAGGCGCTCTGCGCGGAGCCGGGCGCGCGATTCATGACCCTCACGGCCGTCGACCGGGGGACGGATATCGACCTCCTGTACCATATCTCCCTGCGGAGCGGCGTGGTCACTCTCCGGGTCGCGATCGCGAAGGAGACGAGCGCAATCGAGAGCATCGCGAACCTCGTTCCCGCTGCGGAGTTGGTGGAGAAAGAGGTGGCGGAGCTGTTCGGAGTGGGATTTGCAGGCCATCCGCGCGCCGCGAATCTCCTGCTGCCCGCCGACTGGCCCGTCGGCAAGCGGCCACTGCGCAAGCCCCTCACCGGCTCGGTCATCGCGCAGGCCCGCATCACCGCCGAGAACCTGGTGGCGAGCGGCTCCTCGATCGGCGTGGCGCGCTCCTCGATGGCCCGGCGCGAGAAGGCGGGACTGCCCAAGGTGCCGCCCATGGTGGCGGCCGACCCGGATCGCTTGCGCGAATTCCAGGAGTTCGTGAAGCGGACCGGCTTCGGCGAGCGGGCGGGGTTCGATTGGGCGAAGGGAAAACTCCGGTACAAGTAGAGGTGCGGGGCAGGTGATGAGGCGACAGGCGCTCTTTCTCGGCTGTGTACTGCCGCTCCGGTTCCCGGGCATCGAACTGGCCGCCCGACGGGTGTTCGGCCAACTCGGGGTGCCGTGCGTGGACCTCGAGGGCTATTCCTGCTGCCCCGAGCCGGTCGTCCTCGGCTTGGCGGACCGCGAGTTGGCCCTCGCCGTCTCGGCGCGGAACCTGGCCCTGGCCGAGCGGGCGGACGCGGACCTGACGGTGATGTGCAACGGCTGCTACGAGACGCTGGCCGAGGCGGATGCCGCGCTCCGGCACGACGCCGGGGCGCACGCGCGGGTCGCGCAGCTCTTGGACGGGATCGGGACCCGCTACGAGGGAGGGGTCCGGATCAAGCACTTCGTCGAGCTCCTGCACGAGGACGTAGGGGTGGCCCGCATCGCGGAGCAGGTGACGACCCCCGTCGACGTGACGGTCGCCGTGCACTACGGGTGCCACCTCTTCCGCGAGGTCGAGCACGAGGACACCCGGCGGAAGCCCCGAATGCTTCGGGCCCTGATCGAGGCCGCGGGGGCGCGGGTGGTCGACTACGGCTTGGAGGACCTCTGCTGCGGCTTCCCGATCTCGCAGTTCGACAAGCGCGCGGCCATGCAGGAGCGCCTCCTCCCGAAGCTCCGCGCGCTGGGCGCGACGAGCGCGGAGGCGGTCCTGTTCTGCTGTCCGGCCTGTCTCAACCAGTTCGAGAGCGGGCAGGGCGCGGCGGGCGACCTGGCGGCCGACGTCCCCCGTTATCCGTGCGTGCATATCCTGGAGCTCTTGGCGCTGGCCTTCGGAATGCGGCCGGCGGAGCTGCACCTCGACGCGCGCTTCGCGCCGTCCAGGGAATTCGTGGACTGTTTCTGGGGGTAAGCCGCGACGCGGCGCTCCTTTCGCTTCGGATGACGGACATGACCACAACCATCACGATCGGTCCCTACCACCCGTACCTGCTCGAGCCCAGCGTCGTCGATCTGCAGGTTGTCGACGGTCGAGTGGCGGACGCCACCATCACCGTGGGGTTCGTCAACCGGGCGGTCGAAGAACTGATGACGAAGAAGACCTACCGCCAGGCCGTGGTGCTGGCGGAGCACGTCTGCGGCATCTGCAGCAACGTCCACAGCCTGGCCTTCTGTCAGGCGACCGAAGAGATCCTGGGGGTCGAGGTCCCGCAGCGGGCCCGGTATATTCGGACGATCGTCGTGGAACTGGAGCGGCTGCACAGCCATTTCCTCTGCCTGGGACTCCTGGCCCATGCCCTCCATGACGGGGAGCATTTCGTCCGGATCATGGCGGACCGGGAGGCTCTGATCCGCCTGCTCGAGCGCGTCAGCGGGAACCGGGTCCATTACGGCGTGAACGCCATCGGGGGGGTCCGGCGGGACCTGACGCCGGAACGGGCGAGCGACATCCTGGGGGTCCTGGGGCAGCTGGAATCGCTGGCCCATTTTGCGGTGGACGCCCTGGGCGCGGACGGGGCGCTGGGGAAGCGGATCGCGGGGCAGGGGATCGTGACGGGACCCGAGGCCATCGCCCTCGGCGCGGTAGGGCCCACGCTGCGCGCCAGCGGGATCGAGAGCGACCTGCGGAAGGAGGACGGGTACGCGGCCTATCCGGACGTGACGTTCGACCTGATCGTCGAGACGGCTGGGGACGTCCGGTCCCGATTCCTGGTCCGGGCCCGGGAAACCCTGGAGAGCATCAAGATCATCCGGCAACTCTTCGACCGCCTGCCCGACGGACCGCTGACGGGCGAGGTGCGAGAGCCCAATATCAGGGAGTCGCGAGAAGTCCTGGGGCGAGTCGAAGCACCGCGCGGAGAGCTGGTCTATTTCATCCGCTCCAACGGCACGACCATTCCCGATCGGGTCAAGATCCGCACGCCCACCTTCGCCAACATCGCCTTCCTCCGCCGGGCGCTCACCGGAGCGCCGGTCGACGACACCCGGACCATCATTGAGAGCATCGACCCGTGTCTGTCCTGCACGGATAGGTAGCTTCCCGCCATCGGTTGCCGTAGAAGCATCCCCCGAATTCTCTCACGAGTTTTCGAGAGGGCACCCCTCGCACCCCCCCTCTGTCTTGCGGGGGTGAACGTGCGCAGGCATGCGTGGGGCGCCTTCCGCCTTCCTGGGCGGATTGATGTGAACGGACATGCCCACGGCAACTTCTGCGGCTTCCATGATGGCTTCCGAGACGGTCGGATGGGGGTGGATGGTCACCATGATGTCTTCCACGGTGGCGCCCAATTGAACGGCGAGCGTTCCCTCGGCGATCAGTTCCGACACATGCGGACCTACCATTCCCACCCCGAGGACTCGCCCGGAATCCGGATCGCTCATGATCTTCACCATGCCCTCGGTGCGACCCAGGGTTCGCGCGCGTCCCGACGCCAACAGGGGGAAGCGCGCCACGTTGACTGCCAGGCCCCGTTCGGCAGCTTCACGCTCGGTCAATCCGGTCCACGCCAGCTCGGGGTCGGTGAACACCACGGCGGGGATGGCGGGGTTGTCGCGCACCGACGCATGATGGTCGGCGATGACCTCCGCCGCCACCTTTCCTTCATGGCTCGCCTTGTGGGCCAACATCGGTCCTGGCGTCACATCGCCGATGGCGTAGATGTGCTCTTCCACGGTCCGTCCGCATGGGTTCACCGCGATGAACCCGCGCTTGTCGGGCCGGATGGCGGTCTGTTCCAATCCCAGCTTGTCGGTGTTGGGGCGACGCCCCACCGCCACGAGAATCTGGTCACACTCTTGGGCCTGCTGCTGCCCCTGATACTCTACGGTGGCGATGTATCCGCTGCCTGCCTTCTGGATGTCGACGACCTTGGAGTCGGTCATGATCCGATGGAATCGCTTCTCGCAGCTTCTCACCACCACCTCCACCAAGTCGAGGTCGGCGCCGGGGAGCAGCCGGGGGAAGAATTCCACCACCGTCACCTGCGAACCCAGTCCGGCATAGACCAGCCCCATCTCAAGCCCGATATAGCCGCCGCCGACGACCAGGAGCCGTGGCGGCACCTCCGGGATACGCAGCGCCTCCGCCGAAGACCACAGCGGTAGGTGCTGGCCCGCCGGGAGCCGGTTGATGTCGGACCCGGTGGCGATGATGCAGTGCCGAAACGCGAGGGTGGTTGATTGGGCGCCCTCCACTGCCAGCGTGCGATTGTCGGTAAAGCGGGCGCGACCGTGCAGGACTTCCACCCCGCGCCGCTTCAACAGGCCGTCCACCCCCTTGGTAAGGGTGTCCACGACGCTGTCGCTCCACCGGCGAAGCGCGTCGAGATTCATGGACACATCGCTGAAGGTGAGCCCCATTTTCCGAGCAGCCCGGGCGGTTTCCGCCAGCTCCACAACGTTTATGAGGGCTTTGGACGGGATGCATCCTTCAATCAGGCACACGCCGCCCAAGCGGTCCCGCTCTTCGATGAGGACGACGTTCTTACCGAGATCGGCGGCGCGGATGGCCGCTACGTATCCCCCTGGTCCGCCGCCGATGATCGCGACCTCTGTCTCCTTGCGCAGGTTGCCAATGACCATGTCGCGAACCTCCAGTCCGAAGTGTGTCGGATAGGCGAAGCGTATTGGCTGATGGATCGGCGCCCACGCACGGCCATCGGCGACCCTGCGGAAGCTTCAGAGGAATTCGACGTTAGCCCAGTGGATCGGGGGTGTCAAGCGAAGAGCAGATCCCCCATCAACGCCTGAGCAAGCCTCTGAGGAAGCCGTTGACACCCCCAGACTCCTCTGGTAGCCTCCCGACCAGAGGGGTGAAAGAGCGCGCGGCTGCCTATAGTTGCGGGTGGTGGGATTTGCGCGCGCGGGGTTGCCGGTC
>Ga0315287_10004759_pt1 | contig 13283 bp, 11 predicted proteins | sample YL17G11_0_MG_FD_205037 | JGI IMG/M metagenome (GOLD analysis project Ga0315287, IMG submission 205037) | Sediment microbial communities from Yellowstone Lake, YNP, Wyoming, USA - YL17G11_0 | ecosystem: Environmental > Aquatic > Freshwater > Lake > Sediment | place: USA: Wyoming | collected... | reverse complement strand
GCCTGAAGAAAGAGCTTGACCACTTCAAGGGCGTTGACAAGGATTTGGAAAAAGAGGGCGACTGATTTCATCCATATTCGGAGGTTGTTAAATGGAAACGAGTTATGAAAAAAATATGTTGGGCTTTTTCAAGGAGATGGCCAATTTTCAGACCCGCTTGATCAAGGGCATGGAAAACCTGATGGAGGTCAAGGATATTGAGACCGCGACCACGCCCAAAGAACTGGTCTGGAAGCAGGACAAGGTCCAGCTTTTCCGTTACAAGCCGGAAAAGCTCACCTGCCCGGAGCCGGTGCTCGTGGTTTACGCCCTGGTCAACCGCCAGTATATGATGGATTTGCAGGAAGACCGCTCGCTGTTCCGGAACCTGCTCCGCGAAGGCGTGGAGCTTTACGTGGTCGACTGGGGGTACCCGAGCAAGCCCGACAAATACATCACCCTGGAGGACTACATCTACGGGTACATGGACGGCGCCGTGGACTTTGTCCGGCGCGATTCCAAAAACAAGAAAATCAACCTGATGGGCATCTGCCAGGGGGGAACCTTTTCAACCGTGTATTCATCGCTCTTCCCGGAAAAGATCAAGAACCTGATCCTGATGGTCGCGCCCGTGGATTTCCACACCCGGGACGGGCTGCTCAATGTCTGGTCCCAGGCCATGGACGTGGACCTGATGGTCGATGTCATGGGAAACATCCCCGGCGATTTCATGAACCTCGGGTTCCTCTGGCTCAAGCCCTTCCAACTCCTGCTCGATAAATACATGGGACTGCTCGATAACGTCGACGACGAGAACGTGGTCAGGAATTTCCTGCGCATGGAGAAATGGATTTTTGACTCGCCCGACCAGGCCGGAGAGGCGTTCCGCAAATTCGTCAAGGATTTCTACCGGGACAACAAGCTGATCAAAGGCGAGCTGATGATGGGCGACCGCAAGGTGGACCTCCAGGACCTGAAGATGCCCGTGCTCAACATTTTCGGAGAGCAGGACCATCTGGTCCCGCCTTCATGCTCGATCCCGCTCAAGGACCATGTGGGCAGCAAGGATGTCACCAATGTTGAATACCCGGTCGGACACATCGGCATGTACGTGAGCGGCAAGGCCCAGCGCGAGCTCGCGCCCACGGTGTCCAAGTGGCTGAACGAGCGCTGCGCGCCGGAAGCTAAAAAGAAGACAACAAAGAAGTAATTTTTGAATGTGCGAGCGCCTTCAGGCGCGAAACAAATCAATGTTCATCTCGCCAAATCCCTATCGTCAACTTTTCCGATCGCCTTGCAGGGCGCGCCCGCGGCTATGCAATGGTCCGGGATGTCCTTGGTGACCACGCTGTTCGACCCGATCACGCAGTGCGACCCGATCTTGACCCCGGCCAGTATTACAGTCCCGGTCCCGACCAGCACATAGTCCCCGATCTCAACGCTCTTGACCCGCTCCTTGCGGGTGTTCGACAAGTCGTGCAAATCAGAGTCCATCACCGACACATGCCAGGAGAGCAGGGATTTTTTCCCGATCCTGATCAGGTTCTTGGCGTTGACTATGGTGCCGTTGAAAAAGGAGTCGTCCCCCACCTCGATCCTTGCGCCTTCGTAAATCGTGAAAACGTTTGAGCAGTATTTGCACCGGAAGCCAACCCGGTCCCCGAAAATTATCTCCGAGTTCTTTTCCGTCTCAAACACCAGCGGGAAATCGCCGCGCTCCGCCACATTGCCCCTGCCGAAAACAATGTGGCCCTTGCCCTTGTAGCTCAGGTTCTTGATCGAGATGTCGCATCCCTCCCCGAACTCCACCCGGCCCGCGAGCGCGTGCTTCAGCCGCGCAAACCGGAGCTTGTTCAAATAAAAAAGATAGTTCAGGTAAAGCTTCTCGAATAAACTCAGCTTGTCCATTTCTCCGACTATCTTATAGACTTGCGACGATGATGCAAGAAACATCTAATGCTTTCTAACCACAGAGACACAGAGATCACAGAGAATGTGATTTGTTCATATATGTGCGAGGGACTTCAGTCCCGATTCCCAATAGCAGCGCAATGTTTAGCTGATAGATTTTACATACAAAGAAAGATTCTTACATAGCTATGTAATTTTTTTCCCACTTCCCCTCTGCAAAACCTGCCTTTCTAACACTCCCCATCACCCAAAAACCGAAAAATATTTTCTCCAACCGCCTGTTTTCCTTCTCAATTCTATTTTCCATTGCTCAATTGGTCCCTTGCTCCTTTCTTTCCGGCATGAGAATTGCCTTTAGAGATGATAGGATGGAGGTGAAGAATGAATCAAAATACAATGAAGAGGAGAATATTTTATCTAGAAGATGTGGCCTTGTTATCCGGCATTATATTTTTTGGAATACTTTTCTCGGATGGGCTGAAAACATTTGCTCATAAAGAATACATCAATGTGTTTGCCTTGCTGATTGGGATAACTCCATTCGTAGCACTTATAGGATTTGCCGCTGGGGCAATAGGTCTGATGACACTGAGAAGAAAAAATAGGAAATTTACAGCATTCTTCAAATCACTTATCGGAATTTTGCCAGGAGTTTATTTAACAATGCCAATGGTCATGGCTAGCATAATAATTATTTATGCAAATAGTAAACCGACACAAAGCGAAGCCAAGCAAAATTTAGGTGCTATCTTCACGGCATACACTTCATATTATTCCGACTACAACACTTTTCCGGCTGCGCCGTTCATCAAGAAAGACGGCGTAACCTATAATTGTCTGAACATCGCGGACTGGGAGCCGAGGAGGAAGATCAGATTTTCATATAAGTGCGCGGGCCAGGTGGTCTATAGTCCGAGCAAGGGAGGGGTGGACTGTGATGTTTTTACCGGCGCTGACCAGCAATCTTTTACCGTCGCCGCCTGCGCCAACATCGACAATGACTCCACCATCGATGTCTGGACCATTGACACCGGAAAGCGAATTAGGAATGTGGTGGATGATGTGAAGAACTGAGGAATCGCGGTTAAAGCCGCTCGCACATTCAACAAAAGAAAAAATTCTCTTCTCTGCGCACTCTGCGTCTCTGCGGTGAAGACTGATTTGATTCGCGCCTGAAGGCGCTCGCACATACAAAAAAATAAATTCTCTGTGTTCTCTGTGTCTCTGTGGTGACAAGATTTGAAAAATCGAAGTTGAAGATTATCATAAGAGTCTGATGGAATACGACTGGCCGGTATTCAGGCCGCCGTCCGAGGCGGAGAGCTTGATCATCCAGGCCACGCTTGGCTGTTCAGCCAACACCTGCAAGTTCTGCCTGATGTACAAGTCCAAAAAATTCCGGGTGCGGCCCATTGATGATGTGCTCGCTGACCTGCAGTGGTGCTCCAAGCGAGAACGCAACACGCAAAAAATCTTCCTCGCTGACGGCGACGCGCTCGCGGTCCCGACCGACCAGATGCTGAAAATTCTACACACCTGCCACGACCTGTTCCCGCGACTTGAGCGCGTGACCAGCTACGCCAACCCCGGCAACCTGTTGGACAAGAGCGAGGACGAACTGCGCGCGATCCGCGAGGCCGGGCTTAATCTGATCTATTACGGCATCGAATCCGGGGATGACGACCTTCTCAAAAAAGTGAAAAAGCAGGCGACCACGGCTGAGATGATTGAAGGCTGCGCCAAGGCGCACCGGGCCGGCTTGGACATTTCCGTGACTGTTATTTTGGGCCTGGCCGGGAAGAAGGGGAGCGAGCAACACGCGAAAAAGAGCGCGGAAATTCTCAACAAGATCAACCCGCGCTTTATTGCCTGCCTGATGCTCATGCTCGGCCCGTATGAAAAAATTTACAAAAAGGCCATGGCCGCTGACTTTGAATTCCTGGAGCAAAAAGATTTCCTCAATGAACTGAAATGGCTGGTCTCCGGCCTGGAGGTGAAGGACTCGGTATTCCGCACCAACCACGCCTCCAACTATCTTCCGTTGAAAGGCGACCTTCCCAAGGACAAAAAGAAACTACTCGAGGCCATTGATTACGGCTTGAGCCATCCGGAAGTGCTGAGACCAGAAGAATGGCGGGCGCTCTGATTTGTGGGCGAGTGCAACTCGCCCCTACATCCTATTTCCTCGCCGCGCTCGCGTAAACGCCCCCGATGAAGACATCCAGTTCCTTGTTGAAGCGGTCCGACTCCTCGACCATGGGGTAGTGCGCGCTCTTGCCGAAGGTGCTGAGCGCGGAGTTGGGCATGACCTTGTTCATGTAGGTCGCGTCTTCCGCTTTAAGCACCGGGTCGAAGGCGCCGCGGATGATCATGGTCGGGGCCTTGATCTTTGCCATGCGGAGGATCCAGTCGGTGCGGTTGTCGTCCTTCATGGTCCAGATGCCCCAGACGTCCTTGCGACGGGTGTCGGTGAGCGACATGTGGGTCGCGTAAAGCTCGTTGGTGAATTCCTTGGTCTTCATCCAGTCGCTGTCGAACTTGAACTTGATCACCTGGTCCAGCCACTGGCGCGCCTGTGGGGAATCGTTATACATCAGCCGCTGGGCCTGCTCGCGGTCGGAGGTGATGTCGTAATATTTGTTATCGCCGCGGTAGAAAAGTTTCTGGTAGGTCTTTTTTCCGTAGGGCTTCAAGGTCCTGCGGAAGAGGTCCACGCGCGCGGCCTTGTCTTTATACATGTGCCGAGCGCACCAGCGCGGGTAATGCCAGAACAGGTAGTTGGGCCACAGCATGGAAGGCGATTCCGAGCCGTAGGGGCTGATCAAGACCAGCCCGGCAATTTTATCGGGATAGGTGAGGGCGTAGTCCATGGCGAGCAGCCCGGAAAAATCGTGGCCGACAATGGTGACATTCTTCAGGCCCTTGGCCAGGATGAACTGGTCCAGGAGGTTGGTCATCTCCGGGATGGTGTAGCGGATGTCGGGCTTGGTGGAGTTCCCGAACCCGGGCAGGTCCAGGGCGATGACATTGAAACTTTTGGCCAGGTAATTGAAGTTATACTGCCAGGTGTCTATGGTGGAAACGGCGCCGAAATGGAGCAGGGACTGGGCGCGCGCCGGCCAGATGTAGGTGAGGGTGAGCAGGGAGAAGACGTCCCAGGCCGGGTCGTAGGCGAACGATTTCATGATGTCGTAATTGATTACTCCGCCGTGGAGCAGGATTATGGTCGGGCCCTGGCCCTTTTCTATGTAAGCGTAATCAATGGCGTTGACCGTCAGGTACTTGACTGGCTCAAAGTATTCTTTGGGCTTTGACGGCAGATAGCCGCGGTGCTTGATCATCTGCTCGTCGATGCGCGTGTAAAGGCAGGATGAAGTCAAGACAAAAAACGAAAGCATAAGCCCCAAACCGATTTTTCCCCAAAGCTTCTTCATTTAGCCCCCTCCCTACAATATCGATATAATGCTAATCTTTTACCACAAGCTAAAAAATTTGTAAAATCGCGGGCCATGGATTCCGGGTTTTGTCCGAATGACCAGGCTCAGGTTCCTCCCAGGATCACAGGAAGATCAACCCGTCTTCCATGAGCTCGATCAGGGAGTCGCCCCCGGTCTCGTCCCGTCCTTTCCGGGCCAGGTATTTCATAATCTTTTTTCCGAATTTAGTCAAGGAGATGACCACCGCGCCGCGCTGGTTCCGGGAAAAACCGGGTCCGCGTCCGGAATGCCGTCCGTATTCGAGGATGCCCATCTCTTTGAGTGCGAACAGGATCCGGTTTTCAACCACATCGAAAAGCGTGAAGTAGTTGGCAAGCACCCTGGTTTGCCGGTCATTGTGGACGGCGCCGGAGATGGCGCAGTCAACCCCGGCCGGGAGCCGGCTTAAAAGCTCGGCAAACCCGCTCCGGCGTTCCTGCGCCCAGCCCGCAAAGCCCTGAGCGCCTAAGCTCTGCAGCTCGCTCCAGCGCACCCGGTTCCAGAGCGCGTCCAGGACCACCACGAACTGCTGGTCGAGTTCCAGCTCCAGGAAACGCTCGGCGCGGGGGGCGGGAAGAAGTTCCAGCTCGCTCCCGACCACGAACAGGTCAAGGCTCCGGCCCAGGCAATAAAATATGGAAAGGCGCCGGCTCTGCTCCTGTCCCGCGGATGCCGGCAGCCTCTCCGGGTCCTTGAAACTCTGGTTTATCCGGCGCAGGTCTTTTTTGGGAATGGTGGCCGTGCTCGGGGTGAGCCGGACATGGTGCTGGATCAAATAGTCGAGAAAGACCTGGAAGTCGAGCGCGAACTGGCAGGAAGGTTTTTCGAGGTTGTGGACCAATAAATAAAGGCTCTGGTCGATCCAGAATGTCAGGTCAAGGCCGGCAGGGGAGCCGTTGGCCGGAAATGCCTGTGCCGGGCCGCCGGGTTTCGGGTCCTTGCGCATCGCGAAATTGGCCAGGATCTGGTTTTTGCGGGAAAGCACGGCCGTGATTTCTTCCAGGCCCTCGCGGTTGCTCAACCCGATCTCAAACAAGAATCCGTAAAATTTGCGGAAGCTCCCCATCAGCCTGAGCAGTTCGGCCCGGCTGGACTTGACCTTGGTCGGGTACCAGCTTTCCAGGAAGTATTTTATGGTCTCCGCGTCAACCTCCTTGAGCTCCATGCCCTCGCTGGGCTCCAGGAAGGAGTGGGCGAAAAAGTTGAGGTTGTCCTTGTGCCGGCTGACGCTTTTTTGAGAAAGCCCCTGGCTGGCGAGTCTCCGGCAAAAGGCCTCGATCAAGATCATGTCCCTCATGTTCATGGTCGATATTTAGGCTAACACCAATAAGAGCGCGCTTCAAGATTTTCAGGCCTGGGCCGGCTTGGGCCCGGCCTTGGTCCGGGCAAAGTTGACAAAAGGGTTTTTGGCAATAAAATATTAACGCTTAATTGTGAAGATTTATCGTGGAAAAATAAGGCCGATTTCAGAGGAAATCGTCACCACCCTGCTCGCGGAGAATGATATCGAGGTGGCTGCGGAGCAGGTTGAGGAAGTGATCCTGGATGTTGAGGCGATCATCAAGGAATACATCCGGCTGGACGAGGAGTTCAACAAGCAGGCGCGCGAGATCCTGCAGGAACGCGGGCTTTCCTATACGGAATTCGGCAAGGTCAAGCGGGAGCTGGCCGAGGAAAAAAAATTTGAAAGCGGGGACCGCGCGATCTTCTGGATCGGCACCCAGATCCTGGAATGCTTCATGGTCAACAACCGCGTGAACGAGGTCTTTTCCGAGGACTGGGTGATGCGCAAAAAGATAATCAAAATTTTCAACCAGCATCTCGGCCTGGAAGAGCAGGTCGATAAGGAGACCCGCTCCCGGATCAAGAACGTGCTGGAAGGCACCCCGGAGTGGGAAATTGAATACAAGAAAATTTACAACCAGATCGCCCGCAAACGCGGCCTGCTCTGAAAAGTCGGTTTTCAGCTATCGTTAGTCCCGCTGGTTTCAGTCGGTCAGCGTTTTTTCGGATCAGGGCTTGATCACTGCTTTTCCGGCCAGTTGTTTGCCCTGCTCGTCTTTAAAAGTAATAAATCCCCAGAAAGGCATGATCTTGTATCCCTTTTCATCCTCGGATTGGATCATGTAAGCAGCCCCAGTGATGGAAAAACTGGCCTGGTAATTTCCTGCAAACCGGTCGTATCCCAGGTCCAATTCATCCGAGACCACTCCCCCGCAGAGCCTGACCCGGGGCTTGAAAACCGGTTCGGAATTCTGGTTTTCCAAAAGCAGCCTTAACATCAGTTTGCCGTTCTCAATTTTCATGTCTGAAGCGGTCAGGCGAAGACCCAGCTTTGCGGTGTCCTCGCTATCCTTGCCGCAGTAGAGCCGGTTGTATTGATCGACAATGGCTTTTTGCCGGGCGCGCTCCTCGCGCTGCTGCGTCTCGAAATCCTTGATGGTCTGGGGTTTGGCGCTTGCGGCCATTTTGCTGAAATAGTCATCCAGCTCCCTGGTCCATTTTTGAATGGCCGGCCCCAGGTCGGTGACCATGTACTTGTTTTGCGGGAAATCCTGGTTCCAGATTTTCACCAGTTGCTGTTCCTCGCTCCAGCTGTCTTCTATGATCTTCCGGGCCTTGCGATAATCATCCTCGCTGATCCGGATGGTAGTTGGATCGCACATGGGCACGGTCCCGGCAAGGCACCAATTGATCTGTTTTTGGAGCAGCTCGACCCTGCGGTCGATCAAGCTCTTGGCCCGGTTCTTCCATTCCAGCGCGCCGAAGTCATCGAGCACCGTGTTGTGCTTGGTCCAAAGCTTGAAGCAGTAAGTAATCTTTTGAGCGGTCGGGAGTTCGGAGACGATCGCGGATTCCCCGGCCAGGCCCGCTTCTTCATACGCGGCCTTGCCGTAAAGGGCCGCGGCATCCTTGTCTTCTTTCATGAAGGAGTCGGCTTCCTTGGACCAGAGTTTTTCAGCCTCATTCCAGAGCAGGGCAGGGTCTTCCTTTAATTGGCCCTCTTTTATGCCCCTAAGGTGAGCAAGGTAATATCTTTCTTCGTTCTGGTTCAGCCAGCCTTCAGCATAAGCGATTTTCGGCTCCGCTTCGGAGAGCTTGTTTTGGGAGATGAAATTCCTGGATTCGGCCACGCTGAAGCGGAAGGCCCCGGAATCCACCTGGGGCGGATTGTCCTTCTGCAGGATCTCCCAGCGCAGGTCGATCAGTTTCAACCGGTCTTGCAACACAGCCAGGCTTTGCGCCTGGGCGGGTGACTTGGCCTTGTCAGTGTTATTTTTTTGCCCCAACACAAAAGCCAGGGAAAGGCAAAAAAATATTGTCGCGCACCACCGGGTTTTTTTCATCCCAGTATTAATATAATCTCGGCCTGGCAGCCGGTCAAATCAGGAATAAAGCCCCATCATCCGGGCGATGACCTCGCGCATGACCTCGCTGCTGCCGCCGCCGATGGTGCCCAGCTTGACATCGCGGTAAGCGCGGCAGATGCGGTATTCCTCGATATAGCCGTAACCGCCGAACAGTTGCAGGCACTGGCTGGCCGCCCTCACCCCCAGTTCGCCCACATAAAGCTTGCACATGCTCACTTCCTTGATCGCGTTCAGTCCCCGGCTGACCATGTCCGCGCAGTGATAGACCAGGGACTGGGCGGCCTCTATCTCCGTGGCCAGGTTAGCCAGGTTATGGGCGTTGGCCTGGAACGCGCAGATCTTGGTCTTGAAAGCGGTCCGCTCCTTGCAGTAATTGATGGTGTCCGCAAGCATCAGCTTGAGCGCGCCCACTCCGCTGATCGCCCCCACCAGCCGCTCGTATTGGAAGCCGTGCATGATCGCGTAAAAGCCCTTGCCTTCCTCGCCCAGGAGCCACTTCTTGTGGACCTTGCAGTCCTCAAATGACAGCTCAACCGTGTCCGTGGCGCGGTGTCCGAGCTTGTCCAGCTTGCGGGTGACGGTGAACCCCGGGGTGTCGGTCGGGAACAGGAACAGGCTGATCCCGGAATAGCCCTTGTCAGGATTGGTCTTGACCGCCATGGTGAGCCAGTCGGCCTTGGCGCCGTTGGTGATGAAGGTCTTGGCGCCGTTGATTATATAATAGTCGCCGTCCTTGCGGGCGGTGCTCCGGATCGCGGCGACATCCGAGCCGGCGTTGGGCTCGGTCACGCAGATCGCGCCGATCTTCTTGCCCTTGATCGCGGGCATCAGGATTTCCTGCTTCTGCTCCTCGCTCCCGAAGGTGGCGATCGCGGGCGTGCACATGTCGGTCTGGACCAGGATGCTTAACAGCACCCCGGAACTCTGGCAGCGCGGCAACTCCTCGGCAAAGACCACCTTGGTCCAGAAGTCTGCGCCGGACCCGCCGTATTTTTCAGGATAGGTGATGCCCAGGAACCCGAGTTCGCCCATCTTCTCGAAAACCCAGTTCGGGAAATTGCCTTCCTTTTCCCATTCGTCCGCGTGAGGCGCCAGTTGTTCCTCGCAAAAACTGCGGACCTGTTGCCGGAAAATCTCGTGCTCCTCTGTGAAATACGGCCATAGTTTCTCTGCCATGGTATTCCTCCTTAAACTAAAATTATTAGTGGATAAAACTGTGGCATAACTGCAAAAAAGTGTCAAGTATAAAACGAGCAAAAATTCTATTTTCGGCCCGCGGGCAAATTTGATCGCAAATTATTGAAATTGCGAGAGTGATCGAGAGCGCCCGGCGCAGACCCGCACAGGTTTCGATGGCAGACAGGATTGTCCGCGCCTCTCTAAATTTGTTTGAAAAAAAAACTTTAGTATGATGTAAAGGACCGGGTTGTATTTTTTTTCTGCATAAGCGTTCATGCTTGAAACGGAATCTTGTAAATGACAAGGAGGCAGAATGAGTAATTTTAACCGTCGGGAATTTATATCTCTTTCATCATTGGCCCTGGCCGGATTGCTCAATTCCCGGAAATCCGCCGCCGCGGGGGAAACGCCGTGTGCAAGCGTCATCGGCAAAGACCTGCCCCCTGTTTTTCCCCGCCGGATAGTGCCCGAAAATATTGACCTGGGCGATTGGTCCCAGGTCAAGCCTCTTTTCGACCTTTTGGAGGATGTCCGGATAACCACGGTCGCGGAACTGGAATCATGGCTGCTGGACAGTTCCGCCCTGGCCTCGGCTCTATACGAGGAAGGAACAGTCCGGCATATCGCATCAACCTGTCATACCGACAACAAGAGTTGCGAGAAAAGGTACATGGATTTCATGAATAAAATTGCGACCAGGGCTATCCTGCACAGCCACAAACTGCAGAAAAGATATGCGGGCCTTGCAGTCGCCAAACAACTGCCCAAGGATAAATATTTTGTCCTGGACCGCTCCATGCGCAACGCGGTGGAACTGTTCCGGTACCGGAATTTGCTGCCGGAATTGCAATTGGAAAAACTGGGCGTCAAATACAGAAAAATCACGGGCGACATGACCGTTCAATTCGATGGACAGGAGCAGACCATCTACCAGATGTGGAAATATCTGGACCTCACCGACCGCTCGGTGCGGCAGAGCGCCTGGGAGGCGATTTTCAAGCGGCGCTTGCAGGACCGGGAAGCGCTGGACGATTTATTTAACCGGATGCTCAAGCTCCGTCAGCACCAGGCCCGGAACGCCGGTTTCGTGGATTACCGCGCTTATGCTTTCCGGTCCCTGGAAAGGTTTGATTACGGGGTTCCCGAATGCGAGCAATTCCACCGGGCGGTTGAGCAGGTTGTGGTCCCGCTCCGCCGTCAGCTCCAGAAGGACCGGCAAAAGGCTTTGGGTCTGGCCCAACTCCGGCCCTGGGACGGGAGTGTGGATTTGGAAGGCAGGCCGCCGCTCCGTCCTTTTGTAAAGAGCGATCAACTGGTGAAAGGATGCACGGAGATACTCAGCAGGGTTCATCCTGATTTCGGAGCGGTCCTTGCGTTTCTCAACCTGCACCAGCTCCTGGACCTTGAAAGCCGGAAGGGCAAAGCACTGGGCGGTTACCAGGCAAATCTTGCCGAGCGCCGTCTGCCTTTTATTTTCATGAATGCGGTGGGTCTGCAAGGAGATGTTTCCACGCTCCTCCACGAGTCCGGACACGCGGTCCATTCCATGGCCTGCAGGGACGAGCCGCTGATTGCATACCGCTCCGCGGGTCCGGAATTTTCGGAAGTGGCTTCCATGACCATGGAGCATCTGGGGAGCGAATACTACGAGGCGTTCTACAGTCCGATTGACGCGGACCGCGCCCGGCGGGGACTTTTGGAAGGGGACATCTCGCTTTTGTGCTGGATCGCGACCATCGACGCATTCCAGCAGTGGGTTTACACTCACCCGGACCACAGCGTTGCCGAGCGGCAGGACGCCTGGCTTGCGTTATTGAAACGGTTCGGCGGCATTGAAGACTGGACCGGGTATGAAGACGCCAAAAAAAACCAATGGCAACTCCAGACCCATGTGTTCCTTTCCCCGTTCTATTACATCGAGTACGGGATCGCGCTCCTGGGCGCGCTCCAGATCTGGATGGCGGCTCAGAAGGACAAGGATGCGGCGATCGCCGCTTTCCGCAAAGGACTGGCCCTGGGGGGATCGCGCCCGTTGCCGGAATTGTTTTTCGCGGCCGGCCTGCGCTTTGATTTCTCGGAACAGACCCTGGCGCCCCTGATGGAAGAGATAGCGAAGAGGTTGAAGGCATAAACATGGATCTAGGTAGCCCCGTATGATTGACGAACTTGTTTCCGGAAAGCCAAACCCCGGGACAGTAGGCGAAATCGTGGCAATTGACTAAGAGTCAGATGGTATCAATATCCGGCGGTTTCAGGTGGTGGCTGATGTCGTCGGTCATGTCTTTGAAATCGTGCATGACCATATAGACGTTGATCTTTTTCTCTTTGCCTTTGAGCTGCATGGAGCCGAGGTCTTTGAGCTTGAAGGCGCCTTTGATGCGCCGATAGGTTGCTTCCCCGATATAGATGGAGTTGGGCGGGGCCAGGGTTTGCAGGCGCGAAGCCACATTCACGGAATCTCCGAGCACGGTGTATTCCAGGCGCTGGCTGGAGCCGAGGTACCCGGCGACCACCATCCCGGTGTTGATCCCGATCCGGATGTGGAACTGGCGGTTGGGCGGAAGGCTGTTCCGGAATTTTTCCAGTTCGGCCAGCATTTCAATGGCGGCGTAAACCGCGAGCTCGGCGTCGTTGCCGTAAGAGATGGGCGCGCCGAAGATGGCCATGATCGCGTCTCCGATGAACTTGTCCACGGTGCCCTTGTACTTGAAAACGGTCAGGCTCATCCGGTCAAAGTAGTCGTTGAGCAGCTTGGCCAGCTCGTCGGGCTGGACTTTTTCGCTCATGGTGGTGAAGCGGCAGATGTCCGCGAAGAGCACGGAGACCTCGCGTTCGGCGACCTGGAGCTTAAGATCCTGTTCGTGCTTTGAATGCTCCATTATCTGGTTGACCACGTCCGGGGAGTGGAACCGGGAGAGGTTGGTGCGGAAGATCGCCTCTTCCTTCATGCGGTCGGAAAGCTCTTCCTGACGGATGGCGAGCGCGACCGAGTTGGCGATCGCGGTCAGCAGCTTAAGGTCTTCCTCGCTGAAGGCGTAGCAGTTGAGCAGGTTGTCCAGGTAGATCACGCCCCGGATTCTATCGCGCTCCCAGACCGGCACGCAGAGCGCGCTCCTGATGTTGTAGGCGATGATGGACTCCCCGCTCCTGAAGCGCGGGTCGTATTTGGCGTCGTTGGTGATGATCCCGACTTTTTCCTCGATGGCCTTGCGCGCGATGGTCTTGCTGACATTGATCTCCATGGCCTCCGCGATGTTCTGGCTCCGGATGCGGACCGACCTGAGGTCGAGGTCCCCCTTGTCGTCCAGGAGCATGATCACCCCGCGCTCGGCGTTGATGATCTGGAAGATCAGTTCCAGGCTCAGGT
>Ga0315287_10004758_pt1 | contig 13287 bp, 9 predicted proteins | sample YL17G11_0_MG_FD_205037 | JGI IMG/M metagenome (GOLD analysis project Ga0315287, IMG submission 205037) | Sediment microbial communities from Yellowstone Lake, YNP, Wyoming, USA - YL17G11_0 | ecosystem: Environmental > Aquatic > Freshwater > Lake > Sediment | place: USA: Wyoming | collected... | reverse complement strand
ATGAAATGAGCATAAAATGTTTAACTAAATGACATTGAATCCTGAATCTTAAATCTTGAATCTTGAATCTTGAATCTTGAATCTTTAATCTTTAATCTTTAATCAATATGAACATTCCTTCCGATCTTCGTTACACTTCCGATCACGAATGGATAAAAGTAACCGGAAATTCTGCCCTTGTAGGGATTACCGATTTCGCCCAGGGCGAACTTGGTGACATTGTGTTTGTGGAAATTGAAACGTTGGATTCCAGTCTTGAAAAGGGACAGACATTTGGCACCATTGAAGCGGTTAAAACAGTTTCCGACCTCTTTATGCCGGTTTCGGGCAAGGTATCGGAAGTTAACAAGCGTATCAATGATGTTCCCGATCTCATCAACAAGGATCCCTACGGCGAAGGATGGCTTATACGGATTGAAATCAGCGATGCAGCCCAGCTGGGCTCGTTGCTCGATGCTGCTTCGTATGCAGCCATGGTCAGTGCCTGAAAACTTCTGCTACCTGCAATCACTTCTGTACCATGCCAGCAGCGATAATAACTTCACCTGGTTTCTGCTTCGGGTATAAAAAAGTGCTAAATTTGCACCACACAAGGTAATAAATAACCAAATTCTGCGTGGATGAAACCAATTATAGCCCCGGTTGATCGTGAATTAATTGAAAATGAGCTGTCGCAAGACAAATTGCTGCGGAGGACCAACAATGGGAACAACCTGCTGTATGTTATTACGCATCAGGATTCTCCAAACATTATGACCGAAATTGGGAGGCTCAGGGAAATGTCGTTTCGCATGGCCGGTGGCGGTACGGGCAAGGAAGTTGATATTGACGCCTATGATACCATGCCCAATCCCTACAAGCAGCTAATCGTTTGGGACCCTGCAGAAAAGGAAATCCTCGGGGGATACAGGTATTTTGTCTGTACCGGTGATGACAGTGATGAAGACGGGAATTGCAGCCTTGCTACGGCCCGGTTGTTTAAGTTCTCAAAAAAGTTCAGGGAAGAGTACATGCCTTATATGGTTGAATTGGGCAGGTCTTTTGTTCAACCCGCCTACCAGAGCACCAACCGCAAGGGCAAAGGCATATATGCAATGGATAACCTCTGGGATGGGCTGGGGGCTGTTTGGCTCAAACATCCGCAAATCAAATACTATTTTGGCAAGGTTACCATGTATACCACTTACAACAAGGCAGCGCGTGACCTGATCCTTTACTTTTTAAGCAAATACTTTCCCGACAGGGAGAACCTGGTACTGCCGTTTGAACCGCTTGAGGTTGCTACCGACCGCAAGCTTCTTGAATCCGTGCTGAGCGGCGAAAGTTACGGCGAAGATTATAAACTGCTTTCACAAAATGTCAGGGCCAGGGGAGAAAACATACCTCCGCTTATCAATGCTTATATGAACCTTTCACCTACCATGAAAGTGTTTGGTACCGCCATGAACTATTCATTCGGTGATGTTGAAGAAACCGCCCTGATGATAACGCTGAATGACATGTATGACGAAAAGATAGAAAGACATCTTAAATCCTATATCCGCTCTTAGTTACCGGGTTTTACAGAATGAACCACCTCACCTACACCTGGGAGTCAAAAGACGGTCTTTCATTGTTTGGCCAAAGCTGGATGCCCGATGGCATTCCCGTTGCAGTGATAGACTATGTGCACGGCTTTAAGGATCACAGCAGCCGGTTCTCAACATGGGCCATACAACTTACCCGTGAAGGATATGGTGTGATGGCGGTTGACCTGCGCGGACATGGCCGGTCAGCGGGTAAAAGAGGTTACGCCAACGATTTTGCGCGGTATATCGATGATGTGCAGGTTTTGCTGCAGCAGTCGCGCCAACTTTATCCTTCGGTGCCGCAGGTCCTTTACGGGCACAGCCTGGGGGGGAACATCGTTAGCAATTTCCTCATTTCACAAACTGAACTTCCGGATGCTGCCGTAATCACCTCTCCCTGGTTCGCACTGGCCTTTAAGCCCTCAGCACTGAAGCTGGCCATGGCAGAAGCCGTGCGGTATCTTTTGCCCGGTGTCACTGTTAAATCCGACCTCGATGCCGCTGGTCTGTCGCACGATCCCAATGTGATATCAGCTTATTTGAAGGATCCCCTTGTACACAATTCCATACTTCCGAAATTGTTTTTTCAGATTGAGACATTCGGGGCAAAGGCAGCCCGCAGCATTTATAAAATAAATATCCCCATGCTGGTGATGCACGGGTCAGCAGACACCATCACTTCCATCAAACAAACCCGCAATTTTGTACAGAATGCAGGTCCGAAAACCACATTCAGGGAATGGCCCGGCTGTTTCCATGAACTGCATAACGACCACCGTTCGGAGGAAGTCTTTGCCACCCTGGTGCAATGGCTTCACAGCCTGAAACTTACCTGATCGGCCATGAGCAGGTTCAGAACCATTGTGAACATACCGGTATCCACGGTAAAAATCAATTACCACACACCCTGCATGTTTATGGGATCGTGCTTTGCCGATAACATCGGAGCGCACATGACCTCCCTTAAGTTCCCGGTGTTGCTCAATCCGTTCGGCACCCTTTTCAATCCCGTTTCCATCAGTGATAACCTGCTTTCACTGTTAAAAGCACAATCCTTTTCGCATGATGACCTTCACCAGCATAACGGATTGTGGTTCAGTTTCAGCTATTATACAAAGTTTTCGCATCCCGATGCCGATACCTGCCTGGCATCTGTTAACCGTGCCCGGGCAGATGCCGCTGCCTTTCTGAAATCGTGCCGTTTTCTTGTCCTTACTTTTGGTACTGCACGCGTATTTACTTTCAGCGAAACCGGCCGTGTAGTGGCCAACTGTCATAAACTGCCTGCTGCTGCCTTCAGCGAACGTGTGGTTGAACCGGTTGAGATTGTTGATATTTACACATCGCTGTTAAACGACCTGGCAAGCTTTAACCCCGATTTGCAGGTAATTTTTACGGTCAGTCCGGTCCGGCACCTGAAAGAAGGTGCCGTCAATAACCAGCGCAGCAAGTCTGTATTGTTGCTCGCCATCCATGAATTGCTGAAAAAGCATTCAAATACGCACTACTTCCCCGCCTATGAAATATTCATGGATGAATTGCGTGACTACCGCTTTTATGCAGCCGACATGCTGCATCCGTCTGAACAGGGGGTTGCGTATGTTTGGGAAAGGTTTTGTGATACCTGGCTCGGAGACGAGGCAAAAAAACCAATGACCGGTGTGGCCACCCTGTTAAAGGCAACCGCTCACCGGCCATTGCAAACTGAAACGACTAACCTGAAAAAATTTCAAGAGAACACGTTAAAGCAAATTCAACAGCTAACCCGCGAACATCCCTACCTTGATTTCAGCGCTGAGATAGCTTTGCTTTCCCCGCCCTAATGCTGAAGGCTGCTGATCGGAATCAGGCTGAGTTCCTTAATATCGGAAGGGTCTGTATAATCAAACTGGTAAAGTCCTTCGGTGCCGATCATCATTAGTATTCCGCCCAGCGGAATTACATCATAGGCATTGATGTCGGGATAACCGCCAATTTTATTCTGGTCAATGACCATCGGATCCGCAGCATCGTAAATTTTCAGTCCGGCCTCCCCGTCACAAACAAACAACAGGCTTTCATCGATCCCCAGGCCATAGGGCTCCTCCATCGGATACTCCTTCAGGAGGATGGGGTTCTGCAAATCCGATATGTCAATTACATCGAGTTGACTGGTGGCGTCTCCGCAAAGGTTTCCTGCCCTGAGGGTGACATAGGCATAATGGTCGTTAACAACAACAGGGTCACAGCTGCTTGCATGCCTGAACAGCGAAATGAACTGCGGATCATAGCGGTCGGTGAGGCTGTAAATATACATGCCCGTTGTGCTTCCCAGAAAAAGCTTTTCATCGTATGGAAATAGCGTTTCAATATTCCAGCCCACATACATTTCCTTTAGCAGCGTTGGATTTTCAGGTGCGATCACATCAAAAATTCTGAGGGCGTAGTTGTCAACGGTATAGAGTACATCTTCATACACGGTGAACCTGGCCAGGGAACCTCCTGTGCCACTGTTGGTATTGCCTTTGGCCCCGTTCGCGGCACTGTAATCGGCAAAAAATAACAGGTCATTCCTCCACATGGGATATTCGGGATATGGATTGCCGTTGTCAACATTCACGGTCCGTTTGGTAGCCTTCCAGCTAACCACAATTCCCTGGTTCTGGTCAATGCCTTCTACCACCCCGTTTTCGCATTCGGGCACCATGTAGGGAAAGGCATTTTCAATTCTTTTAACTTCCCTGATATCGTCCATGTTGCTGATGTCAATGGCCAGCAGATCTACATAGCTGTCGGCATACAATACATCTTCCCGTATGGCGATGTCAACATTGCCCGGTATTTCAATGAATTTAACAACCTGTGGTGTAGCGGGATTGCTGTTGTCAAACACATGAATGCCTTTCTGATACTCATTCACAAAGATATAGTTGTCTTTGAAATAGATCTTGCCGGGATGAATGATATCCTGACCCTCGGCCACGTTGAAGGAACTGCGCAGGTCGGAATAGGAGAGATAAACCGGCTCATTTACCGTATACACCTCTTCAATTTTGTCCTTGCATGAAACAATCATGGCAGGGACTGCAAGCAACAATAACAAGCGAAGGTATGTTTTCATGGAGGTATGATTTGGTTTATAACTTAGATGGCTTTGCCCGCATTTTGGTTGCGTGGTATAGATATATTTTTATGTGCAAAGTTGTGACATGCCGCTCTCCCAAAGGGATGCCTATGGCACTACGGAGCTTTGTGATGGCTCATTGCATTATTTCTACAAACATATCGCGCCTACGGCGCTAAATTGACGATACAATGTAGTAAATACAAGCCACGTAGTGGCGACATGTTTATAGAAAAGGCATTGGAATTCTTTTTATTTTTACGCAACCCCGTACTCAGGAATTGCATCCTGTATAATATGTCATTCCATGAAAAAACTCCTTCTTTCCATGAAAACCACCCTCCTCGTTTTCTCCCTTGTTGCATCCTCCGCCCTTAACGCACAGAAAATTTGCGATGTGATCTACCTTGATAACGGAAGCATCCTGCGCGGAAACATTGTGGAAAGGAATGACAGCGTTGTTAAGATCGCTACCTGTTGCGAAAGCATATTTGCCGTTCCCGCAGGGGAAGTATTGAACATCGCACAGGAAAAGGCCAGCCGTATGGCCGTTGTTCCGCGGAATGGCTATCTGAACCAGACCTCTATGGGGATCCTCATTGGCTCCGGTGAAGATAAAAACCCTGCCCCCTTCAGTGCCCTCATGGAACACCTTTACCGCTTCAATAAAACCATTGCCCTGGGAGGATTCTTCGGCCTGGAACAACTTCATGAAAATACCATGCCCTTGGGTGCCCTAATAAAACTGTTCATCCCTGCCGGACGCACGGATCTTTACTGGTCAATGAGCGGCGGATATTCAATCTCACTGGAGAAACCAAAGGATGAGGGAATTATTAAGGCCACCGGGGGTGTACTTGCCGGTACTGAACTCGGAGTGATCATTCCCGTTTCACAAGGCGCAGCCATTACTTTTGCCATGGGTTACCGCTACAGCGAACTGAATTACAACTTGACTGACTGGTGGCGGGGCGATTACGAAAGAATGGCAACCTACCGGCGGTTCATGGTGCGCTTCGGCATTGCCATATTCTGACCTGCCGTCTAAAACCAATCTCTGTTTAATCATTTCGTCTTTTTATTAAACATAAAGGGCGTTGGCTTGTTATTCTTAAAACAACAGCCTACAGCCATGAAATTGCCACGATTTGTCACCATATTCTTTATGTTTTACAGTACCCTCACTTTTTCTCAGAACGGGGTCATCGGTGGCAGGGTTTTCAGTTCAGACAATAACGAACCGGTGCCTTTTGCCAGCGTGGTGGTTTTTGGGACAACGATCGGCGCGCTCTCCGACGACATGGGTAACTTTGAAATTAAAGGCATCCCGCCGGGTTTTATAAGGGTGGCGGCAACATCCATCGGATATGAGTCTTATTTCACCGAGGATTTTTTTATTACCAATTCCAAAAAGGTTTATATTGAAATCCCCCTGCAGGAAACTGCCACGAAACTCGAGGAAGTTACGGTAAAAGCTTCGTCCTTCCGGAGGCAGGAAGAAAGTCCGGTTTCACTCCGGCGCATTGAGATTTCCGAAATTGAGAAAAATCCGGGTGGAAACCGTGATATCTCCAAAGTGATACAATCGTTTCCCGGTGTGGGTTCTTCCGTTTCCTTCCGCAACGACGTGATCGTGCGGGGTGGCGGCCCCTCTGAAAACAGGTTCTACCTCGACGGGGTTGAGATCCCAAACCTCAACCACTTTGCAACACAGGGAGCTTCGGGTGGACCGGTGGGCATTATCAACGTAGATTTCATCAGGGGCGTGGATTTTTATTCGGGGGCCTTCCCTGCCAACAGGGGCAACGCACTTAGCTCCGTGCTTGAATTCAAGCAAATTGACGGAAATCCCGACAGGCTTAAATTCAAAGGTTCCATTGGTGCCTCCGACCTCTCCCTTACACTCGACGGTCCGTTGAATAAAAAGACAACCTTCATCGCTTCGGTCAGGCGGTCTTACCTTCAGTTTCTGTTTTCTGCCCTCGAACTGCCCTTTCTTCCCACCTACAATGATTTTCAGCTGAAGACACGTACCCGGTTTAATGAAAAGAATGAACTCCTATTTGTGGGACTCGGGGCCCTCGACAAGTCGGTGTTGAATCTCGATGCCAACAAAACTGCAGACCAGCGTTATATACTGGAGTATTTGCCCGTGAACAACCAGTGGAATTATACTTTTGGAGCAGTGTACAAACATTACCGCGACCATGGATTTACAACCCTTGTATTAAGCAGAAATTACCTGAATAACAAGGCTTACAAGTACCTCGAGAACGACGAAGATCTTGAGAAAACATATGACTATGCCTCATCCGAAGGTGAAAACAAATTCAGGATCGAACACAATACGCGGCTGGCCGGCGGCATCAAACTTGTATACGGCGCCGGCATTGAATATGCCGAATATGAAAACTACACGAAAAACAACGTTTATGTCGCTGATTCGCTTCTGTTGCTGGAGTATAATTCTGCCGTGTCAATGATGAATTACAATGCCTTTGGACAGGCCAGCAAAACAATGCTGGCCGACCGGTTTGTGGTGTCCTTCGGTATCCGGGCCGACGGCAGTTCTTACAGCCAGTCCATGATGAACCCGCTCGACCAGTTTTCCCCCCGCCTTTCACTTTCTTACAGGCTGGGCAAAAGCCTGTTCCTGAACTTTAACACGGGAAGGTTCTTTCAGCGCCCGCCCTATACCATGCTGGGTTTCCAGAACAATGCCGGTGAACTGGTGAACAAAACAGCCGGTATCCGTTATATTCGCGCCGACCACATAGTGGGTGGACTTGAATTCCGTTCCGGTGAGAATTACCAGGTTTCGGTGGAAGGATTCTACAAAAAATATGACCGGTATCCCTTTTCACTGATCGATTCCATATCATTGGCCGGCAAGGGCGATGAATTTGGCATCTACGGGGCAGAGCCTGTTAAATCAATCGCGAACGGTGAGGCCTATGGTTTTGAGGTGCTCGGAAGATTCCGGAACCTTGCCCGCATCAATGCCATTGTTTCCTATACCTATGTGTTAAGCCGAACCCTCAACAGCGATGCCGCCTTATCCACCCTGCCCGCAAAAACCAGTACCACCTGGGACAACCGCCATATCCTGAATGTAACGGCTACCCGCAATTTCGCGCGCAACTGGTCCGCCGGACTGAAATGGCGATTTGTGGGCGGCGCTCCATACACACCCTACGACTATGATAAATCAAGCATTAAGGCAGCCTGGGATGCAAGGGGTATGGCTTATCCCGATTACCGGCAGTATAACACAAAAAGGCGCGAATCCTTTAATCAGCTCGATATAAGGATCGACAAACAATATTTCTTTAAAAAGTGGTCCCTGAACTTCTATGTCGATATCCAGAATGTGCTGAACAACAAGTCGGACGAACCCCCGATGCTGGTGCGCACAGCTACCTATACCGGTCAGCCGGTTGAAGGAGATCCATACACCGATGAAAATGGCATCGAACGGTATAAACTGTCCACAATACCGTCAGACGGACAGGGCACCATCCTGCCCACAGCAGGTATTATTGTAGCGTTTTAACCTTTCTGACAAAGGCCCTGGGATAACCGAGCCCCTTCACATGGCCGAGGAGGGCACGGGCTTCCTCTTTTGTCTGGTATTCACCGGTGGTATACCTGCAAAATTTATCCTGCCCCTTAACGGCTGTAATATCGGGCAGGTTTGCGAATTGGGTAAGGTTGATGACCGGACCGGGTACAGCCATCACCTGAATGGTATAATTTGGAACCAGGTCTTTTCTGCGGATAAAGCTGTCACTGTAACCCCTGTCAACAAGCTGCCGCTGAATTTTCACGGCCTCAAGGCTGTCTGTAGTGGTGAGCCAGGTATAGCGGTACCACGCATCGTGGTTATAGGTTACGGCAATATCGGGGATTCCTGCAAAATGCGTGAGGTCGGCCATGTTGTGCAGTGCCATGAACTGCACCGAATACGACCGGGCCTGTCCGGTAACTTCCGGCTCTTCTGCTGCCACTGCCACTGCCACTTCTTCTGCTGCCACCTCTTCTGCTGCCACTGCCACTGCCACTTCTTCTGCTGCCACTTCTTCTGCTGCCACTTCTTCTTCTGCCACTTCTTCTTCTGCCACTGCCACTGCCACTGCCACTTCTTCTTCTGCCACTGCCACTGCCACTGCCACTTCTATATCCCTCTCCACCCATTCCACCCTGTAAATATCCCGTCCGCCATAAGAATCGTCACCTGCATAGGCAATATAGGCCGTATTGCTTTTGCTTACCGGCATAAAAAACAGGTTGTTGTCGGTGGTGTTTAGCGGATAGCCTATATTAACGGCACCTGCCTCAGGATGGTCAAAATCATAGCGGTAAACATCGTATCCCCCCATACCCTGATGTCCCTCCGAGCTAAAATACAACAGGTTGCCATTTCCGCTAACAAACGGCGTTTCTTCGTTATAGGGTGTATTGATGGCAGGTCCCAGGTTTTGAGGTTTTCCCCATGCATCACCTTCCTGAACACTTTTGTAAATATCAAGGTCACCTTCGCCGCCCTTTCGGTTGCTTGTAAAATAAAGCACCTTGCCATCGGGAGAAAAACTCGCATGCGTTTCATTCATCTTGCTGTTGATGATTTTGGGCAAGGCCTCCACCTTGCTCCACCTTCCTTTTTTGATGGTGCTTGTAAAGATATCCGAATTGATGGGATCATCCAGTACCAGCATCAGGGTAGTCCCATCAGGGGATATCCCCGTTGTTTTCATAAAACGGCCGGTTCCCAGTGCCGAGGTAATATTTTTCGGTGTTGTCCACAGGCTGTCGGCAAGCGTGGAAATAAAAACCTCAAAGCCATTGCGGCCAGGATTTGTATAGGCCAATGTTTTGCCATCGGCGGAAACTACGGCATTGAAATTGGGCAGTTGGTTGTTGATTGCATCGCCCAGGTTAGTCATTGAAATTTGCAACGGCTGTTGCAGAAGGTCACTGGCTATCCGGCAGCTTTTAATATACTGATCGGTAACATCAAGGTTGTATGAATCTTTGGGATCGAGCAGTGCGCTGTATTTTTCATAGGCAGCAATGGCCTCATCAAGCCTGTTGTTAACCCGGTAAGCACTGCCAAGCAAAAAATAAGCTTCAACTGGGGCATTGGTCTCCTTGAATGAATTTTCCTTGTACTTTAAGGAAACCTTTTCACAGGCTTCTTTGAGATAAGGGATGGCCTTTTCTTTCTCATTTTCCGACTGCAGGTAGCAAATCCCGATCCGGTGTTTGATATCTGCATTATCAGGCTCCTGTTCAAGGATCTCAAGGTACAACTTCAGCGCGTTGTCAAACTCATTGCTCATCAGGTAAGTATCGGCATCGAATTTTTTATCATTGCTCGCGCCCGAAGTCTGTGCTGAGACATTATAAACTGCCCAGCAGCAAACAAGCAAAAAAACTGCCTTCCTCATAATGATCAGCCTCGGTGTTGCCTGATTCCAGGGTTTTGAACACTTCAAAATACGCTGCAGAAGCGCATTGGTTTCATTTCAATGCAACCTGCTTGTAATTAAAGCCTTAAATTTATGCAAATTTTAAACAGTGCTATGTTGAAACAATAAATAGATATCAACATCCGGTATTGTAACAATATGTACTACCCACATTTACAGACCAACGCTTGACTTTCGCTCCCAAATTCCATAACTTTACACGTAACACCACCCACACCCCTTACCCAATACCCACTTGTCCCTTGTCCCTCATCAACAACATGTACCCCATATCCTCCATAACAACCTCCCTCTTCCTGTTACTATCCTTTGGCGGCTGTGCACAGGAAGCAGAGAACTATGCTGTGCTCCGCAACAAAATGGTGCGGCAGCAGATTGAAGCCAGGGGCATTACTGACAAGCGTGTACTTGCAGCGATGCGAAAAGTTGAGCGGCACCTGTTCGTACCTTCCGAACTTGTCAGCAAGGCGTATGACGACCACCCGCTGCCTATCGGATACGGACAAACGATCTCCCAGCCTTATGTGGTGGCATTTATGACCGAAGCGCTTGCATTGCAGCGACCCTCCAGGGTACTTGAAATCGGCACCGGATCAGGGTATCAGGCAGCCATCCTGGGTGAGTTGTGCGACTCGGTGTTCAGTATTGAAATTGTACCGGAGCTTGGCAGGCGGTCTGCAGACCTGCTGGCCGGCCTGGGATATAAAAACATCAGGGTAAAGATCGGCGATGGTTACAAGGGTTGGCCCGAGCACAAGCCCTTCCAGGCCATTATTGTTACATGCGCCCCTGCCAGTGTTCCTGCACCGTTGATAGAACAGCTTGACGAAGGCGGGATCATGATCATTCCTGTGGGAGAAGAAAACCAGGAACTGGTGCTGCTTGAAAAAAAGAACGGAAAGGTATCCCGCAAGTCCGTATTGCCCGTTCAGTTTGTTCCTATGGTGAATCCCCGAAATGTTCCTTACTAAATCCCTGCATACCCGTCACCCGTCACCCGTCACTCGTCACTCATTGACCACCACCTCCTCAATCCTCCCCACATGGCCCATGTAGGAAACACCTTCGATCACAATTCTGTATTCACCTGAGATTGCAGGTTTATCGATAAACATGGAAGTCCTGCCTGAACTGTTGGTTAACACCACCGGATTCCAATAAAGTGTATAATTGTTTGCCGGTTCATTCTCCGGAAGGTATTTCGGCTGATAAAAATTTCTTGGTATGCAGTAACCAAGCATACTGAATTCCAGTACGCCGCGCACCATGTATTGTCCCCTTTTCGTATATACGGCAATAACGCCATTGGCGCCCCGCATGCCATAGATGGCCGCGCTGGGTCCCTTTAACACCTCAACCCTGTCAATTTGTTCCAGGGGGATCGATCGAACGGCCCACACATCCATGGTGGGCGTACCGTCAATAAGGAAAAGGGGTTGGTTGTTTCCGTAAATGCTGCTGGGCCCGCGGATGATCACCTGGTTACCGTGAATGTTAACGCCGGGGACACGGCCCTGCATTACTTCGAGAATATCATTGCTTCCCTTTGGAAAATCCTCTGACCGCAAAACATAATCCGGCTCGTTGTAAATACCCTTCAGTTCGTCCGACCTTTCCTCCCTGAGCCTTTCCTGTTCTTCTTCATAAGCAATCTTGGCCTCTGCATTGCGTTCAATCCTGAAAGACTTATTATCCCTTTCCGATTTGGTGATGCGCGAATGATCACCCAAAAATCCGCTTACTTCATTTATCTTTTCCTCAGGCAGCAAAATCAGCAGGTTTCTTCGTCCGCTTTGCCTCCAGGCTTCAATTTTTACATTGATCGTATCATAATATACCATGTCCTGAAAAAGAAAATACCCTTTGTCATCGGAATACTGTGTGAAAACATCGTTATAGGCATTCAGCACGGACAACTGCACTTTGCAGTTCTTGAGCGGAATGCCAAAAAAATTGTGGGTGATCTGCCCGTAAACGGAAATTCCCTTCTCCTCGTGGTAGCTAATCTCAGGGTATTCTCCGGCCAGGATCTTCTCCCAGCTGAATCGGCGCCATCCCTGGGTCACAAGCAGGTTATCGAGGGCCTGTTGCATACGCGGCGAATTGTCGGTGAAATAGGCATAGGGATCTTCGATGTATCCCTTAATGTCAGAAGTGAGCAGCAGGTTGCTAACGATATTGTCATTGTTAACCGGCGCCTGTTGCGTATTTTCCCGCACAACGGAAAGCGACATGTTTGCCGCGAGCGGAAGGTTATAGGCATCTGTAACAGCAACAGAGATTTTAACCTTGTTGCCGGCATTGGTAAGTGTATCGGTAGCAGTATACCTGATCCTCATTAAATCATGGCGGTTGTTGAATACCAGGCGTTCCGCCAGGGGTTCTCCCCTCCCCGAAAACAAAGTGATCTGAACAATCCCGCCCGGGAAATACTTTTTATCGATTGAGGTTTCCTGCCTGTTGTTTTCAAGAAACATGGTACGCTGCGCATATATTCTTCCGCCAACCTGCCCTACAACGATCACTTCGTTGGCCGTACGGTCGGCCGTAGTCATCCTGTTGCTTTTTAAGGAAACGGTTATTTTTTCCGGCGTATCGGATACGTGCATTACCAGTCCGGTTGCAAGCGCCTTGGGCAGTGGAAACCGTTTCTCCCTGCCTTCGTAAGTAACAATGGCAATATAGTTGCGGTCTTTTTCCGGTGTAAAAGAAAAGGTGCCGATGCCCCTGTAAAAACTTTTAAATCCTGCAACCACATCGCCCTTTTCATCAACCACCCTGCCTTCTGTTTCCACCCCCTTTCCAAGGAGGTTAACGGCTTTAAAGCCCACCATGCTTTCAAGTCCCTCCACCAGGGAACCCCCTTCGGGCATGAACTGCAAATCAATGTCCGATTCCAGCTTATCGCGGTTATCGATTTCCTTCCTGTTTTCTTTTGCTTCCCTGGGTGAGATAAGGCTCCGGTAAGCGGGATTCACCACCTGGAAATTCTTCTCAAAATAGAAATCCACGCTGAAATTCTGCATCCAGTTGGTGTAGGCCCTGATCTGGTATAAACCTTCGGGCAGGGTATCGGACAGTCTGAAATCACCGATCCCAAATCCACCGAACATTTGAAATCTCTTTA
>Ga0315287_10004755_pt1 | contig 13289 bp, 11 predicted proteins | sample YL17G11_0_MG_FD_205037 | JGI IMG/M metagenome (GOLD analysis project Ga0315287, IMG submission 205037) | Sediment microbial communities from Yellowstone Lake, YNP, Wyoming, USA - YL17G11_0 | ecosystem: Environmental > Aquatic > Freshwater > Lake > Sediment | place: USA: Wyoming | collected... | reverse complement strand
TTATGGGCAGTATCCCCCTTGGCCGACTAGGGCTGCCAAGTGATGTAGGCTCTGCATATGCATTTCTTGCTTCCGAAAAGTCATCGTTTGCGACGGGAGCCAATATCGTCCTCGATGGCGGTTTTACATTACGACCGCTGGTTTTGGTCACTCTAGAAGAAATTAGAAATATGAATCTCCAAGATCATCCGCCGAAGTATTGACGGAGTTTGCCTTTCAGGAATTCGGCCGATTGGCGAAGCTCTTCCATCCCGTTCATACCATCTTCGATCGATATCCACCCGTCAAATCCTGCCTCTTTAAGAATGCAGAAGATAGCATCATAGTCGTTCAGTCCTTTGCCTATGACCCCGTGCTGGATCGACTTTGCGTAGCCGAAAACCGGGTCCATTTCTATTCTCCGCAGATCCTCGACATTCCCACCTTCGAGATAACGGTCACTGGCATGCATTGTAATGACACGATATTTAATCTTCTGCAACAACTTGATCGGGTCTTCTCCGGCCACAATCGCGTTAGAAGGATCGTAGTTGATCCCAAAAAAGGGAGAATCAATCTGTTCGACAATCTCGAGAAAGACCTCAGATCTGAGGGCAAACTCCGGATACTTCCAATACCCATCCTTGTAATGATTTTCTAGATTAATGATTATTCCCCTGTCTTCGCCGTAACTTACTGATTCCCGGATCATTTCCACACACCATTGAACAGTCTTCTTCCTTTCCAACCCGGGCCGGTTCTGCCCGGATAACGTCCTGCAATACTTGCCGCCCAATCTCGCTGTCAAATCGATGGCTTTCTTCTGTTTCTCGAGCTCATCTCGACGTTTCTGAGGATCAGGGTGTGTGAAATCGGGGGAGAAACACATCATAGGTATGGCTAAACCGGCTTTATTACATCTCTCTCTCACCTCATCCACATATCGGTTCTCTACGCGTTCGAAGAAAAGATGATGCATTTCCAGACCGTCTACGCTAAGCTGGCCGGCTTTCTCGATCCAATCGAACAGCGTCATGGATTTTTGGACGATGATGTCATCCAGGTAGCATTTGGGAAACGCGGCCAGTTTGGGCATTTATTGCTCCTACTCTAGGTATCCAATATCGTGATTCCAAGCCATTTACCCAGCAGCTTCAATTCTTTTCGAAAATCTCCGGCCATTGCGACATAGTGATTGCCATAACACTGCCCAAGGAAATTCTCGCGATCCCCAGCGAGCCTGATTTTGACCGTCAAGTTTGGGGATTGTTCGCTGTTCAACAGTTCGCCGAATGCTAAGTGCATCTTATCGCAACCCCATCCATAAAACCTGAAGAGGGTCACGAAACCTGTATTCAGCGGGGGTCGGCAGGTCATTGTTTCAAATCCACGTTCCAGAGCATATTGGGATTTCGCCAGCACCACCTCTTCTTGGTTAGAGGCCAGCGAAGCGGGAGCACCACAGTGGGTGAGGGTGAGGATTCCGTCCAGGTCCAGATCATAGAGATCACCAACGTATGCGGCTGTTCCTGTAAGATATCGGGCTATCAGCAGTGATACGCAGGACATCACATCACCCTCGCAGGCAAGTGTATATGCATCATCGATAAACCCCATGCAAGGATTCAATCCAAGTTCCTTGGGGAATCCTGTCCAACATTCGACGGCGAACCCGTCTATCTTATTTTCCTGAGCGACCTGCTTCAACGCCAGATGAAGTTTGATACCTGCATCGAGGGCATTCAAGTCTGCGCCACTCAGCATATAGGAGCTGGTGATCTCCTGTCGCGATTGTTCGATCTCTGGAATGCGTTGAGAAATAAATTGAATTGAATTGCGTATCTCATCAAAAGATATGGGTAGAATTTTTGTCCCTAACTTGGTGCCCACTATTTGCGGATCATAACGGCACGAAACAAGATTCGGGAAAAGACCTCCAATGACGCCGATGCGGCTTTGCCGTAGCCGCGAATACACTTTTGCTACTCTCATGAAGCATGGGATTCTTTCGATTGATCTGGGGTTGTCTGGGGGAGCGTAGTGCAGTTCAACGGGAGCTCCCGATTCCTGCAATGACCCCATAGCCAGGGTACTGCTGGGGAGCGCAAATCTTCCCCGGACAGGCCAGATCAAGCATGGAGCATGACACATCCGCGCGGCCGTCTCAATTGCCTGTGCACTGAGCCCTCGCAGGGGGACTATCAGAAGGAGATCAGGATTCATTTTGGAAAATTCCTGAACGAATTTCCGGGCTCCTACCTCATCCGATACGGGATCGGCGATAACAAGATCCGCCCCAAATCTATTGAAAGCTCCGATGATAGCGTCAAACTCGCTTCTAATGAGATCAGTGTCAAATTCCCCGACAGGCAAAGCGGATATGATCGTAGTGTTTTTCATTTGGGTAACAAATGGTGGACGGGAAATGTATAGACTTTATAGGGATCTCAATTAAAATCATCAGATCATCCGTCTTTTTGGGATAATCCCTAATACTTGCTCCCAGCTGCTGAGGAACATACTCCGAAAGAGTTTCACAGGTCCAAATTCCTCAAACTCTTCCACTTCCAGCCCATCTTCCAGGTAGCCGCGTTTAAAATCGACCAGCTTTTCCATTAGTTCATCGATCACATACTTTTCCACCGGGTTAAACAAGCGGTAAACGACTGGCGGGTCCTGCTCAAGTAATTGATCGGCGGTCCCTTCCCAATTGATGGTACAACAAACCTTGCCACCTACCATCTCTGTGAAGTGGTGAAGTTTGCGGGCGCCGCCCGCGATGAGCACGGCAGGATGCTTGCGCTCTTCCATAATTGCATACAGCTTGCGCGCCACTGCCATGCCGGCCTGCACGAGCACATCTGGCGATATATCGATGTTTTGCTCCCGGACAACATTATCAAAATAATCATCGTAGATACCGGCAATGTGTGAAATGAAGAGGATTGGGGATTTTCCGGTTTTCATCGAAGCTCTCTGGTACGTTTCGATCATTTGAACAGCCTGGGCAATGCCAAAGATCTCTGTAGCATTGAGGGGGATATCCTGCCCGACAAGGTATTCCATGGCTGCCAGACCGGAATGGGTGGTGGGTATCTTGCAGCAGATATTGGGAGCGACTTTGCGATTTTCAACAGCTTCTTTGATGATCACATCTGGGTCGTCCTCGTGAACAGGGTCGCCCTGGATGGAAACATAACCCTGGGATCCGTGGGTGCGAGTAAAAATGGGAAGGAACTTTTCAGCAATGGGCTTGACCAGGCGGCGCTGAAATTCTGCAATGGCTTCGTCATCATCGGCATAGTCGCGCAGGGTTTCATCCAATATTTGCAGCGCATAGGCCGACTCTGAGGGGTGATCCACCATTTTCTGGGTATAAGAAGGATTGTTGGTGCAACCGGTGGCCCCATTGGCAATCGCCAAGTCAGCATGTTCACGTGTCGGGTTGTTGATCCAAAACTCGGTTGGGGTTTGCTGTGTTAATCTCAGGAAATAATTGTTTCTTTTCATTCCCTATTCCTCCTTGGGGGTTTTATTGTTGAAATTGCTAAGAATTATACTCGTAAAGCTGGGTGTCAAAATTATCGTCCTGCGCCACCCGCGCAATTACTGCCTTTAGAAATGTTGAATTCTGTGAAATGACTTTTGGCAGAGATAATCCGGCATGAATGAAATGCCTTGTATACTTTTTCCAATTCTGGAACGCTATCTGGAAGGCTTTCTGTCACTGGCAGGGGTTTCGCTGGTTGATTCAGGATCGTTTCAACCAGGGCAACCGTGTTCTCGAAGGGAGTGTCCGCTAAGATGCCTTTTGTCGGTCCAATCACATATCCGCCACCATGTGCAAGGTAACGCAGGCAGGCGGTTACCTCTTGCCGGACATCTGCTGCTGTACCCATGGGCAGGGTATATTGAGAGCTAATCCCGCCATTTAAGCAAAGATTACTTCCAAACAAGCGTTTAATTTTGAAAATATCCATCGATTCTGGTTGTATAGGGTTGAGAATCTGGACCCCGATCTCTATCAAGTCTGGAATTATTTCCATGATATCGCCGTCACTATGGACCATTACAACCAGTCCTTGCCGGCGCGCTTTATCAAAAATCTTTGTCAATCCCGGCTTGATAAACTTTCGCCAGCGCGTTGGACCCATCAGCATACCCCGTTGAGCACCCCAATCATCGCCAAAACGGATCCCATCAAAGGGAAAGCGGGCGATATCATCCAATAATCGCAAGTAATAATCAGTTAGCGCTTCAAAGAGCTGCCCGGTAAATAGTGGATTTTCAATGAAATCGATTAAGAAATTCTCTGTTCCTCTGAGCGACCATCCCCGATCATAAAAACCCTGTACCATACCGCAAAGCACAAAGTGCTGGCGATGTTCAGTGAGGAATCTTTCAATATCTGTCACATAATCTTCAACATTTACTTCCGGGAATGAATAACCTTTCAGGGTTGGCTGTTTCAAAGGGTATTCAACCAGGTGAGGAACCTGGTTAAGAGTTTTCCATACACTGCCAAACTCATCGGAATAGCCATCCGATGTGGTCCAAAATTGTTTTGCTTCTAGATTAATAAAGGGAAGGTGGTTTGTGAATTGTGAAAAATGAAACGGATCACCGGGTAACCCCCTAAGCTTCGTAGCAATGGCTTCATCAAACATAATGTGATACGGGACAAAGTCTGTTTCCTGAAAAGCCAATGTCTGCAGCACACGTTCCCTGGGAGTATTCATAAGTCAATTAGCCAGGAATGTTCTTTAAAATTTTGCAAGCATACTCGAAACCGCACTGTCCACTGGTGAGTACCGGAATGCCTAACTGGGTAACCGGGTCCGGGTAAGAAAACAGGAAAGCGCTCATCGAAAGCTGCGCCAGGACAACACAGCTATATTCGCCAGCCGGCTGGGCTGCAATCGCGTCTGCCAACACCTGGTTATGCCCCGCCACATCGCCCGTCTCCAGCCTGTGCCACGCTTCTTCAACCGTCATTCCATCAAATGCCACGGTTTTACCCTGTCTTCTGGCAGTCGCAGCAAGAAGCTCCTGGGTGCTGGCAACGGTCGGGCCGTGCGTGGCAATGACCAGGATTTTTCCCCCATAACTCACCGCTTTCTCCATCATGGGCATATCGATCTGGATGACCGGCACCCCATAAGGCTCCAGTGCGCTTGAAACCTGTTGATAACTACGGTTCATGGTTGAACAGGTTATTAAAACAGCATCCACCTGCGCCAGTTCAACCAGGTCTTTGGCGTATTGCACAAAACGGTCAATATTGGCCTGGGGCGGGCAGGATTCCCCGTTGGCGTAAGCCTGCATGAAATTTAGCTGAATGGCCTCGTTGCCAATGTTCACAAGGTGCACACCGGGTAAATACAATCGCCCAAAATAATTGCTCCATGCCGTGATCCATGACGAACCGTTTAACAACCCCAGTCTCTTCCCAAGCAGAGCAGGGTTCCCTTCCTTTTCAGGACCAAGATGAGCCATGCCGCTGAGCAAGATGTATTGCGAAAAGAATTGATCAGGGTTCTCTAGGATGCTCATATCACCCGCTCTTTGAGATCTGAAAGGGACGTTTTAGCTGGATTGCCTGACGGGCGGCGGAGGCAATATCAACGGGCTGCATCTTGTGAAAGGTAAATAGCTCATCAATACCACCGCTGTCTACCCAGCGATCCTGCACACCGATTCGCAGCAGTGGCACTGGATAGCGATCAGCGAGCGCCTCAAGGACCGCGCTGCCAAACCCGCCCACGACCGAAGCGTTCTCAGCTGTGACCGCGCAGCCGGTTCGCTTCACCGAGTCAATGATCAATTCCTGGTCGATTGGTTTTATAGATGCCAGGTGAATCACTTCAGCATCGATCCCGTCCTGCGCCAGCAGATCCGCGGCACGCAGGCACAACGATGTCATAATTCCGGTCCCAAAAAGGGTCACGTCGTTTCCTTTCCTTAATAACCGGCCCTTGCCCCATTCAAATTGATGGTCAGCTTCAAAAATATCATCCACGGTCAGGCGCGTGATCCTGAAGTAGACCGGCCCATCGGTTTCCACGGCAGTATGCATGATGGCGCGTAAATCGTTGTTATCGCCTGGGTCCGCCACCCGCATGTTGGGAATGACCCGCATGATGGCGATATCTTCAATGCAGTTATGTGATGCGCCAGCCCGGCTTGTGGGTAGACCAACATAAGAACCCGGGATTTTGACATTAAGTTTTGGGTAACAAATCGAAATGGCAATCTGGTCGAGGGCACGGCGTGAGGCAAAAACGGCAAAGGTTGACGGAAATGGAATATAACCGGTCAGGGCCAATCCTGCAGCCATGCCGAACAGGTTTTGTTCAGCAATGCCCACCTGAATAAACCGATCGGGGAACGCTTTTTTAAAATAGACAGCCTTCGATGATGTATTCAGGTCCGCGTCCAAAACGACTACCTGTGGATATTGATGCCCTATCTCAACCAGGGTATCCCCAAAAGCATCCCGCATTTCAATCTTACTCACTGGTTCATTCTCCGCCATAAAAGGTTTCCTTCCTGATTGGTTCGTTGAGGCGGCTGTATCCTTCTTCAGGTTTTCCATACCGCTGGGCCAACTCACGCAGCATCATATCCGTCGTCTGTGGATCGGGAGCATGGGTGTGCCATTTATAGTTGAATTCAGCGACTTCAATTCCCTTGCCCTTGACCGTATGAGCGATGATAACGATGGGAGCCCCATGCGGTTTGATCCAGCGCGCCTGGTATAGAGCAGACGCCAGGTCTTCGATGTCATGTCCATCCACTTCAATCACTTCCCAGCCGAACGCTGACCATTTGGCTGAGAGCGGCTCAATACCCATCAGGTCACTGACCAGGCCTTTCGCCATCACTTTGTTGTAATCGATGATGGCAATCAGATTATCTAGATGGTAGTGAGACGCCGCCATAGCCGCTTCCCAGATATTGCCTTCATTTACTTCCCCGTCACCCAGGATGCAGTAAACGCGGAGGCGAGTCTCTTCTTTCATCCTCATACCCAGGCTGATCCCCGCAGCCACCGAAAGCCCCATCCCCAGCGGTCCGCCTGAGCTTTCCAATCCAGGAGTCCTTTTCATGTCAGTATGCCCTTCGAGGATGCCATCCAGTTCGCAGTAGGTATACAGCTTTTCCACGGGGAAGAAACCACGCAGCGCCATAGCAGCATAAAGGGCAGGGGATCCATGCGCCTTGGAAAGGATTATCCGGTCCCGTTTTTCCCAGGTGGGGTTGTCTGGTCTGATATTCATCGCTTGAAAATATAATACAGCCAGGATTTCAGCCAGGGAAAATGAGCCGCCCAGGTGCCCCCACTGCCCATAACAGATCATCTCCAGCGAAAGCCTGCGGATCTGGTAGGCCATATTTTCCAAATCTTTTAATTCTTCCGTCTCTAATTTTTTTGCCATTCGTTCATCCGTCTCTATTTTGATTGTTTATTTTGAAGCGTTCAAAAACCGGAAGGTGGTACTTTTTATGGTTTGGATGCCAAACCGATCAGGTTGTACGCCAGGTGGGCTGCCACAGGGTGGGAAAAACCGGGTTCAAAAATCCGGTATTGGCAGAAGATAATCTTTCCTTTTCCAAACGACACCTGCTCGATGTCACTGCGCCAGGAAATCATTTTTGGAGCGAAGGGATCCTGAGAGGAGCGAATGCTGCCAGCCAGCAGCGTCCCGCCCAGCTCGGTCAGGATATAGCGAGGCAGGATGTCCGTATATGCCTCACCCGCCAATCCACCTGCTGACGGCAGATTGGCAGTCAGGCCAGTCTTAGGCAGCCAATGGTGGCAGCCGAGCCAGCTCCCATATCCGGGGTGTAATTCGACTGATATGCCAGAACGCGTAAGCGCTTCTTGGGCGACTTTATCCCCTGGGCGCATTGCCCCAATGATCACCGGCTGACCACGGCTCGCTCTTTCAAGCACCGCGGACCATTCTTTGCCAGAAAGCCTGGCAGGCTCCTTGACGATGATCACCCGGTTATCTGTGTTGAGCTCCTCCAGATCGATCTTTGGCAGGCAGTGGATGGTTTCTTCTGCCTCAGCCAGGGTTACCAACCCTCGCTTCAGCCGGCATTGGATATGGTAAGAATCTGGATGATCGCCAGCCGTGAACGAGATACTTTCGAGGGGGTGAATACCTGTAGAAAATGCTGGTCGAATAGTACAACGGCTTAGGATGGCTCCTGAGCTGTCCTGGATCAGAATCTCGATCTGCTCTTCACCTTCCAAGGGGCGTTGGTTGATCTGGGTGAGGTCCACCAGGGTTTTGCTGCCAGCGAAGAGAGCGAATTCCCTGGGTGAGGTCACCAGGCAAAAAGGCTGGTTGAGCCGTTTCAACGCCGCATAGGCTGGCTTGGGGTTGCGCCACAAATCCACGAGGCCCGCCTCTATTTCCCAGGCCATATCATTGAACTGCGTAACGATATAGCCTGAGACTTGCGGGTTCTGCAATATCGAGCTGACCTGGCGCATGATCCCCTGGCTCTGCATGGCCTGGGACTGTTCAAACAAACGCGGGACCGAGCCAAATACTTGTTCCAGGTGGTGCTGCTCAAACCCGTTGTAAAGCTGGTTGCGCAGGTCGATTACCTCTCGCGCATCCACCAAGCTCTCTTTCCCTTGGAATCCTGCCGCGGTTTGATCCATGTCGTTGAAAGCGCCACACCCGATCTCCGAGACAAATACTTTTCCCCGGTAGGTGGCCATCTCCCGGTCAAACTCTTCCAAAACAGCTTCCGACCCATAACCACCAGCATAAAGAACCTGGGAGGAGACGGCTTTCGATCCTACCGCTTGCAGCCACTGGTGGGTCGGTTTCGCGAGGTAACAACCCAGGTAAAGGTGGATGTCCATTATCCGCTGGAGGGCAGACTCGTTGGCAGGTAAGACCCAGGTGCGCTCGATCCACCCAAAATCCTGGTCGATCGCCATCGACCCACCCGAATTATGAACGACCACCCGGGAAGGATCCAGGGAGCGCGCGTAGCTGGCCAATTCCCTGCCGTTATAAGTGGCTGCAGGCGGGTTTTCGTTATAAATCCCCCAAAATACCACGGATGGGTGATTGTAGTCGCGGTCGATCAGGGTTTCAATTTCTCGTAAGCCGTGTCCCATCATGCGGGGGCTTTCCCTGATCCAACCCAGGCAGGACTCTGCATAGACCAGCACGCCCAATTCGTCGGCCAGGTCTAAGAGCTCTTGTATGGCAGGGCGCAAATGGATGCGCAGAAGGTTGAACCCGGCTTCTTTTACCAGCCGGATATCCCTCCCGATCATTTCTTTGCTTGGAGGGGGGATCAGGGTAGCCGGGTAATCGGGCTGCAGCAGGGTCCCCCGCAGGAAAATTGGCTCGTCATTTAGAAAGAACTGCCCGTCTTTAACGGTGAATTCGCGCATCCCAAAGTGAGTCTCTTGGACATCTACACTCCCGGATGTGGGATCGCTGACCGCGCATCGGAGCTGGTAAAGCACCGGGTCCTGGCAGGTCCAAAGTTGCGGAGAGGGGATTGGGATCAGATAGTGTAACTGGCTGATCCCTGGGGGTAAGTACACCGGGTTGGGCTGCTCAGCCACCACCTGATCGGTTTTGGTGGAAACGACCAGCTTCAGCTCAGCTTGCTGGCTCACGGGATGGGTGTTCTGAACCTGCAGGTCGAGGATTATTTTCTGCCCTGGGAGGTCCGGCGTCACTTTTACGGTCCGGATGGCTAGTCTGGGGAGTGCCTCCAGGTGAACCTCTCCCCATATTCCACCGCAGGTATAGGTCCAGGCTTGCTTGGCTGCAGGCGCTTGTTTAAGTATGATGCCATCCACCGCCCTATCCTTTGAGAGCGAAGCCGCTCTCACCACCAGCTGATTGGACTCATTCCAGCGCAGATGGGAGGTGATGTCAAACCGGAACGGTGAGAATGCCCCCTCATGACTTCCCACAAATTCCCCATTCACCCACACTGCTGTCAGGTAAGAGACCCCCTCAAAGACCAGCTCGACCTTCTTGTCCTGCCAGTTGGTTGGAAGGTTAAATTGGGTTTTATAAAAGCCAACTCCGTCTACTCCCGGGTGGGTGAGATTCCATATCCCGGGCACTGTCATGCACTCAGCCTGGTTATCCGGGTATTCGACTCCATTCCAACCCAGATCTACGCCTTCTCCGGTCTGGTCGAATACGAAAGCCCATTCACCATCCAGGCAGATTTTTTCTCGGTTGGAGGAGATCGCCATACTTGACATCCTTTCTGGGTTTTACTAGATGTTAAATAATCAAAGGTTGACTGCTCTGATGAAATCCTGCGAAGTGCAAGAAGGTCCCAGGAAGCTTTCTATCCAGATGGTTGTCCTGTGGGTGTGCTTGAAGTCTTCCACTTCGTCAGGAAGCTCCGTTGCCAGGGTTCCATCGCGTACAAGAATCGTGTTATAACCCAGAAAAACCGCACTTGCCAGGGTCAGCAGAACACACACGTCTTCAGAAAAACCGGCGCACACCAGATTCTTTACTCCCAAGTTTCGCAGCAGGCTGTCGAGGCGGGTCTCGAAGAAGCCGTTATAGGTGTGTTTGCGAATGAAATAATCTCCTGTTTGCGGGATGATCTGAGGCGGAATAAATAATTGAATTGGGTCGCCCTTATCAAACTCAAATGAATTGACATCAGGCTCGCGAAAATCGATGGTGGGGTCAAAACCAAGGGATTGGTTAAGTCGTCTGCCAAAAGGGGAGCTGTTGATCTCAACGCGTGGACTGGAGTTTGAAACATAAATAACCGGAAGCTTTACCGTGCGTGCGCAGGCGACCAAGGGGACCAGGCATTGATCAATAATTTTCCAAAAGGCCTGGTTCCAATGGGTATTGACCAGTTCCTTTCCCTGGGGGGTTTCAGCCGCATGGTAAACATCCACCAGTAATAAGGCTGTGGATGCTGGATCAATTGGGATTGTCTGCTGGAAAAACCCCAACGGGGCATCACCGGGATAAAATCGATGATAGCGTATCGGCAGGGCGAATGGTTTCATATCGATAAAACTCCGGGTTTATGCTTTGATAGCCCCGGCAGTAATACCCTTGATCACAAAGCGCTGCAGGAAAGCAAAAGCAATGATCACCGGAACGATGGTGATCACCATTCCCGCCGCCACACCAGGTTCATTGGATGTGAAGTGGCCTTCCAGCAGGCTGATCCCCACCGGAAGCGTGCGCGAGGCAGTTGTGCCGGTCAATACCAACGCAAGGATATACTCACCCCAGGCAAAAAGGACATGAAAGATTGTCAGGGTGGCGATGGCAGGTTGCGACAGGGGGATCATGACATTCCAGAAAACCCCCCACATATCCGCCCCATCCAGAATGGCAGCCTCTTCAAGCTCTTTGGGGATGGTCTCCATGAAGGCGCGCAGGAAGAAGGTGTTCCAGGGGATCGCCACCGCGCTGTAGATGATCGCCAGCCCGAACAGGCTATTATAGATACCCAGCTTGCGGGTGAAAATTGCCAGCGGAATCAGCAGAATGGAATGAGGAATGAGAAAACCAAACAAAATATAAGCCCAGATAATATTTTTGAAGGGAAAATCAAAACGGGCCAGGATGAATGCTGAAGTGGAAGACATGAATAACACCATGACGGTGGAAATTAATGTAATCACGATGGAGTTCACGAAATAGACCCCCATTTTGGCATAAACCCAGGCTTCGACATAATTGGACCATTTGAGCGCCTGAGGAAATGCGAATGGATCGCGATATAACTCCGGCGTTGATTTGAGAGATGTTATCACGATCCAGATCAAAGGAAAGATACAGATTACACTCCACACGAACAATGGGATGTGCATGGGAATTTGATCAATCTCACGTTTCCAGCTGATCCCGGGTTTCTTACCCGCCTGTGTTTCAGTATTATTCATTAATTTAACCTATGCACTTGAAACCGAACCTAATTCAAATTTTCCTGGCCGCGCCGGCCAAATTTCCATACCAGGGCAGTGGCAATGATTCCCAGCAGGAAAGAAAATGTGGCAACTGCGCTGCCATAACCCCAGATCTTTTTCTCCCACAGCAAATACAATGAATAAGAAATGAGCGTTTCGCTCAAATGCAAAGGGCCACCTTTTGTCATCAGCAGTGGAAAGATAAATCCGCCCAGGGCTGCCTGCAGTGCGAGGATCATCGCATAAATATAAACACCCCGCATATTGGGAATTGTGACATATAAGAATTGCTGCCAGCTGCTTGCACCATCGATTCCAGAGGCTTCGTACTGCTCTTCCGGAATCCCCACCAGCCCGGCCAGGAAAATAATGATAAAAAAACCGATCGAATCATACGCACCGGGGAAGCTGGTGGTCCATTGAACGATTCCATTTCCGCTCAACCATGGGCGGATCAGATTTTCAAGGTTCAATCTTTCCAGAATATTATTCAGCAACCCGTACTGATTACCGGAGAAAATAAACCGCCACAACAGCGCCATGGTAGCTACCGGTAGAATCACCGGAATGTAAAAGAGAAAACGATAGAAGGTCACTCCCCGCCTTAACCGGCTGAGCAGATAAGCCAGCATTAAGGCGATGGGTAATTGGAAAGCCCAATTCAGGGTCAGCATCCTGAGGTTGTTGCCCAGCGCTAGCCGGATGTATTTGTCGCCAAGCATCTGGGTAAAATTATCTAATCCCACAAATGGCGCTTTGCTGATGGGGCCACCCTGCCATTCAAGGACACTGTAGTAGAGGGACAACAGGCTGGGATAGAGCATGAAGAGCGTGTAGGCTCCCACCCCAGGCAATAGGAATAAAAAGATACCCAGGGGGCTTCCATATTGCGCAGAGAATGGCTTTTTTGATGATGGCATAATATAAATTACCTGATTGACTGGCAGCCGGAATATTTCCCGGCTGCCGATTTTCTTGATGATAGGATCGATATGCTATGTAGAATATTTGGACATTTCGGTTTGGTAAGCAGCCATCGCGTCACCCACGCTCCCGCCAGCCAACAATGTATCCAGGCCCGACTGGCAATCATCCCAGCCTCGTTCAACCGTGGCCGGAGTGACCGGTAAGGAATACACGGTCTGCGCGGTAGACTGAGCACTCAGGTGACCAAGCAAACCCGGGTCAACACCCTCGAGTTTGGACAAATCAACATCGATGCCCATGGGTGACTTGCAAAGCAGGACCCATTGCTTGGCGCCTTCTTTGCTGAACCAGAACTTAAAGAACTTGATGGCAGCATCCAGTTTGTCAGGATCGTCTTTCAGTTCGGCAGACAGCGCCAGGGGGGTCCCCA
>Ga0315287_10004754_pt1 | contig 13291 bp, 13 predicted proteins | sample YL17G11_0_MG_FD_205037 | JGI IMG/M metagenome (GOLD analysis project Ga0315287, IMG submission 205037) | Sediment microbial communities from Yellowstone Lake, YNP, Wyoming, USA - YL17G11_0 | ecosystem: Environmental > Aquatic > Freshwater > Lake > Sediment | place: USA: Wyoming | collected... | reverse complement strand
GTCAGGTGGGTGGCGTGCACCAGTGTCCAGTTGTCGTCGACCGGGGCATTGGCCAGCAGCCACTCGACCGGACGGGAGCCGCGCAGGGCCACGCACTCCTCCACTTCCGCGACTTGCTCCGCAATATGGATGTGTATCGGCTGCCCGGTCGCAACCTGGCGGGTGTCGAGCAGTTCGCGCAGCGCCGATGCCGGCACCGCGCGCAGGCTATGCAGAGCGATGCCGACCCGCAACAGCGGCCCTTCCTCGGAACGCAGCGTCTCCAGCAATGACAGGTAGGACTCGATGCTGTTGCCGAATCGGCGCTGGCGCTCCGACAGCGGCCGGCCATCGAAGCCGCCGCTCATGTAGAGCACCGGCAGCAGGGTCAACCGGATGCCGGTCTCGCGCGCGGCGGCAATGAGCGCCCGCGACATCGCCGCCGGGTCGTCGTAGGGCTGGCCGCCGGCCTGGTGGTGAAGATAGTGGAACTCGCAGACGCTGGTGTATCCCGAAGCCAGCATCTCGACGAAAAGCTGCGCCGCGATGTCATGCATCGACTCGGGCGTGACCCGGCCGGCGAAGCGATACATCAGCTCGCGCCAGGTCCAGAAGCTGTCCTCCCGCTGGGATCGGCGCTCGGCGAGCCCCGCCATGGCCCGCTGGAACGCATGCGAATGGATGTTGGGGATGCCAGGCAGGGAAAAGATACTCATGGGAGAATTCTAATCCCATCCCTGCGCTTACAATCCAGACCATGTCATCCCTGTCCGGCATCACCGTCCTTGAGTTTTCCCGAGTCCTCGCCGGCCCCTGGTGCGGGATGATGCTGGCCGATCTTGGCGCCGAGGTCATCAAGATCGAATCGTTCGACGGCGACGATACCCGCGGATTGGGGCCGCCGTTCCGGGACGGCCTGTCGGCCTACTTCGCCTGTTGCAATCGCAACAAGAAATCGCTCGCCATCGACCTGGGTTCGCCCGCGGCGCGGCCCTTGATCGAAGCGCTGGTCCGCCGCGCAGACGTGGTCGTCGAGAATTTCCGCACCGGCACCGCCGAAAAACTCGGCATCGGCTACGAGCACCTCGCGGCGATCAATCCGCGCCTGGTCTATTGCTCCATCTCCGGCTATGGCCGCAGCGGACCGGGCGCCATGCGGCCAGGCTACGATTACGTGATCCAGGCCGAAACCGGCCTGATGTCGATCACCGGAGACGCCAACGGCGAACCGCAGAAAGTCGGCGTGGCCGTGGCCGACCTGGCCACCGGCCAGAACGCCGCCATCGCCATCCTCGCGGCATTGCGCCATCGCGATGCCAGCGGCCAGGGCCAGCGCATCGATGTCTCCCTGTTCGATACCCAATTGAGCTGGCTGGCCAACATCAGCAGCAATGTCCTGTTCACCGGCGAGGATGCGCCGCGTTACGGCAATGCCCACGCAAGCATCGTTCCCTACGAGGCATTCCACGCCAGCGACGGCCAGTTCGTGCTCGCGGTGGCGAGCGAGAAGCTTTGGCACCAGACCTGTCGCGCGCTCGATCGCGCTGATTGGCTGGACAATCCGGACTACGACAGCAACGCCGCCCGCGTGGCCAATCGCGTCGTTCTTTGCGGGGAGATGGCGCAGTTGTTTGCAACCGAACCCGTGAGCCACTGGCTGACCGTGTTCGAGGCTGCCGGCGTACCTGCCGCGCCGATCAATTCAATCGGGCAGGCGCTGCGCAATCCGCTGGTGAAGGCCCGCGGCATGGTGGTCGAGATCGGTGGCGTGCCCGTCCTGGGCAGTCCGCTGAACCTGTCGCTCACCCCCGTCCACTACCGTGAGCCGCCGCCGCTGCTCGGCCAGCATAGCGATGAAATTGTCCGCGGCGTGGGCGCGGATCCCGCCGCTTTGCGCGCAGCCGGCGCAATTCGCTGAACCTCATGACATCCGCCAAGTCGAAGTGGGATGGCTTGCTGCTCGACTGTCGCCTGGCCACGATGCGCGATGGCCCAGACGCCTACGGCATGGTCGAAGCCGGCGCACTGGGCTGGAAGGACGGCCTGATCACCTTTGCCGGGCCGCAGGCGCAGCTACCAGGGAATCCGCAGACGATTGCTGATGCGATACTCATGGCCGAGGGCGAGTGCGTGACGCCCGCGCTGATCGACTGCCACACCCACCTGGTATTTGCCGGAAACCGGGCCATCGAATTCGAGCGGCGCCTGCAGGGCGCCAGTTACGAACAGATCGCACGCGAAGGAGGCGGCATCATCTCGACCGTGCGCCAGACCCGCGAGGTCTCCGAGACGGAATTGTTCGCACAATCGCTGCCCCGCGCCGCTGCCCTGCTCGCTGACGGCGTGGCCACGATGGAAATAAAATCCGGCTACGGCCTTGACCTGGCCAACGAGCGAAAGATGCTGCGCGTCGCGCGCCGGATCGGCGATGCGCTGGGCATCACCGTGCGCACCACCTTCCTGGGCGCGCATTCCGTTCCGCCCGAATATGCCGGGCGAGCCGACGACTACATCGAAGCCGTGCGCGACTGGCTGTGCACGCTTCACGCCGAGGGACTGGTCGATGCCGTCGATGCGTTTTGCGAGGGCATCGGCTTCAGCGCGGCGCAGACACGCCGCTTGTTCGAATCGGCAGCCGCGCTCGGGATACCGGTGAAGCTCCATGCCGACCAGTTGAGCGACCTCGGCGGCGCCGCGCTGGCTGCGGAGTTCGGCGGTCTCTCGGCCGACCATCTGGAGCACAGTTCGGAAGCGGCCGTCCTGGCCATGGCCAATGCCGGCACCGTCGCGGTGCTGTTGCCCGGCGCTTTCCATGTCCTTCGCGAAACCAGGCTGCCGCCGATGTCATCGTTGCGCGAACATGGCGTCGCCATGGCGGTCGCCACCGATCTCAATCCGGGCACATCTCCCGTGCAGTCACTGCGCCTGGCGATGTCGCTTGCCTGCACCCATTTTCGGATGACGCCGGAGGAAGCGCTCCGCGGCGCGACCGTCCAGGCTGCGAAGGCGCTTGGCCTGGGTGATCGTGGTTCGCTGGAGGTCGGCAAGCGCGCGGACTTTGCGCATTGGCGCCTCGGCCATCCCGCCGAGCTTTCCTACTGGCTGGGCGGAAATCCGCTGCAGCAACTGTTCATCGCCGGAAAGCCGGTGCGCGGCTGACGTTTGGCGTTTCCTGCCCCGGATCTACCCGACCCGAAAACGACGAAGCCCCGCGTTGCGGGGCTTCGTGACTTCGCCTGGCGGCGAGAAATTACTTGGCTGCGGCCTTCTTGGCCGGCGCCTTCTTGGCGACAACCGGGGCCTTGGCCTTGGCCGCCACCTTGGTCACGGCTTTCTTGACCGTGGTCGCGCGGGCATTGCCGTAGCTGGAAATGTTGCGCTTGCCCTTGGCCGTCTTGCGGTCGCCCTTGCCCATGGTGTTTCCTTCAATGAAATGCTTTCGAGGCGCGTAGCCTATCACTGGCGGCCCCAGCAACCAAGCAAATCAGGCCTGTTGCGAGCATCCGGCCCCGTGTACGTGGCCCTGGCTCAGGCGCAAATTCACCAGGTGGGCGACGGCGACCAAGGTTCCGCCGATGCTCATCGCCACGGCATGGGCGATGTTGGATTCGTGCACCATAGGGACGAACAACCCGGACCAGAGCAGGACCAGCCCGGGCGCCAGGAAAACCATGGCGTGATAGGCACGATGGCGACGATAGCCATGCCAGAGGCTGGCCACAGCCAACGCGGTGGCGAAAATCACGAAACCAAACTCGAAGCCCGAAGACGCCAGGATCCCCATCCCCACCACCGGCAGCAGCGCCAGCGCAAACGGCAGCAGCGCGCAATGCACGGCGCAGAGCGTCGCGCCCACGCTGCCGAGCGAGTCGACCCAGTTGGAAAGCGTCCGGCGTTTCACGGGCGGGATGGCGGACATGGTCTCGATTGCATCAGGACTTGATTGATACAATATAACATAACGACTGGATCGACAAGTCAGTGCCGCGCCCGCCGGATCAGGTCCCCTCGGCGATTCAGATTGCCTTGCAGTTGGCGCAGAGTCCGTGCACTTCCAGGGTCTGCGCGCGCGGCGTGAAGCCCAGCGCCTTGGCCTGCGCGTCGAGCAGTTCGGCGATGCGCTCGTCCTCCAGTTCGATGGCGTTCTGGCAGTTGTCGCAGATCAGGAACGGCACCGAATGCCGGACTTGCGGATGGTGGCAACTGACGAACGCATTGACCGAAGCGAGCCGGTGGATGAACCCCTGTTCAAGCAGGAAATCCAGCGCGCGGTAAACGGTGGGCGGCGCCGTGCTGCCGGTTTCGGATTTCATCAGGTCAAGAAGGTCGTAAGCCTTGATCGGCTTGCCCGCGGCGGCCACCAGGCCGAGCACCTGCGCGCGCAACGGCGTCAGCCTCAAGCCGCGGCTCGCGCAGGCCTGCTCGACGGCGCGCACGTAAGCCTTGGCATCATGGACGTGATGTGAGGGATCCGTGCACGGATCCTTTTCGTGCTGGTGCTTGGGCTTGGCCATGGACCTAGGTTGGGCCTTGCCTATCGCGGTTTCAAGCGGCGCGCGCTGCAATCATGCGCAAGGCGACGTCGATGCGCTCGAGCGCCTGCCCGCGACCGGCGAGGAAAACCGTGTGCTCGATCGAGGGCGAAACCTGGGTGCCGGTGATCGCGACGCGCAATGGCTGGGCAATCTTGCCCAGGCCGACGCCGAGTGCTTCGCCGGTGGCAGCCAAGGCGTCGTGCACCGCCTGCGCGCTCCACCCGGGCAGCGCGGCCAGCCGCTCCCGGATCGCCGAAAGCGGCGAGCCGGCAGCAGGCACCAGGTGCTTGGCCACCGCCGCCTCGTCATAGGCGGTCAACGGCAAGTACCAGACCGCAGCACGAGCCGACATGTCCTTCAAGGTCTGCACGCGATCGCGCAACGCCACCACCACGTCGGCGGGCGCCGGACCGTTCACGAGATCGTAGCCGGCTTGCTGCAAGTGCCACAGCAGGTGCTTGCCGACTTCAGCCGGGTCGTCGCTCTTCATGTAGTGCTGGTTGAGCCATGACAGTTTCTCGACATCGAAACGCGACGCCGAATGATTAACGTCCTCGATCCGGAACAACGCGACCATCTCCTCGCGCGTGAAAATTTCCTGATCGCCATGCGACCAGCCCAGGCGAACCAGGTAGTTAAGCAAGGCATGCGGCAGGAAACCATCGTCGCGGTACTGCATGACGCTGACCGCACCGTGGCGCTTGGACAGCTTGGCGCCATCGGGCCCGAGGATCATCGGCATGTGCGCGAAATGCGGCACCGGCGCGCCCAGCGCCTGGTACACATTGATCTGTCGCGGCGTGTTGTTGACATGGTCATCGCCACGGATCACGTCGCTGATGGCCATGTCGATGTCGTCGATCACGACCGCGAAGTTGTAGGTCGGGAAGCCATCCGAGCGGAATATCACCAGGTCGTCGAGCTCGGTGTTGCTCCACTCGATGCGGCCCTTGATCTTGTCCTCGAACACCACCGTGCCGGTCGGTGGATTCTTGAAGCGGATCACCCGGTTTGGATCGTCGCGGAACGGGGCGTTCAGCTCGCGGTAGTGACCGTTGTAGCGCGGCTTTTCCTTCGCTGCGAGCGCGGCATCGCGCATCGCCTCGAGTTCCTCGCGCGTCTCGTACGCGTAGTAGGCCTGGCCGGAGGCGATCATCTGCTCGGCCACTTCGCGATAACGATCCAGGCGATCGGTCTGGAAGATCGGGCCCTCGTCGTACTCGAGCCCCAGCCACTCCATCGCGTCCAGGATGGCCTTCACGTTCTCCTCGGTCGAACGCTCGCGATCGGTATCCTCGATCCGCAGCACGAACTGTCCGCCGCGCTGGCGCGCTTCGAGGTAGCAATACAGCGCGGTGCGGGCGCCGCCGATGTGCAGGAAGCCGGTCGGACTGGGGGCGAAGCGGGTGCGGCAGGTCATCGGGCCATGCTCGGGAGTCGTTGACCGGCTATTTTACCGGAGCATCGCCGGCCCTGCCCGCGCTACTCGACGGTGATCGTGATCTTCTCGGAAACCACCGGCGGTTTATGCGGAATGTGATTGGCATCGCCGAGGATCAGCTGCAGAGTGTGTTTGCCGGGCGCCAGCTTGATCGTGGCCTCGGTCTGGCCCTTGCCGAAATGCAGATGGGTGTCGTCCTTTGGCAGCGGCTGGTCCAGGGCCGGCAGAGGCGAATCAATGATCAGGTGATGGTGGCCGGTTGCCTCGAGTACCGTGCCAGCCGGCGCAACGCCCATCCCGACCAGGCCGAAACGCACGGTGACCTCACCCTTGATCACCTGGCCGTTGCTGGGGCTGATGAAGTAAACCTTGGCTCCCGGGGCCGCCGCGGTCGTGGGCAACTCGGCGCCGAAGGCCAGGCCGGCAAATGCCAACGCCAACAGGGAGGTGATCAGGGGTCGCAAGCTCATGGCGGGATTCTCGGTTTCCGGGAAGCCTACGATACGCCGAGTGGGGAATCTTGCCATTGGCACGGCGCTGGGCAGCCCGCTGCTGGTAAAATGACCAGATGAAAGCCCCCCGCACCAGTTTCGCCACCCTGCTCATCCTGTTGGTCGGCTGCATCGCCAGCCCGGCATTCGCGCAGAACGAGGTCACCGACCTGGCCAATCCAGCCGCTGAAGCGGCGGCCGCCGGACCACGCGTCGCATTCGAGACCAGCATGGGCCGCGTGGTCGTGGAGTTGTATCCGGAAAAGGCGCCGCGCACGGTCGCCAATTTCCTCGGCTATGTCCGCGACGGTCACTACAACGGCACGATCTTCCACCGCGTGATCGCCGACCTGCTGATCCAGGGTGGCGCATTGACGCCTGACCTGCAGCAAAAGCCCGAGCACGGACCCATCGTCAACGAGGCGAACAACGGCCTGTCCAATCTGCGCGGGACGCTGAGCTCGGCACGCCGCAACGGCCAGAAGGATTCGGCCACGGCGCAATTCTTCATCAACACCGTCGACAACCGCCAGTTCGATTTCAAGGGCGATGCAACGCCGCAATTGACCGGCTATTGCGTGTTCGGCCGCGTGGTCGAAGGCATGGAGGTCGTCGACAAGATCCGCGCCGTGCCCACGGCGGCGCGCCCGCCGTTCCCGGCCGACGTGCCTGTCACTGCCGTAGTGATCGAACGCGCTTCCGTCGTCGAACCCTGACCGTGGCGACGCTGTTCATCTCGGATCTGCACCTGGACCCGTCGCGGCCGGCCATAACGGCGTTGTTCCTGGATTTCCTGCGCGTAGAAGCCGCACAGGCCGAGGCCCTGTACATCCTCGGCGACCTGTTCGAGGCGTGGGTCGGCGATGACGACGACAGCGAACTCGCGCTGCAGGTCGGGGCGGCGCTGCGCGCCCTGGGCGAAAGCGGCGTACCCGTGTTCGTGATGCGCGGCAATCGTGATTTCCTGCTTGGACCCGGGTTCGCCGGGGAAACCGGCGCGCAGCTGCTGGCCGATCCTTGCGTCATCAACCTGTGCGGGAAGCCGACGCTGTTAATGCACGGCGATCTGCTGTGCAGCGACGATCTTGCCTACCTTTCGTTCCGCCAGCAGGTGCGCGACCCGGAGTGGCGGGAAGGTTTCCTGGCGCAGTCGATTGAGCAACGTCGGGCGTTTGCCGGGCAGGCCAGGCAGGCAAGCCAGGCCAGGCAAGCCGGATTGCGCGACGACGGCGCGCTGGACGCGATCACTGACGTGAATTGCGCAACGGTCGAAGACACGATGGAACGCTTCGGAGTCACCCGCATGATCCATGGCCACACCCACCGTCCCGCCATCCACGCGCTGCGCGTACACGGCCATTCGGCGCAACGTATCGTGCTCGGCGACTGGTATCACCAGGGCTCGGTCCTGAGTGCAACCGGCGACGGCTTCGAGCTTTCCGAACGCTAGCAGGCAGCAGGCGTCGCGACCGACCTAGGGCTTCTCGAACCGGCCCGGATCATAGCCAGCCACTTCGAACACAAGCGCAGGAATCCTGCCGCTGCCTTTAGGCAATTCGATCCGCACTCTTTTCGCGTTGCTCATGGCATCGATGAAAGCCTTTTCGTCTTCGATGAACAAGGCCGGCCCCTTCCCCGAATCTGCCTGCTTGCCGGCGTAACGCCGGGCCGGGCCGTCGTCAAAACGAATCTGCATGGCGCATGGCGATCCGCAGCTGAACCGGGATTGGGCCAACAGCAGATAGGCGCTGCGGCCCCAGGAAGGATGGTCGCGCAACACGAGTTGCGCGTCGGGCGTGGGCAAGGGCTGGCCATCTTCGGCCGGCACGGTGAGATTGTAGATGGCCGCCGAACGCTGCACGCCTTTGCCGGCTGCGACGGACTGGTAGTCCCAGAGCTCGTCCAGGCGTCGCGATTCGCGCATCTGCTCCGCCTGCGCGCTCACTTGCCCCAGGCTCGTGGCAAGTCTCGCCGCCGCATCGCTGTCGGGGAACTGGCCGCGCAGCTTGTCGGCATAGGACTCGGCCACTTCCCAGTTCTTGCCGCTGCGAGCCGATTCATAGGAATCGAACAACGCGGTTGCCTCGGCCTGGTCGGCAGCCGATATCTCGCCCGGCTCGCCTTCATCGCCTGAGCAAGCTGCGAGAAAAAGGCAGAGCAAGCATCCGTGGCGCATCCCGATTTTCATGAAACTCAACTTGCCTTGGCCAACGCGGCAAGCAACGCCATCTCGCTGTCGGCGAAACCGGCCGCGCTGCGCGCCGGCAGGTTGAACGGCCCGCGGATAGAGCCCTTGGCCACGCCGCGGATGAGCTCGATGAATGTTGGCTCCGGCGACAGACCGTCGCGTTCGCAACACCAGGCAAACCAATGGCTGCCGATGGCCACATGGCGCACTTCCTCGGCGAGTATCACCTCCAGGATGTCGGCCGAGCGCTGGTCGCCGAGGCTGCGCAGGCGAACGATCATCCCGGGCGTGACATCCAGCCCGCGCGCCTCGAGCACGCGCGGTACCAGGGCCATGCGCGCCAGGCAGGAATCCGCGGTTCTTTCAGCCATCTCCCACAGCCCGTTGTGCGCCTGGAAAGCGCCGTAAGCGGAGCCCAGTTCCTCCAGCCGCTGCGCGAGCAGTCCGAAGTGCCTGGCCTCGTCCACCGCGACGCTCATCCAGTCGAAGTAGTACTGCTCCGGCATCCCCCGGAATCGGTAGACCGCGTCGAGCGCAAGGTTGATCGCGTTGAATTCGATGTGGGTCACCGCGTGCAATAGCGCGGCGCGACCTTCTTCGCTGCCCAATCCGCGCTGTGGCAGGTCGCGCGGCGAGACCAGTCGCGGCAACGGCGGGCGCCCCGGCGCGCGAATGGCTTGCGGAACCTCGCCTTCCCCGCCAACTTGCAAAAGCCCGGACTGCAGGTCCAGCGCCGCCTGGTTCACCAGCGCAATCTTCTCGTGCGGATCGCCCGCATCGAGGCAAGTGCTAACGGCCTCGCCCAGCGTCTTGTCCACGCCATGACTCAAGAAGCGCGTCGCTTGAGCTTGGATTCGTCGCTGCGCGCCTGTTGCAGCCGCTCGAAGTAGCCCGGCTCGATGCCGGTGACGTACTTGCCGTCGAAACACGACGAATCGAAGTTCGTCAGCTTGTGCTTCGGTCCGGAAACCGCGTCCTCGAGATCGGCCAGATCCTGGTAGATCAGCCAGTCGCAGCCAAGCAGGGCCTGCACTTCATCATCGCTGCGGCCATGCGCGACCAGCTCGCTCGCTGCCGGCATGTCGATGCCGTACACGTTCGGGAAGCGCACCGGCGGCGCGGCCGATGCCAGGTAAACCTTGCGTGCGCCGGCGTCGCGGGCCATCTGGATGATTTGCTGCGAAGTGGTTCCCCGCACGATCGAGTCATCGACCAGCAGCACGACGCGATCCTTGAACTCCAGCGGAATCGGATTGAGCTTTCGGCGCACAGACTTCACCCGTTCGTCCTGGCCCGGCATGATGAAGGTACGGCCGATGTAGCGATTCTTGATGAAGCCCTCGCGATATTTCACGCCGAGCAGGTTGGCGATCTCAAGCGCGGCATCGCGCGAAGTGTCGGGAATCGGTATTACGGTGTCGATATCGTGATCCGGCCGCAGGCGCAGTATCTTCTCGCCCAGTTTCACGCCCATGCGCATGCGCGCCTTGTGCACGGAAACATCGTCCATCATGGAATCGGGTCGGGCGAAATACACATATTCGAAGATGCACGGCGTATGCAGCGCAGGCGGCGCGCAGACTTCGGTATGCAGCTCGCCGCGCGAGGTGATGACTACCGCTTCGCCCGGCGCCACGTCGCGAAGTCGCGCGAAGCCCAGGATGTCCAAGGCGACGGATTCGGAGGCAACCGCGTACTCCACGCCGGCTGGAGTTTCGCGCTTGCCGAGCACCAGCGGACGAATGCCGTGCGGGTCGCGAAACGCAATCAGCCCAAGGCCCAGCACCACGCCGACGATCGCATAGCCGCCCTTGCAACGGCGATGCACGCCGGCTACCGCGGCGATTGCGGCCTGTGGGGTCAGCGTGCCCTGCTCGCGCAGTTCGTGGGCGAACACATTCAGAAGCACCTCCGAGTCGGACTCGGTGTTGATGTGCCGGCGATCCTGCGCGAACACCTCGCGGCGCAGCACATCCATGTTGATCAGGTTGCCGTTGTGCGCCAGCGCAATGCCGTAGGGCGAATTCACGTAGAACGGTTGCGCTTCGTCGGAACCAGCCGAGCCGGCGGTCGGATAGCGGCAGTGGCCGATGCCGACCCGGCCGGTCAGCATCTGCATTTGCGTGGCCTGGAAGACATCGCTGACCAGGCCGTTGCCCTTGTGCAGGCGGATCCGGCTGCCATCGACAGTGGCGATGCCCGCGGCGTCCTGGCCGCGATGCTGGAGGACGGTCAGTCCGTCATAGAGCGCCGAGGCGACGTCGGTAAGACCGACGATTCCGATGATGCCGCACATTGCGCTTCTCCGATGAAACCTGGTGGTTCGCGTTGCTGACTGGCCGGCCCCGAGCGCCGAAACGCATCAGGGATTGGTGACGATGATGCCTTTGGTTCCAAGCTTGGCATTTGCCGCATCGCGCAGTGCTTCGGCGGCGGAACGGTCGGCAACCGGGCCGACCCGCACCCGGAAGCGCGTGCCGGTGTCGGTCTCGATGCGCTGGACGAATGAACTGAATCCCGCGCCGCGAGCGCGATCGCGCAAGGCCAGCGCGTCGGCTTCGACACTCGGTGCGGAAAGCTGGACGGCGTATCCGGCCGCGGCGACGGCAGGCTTCGCGGACTCGGCGGCAGTGGTAGCCGGCACGGCAGGTTTCGCGGCAGGTTTCGCAGCACTTGCGGCCGGCGTGACCGCCACGGCGGTCGCTGGCGCTGCCTTGGGCGGCGGCGTCGGCGCGGTCACCTTCGGTACCGCCATTGCGGCAGGACTGGCATCGAGCACGATCACGCTCGCCGTTCCGCCAGTCACGCCCTGAATGCGCAAGCGGGCTGCCTCCGCTGACGCGCGGTCGGCATACGGACCGACGCGCAGGCGCGTTGCGTTTCCGGAGACCAGGGCGATCTGGTCGGAAGTCACCGGCAAATTGGCGGCGCGTAGTTTTGCCGCCAACGCCTTGGCTGTTTCGGCGTTGCTGAAGCTGCCTACGCTCACCGCGTAGTTACCCGCGCCGACGGTGGCGGCCGGCAGTGGCGTGGAAGCTGGCACGCTCGCAGCGGGCGGGGCGCCGGCTGTCGCTGGCGTTGTCGCAGCCGTCGCCGGCGTGGGGGCAGCTTCGACTGCGGCTGCATCCGGCACTGGCATGCCCTCGCTGGTCGAGCTATTCGCCGGGGGGGCAGTTGCCATCCCCAAAACACCGCCCGGAGGCGTGGCACCATCGGGCTCGGAGAGCGGCAACTCGCGCGTCTCGAATTCCTGGCCGGGCGTCGCTGGCATGGTCAGTGGCACTTCCGCCGCGTCGGGCTCCTTGACGTCAGGGCCCTTGAGCAGCATTGGCAGGAAGATGACGGCGAGGGCAGCAAGGACGGCTGCACCGATCAGGCGTTGCTTGAGCGTGGAGTCCATGCGATGACTTATCCAGGCGCGGGGGTGGTGCGAATTATAACCGGTCGCGCTCCGCGCCACTTGCCTTGAGTGCCTCGGCGACGGTGTGGAACGAGCCGAACACCAGCACCCGTTCATCCGCCCCCGCCTCGGACCTGGCCGCCAGCAAGGCCTCGGCGATGCTGGCCAACACCACCGGGTGCCGGGGCGCCAGGACGGGTCCCAGGCGGTCAGCCAGCGCGGCGCCCGTCAGGCCGCGCGGCCCGGCGTCTTCGATGCCCGCCAGATACCACTGGTCGATCAGCCCCTCGAGTTCGGTGACGATTCCCTCGATGTCCTTGTCCTTGAGCGCGCTGAACACTGCCCTGGTCGGCTTCGGATTTTCGGTCAGCCACCGCGCCAGCTGGCCGGCGGCCTGCACGTTGTGCGCCACGTCGACCACGACCTCCGGCCACTCGGCCAGCCGCTGCAGCCGACCGGCGACCCGCGCCTGCCGGATGCCCGCGACCAGCGCCCTGTTCGAAATCTGCAGAGGGAGCGCGCGCAGGGCAGCCACCGCCGCAGCCGCATTTTCGAACTGCGCCGGAGCGCCCATGCCTGGTATGGGCAAGTCGATTTCAAAACCCGGCTCGCGCCAGGTCCAGTCGTGGCCGCGGATGTCGATCAGGTAGTCGGCGTGCGCGCGAATCGCGAAAGCGCCGATTTCGTAGGCGCGGCGGAGCACCGAGGACGGCGGATCCCTTTCGCCCAGCACGCAGGGCTTGCCGTGACGGAAGATGCCGGCCTTGTCGGCGCCGATGGTTTCGCGGTCGACGCCGAGGTATTCCTGGTGGTCGATGCCCACGGTGGTTATCACGGCGACGTCGGGATCGACGATATTGACGGCATCGAGCTTGCCGCCGAGGCCGACTTCCAGGATCGCGATGTCCAGTTTCGACTGACCAAACACCAGCAAGGCCGCCAGGGTGCCGAACTCGAAATAGGTCAGCGGTATCGTGTCGCTGGCCGCCTCGTTCGGGCCCGACGAATTCGAGGTCGGCGCCCGCGCCGATTCGATTCGTTCGAATGCCTCGACCAGCGTCGCGTCGTCAACTTCCATGCCGTTCACCCGAATGCGCTCGTTGTAGCGCAGCAGGTGCGGTGAGGTGAACGCGCCGACGCGCAGGCCGCCCGCACGCGCTATCGCCTCGATGAAGGCGACCGTGGAGCCCTTGCCGTTGGTTCCGCCCACGGTTATGACATGGCGGGCCGGTTTACCCAATCCAAGCCGCGTCGCGA
>Ga0315287_10004753_pt1 | contig 13292 bp, 17 predicted proteins | sample YL17G11_0_MG_FD_205037 | JGI IMG/M metagenome (GOLD analysis project Ga0315287, IMG submission 205037) | Sediment microbial communities from Yellowstone Lake, YNP, Wyoming, USA - YL17G11_0 | ecosystem: Environmental > Aquatic > Freshwater > Lake > Sediment | place: USA: Wyoming | collected... | reverse complement strand
GTGAATCCGCTGCTCGTGCCGATGATGATCCCCAATATGGGCGCCGCGCACGTGAGCCTCGAGCTGGGCACCAAGGGCCCGCTGAGCGCGACCTGCACAGCCTGCGCCGCCGGCTCCGACGCCATCGGCTACGCGGCGCGCGTCATCCGCTGCGGCGACGCCGAGGTGATGTTCGCCGGCGGCAGCGAGGCGCCCGTGAGCCCGGTCGGCGTGGCCGGCTTTGCGGCTGCCCGCGCGCTCAGCCTGCGCAACGACGACCCGCAGCATGCCTCGCGACCCTTCGACACCGGCCGCGACGGTTTTGTGATCGGCGAAGGCGCCGGCTGCCTGGTGCTCGAGAGCCTCGAGCACGCCCAGGTCCGCGGCGCCCGCATCTACGCCGAGCTGGCCGGCGCCGGCATGAGCTCGGACGCCTTCCACATGACGTTGCCCGACGAGAGCGGCAAGACGCAGGCGCGGGCCATGCTGATGGCGTTCGCTGAAGCCGGCCTCGAGCCGTCGGCGGTCGACTACATCAACGCTCACGGCACCGCCACCAGCGCCGGCGACATCGCCGAGACCAAGGCGATCAAGGTCGCCCTGGGCAAGCACGCGATGAGTGTCGCGATCTCGTCGAACAAGTCGATGATCGGCCATTGCCTGGGCGCGTCCGGAGCGATCGAGGCCGTGGCCACCGTGCTCACGATAGTGAACAGTCTGCTGCCACCGACCATCAACCTCACCGACCCAGACCCGGCCTGCGACCTGGACTACGTGCCGCTCGAGTCCCGTTTCCGCAAGGTCGACGTGGCCGCCACCAACAGCTTCGGCTTCGGTGGGCACAACGTCACGCTGGTCTTCCGCCGTTTCGACGGCTGACGACCGGCAGCACCTCTCCCATGAACGTCACCGTCGAGATCGAGCGCCGCGATTCCGACCCTGTGCAGCCGGAATGGGCTTGCCCTTCGTGCAAGCAGGCCGCCCGGCTCGCCGAGGTGCGCGCCAACCTCATGGTGTGCCCGCACTGCGGGTTCCATCTGCGTATCAGCGCTCGCGAGCGCATCTGGCAGCTCGTGGACGAAGGCACTTTTCGCGAGCTCTGGAGCAACGTGCTCACGCAGGACCCCCTCAAGTTCGCCGACCTCGAGACCTACCCCGAGCGCGTCCGCGAGGCGCAGGCCAAGACGGGCCTCAATGAGGCGATCGTGACGGGCACGGCTGCCGTCGACGGCACGCAGTGCGTACTCGCCGTCATGGACTTCGGCTTCATGGGCGGCAGCATGGGCAGTGTCGTCGGCGAGAAGCTGTGGCGCAGCGCGGAGCTGGCCGCCGGAGAAGACCTGCCACTCGTGGCAGTCTGCACCTCCGGCGGCGCCCGCATGCAAGAAGGCATCCTGAGCCTCATGCAGATGGCCAAGACGAGCTGCGCCGTCGATCTCCTCAACGAGGCCACCTCACCTTTTGTGACGATCCTCGCCGACCCGTGCACCGGCGGTGTGGTGGCAAGCTTCGCGACGCTCGCCGACATCTGCATCGCCGAGCCGGGCGCGCAGCTGTACTTCACCGGCCCGCGCGTGATCGCCGAGACCACCCACGAAGAGTTGCCGGAGGGCTTCGGAAGCGCCGAGCGCAATCTGCAGCTTGGCCACCTCGACGCGGTGGTGGCACGCAAGGACCTGCGCGTGAGGGTCGGCAACTACCTGCGACTATTGGGGGGAGGTGAGGAACCTGACCGAGTCACAACGACCGGCGGACGAGAACGAGGCCAGGGTGGGATGGCTCAAACAGCGCTTGAGCGAGCTAAAGCGTTTGCCACTTATGCCCGGCGTCCATTTGTCGGAGGAGATCGAGAGAGTGCAGGCGAGGCTGAAGAGCCTGCGGCACGAGAGCCGTCGCCATGACGCCTGGGTGACCGTCGAGATCGCGCGCAACAATGACCGGCCGCGGACGCGCGACTACATCGGGTACCTCATCGAGGGCTTCGAGGAGCTCAAGGGCGACCGCCTGCGCGCCGACGACCCGGCCATCGTGGGTGGGCTCGGCTGGTTCCGCGGCCGCGCCGTGCTGGTCGTCGGCCACCAGAAGGGCAGGACGCTCGACGAGCAGGAGTTGCACAGCTGGGGCATGGCCAAGCCCGAGGGCTATCGCAAGGCGCAGCGGCTGTACTCCTTGGCCGAGCGCCACGGCCTGCCCGTGCTGACGTTCGTCGATACGCCGGGTGCGTACCCGGGCGTCGCCGCGGAGGAAGGCGGCCAGGCGCGCGCCATCGCGGAGACCATGCTCAGGATGGCACGCCTCAGTGTGCCGGTCATCGCCACGGTGATCGGCGAGGGCGGCTCGGGCGGAGCCCTCGCCCTGGCCGTCGCCGACCGCGTGCTCATGCAGGAGAACGCCACCTACTCGGTGATCACGCCGGAGGGCTGCGCCGCTATTCTGTGGCGCGACGCCGCCTTCGCACCGCAGGCTGCCGAGGCCCTCAAGCCGACAGCCTCGTATCTCGTGGGTCTGGGAGTCGTGGAGCGCGTCGTCGCGGAGCCACGCGGTGGCGCTCACCACAACCCCGAGGCCGCCGCGGCCAGCGTCGGTGAGGCCATCGCCGAGGCGCTCGCCGAGCTCGACGCCATGGCTCCGCAGGAGCGCCGCCGCCGCCGCCGCGAGCGCTTCCAGCAGCTCGGCCAGTGGTCCGACCCGGAGCTCCCGCCGGGCACGCTGTCGCTCTTCGGGGGCTACTCGACGACGGTCGAATGAGGGTGCCGCCCGTCATCACCGTCGAGCACCTGCGCAAGGTCTACGGCCATCACGTGGTCGCCGTCGACGATATTTCCTTTGAGGTCGAGCGCGGCGAGATCTTCGGCCTGCTGGGCTCGAACGGCGCCGGCAAGACCACCACCGTCGAATGCGTGCAGGGGCTGCGCACTCCGACCGCCGGCACGGTGCGTGTTCTCGGTGAGGACCCGCGTGTTCACACCGGTGCCTTGCGCGGGCGCATGGGCTGCCAACTCCAGGAGTCGCGCCTCCCCGACCACATGCGCGTGTGGGAGGCGCTCGACCTCTTCGCCTCCCTCACCCCCGGCGCCAAGGATTGGCGCGACCTTCTTGATCAATGGGGGCTCGCGGAGAAGCGCAGCGCTTCGTTCTCGAGCCTCTCGGGCGGGCAGCGCCAGCGGCTGTTCATCGCCCTGGCGCTGGTCAGCGACCCCGAGGTCGTCTTTCTCGACGAGATGACGACCGGGCTCGACCCCGCCGCCAGGCGCATCGCCTGGGACCTCATCGAGACGATCCGCGACCGGGGCACCACTGTCGTGCTCGTCACGCACTTCATGGACGAGGCCGAGAGGCTCTGCGACCGCGTGGCGGTGGTCGACAAGGGCGCTATCATCGCGCTTGACACGCCGCGTGGGCTGGTGGTGCGGTACGACCCGCTGGAGCAGGTGGTGTTCAGCGCCCCGGACCAAGACGTGGAGTGGCTGCTGAGCGTGCCCGGCGCGCGTAGCGTGACCCGGCGCGGGCCTCGGGTCGTGATCGAGGGCACCGGGCCGCTACTCGCCTACGTCGGGGCGGCCCTCGTCGAGCGCGGCCTGGCCCCCGATGACCTGCGGGTCATCGAGCCGAGCCTCGAGGACGTCTTTCTCAAGCTCACCGGCCACCTGGTGGACGACTGATGGGCGGGCGGCGCGGCGGCGTGCGCGTGCTGCTCAAGCTCACGTGGATCGAGCTGAAGCTCTTTCTCCGAGAGCCCACCACCCTGGTGTTCACGTTCGCCTTCCCGGTGGTGCTGCTGTTCGTGCTCGGCGAGGTGTTCGGGAATCAGCCGGGCGGCACCGACCGGCGCATCTTCGGCGGCTGGGGGGCGATGAACTACTACGTGCCCGCCTACATCGCCGTGGTCGCCATGTCGGTGGGCGTCATCATGCTGCCGGCGCGGCTCACCGGCTACCGCGCCGGGGGCGTGCTGCGCCGCTTCCAGGCTTCGCTCGTCCCGGTGTGGGCCGTGCTCGGCTCGCAGGTCCTTGCGGCGCTTGTGCTCAGCGTCGTGGGCTCGGTGCTGGTCGCCGCCTTCGGGGCGGTCTTCTACCCGGTGCACTTCCCCGACGCGCCGGCGCAGCTCGCCATCGTCTTCCTCGTCAGCTCGGCGGCCTTCGCCGGCATCGGCACCCTGCTCGGCGCGGTCATGCCCAGCACGCGCGCCGCTCAGGGGGCCGGACTCATGCTCTTCTTCGTGATGCTCTTCCTCGGCGGAGCCGGCCCGCCGACGGCGGTGATGAGCGACACCATGAAGCGCATCGGCGACTTTCTGCCGCTCACCTACGCCGTCGACGCCATGCAGGCGGCGTGGAACGGCACGGGGTGGGACACGACGGCGCTCATCGTGCTCGGCGCGATCGCACTCGTGACCGGGTGGCTCAGCCTGCGCGTGTATCACTGGGGGTGAGGCTGCCTAGGTTCAGAGCGCGTCCAGCACCTCGATGAGGCGCTTCTTCACGGCCGATTGCACCTTGTTGAGCTCGGGCTCGCCGAAGAGCCATACCTGGCCGACGGGGTCGGCCGTGACGATCACACTGGTGCCGTTCTCGGCGGGGAGGACGGCCATGGGCAGCAGCACCGCGCCGGGCGCCAGCGGGTCGACCTCGATCGCCTTCACGGCCGCGACCGGGACTGTGACGTACAGCAGCGCGTACTCCTTGGGCAGCCGCTCGCTGATCTTCGGCCCCTTGATCTGGGCGATGATCTTGAAGCCCTTGTCCTCGAGAAGCTCCCGCAGGCGGGCAAGGGCGGCGCGCGGCGCCAGTGAGACTGCGCTGGCCGCGCGCCAGGCGCCGAGGGCGGCGTGCTGCTCGGCGTCGTCGGGCGCCGGGTAGGTGCTGCGCAGATGCTCGATGATCTCGTCGGAATCGGTGAGGACTTTGTCGCCGTCGACGAGAACGGGGATGCCGTCTTGGCCGGCGACGGCCACGAGCTCGGTGCGCGCCTCGCGGTCTGCAGGGACGTTGACCGTGATGTACGTGAGGCCGAGCTCGGTCATCAACTGGCGCACCGGATGAGTGTACGGGCACCATTCAGCCTGATACAGCGTGAGCATCGTCCCTCCGTCGCGGATCCGTGTGGATGAGCGCTCCACATTCTCGCAGATTTGCCCTCAAGAAGGCGGCCGGCCCAGCTCGGCGGGATCGGTGACGGGCGCCTGGCAGGTGACGCCGCGGCAGACGTAGGCACCTGGAGTTGCGGCCCGCTTGAAGCCTGAGGCGGCCATCCGCTCCGCGTCGGCCGCGTCGTCGGGATCGAGCAGCTGCACGGTGCGCAGCGGCCGCGGCGCGGCCAGCGCGGCGCCGTGCAGAAGCCGCGCCGCGGCATCGCCGCGGCTTCCTACGACGACGATGTGGTCCGGCCGCTCCAGGTAGCGCAGCAGCGCCTGACCGTACGCCGCCGCCGCGACGCCGAACTCCTCGTAGTGCGTCGCCCAAGCGGTGAGGATCTCGCGGGCCTGGTCGCGCCAGGCGGTCACGCCGCTGTACGCCTCGAGGCGCAGGAAGACGTCGGCCATGAGCGCGTTCTCCTCGAGCACCGGCAGCGGCCGCGCCAGAAGCCCGGCGCTGGCGCCGGGCTCGGCCAGGCGATCGTGCAGGCGGCCGTCGGCGGCGCGCAGGTGCCGGCCGGCCCAGCCGGCGAGCGTTTGCGCGCCCTCCAGCCACTTCCTTTCGGCCGTGACCTCGTAAGCGTCGAGCAGGGCCTCCGCCGTCGTCGCCTGGTCGACGAGCAAGGGCGCGCCGGGAGCAGGGTCGCCGCCAGTCGTGAGGTAGTGCGCCATGGCGCTGTCGCGACGGCCGTGCTCCCAAAGGAAGCCGAGCAGCTCCGCGGCGCGCTCCGCCAGCTCGGGGCGCTGGAGCACGGGCGCCGCGCGCAGCAGCGCCCGCGCCGCCAGCGCGTTCCAGTCCACGTACACGGTGGGGTCCACGAAGGGCTCCGGCAGCTCGGCGCGCCCTGCGGCATCGAGGCCGTAGTAGTGCTCGTCCGCATCCTGGCTGCCCCCGAAGGCCGGCAGCTCGGTGCGCCACAGCGTGTCGAGAAGGTAGTCGATCGTGCCTGCCGCGGCGTCGCGATAGAGGGCCACGGGGCCGAGGCCGGCGTGAGGGGCCGTGGCCTCACTTGGCGCGTCCCCGCCGGCCAGCACCGCGGCCTCGAGGTACAGGCCCGCCAGGCGCGCGTTGTCCTCCAGCATCTTCTCGAAGTGGGGGACGCTCCAGTCGCGGCGCGTGGCGTAGCGGAAGAACCCTCCGGCCACGTGGTCGTAGAGGCCACCGAGCGCCATGCCCTCCAGCGTGGTGCGGAGCACCTCATGCACGCGCCCGGGCGTCACCAGCGCGCTGGTGTGGGGCGCGATGTGCCGCGGGGCCGCGCCGCCGCGCAGCTCCGCGAAGGCGAGCACGAACGCGAAGACGTCCGGCTGCGGGAACTTGGGGTCGGCGCCCAGGCCGCCGTGCAGCGGGTCGAAGGCGCGCACGACCTTCAGGGCGATCTCCGCCGGGATGTCGCCGGGTACGCCCGGGCCGGCGTCGAAGTCCGGCGCGGAGGGGTCTCCCCTGTGCGGCACTCCTCCGAGGTGGGCGCGTGCCGCCTCTTCATCGGCGTCCTGAGCGCGGTCTGTCGCGCCCAGCGTCAGGAGCGCAGTGCGGTTGGCGGCGAAGAACTCCTTGACCCTCTCCAGGGCCTGCAGCATCTGGTCAGGCGGCATGTACGTGGCGCCGGTGATCGGGTCGCCGCTGGCCGCCAGAAAGGCGGTGGTCGGCCAGCCGCCCATGTTGTAACGGCGGTTCACGTCGGGGTGGCGGTCGTTGTCCACGCGGATGGGCACGAAATGCTCGTTCACGGCGGCGATCACGCGAGGGTCGGAGTAGCTCGTCTCGTCCATGACGTGGCACCAGTGGCACCAGACGGCGGAGAGAGACAGAAGAATGGGGCGCCCGAGCTTGTGAGCCTCGGCGAACGCCGGCTCACCCCAGGGGCGCCACTCGATCTCGTGGGCGCGGTTGGGGCGCGGCGAGAAGCGGAAGTCGGCGTCTTCGTCCATGCGCCGGTCATTCCCAGAGAGAATCCGTCCGAATCGCGGTAGAATGCTGGTCACATGGATGCGAAGCTCCCCTACATCGAAGCGCAGGGCACCTACCGCGAGGTAGGGCGGCAGATCGGTGAAGCCGAGCGCGAGCTCGTGCTCCGTGAGCTGGACTACTACGGCGAGCAGTTCGTCGCACTTGCCGGCTTCAGCTTCGCGGAAGCGGTGGAGCGCGCCCGCCCCTACCTCAAGCCGGCCGAGGAGGCCGTGCCGCAGGTCGTCGACCAGCTACGCGGCTTGGCTGAGGGCGCCGGAGTGCCGTTCGACCACCTCTTCGCGGCCAACTGCAACGAGGAGTTCACGTGCCTGCCCGAGCAGGCCGAGAGGCCCGAGCATTGCACGTCGTTCGCGTTCAGGGCCGGCGGTCGTACCGTGGCCGGCCACAACGAAGACTGGTACCCGGGCGATATCGAGTGCCTCACGGTGCGGCACGTGACGCTCAGCGACGGCACGAGCTACCTGAGCGTGGGGCCGGCCGGTAACCTGCCCATCACCGGCGTGACGTCACACGGCCTGTGCGGCGGCGCCAACACGCTCTACTCCTGGGACCTGGGCGTGGGTGTGCCCAACAACCTGCTGCTGGCGTCTCTGTTCGCCTGCCGCAGCCTTGAAGACGTCCGCGATCGTATTGCCGCCACGCCACGCGCCCGAGGCTCCAACCATCTGCTCGCCGATGCCGCCGGCCGCATCTGGGACATCGAGACCACGGCCACGCGTCTGGCTTGGCTGCACGGCGGCGCCTGCTTCGCGCACACCAACCATTACGTGACGCCGGAGCTCGCGCCGCAGGACGCGACCACGTCGGAGGGCACGTACAAGCGGCGGGCCCGCGCGGAGGAGCTCCTCGCCGCGGGCCTGGAGGCCGGTGAAGACCCCGTCAAGCTGGGTCAAGCGGTGCTCTGCGACCACGCCAACGCGCCGTTCTCCATCTGCTCGCACTGGAACGACGACGACCCCGACCCGGACCAGAGCGTGACGACCGCGAGTATGGTGTGGGAGCCGGCCGAACGCCGCGTGCACGTCGCCGTCGGTCAGCCCTGCGAGCACGCCTTCGTGACCTACTCGCTCTAGGACTGGCGCGGGTCGATGGTCGTCCGCCGAGAAGGATCAGGCCATGTCGTCGGCGAGCGTGTGGCGCAGCGGTCTGCGCTCGACGTCCGCCGAGTCGGTCGAGAAGACGGTGAGCTCGAGCAGCGGCGGGGCGTACACGTGCACCGTCACGAGATTCTCGCCCGACGTGTTGGCCAGCTGGTGGACGCCGCTGCGGTCGACGCCCGTCCAGCCGTCCACCTGCACGCGCTCCTCGGCGACAAGTTCAACGGGGCCCGTGCCGACGGGAGAGCCGGCAGTGGGCACGAACAGGCGCGAGGTGAGTTCCCCACGGTGCACGCGGATGGCGTTGAGCGAACCGGCGTGATCGTGGATCGTGGATTCGTGCCCCGGTTTCCAGCAGAGCACGAGGAGCTCAAAGGCGGCGGAACGGCACACCAGATTGCGCGTGTACGTGTTCGGGGCGAAGCAGGTGCGGCTCTCTATCAGTTCGGAAGAGATGACCAGCCGTCGCGTGAAGTCCATGAGCCGCTCCTGCGTGAGTGAACTCACCGGCTCGCGGCCCATCTCGAGGATGAAGTCCTCGAGGGTCAGATGAGGGGTGTCTGCATTCATGCGCCGGGCCTACCCGCGGTCTGCCGGCGACAAACGTGGCGAACGGCGCGACCGCGCCGCGGGGGATCAGCCTCAGCCGAAGCCGCTACTGCGCTGCGGGGCGCCGCACGACGGGTCCGCGAGCGACCCGTTGCGCAGAAAGCTGGCAAAGGTCTGGCGGACGTTCGGCGACTGGCACTCGGGGCAGCGCTTCTGCTTCTCGCGGATCGCCACGCGAGTCAGGACTTCAAAGCAGTGGCCGCAGTCGCGGCAGACCAGGTCGATCTGAGCCATCAGAGCACCCCCACTTCGTCGCGGACCCGCGAGAACACGCGACAGGCCTGTAGGCAAGCGCCGCACTCAGTGCAGAGCTCATCGTCGATGCGCGGCGCCGTGAAGATGTCGTCCTGGATGATGGCGCCCTCGGGGCAGGAGCTCACCGCGGGGCAGGGGTGGTTCTGGGGGCAGGCGTGGACGTTGACCTCGATCATCGTGGTTCTCCCAAAGGTCGTCAGCTTGAGGGGGCGGTCTCGAGCGCATGCGCGCGCTGGGCGAGCTCGTGGCCGAGGATCTCGTCGATGAGCGCGCAGGCCTCAGAGAGTCGCGGGTCGACGACCTCCCAGAGCACGCGACCATCTTCGCGCGAGCGCTTGACGAGGCCCTCGCGCTGGAGAAGGGCCAGATGCTGCGACACATTGGGCCTGCTGACGCCGAGCAGCTCGGCCAGTTCGCTGCCCGTGCGCGGCTCCTCGCAGAGGTGGTGCATGAGCTCGTGCCGTGTGGGGTTCGCGAGTGCGGCGAACACCGCGGCGTGAATGGCGTAGCGCTGGCGGTCATCGTTCATGACACCATTATTGCCAAGTTTCGCAATTTCGCAACCTGGCAATCGTTAGACTAGGAATTGCAGCACTCACAGAGACTCGATCTTCTGGAAAGGGACCACGTATGGACATGCAGATCTACTTCCCGGGCGGCAAGCGCGTGCACGCCGATTACGGCGGCTTCACCATCGAGACCGACCAGCCGGCGCGCGGTGGCGGCGACGACTCCGCGCCGGCGCCGTTCGATCTCTTCCTCGCCTCCATCGGCACCTGCGCCGGCATCTACGCACTGGGCTTCATGCAGCAGCGCGGCATCGACCCGGAGGGTTCCGGGATCACGATGCGCACCCACTTCGACCAGTCGGCCGGCCTCATCAGCAAGATCGACCTTGAGCTGAAGCTCCCCGCCGACTTCCCGGAGAAGTACAGAGCCGCCGTGATCAACGCGATGAACCTCTGTGCCGTGAAGAAGCACCTGCATCAGCCGCCGGAATTCGAGATCACCACGGCGGCCGGCTGATGGCCGACGCCTTTGACCCGCAGCACGCTCCCCGGCTGGAGGACCCGGCGCGCCTGGAGGCTCTGCCTCGGGCGACGGTCGTGTCGCTCCTGCAGCTTGGCGGCGCCGAGACCGTGGTCGACTACGGCGCCGGGACCGGAACCTACACCCTGGCGGTCGCCGAAGCTGTGCCGCAGGGCCGCGTGCTCGCCGTCGAGGCGCTGCCGCGGCTGGCGGAGATGATGCGCGACAAGATCACGCCGGAACTGGCCGAGAGGCTCGAGATCGTGGAGACCGACGCGAACGCGGTCCCGGCGGCAGACGCCGTGGCCGACCGCGTCCTCATGGTCGACGTGCTCCACCACCTGTACGACCAGCCCGGGGCGCTGGCGGAGGTCGTCCGGCTCCTGCACCCCGGCGGGCTGTTCGTGGTCGTGGACTGGGGCGACCGCGAGCGGCCGGTCGGCCCGCCGCTCGACCACGTCCTGGGTCTCGCCGCCGTGCGCGACATCATCCGCGAGATGGGCCTCGAGCTGATCGAGGCACATGAGCCGGGGACGGAGCTGCCCTACCACCTGGTGGTGGTCGCGGCGAAGCGGTAGCCGTCCTGCGCGCTCAGTGCTGGCAGGCCCCTTCGAGCCCGACCATCGGCAGGGCGCCCTGGATATACGCCGCCACGGCCGTCTGGACGTCCGGGCCCAGCCCGGCGTGCACGGCGATGCCGACCTGGCTGAAACCCATCAGCGGCCGGCCGCCGATGCCGTCGACGACGATAGCATCCACATTGTGCTCGGCGAGCACGAGCACGGGGGCCATGCAGCCACCCTCGGTGTGCGGGGCGTTCTGAAAGACCTCGACCTCGCCCACTTTGCCGTCTACCACGTCGACCAGCGTGAAGCACTCACAGCGGCCGAAGTGGCCGGAGCGTCGGGCCTGGAGGCCGCCGGGTAGTTCGGAGGGGACGGCGATACGCGTCGTCGTGGTGATGTCGTCAGTCATGACTCTCTCACTCTCGTTTGTCGATTCTCTGATGCGTGGGTTCGTTCTGCGGCGGGCCCCGCATCATGGCGGGCACGTGCGTCGCTGCGAGATTGCCCGCCCGAGCGGCTGATCGGCAAAGGTCGAGGCCGCTCGGGCGGGCGGGTGAAGCAGTGCGGTCAGGTGGTCTTGGTCAGAGCATCTGCACCGAGTCAGACTCGTCGCCGCGTGAAGTGCAAGAGGCTGCTTACGACGCCTACGACGCCGCCTCAGCCGCGGCGGCCCTCTGCGCCTTCGCCGCCTCGGTCTCCACCGCATGCACCTGCACGCGCGCGAAGTAGATGGCGAGCGGCCGGTAGGCCAGGTGCGCCCACTTGCCGAACGGCACCTCGAGCACCAGCATCGGCACGACGCCCATCAGGTGAATGATGTACATCACGTTGGCTGCCTCATCGAGGCCGGAGCGGTGCAGGACGTTCTGCAGCACGCCGGTGACGGCCACGTAGAGCAGCAGGATGAGGAACATCCAGTCGCTCTCGTGAGAATGCGCGTGTTGCGGTGAGTCCTTCTTCATGCGGCCGCGGAGATTCAGGATCACGGCGACGATCAGGCCGATCGAGGCCAGATACCCGAACGCGTGCACTCGCCAGTCGATCTCCGGCCCTGCCTGCATGTACCGCAGGAAGAACATGATGAGCACGAGCATGGTGACGTAGCTCAGCATCAGCGCCAGGTGCACGGCCCAGGGGCGCTGGCGCTCGCACTGCCGGTACTTCATCTGCGTGAAGAACTGGTAAGGCAGCTGTGGCAGGGCCGCGAAGTACGAGCCGATCCCGGCGCCCGACCCGCCCATGACGTTGCGCCACATGCGCATGACGTTGATGCCGAGCAGGACGACGAGCACGAGCGCCATCCCCCAGTCGAAGCGGTGGACGTAGTGGCTGGGCAGGAAGGCGCTCTCGCCGTCGTACACGCTGAAGCTGCCGCCGTGGAGGATGCCGAACAGCGTGAAGCCGATCGCCGTGAGAATCGCGGCGAGTACGATCGCGATGATCTCCCACGCGGGAGAGCGATAGAAGAGCCCGCTGAGGCCGCTGAAGTCGTACTTGGACGTCAGCCAGCGGCGCATGCTCATCATGGTCTCGCCGGGCTCGGCCTCCTTAGGGCACTGCTCGGAGCACTCGCCGCAGTAGTAGCAGAGCCAGGGCTCGACGTTGCTCTTGAGCTTGTCCTCGAGCCCCAGCTGCAGCGCGTGCATCGCCCGGCGCGGGAGGACGTGCGGCGCCTCGGAGTGCACACAGACCGCGGAGCAGCTGCCGCAGTTGTAGCACTTGTCGACGTCTTCGGAACCGTACGCCCGGAGCTCGTCGGAGAGCCCCGGTTTGATCTGTGTCGCCATAGTGTCTGCGCCCGGGCCTAGATGAACAGGTTGACGTTAGCTTCGTCCGCATGACCGAGGTAGGCGGCGACGCCCTCGAACTCGACGCCGTCGATGAGCTCTTCCGCTTTGAAGCCCAGGATGTCCATAGAAAGCGTGCAGGCGATGAACTTGACGCCCTGCTCGAGAGCGCTGTCGAAGAGTTCCTCGAGCGACATGCCACCGGCGTCCTTTGTGGCCCTCCTCATCATGGGGCTGCCGGCGCCGGCGAAGTTCATCTTGGAGAGGCCGAGCTTCTTCGTGCCCTTGGGCATCATCCTGCCGAACATCGATTGCAGGGTGGTCTTCTTGGCCTCGCTCGGGACCTTCTCCGTCTTGCGCAGGATGTTGAGGCCCCAGAAGGTGCAGAAGATCGTGACTTCGTCGCCCATGGCGGCGGCGCCGTTGGCGATGATCAAGGCCGCCATCACCTTATCGAACTCGCCGCTGAACAGGATGATGGTCTTCTTGCTGGTGTCCATCAGGACTCCTCTCGTGTGATCGACTGATACTGGAAGTAGCCCTCGTCGTCGACCTCTTTGATCTCCGCCAGCCAGCCGTACTTGCGCAGGCCCATCACCCAGAAGACGACTTCGTGAGTGGGCTTGCCGACGGCCGCGGCGATCTCGGGGATCGTCTGGGGCCCGGACTCGAGCACTTTGAGGATCCGGGCCCTCATGAACTGCTCGTCGCGGATGATCTCGCGAACGTCCCGGATGGGAGCCTCGCGCTGGTCGGTCACGCTCGTGCTCATACGCACACCACCTCCAGCATGCCGTCGATCATGGCCTTGATCTGCGCGTCGGTGTAGCCCTGCAGGTCGATGGCGTCGGAGGGGCACACGGG
>Ga0315287_10004752_pt1 | contig 13293 bp, 7 predicted proteins | sample YL17G11_0_MG_FD_205037 | JGI IMG/M metagenome (GOLD analysis project Ga0315287, IMG submission 205037) | Sediment microbial communities from Yellowstone Lake, YNP, Wyoming, USA - YL17G11_0 | ecosystem: Environmental > Aquatic > Freshwater > Lake > Sediment | place: USA: Wyoming | collected... | reverse complement strand
GGCTGGCTCGCCGCACGCCGTTTCCGCGAGCCACCTGTGCCGCGCGCGGAGCTGCTTGGAACGGAGATCGTGGTCTGGGGGACGTTCGCCTTCTTCCTCGCGCTGCGCACGCTCAACCCCGAGATCTACTGGGGCGAGAAGCCGATGGACTTTTCGTTCCTCAACGCGATCTACCGCAGCACGGTTATGCCACCTCCCGAGCCGTGGTTCGCGGGCTCGCCGCTGATCTACACCTACTTCGGCCACTACGTCGTCGCCGCGGTGGGCAAGGCGCTCGCGATCCAGCCCGCCGTGATGTTCAACCTGGGCATAGCGTTGGTGGCCGCCCTGACCGCTGCCGCCCTGCTTGCAGCCGGCGCCGTGCTTGGGGGGAACTGGCCCATCGGTGCGACGGCGGTGCCACTCACGCTGTTTGCCGGGAACCTCTCGGGTGTGCGCGAGTTCATCGCGCGCAAAGCAGTCGACTTCGACTACTTCTGGGCCACCTCGCGTGTCGTGCCGAACACGATCAACGAGTACCCATTCTGGAGCTTCACCTTCGCCGACCTTCACGCGCACCTTCTCGTGATGCCGTGGGCCGTCGCCTTCATCGGCCTCGCCCTGCTGTGGGTCGGGCGGCGGGCGGAGCCCACGCCGCAGCGCCCCCGACTGGCCGCGCTGACCCTGCTGGCTTTCTCCGCGCTGGTCCTGGGCGCCATCATGGTGACCAACGGCTGGAGCATGCCGACGTACATTGCGCTGCTGCTCGCCGTGCTCGGCGCCGACTGGCTGGTCCACCACGCACCCGGGGGCTTCGCACGGTTCGTGCGCAGAGGCATCGGGGCGGTCGTGCTCCCGAGCCTCCTCGTCATCGGGGGCGCGTACCTGCTCTACCGGCCGTTCTGGCGGACCTTTGCGCTGCCCGCCCGGCAGTGGGGGCGCGAGGTCGGGCCTTATGCCCACCCGACCGACTTTCTCACGATCTTTGGCGTCTCCCTGGTATTGCTCGTGCCGTTCTTCTTCTCGGTCTGGCGCCGTCTGATGGTGCCCGAGGGCCAGCCGATAACCGGGGGCCAGCGCCTGAGGATGGCGGCCCTGGCGCTTGGCCTTGGGCTCTCGCTGTTCGACCTTCGGGCGCTCGCCTCGCTGTCGATCCGGCAGGCCGAGTCGGTCCGGACCCTCGCGCTCGCGCTGCTCGTGCTCGCGCTCTACCTGGCCTTCCACCGCCGCACACCCGAGCGCCACCGGTTGCCGCTCATCCTCTCCGCATTCGGGCTCGCGCTGGCGGCCGGCTGCGAGTTCGTTTTCGTGTGGGACCGCATGAACACGCTGTTCAAGTTCTACCTCGAGGCGTGGTTCCTGCTGGGGCTCTCGGCCACCGTGGTGCTGTGGGAACTGCTGCACCCCACGCAAGAGCCCGGATGGTGGACGCGCGTGCGGCAGGTTCTGGCGTCCGCCGCAATCGCGGTGGGGTGTTTCACGGCCCTCTCCGGGGCCTACGGCGCGGTCACCCATCGGCACGCGCAGGGTCCCCGCTTCACACTCGACGGCACCGCGTACTTGCAGAGCAGGTCCCCTCAGGAGGGAGCAGCCTTCGAGTGGCTCAACCGCAACATCCCGGGGATCCCGGTGCTGGTCGAGGCGTACGGGCCGTCATACGGCGAGTTCAGCCGGGTCAGCATGAACACCGGACTCCCTATCGTGCTCGGCTGGGACTACCACGTCTACCAGCGCGGCCACGGCTGGAGCGAGATCAACCGCCGCAAGGCGGACGTGGAGACGATCTACACCTCCAACGACGAGAAGGTCGTAGCCGCCGCGCTCGCGAGGTACCACACCGCGCTGGTGTACGTGGGTCCGCTCGAACGCAGGACGTACGCCGGCGGCAACCCAGCCAACTTCAGAAAGTGGGGTGCTCTGCTCACTCCGCTGTACGAGAACGCGGCGGTCACCATCTTCGCGGTCAACGGCGCCTTCCAGGGGGTCGTCCCGGTGACAACGGTCGAGCGGGTGCCGGAGACACCGGGCAATGTCACGCCCGAGGCGGGCACGAGAGAGACCGCGCCGGTCGTGGACCGGCCTGGCGTCGTGCGGCAGCCCCGGGGGCTCGCCTGCGACCGCAACGGCAACGTCTACATCGCCGACTTCGGCAACTGCCGCATCCAGAAGTTCGACAGGGAGCTCAAGCCGTTGGCCGCCTGGGGCAGGCGCGGGGAAGGGTCCGGCGAGTTCCAGGATCCGTGCGGGGTGGCGGTGGGGCCCGACGGTCTGGTGTACGTGGCCGACACATGGAACGGGCGCGTCCAGGTCTTCGACCCCAGCGGCAAACCGGTTCGCGAGTGGCGAGGGGATTTCTTCGGCCCGCGCGGGATCGCCGTCGACCGCGACGGGCGGGTGTACGTCGCGGACACCGGAAACAACCGCATCGTGCGCTTCTCCGCCGAAGGGACCAGGGAACTCGATTGGGGTAAGCAGGGGAACGCGCCCGGGGAGTTGTCCGAGCCAGGCGGCCTGGCAGTGGACGCGCGCGGGCGCGTCTTCGTCTGCGACACGAGCAACGGTCGCCTGGAGATCTTCGAGCGCGACGGCGCCTTCGTGAGCGCCTTCGACGTGCCGGGCTGGCGTCGGGAGGTTTTCTCGGAGCCCTACGTCGCGCTCGCCGGTGACGGCACGATCTGGGTGACGGTGCCGCTGGCGAGCGAGGTGAGGGCCTACTCCCCCGCGGGCCAGCTCCTCCGCACGATCGGCGCCAGGGATGTGCCCGGTGTCGAGCTGAAGAGGCCGTCGGGCCTGGCGTTCCGGCCAACCGATGGGCAGCTCCTGGTGTCCGACATCGAGGGTCAGAACGTCCTGCTTCTCGCGCACGCACGATAGCGAACGTGCCCGATGATGGGCGCACGGTCACCTGCGACATCCTGGCGCAGGTCCTGCTGCTCGATCAGATGACTTTGCAGCCGCTAGCCAGGGCACTGGGTGTGCGGCCGACCCTATGTCTTCAGTTGAAGAGGAGCCCGTAGTCGATCGTGAAGCGCACAAAGCGGCTCTTAGGATCGAGTGCATGGAACTTTTCGCCGAAGTTGTCCGGCATGGCGATCACGTAGACGTACTTCTCGTCCGTCCGGAAGCTCTGCAGGAGATCGTTGTGATAGTTCGTGATTATCTTGGCCGACCGCCGAACATCCGCGAAGTAGGCGAGCTTCTGGAACGCCTGCCCTGGGAAGGCAGCCACATATACCTGCCTGTCAGGGAAGCGCCGGTTGATGTACGAGGCTACACGTAGATCCTCAGGATACCCGTCCGACACGGCGGCCACTGAGAAATAGTCGAGGTTTCTTGCGGCGAACACCACGACAAGCCCGATCAACACCGCCGCCCTGATTGGGCGAGAGAGCACCTTTGCATCCCACAGCGCCCGGAGGGGAAACGCAAGAATCAAGGCGATGAAGGGAAACGTCAGGCTCAGCCGGTGGAAAGCGGGCGGAGGAATCGTCAGCACAACTCCCGTGAAGAAGGAAACGCCAAGGACCATCAGAATCATGCCGATCCCGGGCCGACGCAGCAGCCTCGAGAAGGCGAGCCCGAGGCCCAAAACGAAGAGAGCGAGCGTCAGGGTATCAAACAGCGCGAGCTGCCCGAAGAAGTAGCCACCATGACCCCCGACTCCGCGACGGTACAACGCCTTGAGCGCGAGAATCAGGCTCTTTGCCACGATGTAGAAGGCACTCTCTCCAGCCTTCATACGTTCCGGAACATCCGACCAAGATCCGGTGAGCAGCGAGACCTGCTGAATGCGAGCGAGGAAATAGTTGTTGAATCCAACCGCATACGCGAGAAAGGGTGCCATGACGACCAGAAAACCAAACCCCGGGAGCACCACGTTCCGGACCGGTTCCACCCTGCGCGTGCGAAGCACCCTCGTGACGACGAAGACGGCCAACACCGGGAGAGCGATGTAGGAAGAAACGTAGAACAGGTAGCAGAAGCCACAGAGCGCTCCCGCAACAACGGCATCCGACGCAAGACCATGCTGAGAGGCCCGAAAGGCAAACCAGAAGAACACCAAAAAAACGGCGGTGCTGCTCACGAAGTGCAGTCCAAGCGTTTCATGATAGAGGCTAATGGCGAGAAACGAGTAAAGCACCACAGCAAAAACCGCTGTACGTGTATCCACGATTCTCCGTGCGATCAGGAAAAGGAACAGAGCCACCAGGAAAACGTACGGCTGTACCGAGAGTCGAATCCCGGCGATGTCGTCGCCAACAACCCGAAGTGCCGCTTTCTGGAGGAGGAAAAACGGCGTTGAAAACTGGGACACCCACTCACCACTGTCCTTCGGCACTTCGGCGAAGAACCTCCCCGGCCCGAGGTCTTCAGTGAGTGAGAAGTATGCGGTGATCAACTCGTCCCCGTGTACGCGGCGGGTATCGGCGCACGTCAGACGCACCGCGACCGGCACGAGGCAGAGCCCAAGGACCGCGACAGTACGCCGGGAGAGGTGCCAACCGCGTAGCGCAGGCCCCCATTCGTCGGCGAACACTGCCACGGCCAAACCGACGGACAACAGCCACGCGACCACCGCCGGCCATCCCTGCCGGTCCACGAGGACGGCAGCCGTCGCGAACGTGCAGCCCGCGAACGCAGAGGCAACCAGGAGGCGACGGCGCCAGATGACCCGTCGCGTTGCGGTCGAGCCTACCAGGGATGGCCTTTCATTCAGGTCCGACTGCATCGGGCCCCATGCTACACTGAATTTTAGGAAGAAATCATTAAGGGAGTTGTTGTCATGATCTCCATTGTGGTACCGATCTACAACGAAGAAATTGTGATACCACAACTCCACAGCGAGATTGTCGCTGCCATGGAGCCCTTGGCTGTCGAATGGGAGCTCGTGTACGTCAACGACGGCAGCACCGACAGCTCGCTCCTCCTGCTCCTCGACCGCCAACGTCACGACCGACGTGTCGTGGTGGCGGATCTCTCCCGTAACTGGGGTCACCAGCCGGCTCTCACCGCCGGGCTTTCCCTCGCCCGGGGTGAAGCTGTCGTGCTGATGGATGGTGATCTCCAGGATCCACCGACAGTGATTCCCGAAATGATTCGCGCCTGGCAAGGGGGAGCTGAGGTCGTCGTGGCCGAGCGGCAAAGCCGCTTCGAGTCGGGCTTCCGCAGGCTCCTCTTCCCACTGTTCTACCGCCTGCTGGGGCTACTTTCAGACTTCCCCATCCCGCTGAACGCGGGGATCTTTGGACTCCTCGACCGCCGTGCCGTGGATGCTACCAACCGTCTCTCGGAGACCAACCGGTACCTGCCTGGCCTCCGCGCCTGGGTTGGTTTCCGAACGTCCATCGTGTTCTACGACCGGCGGCCGCGGGCAGCTGGGGCGCCGAAGCAGAGCATGTGGCGGTTGGTTCATTACGCGATGGACGCGATCTTCAGTTTCAGCTACAAGCCTCTCCGCCTTAGCCTGTTCTCCGGGCTTGCAGTCGCGGTTCTTGCTCTGGTGTATGGGTTCGTACTGATCGTTTGCCGCCTTCTCGGCACCGGCCTCCTCGGCTTTCCGGTGGTTACCGGCTACACGAGCACAATCGTGGCGATCCTGTTTCTCGGTGGTGTCCAGCTTGTCAGTGTCGGGATCCTCGGTGAGTATCTCGGGCGCGTCTACGACGAGGTCAAGCGGCGGCCCCTCTTTTTTGTGCGGGCGGTGCACCGGACCGAGCCGCGTGCATGAGCGCCAGCGGCGCAATCACTCGCGCCCCTCGTAATCCGATCGGCCCGAACGCTGGGCTACGCGACTTGCTGGACGTCTATGCCGACACCTGTCTCCCCTTCAAGGCGTTTCTTGCCCACCGCTGGTGGCACGCGCACCTGTCTGACCTCGAACGTTGCGTCCGCCCGCGCGGCACGATCCTCGATCTTGGCTGCGGACACGGGATCTTCACCAATCTGATGGCGCTGCGGGCCCCCGAACGGCAGATCCTCGCCCTGGAGAAGGACCCAAGAAAAGCGGCGTTCGCACGCGGACGTGTCGTCAATGTCGCGGTTGCGGAACGCGACATTCTGAGCGCCGATTTCCCCGGCGTCGACGTGGTAACGATCACTGACGTATTGCATCACCTGAGGTCTTTCAAGGAGCAGGAGGAGATCCTTGACGCCGTGCGACGGATCCTACCACCAGGTGGTCAACTGGTCGTCAAGGAAATTTCAAAGAGTCGGCCGATCCGGTACCGCTTCACCTATCTCCTGGACACGCTTGCTTTCCCCGGCGAGAAGTTCTTCTTCCGTCACCACGAGGACTTCGGCACACTCTTGGAGGCAAAGGGGTTCACAGTCGAGTTCAAACCGCTCTGGAAGGGGACGCCGACCAGTAGCTATGTCCACGTCTGCACCAAGCGCAGCTAGGGGGGCCCTGCACGTCGCCACGGCAGTAGCGCCTCGACGCGCAAGCACACGCCAGTCCTGCGGGTAGTGCCGTCGACTCCGCGCACAACTGAAACGCCAACTGCAGGTGAGTCATGAGGGACGCCCTGTGTGGCGGCCTGCTCAAGGTGCGTGTGAGGACGGGCACGACCGCGCGGGCGGCTACCTGGTGTCCTTGCTCCCGCGCACCTGGGGCTGTTTTCCCCCTCCAATACCGCGATCGGCCACCGCCACCCCTTCACAAAGGCCCCGCTGCCAGCTCTCAAGGCGACCGGACTGCACTCACGAAGGCCCCTCCACGTCGACTCGGCCGGCGGGGCGATCTGACTGGCCAATCGGGCTTGGCTCCGCGACCGACACACACCTGAAGCTCATATCCTGTTTCTGGGATCAGTTTCTCAGTACCGCGCCGGCATTACCGACGACCCGCTTGAGGTTACCGCGCCGCAGCTACGGGCGCCGTGTGTGCGCCAGAAAGGTGTGAGAGCCACGGTTCGCCAAGAATCTCGAGCCGGCCTTGCGCCGTCCGGCCCCAGCTCACCCGTAGGCAAGCTTCGCCGACTCCGTTGCAGTAGTCGAGCCGGATGCCATAGATACCGGGGCCAAGCCGGAGTGTCCGGCGCGTTGTGTCGAGGCTCGCGTTTGTGAACACGGCCCTGTCGTTGAGGAAGAGAACCGCCTCATCATCGGACGTGACCTCGAACGAATAGAGCCCGGCTTCCGGGACGCGGAGCAGACCGACCGCCCGTAGCGAGACCGCTCGGTTCGCATAGGGATTTACCTGGCAGTCAAACGCGAGCGATCTCCACACGCTTGCCTCACCGACCGCCGCCTCGAACTTGCTGCCGGAGTACTCCTGAACCAGCAGGCCCTGCGCGGTCGAGCTGGTCACTGGTGGCCCTGGGGACAGCGAGGTGCCGTCGGGCAGGTCGCGAAACTGCTCGTACTCGAAAACCTGAACCAGGTCAGCCCCGTGCACGGACACGGCGAAGATGGGCTTGCGCCTCGGGTGTCGGTAGTCCTCCTCGGTGTCGAAGGTCTTGAGGAGCCCCCGAATGAGGTTGACCTTATAGTTCGGGCGACCGTCCAGATCGTTAACAAACCGGAAACGGTTTCGATCAATTTTGAAAAAATGCTGCCCAGGAATGGTGAGCCATATCCTCGAACCTGCTGGAAGGTTGGTGTTCATCCAGGCCGCGGTCTCGCGCAAGGATGCCCCCCAATAGTCGAGCTCGAAGTTGTTCTGAGCCCCGGCGGTTCCCCCTACCAGTCGGTTGAAGAAGACAGCCTGGTATGGGTGGATGGCCCAGTCCCCGCGGAGAACCGCCAAAAAGCAAAAGCCCACCGCAGTTGTGTAGGCGATTACGGGCCACCGGCCGCGTCGCCACAGGCCGGCCGCGAGAAAACCAAAATTCCAGACCGCGTACCCGCTTAGCAGCGCCATCGCCGGCAACACCAGCAGGTAGTGCCGCACGCCGTCCAGCTTGATCGAGCCGGAGACCACCTGGATAATGGCAGGAACCAGCAACCAGACCACTACGAGCACCAGCGATGAGCGCTCGGGATGGTGGTGTGTGAGTCGGCGCACGAGGAAACCGAGCCCGACGGCGAGAAACACCAGATAGATAATGGGTGTGTTGACGCCGAGCATCACGAAGGGAAAGTGCCAGGGGACGTCGTGCGCCCGGAAGTGCTGGCCGAGGTAGAAAACGTACTCGTTGTACTCGTGGCTCGAAAACGTGCGCAGTGTTTCGAGAAAGCGCGCCACCGGGTCGTGGCGGTAATACGGCCAGACCAGGAGAATCGTGAGAAACGCGGTGACGCCCGTAACCAGCAGCCCTCCGAAGAGTTGCGCCCAACGTCGCGGGTCGAGCCGGATTTCAGGGAGCTGCCACAGCACCACGATGGGGGCAAGAAAGACCGCATGCAGCTTGATGGCGTACGTGAGACCGACGGCCACACCCGCAACCGCATACATCCGGAGGCTGTTGCGTCGCACGGCCTCGACCAGGATGAAAAGCGCACCCATAAAGAAGACCGCAAGAGGCATGTCTTTGAGGTTGCTCTGGGAGTGTGCGATGAACTGGGGCATTAGGGCGAGGCCGCCCGAGGCGACAAAACCCGGGCCAGCCCCCCAGAGACGGTACCCAAACCAAAACACGAGCCACAACCCCGACGCCGCGACGAGCAGCACTGGCATGTGATAGCTCGCGATAGGGTTGGTGACGAGCTTCAGCTTGTCGTACAGGAGCTCATGGCCCGCAACCACGACGACGTCGAAGAACGGCCCATAGTTGCGCTGCAGGGGGATGAAACGATTCTGCAGTCCCTTGACACCATTTTTTGCCCAGTCGTCCCAGTAGAACCGCCCGATGTCCTGATCGAACTGCTCGTCCCAGGTTTCGCCATAGTCGTTGCGGGTGTGAATACCCACTGCGAGGAACGCGACGGGCACAAGGAGCGACAGCAACAAGAGACGCCAACGCCGCTCTCTTGACGCTACACCTACCCCGCTGGCGGCTGGGACACTGTCCCCTTGTGCGCCGTGAGATTCGGCGGTCAACGACGAACCTCCTGCGGTCGAGCGCCCGGTGTATCCACGAAGAAATAGAACTCGTCGATGAACCCAGCGACCGAAATGGGTCGGGGGTCTCCATGCTTATCATTGAGGGTTAGGCGAAGGAACTCGCCGTCGGGTCCGTTGAAATATTTGACCTGCATAGTGTGAACACCCGGGTCCAACGTCACGTCGGCTGACTTCGTTTCGGGGCCGTGTGTGTTGTCGAGACCGTTGTCTATCAAAAGCCGCCCGTCGATGAACAGGCCCGAGCCGTCGTCAGACTCGAGGACAAAATGGCAAGACCTCTTCCCCCGGAGCTCGAAGCGCGCGTCCCACACGATCGAGCGAGACTCGCCGAGGCACGGCCCGAGATCGAGCGCGGTGACCAACTGTCGCGTAATCGCCTCGCCGCTCCAGTTCGTCCCCGCATAGCAGGTCATCCAGAGCCCCGGGAACCGCTGCGAATCTGGCCCGCGCAGCGGGCCAATGGTTCGGAACGTGATGGGACCCTCAAACCCACCCAGCGCCCTCGTGCCAGTCACGCTGAACAGGTCTATCAGTGCCGCAAGCTCCGTTGAGCTGCCGAGAAAGGCGACCAACCTCTGGGGATCCGCTCGTGGATTCATCGCCGCCAAAAACTCGAGGAACTGCCCCGGTTCCATAAGGGTGGCGGGGATGCGGTTGTTGAGCGCCGTCGGCGCCACGCCCAGCCACGGCATGACTACCACTGCGTCCCTGCCGGAGACCCGCGGAAGTTGCCGGGCCAGCGTGGCGGCGTCGCGCCGGTAGAAGTTGTGGCGCGGCGTCAGCGTCATTCCATCCGGAGAAAAATACGCCGACTTTGAAGGGAAGCGCGTCAACAAGCGGTAGTCGTAATTCTCCTCGACGGATTTCGCGAACACTATGTCCCCGTCGAAAGTCACTGTGTTGAAGGGGAGGTAGCTCGCATATGCCAGCTCGGACCCGAAGAAGATTACAGCGTCGCGGATGCCCTGCTTCTGGATTTTCTCCATGACGCCGGACGGTGCAGAGTTGTAGTTCCGGTATTCAGTCGCGAACCGATGGGGTAGATCGATCGCAGCTGCGTACGCGACGCTTGCCACGACCAGACCGCCGACCACTGTTCGAGCCCAGCGGGACGGCACATCGCCTCCGACCAGAGTCTTCACCCCCACAGTCGTGACGAGAAAGAAAAGGAAGGAGACGTCGTAAAGCATCCGTGGCTCCCATTTCCAACCGTACCAGTGCAAGAAGCTGTGGGCCACGACAAAGAATGCAAAGCTCACGTAGGCAATCGCGAGCCAGCTTCGGTCTCGCTGCCTGGTCCACGTCACCAACGGCACAAAGAAGAAAAGCACGTTGCCAAGCAGGCCGAAGCCATGGAACCGGTGCTGGAGTTCGTTGCAGTTGCGGTACAGGTTGGCCAGGTGATAGTGCATTGGCTTGGCCAGGCGAACCAGGAGGGTTTGTCCGGCTTCCGGACCCTTGACGGAGTACGGCACCGCAAACTGGCCGGTAGTCGACCAAGTGTAGAGGAAGATTGTCGATGAGACGGCGAGCCCCACGACCAGAGCGGCTGCATACTTCGGCAGTAATCTCCGCCGCAGCGACGCTGCAAGCGCGACAAGCGGAACTGCTCCGGCGAGCACAACTGAGACGGGCCGGATCACAAAGGCAATCCCGATCCAAAGCGCCGCGAAGACGAGCGAATGCTTCGACTTGTGCCGCACGAACCGCAGCAAGGACAAGAAAAACAAAGAGATGAATAGCAGGCTCGGCGCATGGGCCATGTACGAGCTTGCCAGTGAGAGGAAGTAGTGGGATGTGCCGAGGATCCCCACGTGAAGCAGTGCGAATGCCTCGCTTCGGAGGAGCCCAAGCGCCAAGCGGTGCTGCACGCCCAGGATCGCGCCGGCAACCAACGGCACCGTGAGCCACGGCAAGCCGACAAGCCACCCGATCGCCAGAAGAACGCTACTGCCGGGGGGGTGAAATCCCCAGAGTTTCCCGTCCGTCCACCACAGGTCCGTCCAACCGACTTTGAAGAACTCCGGCATTGCGGGCTCTGGGACGAAAAGCCGCCCGGCTGCAAAGATCTTGGCCTGCATGAGGTAGTTGATCTCATCGCCGAACCCCGGCACCGTTCGAAACACTCGCACGTGGACGAAGCCAACGACCACTGCGCCGATCACAAAAACAGCGGCCGAAGTCAGGCCCGCGCGCATCCGGGCATTGCCGCCTAGCCAGTCCCTCGAGGTTAGAGCGGTTGCCGCCGGTGACGTGCCCGGCCGCGCAAAACCCATTAGCACGGCCAACAGGGCCGCAGCAAGCACCGAGGCGGCAAGGGGCACCAGAGCCAGGCGAAGCCACGGGAGCTGAAGGGGGACGTCCTGCGCCTTCGACCCTTCTTGCCACAGCTCGATCTTGGCATCAGGGACATTAACCTCGAGCCGGCAGATCTCGCGCCCCTCCTCACGGACCAGCACGGCGGCCCGGAAGGGGTTGAAATGCACATAGCTGGCGCCAGCTCCAGCGGGTAAGGCGAATTCGGTCATCGGGTCGGGCCTGCGCGTCAGCAGAAACCGTACAAAGCGAAGTCCGTTGACCAGAGCCCCATGGTCGCTGACGAGGAGTTGGCCGGTTGAGTACCGCTCTTGAGGTGCCAGCGTGACGCGGAGTGGGGACCAGGCAGACACCGCTGGGCCCTCGATCCGGTGCCCGAGAGCAGTGATTACGAGCCGCCCGCGATCGACGGCGACGGAGTACCGGATCGAGTTGGCGGCAAGGAGCGAAAGGAAGCCTGCCAACAGCAAGAGCACCAGTGCGAGGACCGGCCATGCCCCCCACTTCACCCCGACGACCCTCACGCCCTCCGCCTCCACGGAACCGATCGGAACGGCCTCAAGGGCATTGTGACTGTTTTCCCGGAGGCCAGCCGCGTCGCGAGAGAAGTCCAACTAAACAAATCGCTTACCCGTCGCACCGCCCGTCCTTTCGGGGCCAGTATGGGAGCCCACCCCAGAGAAATCAAGCTTGCAGCGGTAGCCGCAGCAGGCGGGCCGGCTCCAGAAACGGGGCCCAAACGAGGGTCTAGGTGTAGTTTCTCATGACATTGTTCATGTGGAGGCAGCTGATGGGTGGGTGTCCATTGAGGGCAGTGTGTGCGCGGTGATGGTTGTAGAAGTGCAGGTAGCGGGGCAAGAGCTGCGAGCGATGTGCTGAGGAGTGATAGGGGAAACCGTAGGCCCATTCGCGCAAGAGGGTTTGGATGAAGCGCTCGGCCTTGCCGTTGGTGCGAGGTCGGTACGGTCGGGTGCGTCGGTGTGAGAGCTGGAGCTCGCGGCAGCAGTGGGCGAAGGAATTGGCGGTGTAGCAGGAGCCGTTGTCGGTCAGGAGTCGCTAGCTGCGGATGCCGTGGCCGGCAAAGAAGACCACCGCACGGCTCAGGAAGGCGGTCGCCGTCGGTGCCCGCTCGTCGGGCAGCACCTCCACGTAGGTCAGGCGTGAGGCGTCATCGATGGCGACATGGACGTACGCCCAACCGATCCCGCAGGATCGGGATCGACGGTCGCCCGTGATGCGGTGGCCCACCTGGCCGATCCGTCCCAGCTTCTTCACATCGAGGTGGACCAGTTCGCCGGGATGCTCTCGCACGTACCGTCGCACGGGCTCGGGCGGTGCCAGACGGCCCAGCCGCCCAAGGCCGGCCTTGTGGAGCCAGCGCGCCACGGTCGATCGCGGCACCTTCACCCGTGCCGCGATCTCCGCACCGACCAGGCCCTCTGCACGCAACCGAAGCATCGCCTCAATCCGCTCGGGTGAAGTCCTGCGTCGGACATGGTGCGGCCGACACGATCGATCCTCCAGTCCTGCAAGCCCTTGCACCCGGTACCGTGCCAGCCACCGGTACGCCGCACGCACAGGCCCTGGGCCTCAGCCCCCTCCCTCACCGCCCACCCCTCCTCCACCACCCGCCTCACCAGCACCGCTCGACTCTTCGGACAGCTTCCGGCATTCTTGTGGAGGTCCTTCCTGCCCTCCCTCCGTGCTGCAGGCTTCGACACCCACAGCATGCCGGAAGTGGCTCGGATGGACCACTCTTATCACTGAACAATGTCGTGAGATTTCACAGCTAGTCCCTGCGGTCGGCAAAACCGCACACGGGGATACGCCGCGATGGCACCCCGTGTCCGTCAGGCCAAGCGCGGCTTGCGCAGCGCATGGACGGCGATCGGGAAGAACACCCGGGCGCGGCGCATGATCCCCTCGACGTCCAGGTCGAGCCGCGCGCGCAGGATCTCCTGCGACCCGTGAGGCTGGAACTCGTCCGGGATTCC
>Ga0315287_10004751_pt1 | contig 13294 bp, 15 predicted proteins | sample YL17G11_0_MG_FD_205037 | JGI IMG/M metagenome (GOLD analysis project Ga0315287, IMG submission 205037) | Sediment microbial communities from Yellowstone Lake, YNP, Wyoming, USA - YL17G11_0 | ecosystem: Environmental > Aquatic > Freshwater > Lake > Sediment | place: USA: Wyoming | collected... | reverse complement strand
GGCCGGAACTGGTGAGACTCCGGGTGGGGAAGCCGATCGCGACGGAAAATATCGCGGTCAATCAAAAAGACAAGTTAATGAAGGATACTCGAAGAGCCATAATCAGCGGTTTTTCCCTGGACACCCCGGAATGGAAAGCCAACCACATGGAGCTTGAGGACCAGCCGCCGGAAGACGCGGCTTAATTTACAGAGATCAGCCCAGTCCTTTTTCCGCGACTTTCAGGCGGTTGAGTGCGCGCTCCAGGGCAGCCTGAGCGCCCTGGAATGAGGCTTCCTCTTTCTTCTCCTCGGTTTTAAGCGCTTGTTCCGCGCGCTCTTTTGCCAGCCGGGCGCGTTCCTTGTCTATCTCATTGCTCAGTTCGCAGGCCTCGGCCAGGATTTTCATGGAGGTGTAATCAACCTCGCAGAGTCCGGCGCTGATTGCGGCATGCGTCCATTTGCCGTCCTTTTGGAAACGGATCTCTCCGACTTTCAGCAGCACCAGGTAAGGGGCGTGCCCGGGCAGGACGCCGAACTCGCCTTCCCAGCCGGGAGCATAGACCGCTTCCACGTCTCCCTGAAAGACCACGCGCTCCGGGCTGATCACCGAGAATGAAAATTTGCCCGCCACTTTTTCCTCCGCCTACGCCGCCAACTTCTTGGCTTTGTCCAAAACCTCTTCCAGCGTGCCCATCATATAGAAGGCCTGCTCGGGTATTTCATCCAGCTTGCCTTCAATAATCTGCTTGAAGCCCGCGATGGTGTCCTCAACCTTCACATACCGGCCTTTCCTGCCCGTGAACTCCTCCGCGACATGGAAGGGCTGGGACAGGAACCTCTGGATTTTTCGAGCGCGCCCCACGGTGATTTTGTCTTCGTCGCTCAGTTCGTCCATTCCCAGGATCGCGATGATGTCCTGGAGGTCCTTGTATTTCTGAAGGATGGTCTGGACTTCCCGGGCCACCAGGTAGTGGTCTTTCCCGATGACCAGGGGGTCCAGGATCCTGCTGGTGGAATCGAGAGGGTCGACCGCGGGATAAATACCAAGCTCGACCAAAGCGCGGGAAAGCACGGTGGTGGCGTCCAGGTGCGCGAAAGTGGTGGCCGGGGCCGGGTCGGTCAAGTCATCCGCGGGCACATAGATCGCCTGCACGGAGGTGATTGAGCCTTTCTTGGTGGAGGTGATCCTTTCCTCAAGCTCTCCCAGGTCCGTGCCCAGGGTCGGCTGGTAACCGACCGCGCTGGGGATACGGCCGAGCAGCGCTGACACCTCGGAATTTGCCTGGGTGAAACGGAATATGTTATCGATGAACAGGAGCACGTCCTGACCTTCCTCGTCGCGGAAATATTCCGCGGCGGTGAGCGCGGAGAGTCCCACCCTGGCCCTGGCTCCGGGCGGCTCGTTCATCTGCCCGTAGATGAGCGCGGTCTTGGCGAGGACTCCGCTCTGCTTCATTTCCAGCCAGAGGTCGTTGCCTTCGCGTGTCCTCTCTCCCACGCCCGCGAACACCGAGTATCCGCCGTGGTGCAGGGCCACATTGTGGATCAGCTCCATGATGACCACGGTCTTGCCCACGCCCGCTCCCCCGAACAATCCGATCTTGCCGCCTTTCATGTAGGGCTCGAGCAGGTCGACCACCTTGATGCCGGTCTCAAACATTTCGATCTTGGTCTCCTGGTCCGTGAAACTGGGAGGAGTCCTGTGGATGGGCAAATATTTGTCGGTCAGCACCGGACCTCCCTCGTCCACCGGCTGGCCGATGACGTTGAGGATCCTGCCCAGGGCCGCTTCTCCGACCGGCATTTTGATGGCCGCGCCCGTGTCTTTGACGGTCATGCCCCGGACCAGCCCGTCCGCGGTGTCCATGGCCACGCAGCGCACGGTGTTCTCGCCGAGGTGCTGGGCGACTTCCAAAACCAGGTTATCCGGCTTGTCTGAAATTCCGGGGTTGGTGACCAAAAGCGCGGTGTAGATAAAGGGCAGTTGTCCGCCTTCAAACGCGACATCAACCACGGCTCCGATTACCTGAACGATTTTGCCGACATTCATTTCCCGTATTCCTCCTTTATTTCTTGAGAGCTTCCGTGCCCGTGACTATATCGAGCAGTTCCTTGGTGATTGATTCCTGGCGCGCCCGGTTCATTTTCATGGTCAGGTTGTGGATCATCTCCTGGCTGTTCTGGGTGGCGAGGTCCATGGCGGACATCCTTGCGCCGAGTTCCGAGGCCCTGGTCTCGAGCATGGCGTGGAACACCTGCATCCGGATCAGCCAGGGCAGGAGTTTGTCCAAAATGGTCTTGGGGTCCGGCTCGTAGATGTAGTCCACTCCCACCGCCTGGAGACGGGTGCTGGGCTGGATGGGCAGGATGCCCACCGTGGTCGGCTTCTGGACCACCGCGCTCTGGAACATGGGGTAGCACATGTGCACCGAGTCCATCTCCCCGGCCAGGTACCTGGCGATGATGTCGTTGGCGATGATGTTTGCTTTTTCAAAGCTGACTTCCTTTTGGGGGTTCAGGTACTGTTTGGATATTTTCAAGGTTTTCTTTTTATAAAAATCGATGGCCTTTTTTCCGACCAGGACCAGGGACACGCTCTCAAAGCTTTCCCGGTTTTCGTTGATGAAAAGCTGCGCGGAGCGGATCAGGTTGTCGTTGAAAGCGCCGCACAGTCCGCGGTCCGAGGTCATGAGCAAAAGCTCCGCCCGTTTCCCGTCGCGTATTTTAAGCAGGGGATGGTCTTTCTGTTCGGTCCTGAGCAGCACCCGGCTGATGATGTCATCGAGCGCGGACGCGTAGGGCCTGGTGCTCTCGGCCTCCTGCTGGGCGCGGCGCAGCTTGGCCGCGCTCACCATGTACATGGCCTTGGTGATCTGCTGGATCTTTTTCGCGCTGGAAATTTTTCTGCGGATTACCCGGAGGGTGGCCATTTACGCCTCCGCCTTGAACTCGGCCTTGAACTCGTCAAGCGCTTTTTTAATCATGGCCTCCAGGTTGTCGTCGATTTTTTTCTGCTCTTTTATGGTCTTGAGGATTTCCGGGTGTCGGTTTTCAATGAAATTGAACATTTCTTTTTCATATTTGGCCAGGGCGTCCACCGGATAACCGTCAATATATCCGTTGGTCCCGGCGAAAATTATCAAGGTCTGTTTTTCCACGGACATGGGCTGGTACTGGGGCTGCTTCAGGATTTCCATCATGCGCTCGCCGCGCTGGAGCATCTGCAGGGTGGTCTTGTCCAGGTCGGAGCCGAACTGCGCGAACGCGGCCATCTCGCGGTATTGCGCCAAATCCAGGCGCAGCGAGCCGGCCACCTGTTTCATGGCCTTGTTCTGGGCGTTGCCGCCGACCCGGCTCACGCTCAGTCCGACGTTGACCGCGGGCCTAAACCCGGCGTAGAAAAGGTCGGACTCCAGAAAGATCTGGCCGTCGGTGATGGAGATGACATTGGTGGGGATGTAGGCTGAGATGTCTCCGGCCTGGGTCTCAATAATGGGCAGGGCGGTCAGGGAGCCTCCGCCGTATTTTTCGCTCATTTTCGCGGCGCGCTCGAGCAGGCGGGAATGGAGGTAGAAGACATCGCCGGGGTAAGCTTCCCGTCCGGGCGGCCTGCGGAGCAGGAGCGACAGTTGTCGGTATGCCTGGGCGTGCTTACTGAGGTCGTCGTAGATGACGAGCGCGTGCCTTCCGGTGTCGCGGAAGTGCTCTCCCATGGTGCATCCGCAAAAGGGGGCGAGGAACTGGAGGGGCGCCGGATCTGACGCGGTCGCCGAGACCACGGTGGTGTATTTCATGGCCCCGGTTTCCTCAAACTTGGCCACCACCCGGGCGACCGTGCTCTGTTTCTGTCCGACCGCGACATAGATGCAGAACACGCCGGTGTCGTGCTGGTTGATGATGGCGTCCACCGCGAGCGCGGTCTTTCCGGTCTGGCGGTCTCCGATGATCAGTTCGCGCTGTCCGCGTCCGATCGGGATCATGGAGTCAATGGACTTGAGTCCGGTCTGGAGCGGCTGCTTGACCGGCTCGCGGCGCACGATCCCGGGCGCCTTGATCTCCACGCGCCTGGTCTCTTTGGAGTCAATCGGCCCTTTTCCGTCCAGGGGCTGTCCGAGCGGGTTGACCACCCGGCCGATCACCGCGTCCGCGACCGGGACTTCCACGATCCTGCCCGTGCGCTTGGCGATGTCGCCTTCCTTAAGGTGCCAGTCTTCGCCGAATATCGCGACGCCGACATTGTCCTCCTCCAGGTTCAATGCCATCCCGAAGATGTTTCCCGGGAACTCGATCAACTCCCCGGCCATGGCGTTTTCCAGGCCGTAGATGCGCGCGATCCCGTCGCCGACCGAGATGATGGTGCCGGTCTCGGCCATCTCGATCTTCTTGCCAAACCCCTCGATCTGCTTTTTCAGCAGTGCGCTTACTTCATCCGCCCTGATCTCCGGCATATTAACCTCCTAAATCCTTTTTAACTCTTCTTCCATCCGTCGAAGCTGGGCGGCGATGGAGCCGTCCAGAAGAGTGCTCCCGATTTGGACCTTGATGCCCCCGATCAGCCCCGAATCGATCTTGAATTCCGCCAGCACTTTTTTCCGGGTGCGTTTTTCCAGAGTGCCGATCAGACGGGTCCTGAATTCTTCAGGCAGGTTGTGCGCGCTGAACACCTCGGCCCGGACCAGTCCCGAGGCCTGGTCGGAAAGGGTCTGATAGAACTCCTGGATCCTGTCCAGGTGCTCCAGCCGGCCTTTGCGGTTGAGCAGATGAAAAAAGTTCGCGGTCTCCGGCCCCAGGCCCATGGCCGAGACCATCGAGTCCAGGAATTTTTCGCGGTCGTTCAGGTTAAGGGCCGGGCTGAGGAGCTGGACGAACAACTCCTGGTGCCCGTTGAAGAAGTGGGAGACGTCTTTCAGGTCCTGTCCGGTTTCCTTGACCAGGTTCTTTTCCTGGGCGATGAGCAGGAGCGCCTTGGCGTATCGCTTGGCAACACTACCTTTGAGCGCCACTATCCACCTCCCGCAGGTATTCCTCGGACAGCCTGGTCTCTTCCTTGTCCGTCACTTTCTTTCTCAGGATTTCCTCGGCGATCTTCAGCGCGGTGGACACGGCTTGCTCTTTAAGCCGGGCTTCCGCGCCTTTGATCTCCTGCCTGGCCGTGAATTCAGCCTCGTTCTTGATGCGCGCGATCTGCTTTTTGCTCTCTTCCAGGATCCGGGCTTTTTCCTTCTGGAAGTCCTCGCGGGCCTGGGCTTCCATCGACTCGTATTCTTTTTCAATAAAGTTCAACTTGGACTCAATTTCCTCGTAGTTCTTCCGCGCCTCCGCGAGCATCTTTTTGTAGGTGTCGATGGATTCTGCAATCTCTTTTTTGCGGTCGGCCAGGGTCTGGAGCACGGCATTTTTGGCCGCGAAGTAGAAGATGGTGAGCAGGATCAGGACATTGGCCAATTGCCATGCGGTCGCGGTCGCGGAGACTCCGTGGGGCATTCCTATTTTTTTAAGGACCATGCTTAACACCACGCCCAGCGCCACCCAGCAGGCCATCAAGATCCAGAATGATTTTGGCACCCTGGCTAAAAAACTTTTCTTTTCCTGCGAATTTTCTCCCATGCTTTACTCCGACAGGCTCGACCCCAGAATCTTTTCCGCGATCCTTTGGCCCATGGTTTGGGCATCCGACTGGATGCGCGACCGCGCGTCCTTGAATTCCGAGGCGATTTTTTCCCTGAGTTCCGCGATCATTTCATTGGACTGGGTGTGAAGCTTGGCCACCAGGTCTTCCTGCTCCCTGGCCGCCAGTTTGCGGTTTTTGTCCGTCTCTTCCTGCATCTGCTTCTTTTTGGCCATGATTTTTCCCTGGTAATCAACAATCAGCCGGTCCACCTTGGCTGAAAGCTCCTCGGACTTCTGCTTGTTCCCGGCGATGAGCTGGTCGCGCTCGTCCCAGAGGCCCATCAGGGGGTTGAAGATGAATTTTTTAAGCACGAACACCAGCGCCAGAAAGATGGCGAGCTGGACGAAAAAGCTATAATTTATACTTAACAAATCCGCACTCCTGCGCCCTTATTTTACAAACCTTTAAACCCGAAATTTGAGAATTTGAGGAATTATTATAGTGAAATGCCGCCCATAACGCAAGAATATAACCCCGGAATATTTTACGCGAAAAATATGAAAGTCAAGACCACAAAAATCGGGACTAAAATACCCGCGCTCCAGAGCATATACCCAAAGAACGACGGCATCTTGATGCTGTTTTCCTCGGCGATCGCCTTGACCATGAAATTAGGGCCGTTGCCGATGTAACTGTTGGCGCCCATAAAGACCGCGCCCGCTGAAATCGCCTCCAGTATCAAATGACTGATCCCCGTCCCTGAGGTGAGCATCACTTCCTGCGGCAAGTTGAGTCCCTCGGCCAAGCTTAAAAATACCAGATAGGTGGGGGTGTTGTCAAGGAAGGACGACAATACTCCGGTGGCCCAGAAAAAATGCCAGGGTTTTATCACTCCCATTTCCGCGCCATGGAGCCTGAGCAACTGGAGGGCCGGGACCATGGTGACGAAGATCCCGAAAAACAGGATCGCCACTTCGGTCATGGGCCCGAAAGTGAATTTATGCGCCTCCCGCACGCCATTGGGGGTGGTGAACCAGGAGACAAGGCAAAGCGCGATCATCCCCAGTTCCCGGTAGGGCGTGGGCGCGCCGAAATAGATGATTAAGATGACGCCGATCAGCCACAGGAAATTGATCTTGCCGTTCAGCCTCATGGGCAGTTCGTGTTTGGCGTCCAGCTTTTTAGCGGCCTCGGACTCCTTGGCCCAGAAGTAACTGTCGGTCAGGTAATAGATAAAGAGCAGCAGCCCGCAGGTGGGCAGCCAGATGCTCCATAGCCGGAAGGTCCACAGGAAAGGCACCCCGCGCAGATAGCCCATGAAAAGGGGAGGGTCCCCGAGCGGGGTCAGGGCGCCGCCGATGTTGGAGACCAGGAAAATGAAAAAGATGATTGTGTGCATGACATATTTCCGCTCGGAGTTGGTTGAGATCATGGGCCGGATCATGAGCATGGAGGCGCCGGTGGTGCCAACAAAGCTGGCAGCCAAGGTTGCGATCGTCATCATAATTAAATTGTTTCGGGGCTTCGCGTGAATGTTGCCGTGGAGGTATATGCCTCCGGAAATGATAAACAAGGAGCCGAGCAGGATGATGAAGGAGATGTATTCATGCATTTCAAAGACCAGGGCGCGCCAGTCGTGGACTATGATGTAAGCGGATAAAGGTATGGCCAGGGCCAGGGTGACAAGCGCTTTGTTCAGGTTTTTTTCCCACCAGCGCCCGGCAACCAAAGGGATGATGGCGATGGAGAGAAGCATGAGCACAAAACCGACCACGCTCCATGCCGGAGGATCCCATGGGCCGCGCTCCAAACCAAATACCAGCATGAGACCCGAACTTGAAGATATTTGATTCATGAAATTACTTTAAACATGGAGATATTGCATGATATATTTAAAGTTAAAGTTTATGTTGAAAAACTGTGGAATTTTCAGAGTTCCGATTTGGCCCCGGTATTGATGGTCGGCTCCGACCCGGCCTTTGTCTGTTTTGGTCCTTTTGACATCTGGCAATTGCCGTCAAAAATAGCGCCTTCCTGAATTACCAGGCTCGGCGCCACCAGATTTCCCTGAAACCGCGCCGGGGGCTGGAGTTCGATTTTTCCTTTTCCCGTGATATTGCCGTTTACCTTTCCGCTGATCAGTGCGCTTTCCACCCAGATTTCTCCGTCAATTTCCCCATTTTCCCCGACGATGAGTTTGCCTTCCGAGTGGATTTCTCCCTTGAATTTGCCGTCGATCCTGACGGTTCCCTCAAACACCAGCTTTCCTTCAAAGGTTGAGCCTCTGCCCAGGAGCGCGTTCAGTTCACCGGGCGGCGCAGCGGTTTTATCGCGGTTCATGGAATCCCTCCTTGTCTGCTCCAGCCCGATCGTAACGTCTTGGGGAGCAGGTTCTTCCTTATTTCTTTCCCACCAGGCCAATGATCCTCTCCAATTCCTCCAGGTTCGAGTAATATATCTCCATTTTACCCTTATTTTTCCCGGTTTCCACGAATTTCACGCGCGCTGAAAATGTTCTGGACAATTTCCGTTCCAGTTCCTCCAAATAGATCCGGTTCTCCGCTGATGTTTTGGGCTTGGGATGCTTTCTTTCTTCCTGTTCCGAAAGCTTTTTAGCCAAAGCCTCGGCCTGGCGCACGCTCAATCCCTGGCTGAGTATCCTCCGAAACAGTATCTTCATTTTTGCCGGGGAATCAAGCGAGAGGATGGCGCGGGCGTGTCCGGGGCTGAGGTTTTCTTTTTCGATCTCAGCCTGGATTTCCTCGGGGAGCTTGAGCAGCCTGAGAGTGTTGGCCACGGTGCTCCGGTCCTTGCCCATCTTTTTGGCCAGCTCTTCCTGGCTGAGCTTGAACTTATGGACCATATTCTGGAAGGCGCGCGCCTCCTCAATGGGGTTCAGGTCCTGGCGCTGGATATTTTCGATCAGGCTCAGGACCAGGGACTCGCTGTCGTCCACTTTTTTAATCAGGGCCGGCACCTTGGCCAGGCCCGCGAGTTTTGCAGCCCTGAACCTTCGCTCGCCCGCGATCAACAGATATTTATCGGGGTCGCTTTCATCCTGTTTGAGGAGCAGGGGCTGGAGCACTCCCTCGGACTTGATTGAGTCCGCGAGCTCTTTGAGCGCCTGGTCGTCGAACTTCTTGCGGGGCTGGGTGGGGGAGGCCTTGATTTTGCCGACATCGATATGGACCAGTTGGCCTTCGGTCTCCCGTCGTGGTCCGGTCGGGATCAATGCGTCCAGGCCCCTGCCCAATGCTTTGCGGCCGCTCATCTCTTGGCCTTCCTTTTCAAGAATTCGCGCGCCAGTTCCATGTAGCTCTGGGCGCCGCTGGAATTGATGTCATAAAGGATTATGGGCTTACCGAAACTGGGCGCCTCTCCGAGCCGGACATTGCGCGGGATCATGGTCTTGTAGGCCTGGTCCGGGAAATGTTTCCGGATTTCCTCTTTCACCTGCCAGGACAGGTTGTTCCTTTTATCGAACATGGTGAGGATGATGCCGTCAATTTTCAAATTGGGGTTCAGCCGCTCCCGCACGAGTTGGATCGTGCGCAGGAGTCTTCCCAGGCCTTCGAGCGCGTAATACTCGCACTGGAGCGGCACCAGAACGGAATGGGCCGCGGCCAGGGCGTTGATGGTGAGCAGGCTCAGGCTGGGCGGGCAGTCGATGATGATGAATTCGAAACCGCCTTTCAGCCCGGCGAGCGTTTTTTTCAGGCGCTGCTCGCGCTCTTCCATTGAGACCAGCTCGATTTCCGCGCCGGCCAGTTCTTCGCTGCTGGGCACCACCTTGAGGCATTCCAGCTCGGTGTCCGCCACCGCCTGGTTGATGCTCAGTTCGCCCAGGAGCGCCTGGTAGATCCCGGCCCCGGCCTTGGAGCCGTTGATGCCGACGCCGCTGGACGCGTTCGATTGCGGGTCCAGGTCGATAAGGAGCACCTTATGTTCCGCGGCCGCGAGCGATGCGGATAAATTGATGGCGGTGGTGGTTTTTCCCACCCCGCCTTTCTGGTTGACGATTGCGATGATCTGGGCCATTTGCGCAAATTATAACAAGAAGGGTTTGAAAAGCAATCCGGTTTTTATCAAGCACGGGGCCGAGAAATTTTAAATTTTATCTTGACCGCGGATCGACAGGAAAAAGGTTTACCTCAATAATTATTTCAGCGCATGTAACCTATTGCCTTCAGGGCCTCGGCGGTTTCCCGGTCAACATGAACGGATGCGACATTGGGGCTGATGCCGCCGACTATGAACAGGTCCATTTTAGTTTTCATTATTTCCAAAGCCGGGATATTTCGTCCGATCAGGTTCTGTTTTTCCAGAGGGTCGTCCGAGAGCGAAAAGAACTGGTTGTCCCCGCGGGAGTCCCAGATCAGTTTGTAGTCGGAATTGATCAGGGCCTTTTGCCTGCGGTCGATCATGCTCAGGTCTTTTCCAGAAACGCATTTGCTCTTGAGTCTGGCGATGTAATATAACGGCCTGAAGTTCTCGGCGTAAATTTCGCAGTTGGGACAGGCCTCTCGGAATTGGACGGGCTTTTTCCCCTGGATCAAGGTTTTGATCATTTCCGGCAGCTCCCGCAGGGAAGTCACCCTGCTGATCCTTTTGGGCTTTAAGTGTCCGGACCAGTGGATCAAAAGCGGCACATGCAGGTTGTTCTCGTAAAGCCCGATCATGTGCCCGAAAATTCCGTGTTCACCGAACCCCTCGCCGTGGTCGGAGGTCACGATGATTATGGTATTGTCGAGCATGTCCTGATTTTTAAGCTGCTCGTAAATTTTTGAGAGCTTGGTGTCCAGGTAATATATGGAGCCGTCATACCATTTGATCGCGCTGCTCCGGGTCATGTCGCTGATGCCGCTGATGCACATGAAGTAGTCCCAGTCCAGGCTCTTCCGGCTCAGTTCCGAGGCCGCTAATTCCGGGTCGTCGAAGAACCGGAACGCTTCCGTGGTGGTGGGATATGGCTGGTGAGCCTCCATGTAGTTGATGAAAAGGAAAAAGGGAGAGCTGGAGTTTTTTACGCTTTTCAGAAATTCCTTGACTTTGTATTCAGTCACCCTGGCGCCGCTGGCCCTTTGCACTTCCGGGAAGAGACGCGCAACCGCCCAAAACCAGATGGTGTCTCCGGTGAAGTTTCCCTTGTTATAAAAAATTTCATAAAGGTCAAATCCCCGGCTGAACCCGTTGAAATGGTTCAAGGAGCCGTTATTGGTCATGCCGTAGGTGAAGTAACCCAGTTTATTCAAATAATCCGCGATTACCGGGAATCGGGAATCGAGCTTGGTGTTTTCAAAATGGCAGTTGTTCTGAGAGGAATAGAGACCGGTGAAGATGCCCGCGTGCGAAGGAATGGTGTTGGGCGCGGTGGAGTAAGCGCGGTCGAAGACCACGGAATTTTTGCCCAAAGATTCCAGGAAAGGGGTGGTTTGGCGCTCATAACCGTAAAGCGAAAGGTGGTCCGCCCTGACCGTGTCCAGGACAATCAAAATCACATTGGGCATTTTTGGCTGACCCGGGTGAGCCTGCTCAGCGGAACTGAAGAGGGGTGCGCCGGAAAGGACTTTGGCCATCACCCGCCAGCGCCAGATACTGCCGTTGGCGAACAGAAGCCCCATAATTATCGTGATGACCCAGAACAGTTTCTCGGTCCTCAGGGTTAAAGCTCCGCCCCTCTGTCTGGCATAGTTAAGCAATATCGTTATCAAGGACATGAGAAGTAAAGCGACGATTGTAAAAACTGCGATCGGCCAATAATAGTCGACTCCGGAGCGGTCAAAAACCGCCAGCCGTAAAAAGACGATCAGGCAGAGGATTATTATGGATTCAATAAAACTGAATTCAAAAAGGCTTCGGGCATTTTGGTGATAAAGATGAAACTTGATGTTAAATAAAATGCTCAGGACCAGGAACAGGGCTCCAAAGATAACACCCAGCGCAATGGTGCGGCTTCCCCAGCCGGCCACTGTCAACCAGATCCGGACCGCCACAATCACGGACAAAACAGACCGGTGTCAATCCCGACCAGGATGGCCCGTTTCCTATCGGCCGGGCCTTTCAGGACTTTCCAGAGCAACAGGTTTAATAGACTGATGACGACTCCCATGTAGATGAAGGCCTTGACGTTGAGCTGGGTTCCCTTCAAGGAGATCGCGACCAGGAGGTCCTTTACGGTGTTTTGGAGACTCGCGTCAGGACTGTAGAAAGAAGCGATGCCGTAATAAAAAAGGATATGGAAGATGGCGACCCATATCAACAGCGTGATCAATAATGCGTTGAACCAGAGTAGACCTATCTCGTTTGATTTCCGGTTTTCCATTTTCCCGACCTACCACTATGTTCAAATGTTCCGGAGGTTTTGTCAATGCTCTTGTGAATGCATTCGCACTGGGGCCGTATGGGCATGGTTTAGCAATGTCCTGCAAATTTTCTTGTCGGTCTCGTTTTTCGCGGGGGGAAATTTAGAACGAATGGAATTCTTTTTCAGGCTCCGGGCGGCTTCTGGTTAATCAACAGCTTCTTTATGGTATTCTTGTCAAACCGCGCCTCGATCAGGTCCCGTCCGCCCCCGCTCCGGCGCACGCGCAGAATCACGCCGTACTGCTTCCATTGCTTGTGAAAAATGGTCTCCCCGGCTTTGAAGGTTTCCCAGGGATGATACTCTTTGGCCTTTTCCTTTTGGATTTTGTAATCAAGCTCGGGGATGGCTTCCTTTTTGTCCTTCTTGGATGATTTTGACTTGCCCGCTTTTTTCTTGGCCGCCTTCTTATCAGGGGCCGGGAAGGGGATGGTCTCCTTGATCAAATCACCGGGCAAGCCTTCTTCAATCTCCTCCTCGTCATAATAGGCTTCCACCTCATCCTCGGACTCCGGCTCCACAGCAGCAGTCTCTTCGTGGATGTCTTCTGCGGAGGCCATGATATCCACGGGCTTGGTCTCGTTGCACTTGGGGCATCTCACCCAGACCAGGTGGGGGTTGGTGGGGTCTTTCTGGACGATGGGCATCTCCAGTTCTTCATCGCACACCGAGCAATACTCCAATACGGTTTTATCCTTTTTCATTCCGTCACCTTTCGCCGATTTTTTTTAGGGGAGTTCTATTCGTCGAGTATTTCCAGGATGTATCGCTTGCCGTCTTTTCCGCTTGCGGCCATCAGCAGAGTGCGGATCGCCTGAGCATGAGCGCCTTTTTTTCCGATCACCTTGCCGATGTCCTCTTTCGCCACCTTGAGCTCGATCACGCAGGAATACTCGCCGGTCACCTCGTTCACCTGCACTTTGTCCGGCTGATCCACCAGCTTCCGCGCGATCAACTCAACCAACTCCTTCATGGTCTTCTCTTCCGCCATCATACCCTCCAGCTTTAGCCTTCTGCTTTTCGCCCAAAATTCGCCAACGATAACAGCATATTCATTATATATTTTTCAGGCTGAAAATGCAAGAAACCGGGAAATGGGGGAACGTTGCGCTGAAATGGCCCGGGTTTCAATCGGGCGGAAAATGCTCCTGCCAGACTTCCCGGGGCTCCGGCCAGGCCGGCTGCTCCTTCTTGTCCAGGAGGAACCGTCCCAGGACCAGGTAGTCCATTTCCGTGCGCATGAAGCATTTATAGGCGTCCTCGGGAGTGCACACAATCGGCTCGCCCCGGATATTGAAAGAGGTGTTGATTATGACCGGGCAGCCCGTCAGTTTCTTGAAC
>Ga0315287_10004750_pt1 | contig 13294 bp, 7 predicted proteins | sample YL17G11_0_MG_FD_205037 | JGI IMG/M metagenome (GOLD analysis project Ga0315287, IMG submission 205037) | Sediment microbial communities from Yellowstone Lake, YNP, Wyoming, USA - YL17G11_0 | ecosystem: Environmental > Aquatic > Freshwater > Lake > Sediment | place: USA: Wyoming | collected... | reverse complement strand
ATGTTTACGACATGGTCCAGCAGCTCGCGATCGTGGAGAAACCGGTGCTCGACTATTTCGGGGCCGATGCCATTGAGTTGGGCCGCGGCTTCATGCTCGATGACTCGGAGTGGAAGGACTGGGAATTGCCGGACGGCACTCCCTGCAAGGTCCCGCGCTTCGTCAATCTGGAAAAGGTCGGGGACGACTGGCACATCCTCGCCCCGGACGGCCGCCGGGTGGGAGTGCAGAAAAAAGGCGTGGTATTTTTCGAGCAGACCTGGTGGCCGCTCAAGGAATCCGACTTCGAGCATTTTGATTTTTCGAGCATCGCGGAGCAGTTCAAAAACACCAGTTGGACCGGGGTCGCGACTCCGGGAGGACACATCGCGCTTGACGAGAAAGGACTTAAAGAACTCTCCGCGGGCGCGAAAAAGCTGCGAGAGTCAACCGACCGCGCCATCATCGGCCTGTTCGGCGGCAACCTGTTTGAAACTCCCCAGATGCTTTTCGGCATGGAGAACTATCTCGCTTACATGGCGCAGTATCCCGAGCAGACGCTCAAGCTTTCGGAGGCGCTGTTCAACCATTACATGAAAAATCTGGAAAAATGGCTGCCCGCGGTCGGGCCGTATATCGACATCATTCTGTTCGGGGACGACCTGGGCGCCACCACCGGACCCCTGCTCTCGCCCACAATGTACCGCAGATACTACAAGCCGTTCCACAAAAACATGTGGAAACGGGTGAAGGAGCTTGCTAATGTAAAAATCCAGCTCCATTCCTGCGGGGCAATCGAGCCGTTCCTTGAAGATTTGATCGATGCCGGGCTCGACTCCATCAACCCGGTCCAGACCAACACCAAAGGCATGGACCCGGAAATCCTGAAGGAGAAATACGGGGACCGGCTCTGCCTCTGGGGGGGCGGGTGCGATACCGCGAGGATACTGCCCCTGGGAACACCCAAAGAAGTTGCGGAGCATGTGAAGAGGCAGGTTGACATTTTGAAGCCGGGCGGAGGTTTCGTGTTCCAGCAGATCCACAATATCATGTCCGAGGTGCCCCCGGAAAATATCATCGCCATGTTCGAAGCGGTGAACGGATAATTTGAAAGGGAGAAAAACGTTCATGAAAAATTTTCGGCTGGTGATTTTTTTGCTGGCAGTTCTTTTTTTAAGCGCGGTCCCTTCGGACGATCGCGAGAAATCGATCCGCATGCCCCGCAACCGGAGCGAATGGAGGGATGTGAGCGGATACGAGCAATGGGACCCGGACCCCGACTACCGCCACGCCTCCCAGGCCGCATACAACGCCTTCTACGATACCAAGTTCGGCATCCGCATCCACTGGGGCATCTATTCAATCTGGCAGATGCAAGGGGAATCGTGGGGATTCCTCAAACTGCCGTTCTCGAAGCGCCAGGAATACCAGGAGCTTTACAAGACCTGGGACCCCCAGGGGTTCAGCGCGGAAGCATGGGTGGACCTGTTTGAACAGTCCGGGATCAGGCTCATGGCCTTCACCACCAAGCACCACGAGGGTTTCTCCATGTTTGACACCAAGACCAGGGTGAAGCGGCGCGCGCGCTGGGCGCCCGGGAAACCGAAACTTGAGGATTGTGACCTGGCTTACAGTATCATGGAAACCCCGTTCAAGCGCGACATCGTGAAGGAACTGACCGACGCCGCGCGCAGGCACAACATCAAGATCGACCTCTACTTCTCCCACCCCGACTGGTACGATGCGGACTTCCGGCCCTATACGGACAACCCGATCAAAACCTGGGGTTCGGTGCTCCACCCGTTCAAGTACAGGTCATTACCCAGGCTAAGGACCGCCGTGTTTCCTCCGCCCACCCGCGAGGAGACCATGCGCGCCATGAAGCGCCACCGCGAGCAGTTGGTCGAGCTGCTCACCAACTACGGCAAGATCGATATGCTCTGCCTGGACATGTCGCTGGGGGAAGAGATCTGGCCGTATCTGAAAGAGACCATCAAGATATTGCGGACGATCCAGCCGGATGTGATGCTGCGGAACCGGGGGATCGGCAACTACGGGGACTATTACACGCCCGAGGGATACGTGCCCGGAGACCCCGCCAACACCCCCATGCCCTGGATGGTGATCTACCCGCTCGCGGGCACTTTCTCCTACGACCCCGATGCGAAAAAATACAAGGGGACCAAGTGGATCGTGCATAATATCGTGGACATTGCGGCCAAGGGCGGGGTGTTCATGGTCGGGATCGGCCCGGACGGCAACGGCAAGTTCCATCCCGTGGCGGAGAAGCAACTGCGCGAGACCGGGAAATGGCTGAGCGTGAACGGCGAGGCGATCTATGCCACCCGGCCGTGGGGCAGTTGGAAGGAAGGCGACAGCGTCCGCTTCACCCGCAGCAAGGATGATAAATATATATATGTGCACAGCCTGACCTGGCCCGGTCCGGTCTTCAAGACCGCGCTGGTGAGGCCCCGGCCCGGTTCGCAAATTTTCATGCTGGGCGTGAAAGAGCCGCTCAAATGGAGTCAGGCCGGCAAGGAGCTCATCATCGAAATCCCGGACGCGCTCGCAAATGATAAACCATGTGGCTTCTCATGGGCCTTCAAAATCGAACAGTAGAGAGGCGGACATGAAAAAATATTTCAAGGCGGTCTTGTGCCTGGCGGTCTGGGCAGCGATGGTCTCCGCATCCGCCGGCAACCAAAACCTGGTCCTCAATACCCGGGCCCGAATTGCAAACCCCAAGATGAGCGGGAAATGGGAAGCGGTCAACAAGACCGTGGAGTGGGAACCCGGACAGACCGCGCTGATCATCACAGACATGTGGGACAAGCACTGGTGCGACTCGGCAAGCGAGCGGGTGGCCGAGCTCGCGCCCGCAATCAACGAGTTCGCATCCATCGCGCGCACCAAGGGCGTGCTCATCATCCACGCGCCCAGCGAGACCATGGACTTTTACAAGGACCATCCCGGCCGCAGGCTCGCGCAGGACGCGCCCAAGGCCGCAAACCTGCCCAAAAATATTTCCGTGCCCTGCCGCTCGGTTGACGGCAAACTCCTGCTCGAGCGCGGAGTGTACGACCTTGACGGGGGCTGCGACAAGCCCTGCGGGAAAAAAAACTGCGTGCAGCGCAGCGTCTGGAAACGCGAGATCGAGAGCATCGAGATCAAGGACGGCGACGCGGTCTCGGACTCGGGCGCTGAGATGTGGAACCTTTTTGAGCAGCGCGGCATAAAAAATGTCATGCTGGTGGGGGTGCACACCAACATGTGCATAATCAACCGCAGCTTCGGGCTCTGCAACTGGAAGCGACAGCACAAAAACGCGGTCCTGGTCCGGGACCTCACCGACGCCATGTACAACCCCAAAAACCCGCCCCATGTGGACCACTTCACGGGCCGGGACCTGGTGGTCGAGTACATTGAAAAATACCTGGCGCCCAGCATCCTCTCCACTGACCTCACGGGCAGGCCCGGGTTCCGGTTCAAGGAAGACAACCGCTGAACGCGAAAAAAGCGGCTGATCAGATTATTTGTAATTATCACCAAGGCGTTGCTATAATTTCCAGCGAAAGTCAGTTCCTGCCCGAACCTATTTTAAAAAGGAGAATGGATATGATTAAATTTTTCGCTTTCGCGCTTTTCGCGGGACTCATTGCCTTGTCCGGCGCGTCCAATCAGGAACTCCCGGACTGGGAGAACCCGCATGTGATCGGCCGGAACCGAGAGCCAGCGCACGCGACCATTACCCCCTACCCTGACCGCGACTCCGCGTTGAAAGGCTCGGGCTCGCCTTTTGCGATGTCCCTCAACGGCGCATGGAAATTCAACTGGGTGAAGACGCCCTCGGAGCGGCCCCAGGATTTTTACAAGCCGGGCTCTGATGTCAGCGCCTGGAAGGAAATCCCGGTGCCCTCCGACTGGATGGCTTACGGTTATGATGTGCCGATCTATTCGAACGTGGTCTATCCCTTCAAGAAAGACGCGCCGCGAGTGATGGGCGAGCCGGACAAGGCCTGGACCTCCTATATAAACCGGAACCCGGTCGGCTCTTATCGCCGCGTTTTCAATCTTCCCGGAAACTGGCAGGGCCGACAGACATTTCTGGTGTTCGACGGCGTGAACTCGGCCTTTTATGTCTGGGTGAACGGCGAGCCAGCCGGGTACGGCGAGGACTCGCGGCTGCCCTCTGAATTCAACATCACGAGATATTTGAGGCCCGGGAAAAACATGATCGCGGTCGAGGTTTACCGCTGGTGCGACGGCAGCTACTTGGAGGACCAGGATTTCTGGAGGATGGCGGGCATTTTCCGGGATGTCACGCTCTATTCGCGGCCGCCGGTTTTCATCCGCGATTTTCATGCCCAGACCCTGCTGGACGATCAATACCGCAACGCGACACTAAAAGTCCGGGTGAACCTGAAAAACACCGGCGCGCAAGCCGCGCTCGCGACCGTGGAAACGGAGCTGCTGGATGGCTCAGGCAAGACCGTGCTCAGCGGTCTGGGCGGAAAAGCGAATGTCGCTGGGAACGGGGAGGCATCGATCGATCTGGAACAAACCGTGAACAACCCCAAAAAATGGAGCGCGGAAGAACCGAACCTCTATCAACTGGTCCTGACCTTGAAAGACAGCGCCGGCAAGGTGATCGAAGCCGTGCCCTGGAAGCTCGGGTTCCGGTCCTCGCAAATCAAAAACGGGCAACTGCTGATCAACGGCAAGCCCATTTTGATCAAAGGAGTCAACCGCCACGAGTTCGACCCGGACACGCTGCAGACGGTCTCCACCCAGCGCATGGTCCAGGACATCAAGCTCATGAAGCAGCACAACTTCAACGCGGTGCGCACCGCTCATTACCCGAACGTTCCGGAGTGGTATCTGCTCTGCGACCTCTACGGCCTGTATGTTCTGGACGAGGCCGACAACGAGGCGCACGGGTACGGCAGCAATGTGCCCAACCGCATCACCATGGGCGCGGACTACAAGGACGCCGTGGTCAGCCGGGTGAGCAGGATGATCGAGCGGGACAAGAACCACCCGAGCATTTTCGCGTTCTCGCTCGGGAACGAGGCCGGGTTCGGGACCAATTTCGCCGCAGCCCGGGACTGGGCCAACAAGAATTATCCCGGGTTCCTGATCTCATACGAGCAGGGACTGGGAATCCACAGCGATTTCTTCTGCCCCATGTACACCAAGCCCCAGAATTTAGAAAGCGATTACAAAAAATTCGGGCGCGGCAAGCCCATGTTCCTGGTCGAATACGCGCACTCCATGGGCAACAGCGACGGCGACTTCCAGCAATACTGGGAGGTCTTCGAGTCCAACCCGCGCATCCAGGGCGGGTTCATCTGGGACTGGGTGGACCAGGGCATCCGGAAAAAGGCCGCGGACGGCTCCGAGTTCTGGGCGTACGGAGGCGATTTCGGAGACAAGCCCAATGACGAGAATTTCTGCACCAACGGCCTGGTGTTCCCGGACCGGAAAATCCACCCCGCCATCCTTGAGGTCAAAAAGGCCCAGCAGGACATCAAGGTCGAGACGGTCGACTTGAATTCCGGCAAAGTCAGAGTGCGCAACAAATACGCGTTTATCGCTTTGTCCTTCGTGCAGGGCGCCTGGAAGCTTGAGGAAAACGGAAAAGTCATCCAAAGCGGACAGCTTCCCAAAATTCACACCCAGCCCGGACAAGCAGATGAGGTCGCCCTCACCATCAAAACCCCGGAAGTGAAACCGGGCGCGGAATATTTCCTTACGGTTTCCTTCACGCTCGCCGAGAGCAACGCCTGGGCCGATAAGGGACATCTGCTCGCCTGGGATCAGATGGAGATGCCTTATAAGCCGCCCGCGTTTCCGGAAATAAATGTTTACACCCTGCCGTCGCTTAAACTTTCAGAAACCGCGGAGGCATTTGTCGTTGACGGCGAGGATTTCAGCGCGAGCTTCGGGAAGAAGAGCGGCGCTTTGGAATCATACTCCCGCAACGGGAAAAATTTGCTGGCCGCGCCGCTCATCCCCAATTTCTGGAGGCCGCCCACGGACAACGACCGCGGCAACGGAGAGCCGAAAAAGCTGGGCGTCTGGCGCGACGCCGGGCCCGACCGGACCATCACGCGCGTGGCCGCGCAGCAGCAATCGCCGCAAACGGTGAAGGTGGTCTCGGAGGCGAAAATCCCCGCGGGCGATTCCGTTTATAAAAACACATTCATTATTTACGGCAGCGGGGAGATCCTGGTGGAATCTGATTTCAAGGCCGCGCCCAACCTCCCGGAACTTCCCAGGTTCGGGATGCAGGTGTCAGTCCCGGCAGAGTTCAAAAATGTGACATGGTTCGGACGCGGCCCGCAGGAAAACTATTGGGACCGCAACACCGGCGCCGCAATCGGGCTTTACTCGGGCGCGGTCGAAGAGCTGATCACCAACTACATCGAGCCTCAGGAAAACGGGAACCGCACCGATGTCCGTTGGGCGAGCTTCACCGACCAGGACGGGGCCGGGCTGATGGCCAAAGGATTGCCGCTGATCCATTTCAGCGCCTGGCCTTACAAGATGTCGGAGCTGGAAAGGGCAAAACACCCGAATGAAATAAAGCGCTCAATGGACATCACGGTCAATATCGATTACAAACAGATGGGCGTTGGCGGGGACGACTCCTGGGGCGCATGGCCGCACAAGGAATTCATGCTCCCGGCCGGCTCCTATAATTACAAGTTCATGCTCAGCCCGGTGGAAAAGGGGCAAAAATAAATTGGGAGGGAAAAATTTGTCCATGAAAAAATATTTCAAGCGGATGATAATCTTTGCAGCCAGCGTTATCGTCCTGGCCGGAGACCAGGCCGCTTCGGCCAAACAGCCTTGCGGGCAATGCGAGGATAACTCCAAGGACATCACCGAATTTATTCCCGCGCTCGCAAACCCCAGGGCCAAAATGCCCCGGGTCTACACCATCCCGCTCATTGACCTGGCAGGCGACGCATCCAGGCAGGTGGTGGTTGACCGCGAAACCAACCAGTACCTGGGCCATCCCGCGACCGTGCTTTTGGAAGACGGCAAGACCATGCTCGCGGTTTATCCCAGGGGACACGGCAAGGGCGCGATCGTGATGAAGAGGAGCGAGAATGGCGGACTGACCTGGTCGGAGCGGCTGACCACGCCCCCGAATTGGGCGACTTCCAAAGAAACTCCCACCATCTTCCGGACCGTTGACGACAAGGGCGTGAAAAGGCTGGTCCTGTTTTCCGGCTTGTATCCGGTTCGGGTCTCATACTCCGAAGACGACGGCCAGAACTGGACGCCGCTCACGCAGATTGGAGATTTCGGGGGCATCGTGGTCATGAGTTCGATGATCCGGCTCAAAGACGGGACCTACATGGCCCTGTTCCATGACGACGGCAGATACCTGAATAACCTGGGCGTGCCCGGAAATTTCTCGGTGTTCAAGACCATGTCTTCGGACGGAGGGCTTACCTGGACTGAGCCTGTCGCCATCGCCGCCCATCCGGCGGCGCAGCTCTGCGAGCCGTTCGCAATCCGGTCCCCGGACGGGAACCAGATCGCGGTGCTCATGCGCGAAAATTCACGGCGCTACAATTCCTTTGTGATTTTTTCAAACGACGAGGGCAAGAGCTGGAGCGCGCCCAGGGAGCTGCCCTCATCCCTCACCGGCGACCGGCATGTGGGCCAGTATGCCCCGGACGGCAGGCTCTTCATAGCGTTCCGCGACACCGGCCGCAAAAGCCCGACCCGGGGCGACTGGGTGGGATGGGTCGGCGCTTACGAAGACATCGTCAAGGGCCGGGAGGGGCAATACCGCGTGCGGCTCATGCACAACACCAAGGCCGAGGACTGCTGCTACACCGGACTCGTGCTTCTCCCGGACGGGACCTTTGTCGCGACCACCTACGGCCACTGGGAGCAAGACAAGCAGCCCTTCATCATGAGCGTGCGCTTCACCCTGAAGGAAATTGATGAGATGGCGGCGAAAGCGGGAAAATAATCAGATAATTGTGCAAGCGAGCTTGCTCGCACAACAAAATAGACAAATATTTCCGAATCGTCTTGAACAAAAGTCGCCTATCAGACTATAATGAAGTCTGTTCAAGAAAACCAAGGAGGGGGAAAATGAATAAACGGAAAACGGCGGCATATCCTTTCGCGGCGGTGTTCGCGCTCTTCATGGCCGGGTCGATCATTTACGCGCTCGAGAGCGCCAGGCCCACCGACGCGCAGATCGAGCAGCGCGTCAAGGACACGCTGGCCAAGATGACCCTTGACGAAAAGCTGGCGCAGACCGCGGGCAAGGAGCCGGCTTATAAATACGCGCGCATGCTCACCAACATGGGCGACGAGACCTGGGACGGACCCGAAATCAAGAAGCTCAATGTCCCGGCGTTTTACATGATCGACGGCCCGCGCGGAGTGGGCCTGCAAAAGACCACCGCCTTCACCGTGGGCATGTCCCGGGGCGCGAGCTGGGACAAGGACCTGGAATACCGGATCGGAGAGGCCATGGGCTACGAGACCCGGGCCTTGGGCGCCAATGTCCTGCTCGAGCCGTGCATCAACATCCTGCGCCACCCGCTCTGGGGCCGGGCGCAGGAGACCTACGGTGAAGACCCCTATCTCCTGGGCGTGATGGGAGTGGCCAACATCCAGGGCGTGCAGAAGCACGCCATGGCCTGCGCCAAGCACTACGCGGCGAACAACACCGAGGACAACCGTATGAGCGTGGATGTTCAGATGGACGAGCGCACCCTGCGCGAGATATATCTTCCACATTTCAAAATGACGGTGGACGCGGGCGTGGCATCGGTGATGAGCTCCTACAACCTGTTCCGCGGGGACAAGGCCGGCCAGAACAAGCACCTCTCAACGGAGATCCTCAAGGATGAATGGGGCTTCAAGGGCTTTGTGGTCTCCGACTGGGTCACGGCCACCACCGACGGGATAAGAGCGGCCAACGGCGGCATGGATGTGGAAATGCCCGAGGGCACGCATTTGGGCATGTCCCTGAAGAAAACGATTGAGGAGGGCAAGGTGCCCATGTCCCGGCTGGACGACATGGTCGCGAGGATCCTGCGTGAAAAATTCCGCTTCATCCCCGATAACTACACCGCGGGGTATGACAAAAAGAAAGTCGCGGGATCGGAGCACACCGCGCTGGCGCGCGAGGCCGCGCAAAAGGGCTCCGTGCTCTTGAAGAATGACAACAACGCACTGCCCATTGACAAAACCAAGGTAAAAACAATCGCGGTGTTCGGAAAGCTCGCCAACACCAAGAACATCGGGGACATGGGCTCCAGCGATGTCCATCCGCCCTACGTGATCAAGCCCCTGGAAGGCATCAGGAACAAGGCGGGCGGCTCCGTGAACATCAATTATGTTGAAGGCATGGACCCGGCCGCTGCCAAGTCCGCGGACGCGTCCATCGTGTTCGTGGGCCTCACCTGGAAGGACGAAGGCGAGGGCAACGACCGCAACAGCCTTGACCTTCACAAGGAAGACATTGATTTGATCAACGCGGCGTGCGAGGCCAGCAGCCGCTGCATCGTGGTGATTGAAGCCGGAAGCGCGATCCTGATGGATTCCTGGAAAGACAAGCCCGAGGCCATACTCATGGCCTGGTACCCGGGAATGGAAGGCGGCAACGCGCTCGCGGACATCATCTTCGGAGACGTCAACCCGAGCGGAAAACTTCCCATCACCTTCCCCAAGAGCGCGGACCAGCTCCCGCCTTTCATGAACAAGGACAAGGAAGCCAAGATGGATTACTACCACGGCTACCGCCTGTTTGACAAGAAAGGACTGGAGTCAACCTATCCCTTCGGATACGGTTTAAGCTACACCACCTACAAATACTCAAACCTCAAACTGGACAAGAAATCAATCGGGAAAAGCGGAAAGATCACGGCCAGCGTGGATGTCACCAACACCGGCAAGGTCGCGGGCGAGGAAGTCGTGCAGCTCTATGTCGGGTACAAAGGCTCCAAGGTGGACCGGCCCGTGAAAGACCTCAAGGCCTTTGCCAAAGTGGCGTTGAAGCCGGGCGAGACCAGGACCGTGACCCTTGAGGTCAAGGCGGAAAACCTGGCTTATTGGGATAAGGACAAAAACGGCTGGGTGGTCGAGGAGATCGATTACATTGTTTTTGTCGGGCCGTCTTCAGCGCAAAAAGACCTGATCAGCGACAGTTTTAAAATCTCAGGTCAATAAAAAAGTAAAGTGCGGGGTCTGGCCTCAGCATCATGGCCCGAACATCCTCGAAGAGGCCTGACCCCGGGTTTCCGAAAAAGGAAAAACAATGAACACCGGGCCTTCGATGAAAAACCGGGAGTCCGAGGACCGCGAAAAGCGCATCCGCGAGATCCTGGCCAGGATGACCCTGGCGGAAAAAATCGGCCAGATGACCGCGAGCACCCTGCTCCACCGGCTGCTCGTCATGCTCTTTCGCTACAACTTCTGGGTTTTTGAATCTGGCCGGAACCGGCGGCTGAAAATACCGTCCCTGAAATTCACGGACGGACCGCACGGGGTAAGCCTGAACCATTCCACCTGCTTTCCGGTCTCCATGTGCCGGGGCGCGGCCTTTGACTCGGAGCTTGAGGGGCGGGTCGGGGACGCGATCGGGATCGAGGGCCGGAGCCAGGGCGCTGACCATTTCGGGGGCGTGTGCATCAACGTGCTCCGGCACCCGAGCTGGGGTCGCGCCCAGGAGACCTACGGCGAAGACCAGTTCCATCTGGGCGTGATGGGCGTGGCCCTGACCAGGGGCGTGCAGAGGCACATCATGGCCTGCGTGAAGCATTACGCCTGTAACAGCATAGAGGACTCTCGCTATTTCGTGAATGTGAAGATTGACGAGCGCACGCTGCGCGAAGTTTACCTGCCCCATTTCAAGAAGTGCGTGGACGCTGGCGTGGCCTCGGTCATGAGCGCCTATAACAAGGTCAACGGCCATTTGTGCGGGCATAACGAGGTTCTGCTCAAGAAAATCCTCAAGCAGGACTGGGGCTTTGACGGGTTTGTGGTCGCCGACTTTATCCGGGGCGTGAAGAACACGGTCCGGGCCGCGAACGCCGGGCTCGATATCGAGATGCCCGTGCCCATATTTTATGGGCTGGCGCTCAAGGTCGCGGTCAAGCGGGGCAAGGTCCCGGAAAAAAATATCGACGACGCCGCGCTCAGGATCCTGCGCATGAAGGACAAGTTTTCCAAAGTGGGAGTGCCGGGGGCGTACGACAAGAGCAAGGTCGCGTGCCAGGACCACATAAAACTCGCGTTGGAGGCCGCGCAAAAAGGGATCGTGCTTTTGAAAAATGAAAAAGCCGGCCTGCCGCTCGACCGCGAAAAGATCAAGACCATCGCCGTGGTCGGCAGGCTCGCGGATTACGCCAACCTCGGAGACTACGGCAGCTCAAGGGTGAGGCCGCCATACGCAATCACGCCGCTCGCCGGGATCAAAAACCGCGCGGGCGAAAAAGTCAAGGTTGTTTATTCAAGCGGCAAAGACCTCGCAGAGGCGAAATCGATTGCTAAATCCGCGGACGCGGTGGTGATGGTCGTTGGACTTAAGTGGCCGGACGAGGGCGAATTCTGGTTCAGCTTCCCGTCCTTCAAGTCCGGAAAGGATCGGCTCAACCTGAACCTTTCCCAGGAACACCAGGAGCTGATCCTGGCAGTCGCCCCCGAAAATAAGCGCTGCATAGTCGTGCTCGAGGGCGGCAGCGCGATCACCATGGAGCGATGGAAAAACCAGGTCAGCGCCATCCTTATGGCCTGGTACCCGGGCATGGAGGGCGGCAACGCCATCGCTGACATCCTGTTCGGGGATGTCAACCCTAGCGGAAAGCTGCCCATGGTGTTCCCCAAATCAACCGACCAGCTCCCGTTCTTCGACAACAAGGCCAGAGAGATTGAATACGGCTACTACCACGGCTTTCGGCTGTTTGATAAAAAAGGTTTGGAACCCGCTTTCCCGTTCGGCTTCGGGCTGAGCTACACAACTTACAAATACTCAAACCTCAAGCTGAGCGCAAAACAAATCGGCAAGAGCGGAAAAATTATCGCCAGCGTGGATGTCGCCAATACCGGAAAAATGAGCGGCGAGGAAATCGTCCAGCTCTATGTCGGATACAACGGCTCCAAGGTGGACCGGCCCGTGAAGGACCTGAAAGCGTTTGCCCGGGTCGCGCTCAAGCCCGGAGAGACCAGGACCGTGACGATCGAAGTCATGGCCGAGGAACTGGCCTATTACAATGTTGACAAGCGCGGCTGGGAGATTGAGGAGATCGAATACCTCATCCATGTTGGGCCTTGCTCGCGGCAGCAAGACCTGATCAGCGACAAATTTAAAATCAGCGGAGCCTGATATCGTTTCCAGCCAATCTGAATTTGATAAAAACCTCCAGGCCATGCAGGCCTACCAATCGGAGTTTGCGGCATACAACCGCAGAAAAAAATCATTCCTCAAAAAATACTTCAAGATCTGGCACCGGCTGGAGGTGATCGGCCTTTCGAACATCCCCTCAGGCCCTGCCCTGCTCGCGGCCAACCACAGCGGCGGTTGGGACCTGGACATAGTATGCCTGGGTAATTGCTGCCACCCGACCCGGGAAATCCAGGTGCTGATCGTGAACAACTGGCACTTTCTCGAGAGCAAATGGGGCAAGTACTGGGTGGGGAGCGGCATCCCGCTCTGGACCACGGGCGGCACCAGGTATGAATACATGGACTCCTATTTGAAGCCGGGAGGAAAAAATTTCCCGGGACTGGTCGCGATCTATCCGGAGGGAAATTCCGGCACATTCCAGGGCAGGCACCAATTGAGAAAATTCTTCCCGGGAGTGGCCAGGATCGCCATCAACTACCAGGTGCCCATTGTCCCGGTCGCGCAAGTCGGCTTCCAGAGCGCCTGCCCGATCTTCATGGAGATCGAGCATGACAAGAGACCCAACGACCCGGTCATAATGTCCCCGCTGGCCTTGCCCCTCAAGCTCAGGGTCGAATTCGGAAAACCCTTTACCCTGGAAAAATTCTACGGCAAAAAACTTTCCAAGCCCGAGGAGTTCTGGATCGCCAACCAGTTCATCCGCCCCAAAATCAAGGAGCTTCTCTCAAAACATGCAAGGACAAACATGGATGATGTCGATGTGGAAATGAAAGAGCCGGCCTGAAATAATATTGTCAATTATTGGCTGATGATATTGGGATGCTTCATACAGGAAAGGATGCCGATTGACGAGCAATTTGCAATATGGTGAAATATTGATATCAAGGAATCAACAACTGAAAAGGAGAATAAAATGGGCGAACTTAAATT
>Ga0315287_10004749_pt1 | contig 13294 bp, 4 predicted proteins | sample YL17G11_0_MG_FD_205037 | JGI IMG/M metagenome (GOLD analysis project Ga0315287, IMG submission 205037) | Sediment microbial communities from Yellowstone Lake, YNP, Wyoming, USA - YL17G11_0 | ecosystem: Environmental > Aquatic > Freshwater > Lake > Sediment | place: USA: Wyoming | collected... | reverse complement strand
CGGGCCGCCGCGGGGTCGGTCGGGAAGCGCATCGCCCACGGCACCCACGCCGGCGCGACGCGCCCATACAGTTCGGCGTTGACGAAGTTCGCGCAGCGCACCAGCAGGATGCCGAACGGCGCCGAGAGCACGAGACCGTCCGCGAGACGCCGCCAGGGGACGCGGTGCTTCCGCGCGAACAGCACGGAGGCCAGTACCACGCCGGCGAGCCCGCCGTGGAACGAGAGCCCGCCCGTCCAGATTTGCAGCAGCTCGACTGGGTGGAGGAGCATCCGCGGCTCATAGAAGAGCGCGTAGCCCAGCCGGCCACCCACCACCACCCCCAGGACCAGCCAGCCGATGAGGTCGCTCACCGCCGCCTTGGTGAGCGGCAGGAAGCCGTCGCGGCTGAGGCGATCCAGCGCCCAGCCCGCGATCAGGAACCCGACGAGGTAACCGAGCCCGTACCAGCGCAACTGCAGCGGCCCGAGATGGACGGCGACGGGATTCCAGCCCGGGAAGGTGAGTTCGGCGAAGGTCAGAGGCGGCATCGCACCGGCGCGCAGGAGTCACAAGCGAATGCGCGCCCTGGCGCCGGGCGCGCGGCCCCTCTGCTGGTCTGGTCTGCAGAGGTCGTCTGGGGCCCAGCTCCTATACGGCTCGATCCCGAACGGATCTCGTCGTGGCGCTTCGCTGTCGCCTGATCGCGCCGCCCAGCCACCGGAACGCATCCCCTCTCAGCCCAGCGCACGCTTGGCGACCGCATCCGCTTGAGCGAATTGTCATGTCTCCCTCTTTGATTCTCGTACACTTATAGCTTTTTGAGGAGTAAGAATGAAGGTTTTGCCTTCATCTTTTTCGACCTGCTTTAGAAACTCACAACGAAGACAGTCCAGAATTTTTTTGGAATATGTGCCCTGTACTTCTCCCCCGCAAAGAGTCCCCGCAATAGCCCAGCAAAATCTACCCCCATGCTTACCTTCATTGACACTATCGTATGCATTGGGTAATGCCGCCGAGCATAAGCCAAGTTTCTCGACATTTTCACCCTCTGGCTGCCTCCCGCACTTCATCACTTCCCAGCAGTTTCTTCTTCCCATTTGTGGCTCCTTGGCATCCAAGAGCGCGCATCATGAAAGCTACGGGAGAGCCCGCCGCGGGCGCTAGCCGTCGCGCGCGGGGCGGCGCCGCCGGGCGCCCGGCCGACGCACTCGATCTGGCGCTGGGGCTCGCCAGCCTCGGCTCGCGGCGCACCGAGGTCGCGCTGCACGGCGGACGGGAGACACGTCCGGCCGCAATTGACTTTCGACCTCCGGCGCGCGCTATTTGGCCGAGTGGCTGGTCCTGCCGCCCTTCGCGGTGCAGGCCGAGCCCCTGCCATCCCGGAGGCGACGCACGAGCAGACGTCTTCTCCAAGCCCTCAACTGGCAGCGCTTCCCCGATGCCGCGTCGATCCGCAGCGTTTCGGTCGCCGTGGCCGTTGCTGTCACTGTGGGACTCGGGGCAGTCTTGGTGGGGGCGGGCGTTGCCGTGCGGGCGGTGCTTGGCGGTGTGGAGCGGGAACAGGTCGCGCAGGATGTCGTTCGCGCCAGGCGGATCGTCGAGCGCCACCTCGTGGCGCAGCGCCGGACTGTGCAGGAGTTCGCGTTCTGGGACGAGGCTTGGAACTACGTCGACCGGCCGAACGGAGCAACAGCCGAGCGCTTCGTCCGCGACAACTACGTCGACTGGATCCCTCGTCAGTACGGCGTCGGCCTGATCGCCATCGCGGACCGTAACCGCAAGCGGATCTTCACCTGGTCCGACAGCTCCATGCACTTGAGCGAGCCGGTGTTCTTCAGCGACTCGCTGTTCGACGCATTGGACAGACGGGCGGCGCTGAGCGGCCTGCTGCGGACGCGGTCCTCGGTCGTCATGGTCGCTGGGGCGGTCGTGGTCCGCACGGCCGACCAGGAAGCGCGTGGTCCGCGGAACGGCTACGTGGTGCTGGGCTGGCCGGTCGCGGATTCCCTTCTGGCGACGCTGGGAGGCCAGTTGGGAGGCCGGCTGCATCTCCTCCCCTCCGTCGGCGTCCAGGCCCGGCACGTCGGGGCGAGGCGCTCGGCGGGCGGCGACAGCCTCGAGACGAGGTTCCTCCTGGAGGATGCGTACGGTCGTCCTGACGTGATCGCGCAACTGGCGATGTCGCGAGCGTACTTCCGCAGCATGGAACGCTGGGTCTTCGGGTATTTCGGCACTGCGGCGCTCATCGGCGTCGTTCTGCTCGTGCTGATGATCCTCGCCGGCAACCGCCTCGTCGCGCGGCTGGTGGAGCACCCGCTCCGCGAGATGGCCTCGGCGTTCGAACGGATGGAGGAGAGCGGACGGCTGGAGGAGATCCCGAAGCCGGCGCAATCGCGCGAGTGGGCGCTGCTCGCATCGGGTTTCAACGCCGCCGTGGCGGCATTGCAGGCCTCGGAGACCCAGCTCCGGCAGGCGCAAAAGCTGGAGGCGATCGGCACCTTCGCCGGCGGCATCGCGCACGACTTCAACAACGTGCTGACCACGATTCTCATGACGGCGGAGGTGCTTCGGGGGGAACTGCCGGCCACGTCGGGCCAAGTCGCGGACCTCGAGAACATCCGCCGCGCGGGCGAGCGCGGTGCCGACCTGACCAAGAAGCTGCTTGCATTCGGCCGCCGGCAGCAGCTGGAGTTCCGCACCATCGCCCTTGCGGGAGTGCTCAGCGGGTTCGTCGGGATGGTGCGCCGGCTCGTGCCGGCGACCGTCGACATCACCTATCGCGCCGATGACCCCGGGCCCACGGTGCGCGCCGATGCTGGCGCCGTGGAGCAGATCGCGCTGAACCTCGTCACCAATGCGCGCGATGCGATGCCAGCCGGCGGAGCGATCCTCATCGAGGTGGGGCGGCGCACGCTGGACGAGCAAACGTGCGCCGCGCACGGCTGGGGCTCGCCCGGCGCGTACGCCGTGCTGACGGTGAGCGACACGGGCTGCGGCATGAACGACGAGACACTGCGGAAGATCTTCGAGCCGTTCTTCACGACCAAGCCGGTCGGCGAGGGTACGGGGCTGGGAATGGCCATCGTGTACGGGCTCGTCAAAGCGCACGACGGATTCGTCCACGTGTACAGCGAGGTTGGGCGGGGCACGACCATGAGAGTCTACTTCCCGGCGACGGCGGACGCCGCGGTGGATGCGTCCGTGGATGCGTCAGACCCCGAGGTCGTTGGTGGCACCGAGACGATTCTGGTGGCCGAGGACGAGCCCTCGTTGCGCGTCGCGGCCAGGCGCGTGCTCAGGAAGCACGGCTACACGGTGCTCACCGCCTCCGACGGCGTCGAGGCGCTGGAGATTTACCGGGCGCGGAGGGGTGAAATCGACATGGTCGTGTCCGACGTCGTCATGCCCCGCCTCGGTGGTGTCGAGCTGCTGCGCGAACTCCGGAACGAACGAGCCCCGGTGAAGGTGCTGCTCACGTCAGGATACGCCGCACCGTTTTCGGACAGTCTCCCCTCGAACCCGCCGGTGCCGGTCCTCACCAAGCCGTGGACGGTCCCGAGCCTGCTGCGTCGAATCCGGGAGGTGCTCGACGGTCAGGTGGACCCGACGGCGTGAGAGTGCTCAATTCCCCGGACCTTCACACCGGCTGATTCCGTGCGAACACACCGTGGCCGCACGCGGGGTTCCATGTCCACGATGCCCTCTGGGTGTAAGAGGACGACCGCTCCTTCGCGCTCCGGCTGGCGCGTTACTGTGCCCGCAATCCCGCGGCGCTCCAGCGCCTGACGTACGACGCCGACCAGGACCGGGTGACGTATCGCTCCGACCAAGCCGAGGGCCCGACGGCCGGCAGCGAGACCGTGGATCCGGAGGCGCGGGAGCGGGTGGCCACGGACGTCCCCGTAGGCGCTCTGCGAGTTCGTGTACGTGAAGCCCAAGTGTAGGCCACCTGCAGGAGCACGGGCGGCGCCGGCGTCCAGCTCAGGTACGACTCGACTCCGAAGCGGCGGCTCGACGCCGCCGCACGCCCTGTCAACGCCGCGGCACCGCCGCATACTCCCGCCACGGCGATTGAGGTTCCCATCCCTGCGCCGCGCGTTCCAACGCACGCGAGGGGCCGGCGTGATGCCGGCTCCTCTCGTCAGCAGGTTCTTCCGCCCTGCCCCCACCCGCTAGGGCAGCCGGATGGACACGCGGCTGTAGACGTACCGCCCGTTGTAGCCGAACGGCGATGCCGCGGCCCACGGGAAGGTCCCGTAGTTCGAGTTCCAATCCGCCGCCGTCCCCGCGTCCGGGTCGCCCGGGTCGACCAGCGTGGTGGCGGAGGGCTGGTCGGGATACACGTCGAACAGGTTGCGGGCCCCGATCGAGAGGTCCGCCACGCCGAGGCGGTAGCCGACCTCGACATCGACCAGCGTCTTCGCACCGTACGAGTCGCCGCATAGGTCGCAGAACCCCGGCTGCGCCGAGCTGAAGCCGCCGTAGTAGGACCCGCGCAGCAACCCGTGGAACGCGCCCCGGCCGTACTGAGCGGTCAGCGTGCCGCGCCAGTCGGGCCGCTCCTTCTCGATGGCCAGCCTCGTCACGGGGTCGAGCAGCCCCGGCTCCCTCGAGTGCTGGAGCACGGTGGGCAGCGGATCTACACTCTCGATCTTGTTGTGCGTGTAGTTGACGGCGGCCGTGAGGCCGAGCGTGCCGCCCGCCACCGCGGGAAGCTGAAGGTTCGCGGTCACGTCCGCGCCCCGCGTCAGCGTGTTCAGCCCGTTCGTGAAGTACTGGACGCCCGCGATGCCGGAGTACCCCGCCCGCCCGAGGATCGCGAGGGTGGTGTCGTCGTCGAACGTCGCGCTGAGGAGGATGCGGTCGTTGATGCGGATGTAGAAGTAGTCCGCCGTGATCGTCAGGTTCTGCCGCGGGGTGAGCGCGAACCCCGCGCTCAGGTTCACCGAGGTCTCCTCCCGGAGGTCGGTGGCGCCGAGCGCGCGCGCGGCGGGATGGGCCACGGGGAAGACCCCGATATCCACGGCCTCGCCGGCGATGAAGTTCGTGATGACCTTGCTGAAGTACTCCTGGCCGAGCCCCGGCGCGCGGAACCCCGTGCTGGCGGCCGCTCGGAGCGTGAGCTGCCGCGAGGGCTGGTAGCGGAACGCCAGCTTGCCCGTGAGTTGCCGGCCGAAGTCGCTGTAGCTCTCGAACCGCCCCGCCACGTTTGCCAGGAACTTGGGCGTCAGATTGGTCTCGAGGTCGGTGTAGATCCCGAAGTTGGTGCGGCTCTCGTCCGCCTCGTCGGACGGCGCGAAGCCGGGGAACACCTGCGAGCCGCCGGGCGCGTCTTCGCCGTACTGGGTCGTGTCTCCGCCGTCGATGTACGAGGCGAGTTCCCCTCTCGTGATCGCGTACCGCTCCCAGCGGAACGCCGCGCCGACGGCCACGTTGACGGGCGCCGGCAGCCCGAGGCGCACCGCCCGCGACGCGTTGGCGCCGGCCGTGAACTCGTCGCGCGCGAGCCGGCCCGCGAAGAACGACGTCTGGTTCGGGATGCCGGGATCGTCGGAATTGCCGAAGATACCGTCGGTCCCCGGGGCGCACGCGGTGGTGAGACAGGGTCCCAGCGAGGCATTGAGCGTGTTGCGCAGATTGTACGCGAAGCCGTTGTGCCCGAAGGAGCCGCCAAGCTCCACCGACCAACCGCGGGCGAGGCCCCGGAACCCGCCGGCCAGGGAGTAGTCCGTCACGTTCGGGCGGAACTCGGGCAGGTAGCCCAGCGGGTAGATCTGCGGCCAGTTCCGCCCGCTGTCGGCGTAGCGCCGGTACCCGTTTCCCGTCCCGCTGCGGGTGCTGTAGCTGCCGAAGCTGAACAGCTCGCTGGTGCCGGCGGCGTTCAGCGGAAGCCGGAAGTTGGCGAGTGTCATGATGTCGCGCTCGCGGCCGTCGCCCCAGTGCTGGTTCGGCTGCGGCACGTCGTTCCGCTTGACGACGACGTGCCCGCGGCTGTCGACGGAGTCGGTCAGGCCGTTGCCGCTGGCATCGTACGGATCGGCCCAGGCCCGGTTCGTGGGCTCGCGGCTGAGGACCTCGCCGAACAGCGCCAGCGAGCCCCGGCCCAGCACTAACCCGACGCCGCCGTTGATGTCCACGCTCGTGCCGTCACCAGGGTAGTCGGCCGTGAGGTACCGGCCGGCGTCCATGTTCACGAACGGCGAGAACCGCCCCTCCTTGGTGACGAGGTTCACGACCCCCGCGATGGCGTCGGAGCCGTATTGGGCCGACGCGCCGTCGCGCAGAACCTCGATCCGGTCGATGGCGCTGGACGGGATCGCGTTCATGTCCACGCCGCTGGAGCCGGCCCCCATCCCGTACGCGAAGGTGTTGACCACGGCCGTCTGGTGGCGCCGCCAGCCGTTGAGGAGAACCAGGGTGTGGTCGGGGCTCAGCCCGCGGAGGGTGAAGGGCCGCACGACGTCGGTGGCGTCCGTGACGCTCTGGCGCGGGAAGTTCACGGACGGAGAGAGGGCCTGCAGGATCTGGCTGGTCTCGCTGGTCCCCTGCTGCGCGAGCACTTCGGCGTTGAAGACGTCCACCGGCACGGCCAACTCCTCGGGCGCCGTGTGGCGGGCCCTGGAGCCGACGACCACGTCGATCGCGGCGAGGCTGATGGGCCGCTCCTGGAGCGTGAAGTCGAGACGCGCCGAGCCGCCCGCGGGGACGGTCACGCCGGCCGTGCTTGGGACATAGCCGAGCGCGCGGACGTACACCGTCCACTCGCCCGCGGGCAGGCCACGAATCTCGTAGGCGCCTGAGTCGGTGGTGGTCACCCGCTGCGCCCTCCCTTCCACGCTGACTGTGGCGCGGACGAGCGGTGCGCCGGCCGCGTCGGCCACACGGCCGCGGATGCTGCCGGTCTGCGCCGAAACCACGGTCGGGAGCAGCACGAGGAAGACTGCCAACAGCGAGCCGACAGAGCGTTGCATGAGACCTCCAAAGGCGTGCGCGGAAGCGGATGTACGGTTCGAATCCCCAAATACGGCCGCGTGCGGCGGACTGTCAAGGGCGCGGGCCGGGTTCCGGCCGGGGACCTGCTGCGCCAGCTCATCCGCGACGCGCCGGCCGCCCAGCCGCCTCCCGGCCGCATTGCCCCTACCGCCGTCCCGCCTCATACTCATGCACGGCGATTGTGGCTCCCGAATGCCGCGCCGGACGCCAACACCAGGACCGCTAATGAATGTGCTTGTTCTAAACTGTGGATCGTCGTCCGCGAAGTTCGCCGTCATAGATCCCGACACGTCCCGGGAGGAGATCTCCGGAATCGCACAACGGATCGGTTCAGCGGGTGCCACGCTCGACTGGAAGCGCGACGGCACCAGAGACTCGCGTCCCCTTCCCGGCACCGGCCACGAACAGGCCTTGCGCGCGATCAGCTCGCTGCTGAACGAGTGTGGGCTCGTGGACGGACTCGTGGGTGTCGGCCACCGTGTCGTCCATGGCGGGTCGGAGTTCGCCGGTTCGATGGCGATCACCCCGGAGGTCATCGCCAAGGTCGTGGAGTGCATCCCGCTCGGTCCGCTTCACAACCCGCCCAACCTGGTCGGCATCCGTCTGGCCCAGGAGCTCTTTCCGGAGCTGCTGCAGGTGGCGGTCTTCGACACCGCCTTCCACCAGACGATGCCGCCGGTCGCCTATACGTATCCCGTCCCGCACGAATGGCGCGAGCTGCACGGCGTGCGGCGGTACGGGTTCCATGGGACGAGCCATCGCTTCGTGGCCCGGCAGGCGCTGGCGCAGACCGGACTTCCCGCCGACGCCCACGCGCTGGTGACCGCCCATCTCGGCAACGGGTGCTCGTGCGCGGCGGTGCTCGACGGCCGGAGCGTGGACACTACTATGGGCCTCACGCCGCTGGAGGGCGTGATGATGGGGACCCGGAGCGGTTCCGTGGATCCCGCGATCGTCGGCCACATGGGAGCGGCGCTCGGCCGGTCCGCCGCCGAGATCCTCGACATCCTCAACAAGAAGTCGGGACTGCTCGGGGTGTCGGGGCTGTCGAACGACATGCGCACCATCGAGGAAGAAGCGGCCAAGGGACACGAGCGCGCGCACCTGGCCTTCGACCTCTTCTGCTATCTGCTCGCCAAGTCGGTCGCCGGGCTGGTGGTCCCGCTGGGCCGGCTCGACGCGCTCGTGTTCACGGGCGGCATCGGCGAGAACTCCGTGACCGTTCGCGCCCGGACCGTGCGGCACCTCGGATTCCTCGGCCTCACCATCGATCCCTCCGCCAACGCCACGCACGGGCGCGGCCAGGGCGGACGCATCACGCAGGAAGTCCGTCCTCAAGCGCTGGTGGTGCCGACCAATGAGGAACTCATGATCGCGATGGACACGGCGGACATCGCGCGACGCATCTGATACGCCGTTCGACTTCGGTGCCCTTCAGGAGGGATCGTTGCCTACGACCGTTCTTGTCGCCCCAGCCGGCCGGCGCGTTGGACTGACGACCGCGTGCCTTGGTCTCGTGAGAACCCTCGATCGTCAGGGCCTGCGGGTGGCCTTCGTCAAGCCCATCGCGAACCGTGAAGTCAGCCGGTCCGCGGAGCTCGTGGCGCTCGGTGCGCGGCTCTCTCCCGCGCGTTCCGTGTCCATCCAACTCGCCGAAGAGCTGCTGGCGGCGGGCGATGACCAGACGCTGATGGAACACGTGGTGGAAATCGCCGCCACGGCCGGGGAGGGCGCCGACGTGCTGATCGCCGAAGGCATGAACCCCGAACCGGGCATGGTCCACGCCAGCCGCGTGAACGCTCTCATGCTGAAAGCCCTGGATGCCGAGCTGGTGCTGGTCGCGGCCCCTCGCAGCCAGGATCCGGCCGAAGTTGCCGATGCCGTCGCCATCGCGGCCCGCGGGTACGGTGCGGCCCCCGAAGGGCGACAGGTCGGCTGCATCTTGAATCGCGTGTGCATCGGAGCGGGCGGGCAGCGGGCCGAGAGCGAACCGACCGGACAGACCCAGGGGGGATGTGTCGACTGCGAGGGCGTCTCGCCGTTCGTGGAGACCGAGGCGGCCCACCGTGCCGCGCTGCGGGCCGTCAAGCTCCGTCCGTTGGCGATCGTGCCCTGCAGCGCCGACCTGGCGGCGCCGCGCGTACAGGACGTCGCGCAGGCACTCGACGCCCGGGTGCTCAACGCGGGCGAGGCGAGCGTGCGGCGGGTGCTCGATGTCGCCGTGTGCGCGATGACCACGCCGAATGCGCTCCGAGCGATGAGACCGGGCACGTTGATCATCACGCCCGGCGACCGAAGCGACATCCTGCTCGCGGCCGCGCTGAGCGTGCAGGCCGGGACGCCGCTGGCCGGCGTCCTGCTGACCGGTGGCCTCGATCCGGATCCCCGGGTGATGGCCCTGTGCAAGAAGGCGCTCGACGGCGGCTTGCCGGTGTTGGCCGTCAAGGACTCGACCTACCGTGCGGCGACCAACGTCGAGGGGATGAACACCGAGATCCCGGCCGATGATCCCGACCGGATCGAGCGGACGATGAACGTCGTGGCCGACCGGATCGACGTCGCGTGGATCAGGGGCTTCGCCCAGGCGACGCGGGTCCCCCGGCTGTCTCCGCCCGCGTTCCGCTATCGATTGATCGAGCAGGCCCGTTCGCATCTCCAGCGCATCGTCCTGCCCGAGGGGACCGAGCCTCGCACCGTGGCCGCCGCGGCCATCGTCGCGGCGCGCGGCGTCGCCCGGTGCGTCTTGCTGGGCGATCCCGACGAGATCCGCGAGGTCGCCGCCCGGCAAGGGGTGACCCTGCCCGACTCCGTCGAGATGATCAACCCCGTATCCGTGGCCCAGCGGTACGTCGAACCGCTGGTGCGGCGCCGGGCGGCCAGAGGCATGACGCCCGAGCGCGCCATCACCGAGCTGCAGGACCCCATCGTCGTCGGCACCATGATGCTCGCGCTCGATGAGGCGGACGGCCTCGTCTCCGGGGCGATCCACAGCACGGCGCACACGATCCGCCCGGCCCTCCAGATCATCAAGACCATGCCCGGGTGCGACCTCGTGTCGAGCGTGTTCTTCATGTGCCTCCCCGAGCAGGTGCTGGTGTTCGGCGATTGCGCGGTCGTGCCGAATCCGACGGCCGCCGAGCTGGCCGACATCGCGATCCAGAGCGCCGACTCGGCGATCGCTTTCGGCATTCCGGCGCGGGTGGCGATGCTGTCGTACTCGACCGGGTCGAGCGGCACGGGCGAGGAGGTGGAGAAGGTCAGGGAGGCGACGCGCCTGGCGCGGGAGCTGCGTCCCGATCTGGCGCTCGAAGGGCCGTTGCAGTACGACGCCGCCGTCATGCCGGACGTTGCGCGCCTCAAAGCGCCGGAGTCTGTGGTGGCGGGGCAGGCGACGGTGCTGGTCTTCCCGGACCTCAACACCGGCAACGTCACCTACAAGGCGGTGCAGCGGTCCGCGAACGTGGTGAGCATGGGGCCCATGCTCCAGGGGCTCGCGAAACCCGTGAACGATCTCTCGCGCGGCTGCCTGGTGGAGGACATCGTCTTCACGATCATTCTGACGGCGATCCAGGCGCAGCAGGTGGCCCGCAAGAAGGCCGAGTTGGCGGGAGGATGACCGCCCCCTTCGCCGTGGTGGTCAACGACGACCCCACCCAGCTCGAGGTGCTGTCCGCGCTGCTGCGCAAGGCGGGCCTCGAGCCCCGCGCCTTCACCGGGGCCGAAGCCACCCTGGCGGATATGTCCGCCCGTGCCGCGGCGGCGGACGGGGACTCCGACGCGTTGCCCGCGCTCGTCGTCACCGACCTCTACATGCCGGGCATTGACGGCTGGCGCTTCTGCCGCCTGCTGCGTTCGCCCGACTACGCCGCTTTCAACCAAGTGCCCATCCTCCTGGTCTCGGCCACCTACGCCGGCGAAGAGGTCGACCGCATCGCCGCCGACCTCGGGGCCGAAGCCTTCCTCCACTCCCCGGTGGACGGGAAGCGCTTCGTCGAACAGGTGCGGGCGATCCTCAAGGGCCGGCAGGTGCATAAACCCCTGCGCGCCCTGATCGTCGAGGACGACAAGAGCCTGGCCGGCATACTCAAGAAGGCTCTCGCCGCCAACGGCTACCAGGCGGATACGGCGCTCACGGCCCGGGCGGCCGACGACGCCTTCGAGCAGGCCGCCTACGACGTGGCCGTGCTGGACCATCACCTGCCCGACGGCACGGGCGACGCCCTGCTCGACGCGTTCCGCGCCGAGCGGCCCGATTGCGTCTGCCTGATGATGACCACCGATCCGGGGCCTGAGCTGGCCCTGGACTGGATGAAACGGGGCGCGGCCGCCTACCTGCGCAAACCCTTCAAGCCCGACTACCTCATCGAGCTGTGCGAGCGGGCCCGCCGCGAACGCGCCCTGTTGCGCGTGCAGGATCTGCTCGAAGTGCGCACGCGCGAACTACGCGAGAGTGAGGAGAAGCACCGCATCCTTCTCGAACAATCGTCCGACCCCATCTATTCCTTCACACCGGAAGGCCGCTACACGTATGTCAACCCGGCCTTCGCCGAGGGGGTCGGCAAGCCGGTCGAGTACATCATCGGCAAGAGCATCTGGGATGTCTTTCCCAGGGAGGAGGCGTACCAGCGCTTCGCGTCCCTGAGCCAGGTCATTCGCACGGGGGAGGAGAAGGTCATCGAGGTGCGCGTCCCGCGGGCGGACGGTGACCGGTACTACATAACCACGATCACTCCGATCGCGGACGCCGCGGGGGAAGTTGTTTCCGCGATCTGCTCGTCCAAGGACATCACCGAGCGGAAGCGGGCGGAGGACGAACTGCGGTACAACTCAGCGATCATCGCAGCAGCGAATGATGCGATCATCGCCACAAAGAACGATGAAGGTTTCACGATCAGCAGTTGGAATCCAGGTGCGGAAAAGGTCTACGGGTGGCAAGAGAAGGAGGTGCTGGGCAGGTCGTCAATGTTTCTCCAAAACGAGTATCCCGGCCAGGATCCGCGGGAGGTTCTCGAGACGATACTGGAAGCCGGGCTGTACGAGGGCGAAGTGATCCAGAGCCGAAAGGACGGAACCCGAGTATTCGTTGACACAAAGCTAATCGCCCGAAAGGACAACAACGGAGCGACCACGGATTGGATCTGCATCAATCGGGACATCACCGAGCGGAAGCGGGCCGAGGAAGCGCTCCGGGAGAGCGAGGAACATTACCGCACGCTGGTGGAGTCGGTGCTGGACGGGATCGTGATCCACTCCGGTGACCGGGTGGCAGTGGCGAACCGCGCCGCCGCCGCGATGCTGGGTTTCGCGGGGCCGGCCGCGCTCGTCGGCCAGCCGCTCGAGAGCTTCGTGCACCCCGCTGACCTGGCGAGCGTGCAGGACCGCGTCCGCAGAGTGCTGGCGGGAGAGGCGGTGGCGTACCCCGTCGAAATCCGGTACGTGAAGCGGGACGGAACGGAATTGCCGGTCGAGAACACGGGCGCACTGGTGACCTACAACGGCAAGCCGGCGATCCTCGCGGTTGTCCGCGACATCACCGCCCGCAAGCGGGCCGAGGCGGAGAAGGCCGCACTCGAAGCCCAGCTCCACCAGGCCCAGAAGCTGGAATCGGTGGGCCGCCTGGCCGGCGGCGTGGCCCACGACTTCAACAACATGCTGGGAGTGATCCTCGGGCACGCCGAAGTCGCCCTGGGAGACGTGGACCCGGCGCAGCCGCTCCACGCCCACCTCGAGGAAATCCACAAGGCGGCGCAGCGCTCCGCCAACCTCACCCGCCAACTGCTGGCCTTCGCCCGCAAGCAGACGATCGCGCCCAAGGTGCTGGACCTGAACGAGACCATCGAAGGCATACTCAAGATGCTGCGGCGGCTGATCGGGGAGGACATCGATCTCAACTGGCGGCCGGAGGCGGGTCTATGGCCGGTCAGGGTGGACCCCTCACAGATCGACCAAGTTCTGGCCAACCTGTGCCTCAACGCCCGCGACGCCATCGCCGACGTCGGCAAGCTGACCATCGAGACGGCGAACAGCGTCTTCGACGCGGACTACTGCGCCCTCCACGCGGGCTTGGTGCCCGGGGAGTACGTGCGGCTCGCCGTGAGCGACGACGGCTGCGGCATGGACCAGGAAACGCTGGCCCACGTCTTCGAACCGTTCTTCACGACCAAAGGCGTCGGCATGGGCACCGGCCTCGGGCTGGCCACGGTGTACGGCATCGTCAAGCAGAACGACGGCTTCATCAATGCCTACAGCGAGCCGGGACAGGGGACGACGTTCTCGATCTACCTGCCCCGGCATGCGGGCAAGGCCGAGCAGGCAAGTA
>Ga0315287_10004748_pt1 | contig 13298 bp, 12 predicted proteins | sample YL17G11_0_MG_FD_205037 | JGI IMG/M metagenome (GOLD analysis project Ga0315287, IMG submission 205037) | Sediment microbial communities from Yellowstone Lake, YNP, Wyoming, USA - YL17G11_0 | ecosystem: Environmental > Aquatic > Freshwater > Lake > Sediment | place: USA: Wyoming | collected... | reverse complement strand
GGAACGGAAATCCCGAAACTTGCCCAAGGAGACACGAATGTATCAGGAAGTGAGAATCGCGGGGATAGGCGGCCAGGGGATAATGCTGGCCGGGCAGCTCCTCGCTCATGCCATTGTGATTGAGGACCACAACGTCGTGTGGTTCCCGACTTATGGGCCGGAGACCCGTGGGGGCACAGCCGATTGCACGGTAATCATATCATCGGAAGAGATCGGCTCGCCGGTGTCGAGTTCGCCTCACACGCTAGTCGCCCTGACCCAGCCGATGCTGGACAAGTTCGCGCCAACGGTGAGGCGGGAGGGTCTGATCATCGTCAACAGCTCACTCGCCAAGGCCCCGGATTACCGAAACGACTGCAAGATAGTCGAGATTCCCGCAAGCGAGGCCGCAGCCGAGCTGGGCAACTCGAAGGCCGCGAACATGGTCATGCTGGGGGCATACATCCAGATTGTCAAGCCGGTCGCGCTGGAATCGGTCGAAAAGTCCATGGAAGAGGCCATCCCCAAGCGCAACCACTCGTTCATCCCGCTCAATATCGCCTGCCTGAGGAAGGGCGCGGAGATCGCGGCGGGGATGTAGGTCGCCTTTTCTAAGTAACGCCCGGTCCTTATTGCGAGTAATCACCATCTAGCATCCTGAGCAACGTCGAAGGGTGCGGCCAAGTTTAGTAACTTCTCGCTTCGGAGCCGCTGCTTCGACGGAGCTCAGCATGCTTACCTTTGTGCTGACAGCAGACTCGCTATGGAAAGCGGAGATCACTCGGCAAGACATATTCGCACCCACGCTTGGATTCGGGCGCGGGTGTGTTTTCTTGTGGCGGAAACGTCAAGGTCCAGGTGTCAGTCAGGCGCAATGCCGGCCCGGATGAGAAAAGGGACTCACACTGCAGGAATCCCGCCCCTCTCCGCCGAATAACCCCATATCAACTAACCCCGGTCCCGGAGCACCACATTGACCGACCAAGGCGAAGCCCGAACGTCCGGCGCGCGGTTTGCCGGCTGCATGATAGCCGTGGCAGCCGTCCTGCTGCCTATCGCGCTCGCGATTCTAATGCTCATCTTCAACAACCGGCCGCCCAGTGTCACCATCCCCACTCACAGCGTTCCAAAAGATAACGGGCTGGATTACTTTGTGAGGGCGGGCCACATGCTGGGCATGCCGGGGCCGCTTTCCTCCACAAAGGACGAGGGCAAGTGGGCCGACGCCGATTATGAGGCATTCATGAAGTCCAACGCTTCTGCGCTTGCCGAACTGCGCAGGGGCCTCACAAGGCCGTGCGTTTGCCCTCCATGGCGCAGTCGGGACATTCCCGCTCTTGCGCATGTGCGGGAGCTTGCCAGGACCTTGCGAACCGAGGCGATGTACTATGAGCGTAAGGGCGAGTATAGCAGGGCGGTCGATAGCCAACTGGACTGCATCGAAATGGGCGTCCATCTGCCTCGCGGAGGCAGTCTGATAACCGATTTGAACGGGGTTGCTATGGTAGCCATCGGATGCAAGAAGATCGGGGGCAACCTGCCCCGGCTCAACGCTTCCGAGCTTGCCCGCGCGGCGGAGCGCATTGAAAGGATTCAGAAGAAGATCGTGCCCTACAGTGAGATCGTGCTCGAAGAGGGCTGCGCCTCCGCAAGCTGGTATGCGGACATATTCGCTGACCCGAATACCAGATCGGAGATGATGAACCCGCTCAAGTGGGCCGAGCTCTGGGGGCAATTCACCGGAGGTCCGATCGGATTTACCCCGAGTCCAAGCGGACCATCCCCCACCGATTTTATGCAGGGGGCCAGACTGGGTTTCGCCAACAAGACCGGGCTTGTGAACCGGATGCTTGATTACTGGAAAGCAGTCGCGGTGGAATGCCGGAAGCCATACACGGGCACGTCCAGTGTGCCGGTGCCACAGGGCCAGTTGATGGACATGCTGGCGGACGTTGCAACCAAGGGCTGGCAGTGTCATCTTCACATGGAAACCACGATAACCCTCATACAAACCGAACTCGCTCTCCGCCGGTTCAACGCCGATCAGAAGCATTATCCCGCCAGGCTGGATGAGTTGGTCCCCGGCTATCTCAAGGCCGTTCCTGTCGACCCCTTCGGCGTCGGCAAACCACTGCGCTACAAGCCCATCAACGGAGGCAAGAGCTTCCTGCTCTACAGCGTGTCGGCGAATATGACCGACGACGGTGGCAAGCCGAGTGCACGCCGGGGTGCTTGGACAGAGGGCGATGCTCTATTACAGAATCAATAGGAGAATGTGATGGCGAACGAGTCGGGGGAAAAGGGAAAATGGGCTGCGCGATCGCTGTTGTGGCTGTCCTGCTGCCGGTGCTGCTGGCGGTGATTATGCTCGCTATCAACAACAAACCCCCGCAGGTAACGATTCCCACCCACAGCGTTCCAAAAGACAACGGGCTGGACTACTTTGTGAGGGCCGCCGATGCCATCAGCTATCAGTGGCCCGGCGCGACAGACTCTGCAAAGTGGACCATATCGGACTATGAAAACCTGGTCACCGACAATGCTCAGGCTTACGCGATCCTCCACCAGGGCCTGACCAAGGAATGTGTCTGCCCGCCTATGCGCGGAGAGAACGCGTTCTCGAATCCCTATGGCGCGGACGCCATGTCCAAGCTCAGGAATCTTGCCAAGGCTCTGCGCGGCGCGGCTGTCTATTATGAGAAAAAGCGAGATTATGGGCGCGCGGTCGAGTATCAGTTGGACGCGGTCGAGATGGGCCTGACTTACCCGCACAAGGCTACGCTGATCCAGGATCTGGTGGGGATAGCCTGCGCCGCCATCGGTTACTCGAAGATAGAGGACAATCTCGCGCACCTGAATTCCCAGGAACTCGCTCGGGCGGCGGAGCGCATTGAGCGCATACGGAAGAAGATGACGCCTTTTAGTGAGGTCATCCAGGAGGAGGGCTACGTGTCCGCGAGTCTGTGGGAGGAACAGTTCAGCAGCCGGAAGTTCCGGCAGTCCGTGTTCGCCCCGTGGCTGTGGCCCACTCTGAGCCCGTACGCGTTGTTTTCATCCGGCGGATCGGCAGGACAGGACTTCGTGGACGGCGCGAGAATGGCATTTGCGAACAAGACCGCGTTCATCAATCGGCTGATGGACTACTCGAATGCCATCACCGCGGAGGCCGCCAAGCCGTTCACGGGAAAATCAAGCGTCTCTAATCCCTTCGATCCTTGGGTGAGCAACATTGTTGATCTGCCGGTAAACTGCCGCAGAGTCCACCTCCGCGCGGAAGCCTATGTCGCCCTTATCCAGACCGATATTGCCCTCCGCCGGTTCAACGCCGATCAAGGGAAATACCCCGCCAAGCTGGACGAACTGATCTCCAAATATCTCAAGGCCGTGCCTATCGGCCCACTCGGCATCGGCAAGCCTCTGCGCTACAAGCCCGCGAGCGGCGGCAAGAGCTTCCTGGTCTACAGCGTGGGAGGAAACATGACCGATGACGGCGGAAAGCCCAGCCCGGACAAATACGATTGGCAGAATGGGGATCTGCTGCTTTCAAATCTGTAGTTATCGGGACCATGTCCGCACTTATGGTATAATTCGTTCGGAGGATGTGTTCAAATGGCGGATGACGTAAGACAACTGTTGGCGCGCATAGTGGTGGACCCGGAGGTCCAGGGCGGCCGCCCGGTCGTCAGGGGTACTCGTGTGCCAGTGGCCCGGATTGTGGCGGCACTGTCCGCGGGGGCCGATTTCTCCGAACTGCGGGAGGACTATAGCTTGGTGGATGAGGACATCAGGGCAGCACTCGCTTATGCGGCCAAGACGGTCGAAGAGACCGAATTGCACGAATTGCCGGCGGCTTGATCTATGAGAATCCTTGTTGACGAGGACTTGCCCAAAGCAGTTGCGCGGCTTCTGGAAAGCCTTGGCCACGATGCCGAGCACGTCGCGGAGGCTGGGCTGCGTGGCAAGACCGACCGGGAGGTCTACGACGCTGCTCAGCGACGGGGCGCAATGCTGTTCACCGCCGACGTGGGCTTCGGAAACCGGCTCATCTACACTCCCACCAACGGTATTGTCCTCCTTCGTTTCCCGGACCACTTCAGGCGCGCGGAGATCGTCAGCCTCGTTCGCCGTTTCCTCCAACAGGCCGACCTCACCTTGTTAGCGGGTGCGCTGGTTGTCGTGTCGCCGGGCGGCTATCGTGTGCGGCGGTGACACCCATTGAGCAATCGTTCCTCTCCCGGAAACCAACTGGGCCATTCGCAGCCGTATATGGGCATGTATCCAACGTTGCCTCAGGGAGTTCCATAAATGCCCTTGACTGCCGCCCGCCGCTTCGCCTAACATGGGCCTGATCAACAATGGGAGCGGCAAAATGCGCAGAACGAAGATCGTATGCACAATCGGGCCGGCGAGCGATTCGCCGGAGATGATCGAAAAGCTCATCAAAGCCGGGATGAACGTCGCGCGGCTCAATTTCTCGCACGGCAGTTATGAAGAGCACGCCCGTAAAATCGCGCTCATACGCGGCATTTCCGAGAAGCTCGGCAAGTGCGTCGGCATCCTGCAGGACCTGTCGGGCCCGAAGATCAGGATAGGCAAGATCGCCCAGCCGCCCGCGAGGCTCGTCCGCGGCCAGACGTTCACGTTCACCACCCGCGAGGTTTCCGGCGATAACACTCAGGTCACCCTGCCCTTCCCCGGCCTGTTGAAGCATCTCAAGCGCAACCAGATGATCTACGTGGACGACGCCAAGCTGGAGTTCAAGATCATCTCCGTGAGCGCGACCGATATCACGGCCAAAGTCATCATCGGCGGCGACCTGGGCTCCAACAAAGGCTTCACCATCCCCGGCGTGAGCCTCGATCTGCTCGGCGTGACCGACAAGGACAAGGATGACCTGCGCTTCGGCCTCGAGCACGGCGTGGACTGGGTGGCGAGCTCGTTCGTGAGATCGGCAGACGATATCAAGCCACTGAAGAGAGTCATGCGCGAGATGGGTAAGCGCGTGCCGGTGATCGCCAAGATCGAACGGCCGGAGGCCGTGAAGAACATAATCAGCATCATCGAGGCTTACGACGCGATAATGGTCGCGCGCGGCGATCTGGGGATCGAGATGCCCATCGACGAGGTCCCGATTATTCAGAAGAGCATCATCGCCCACTGCAACCGCGCGGGCAAGCCGGTCATCACGGCCACGCAGATGCTGGACTCGATGATCTCCAACCCCCGTCCTACCAGGGCCGAGGTCACCGACGTCGCCAACGCGATTATCGACGGCACCGACGCGACCATGCTCTCGGGCGAGACCGCGATGGGCGAGTTTCCGGTCGAGAGCGTTCAGATGATGGACAAGGTCGCGCGCCGCACCGAGAAGTCCCTCTACTTCAGGCACGTCTGCGATCGGAAGATGGAATATCCGACCCGTGATGTCACCGAGGCCATCGGCGAGGCCGCCGCGAAGCTCGCGCGGGATATCGAGGTTTCGGCGATAATCGCCTGCACCTGCAGTGGCACGACGGCCCGCCTCGTGAGCAAATACCGGCCCCAGGCCCGGATTGTGGCCGCCGCGTCCAATGACGAGACTGCCCACCGGCTGTCGCTTTCGTGGGGAGTCACGCCCGTATTCGTCGAAATGGCCAAAGATACCGATGGCCTCATCGAAAACGCCATCGATGCCGCGCTGGACGCGAAAGTGGTTAAGAAAGGCGACACCGTCCTCGTGATCGCGGGCGTGCCCGTCGGCCTGCCGGGAAATACGAGCCTGATAAGGGTGCTGAGCGTTTAGCCTGTCCAGCGATAACCGGGATTGCGAGTACAGCCCATTTCCGCTCACCCCTCTCCCCAAGAAGAGCGGGCAACCGACCGTCCATTTGCCGTATCAGAGGTCGGATCAGAACACCGTGATCCATTCCGCTATGTATGCGTTATTGGGGAATGATTGTTTCTCTTCCTGGTTGATTATGTAGTACAGCTTGACGCGCGTCTTATCGTCCAGCCAGTGCAGCAGCCCCAGGTCCCAGGCGCTTCGTCTGCCGAACTGCGGATACAGGGGATCCTCGGACATCGTCTCGTATTTGACCGCCAGGGTGTTGGCCTTCATGAAGTTCCACGCTACCTGTGCCCACCCGCCATTGACGCTCGTGTCGAGCACGGCAGGGTTGAACGGCTTGATCGGGTCGGCGCCGTCCACGCCCACGCCCGCGATATACTCCGCCTTCAGGGCGAGATTGTTCAGATACCACTCAGCATCCGCGCCATAGCGAACCTTTGGGGCTTTGTTGTCGGAGTAGAGCTTTCCGTCGCTGCCCTCTACGTCTTTGCCGAACCACGCCGACACGCCAAGGTCAACATCGCCCAACCTGGCCCTGAGCGTGGTTACGCCGGCCTTCGCGCTGGTTGGCGGGACCTGACTCGCCTGCGCGCCGTTGAACACGCCGATCTTCCATATATACTTGGCCCTTTGGAATGGCCAGATCACGCAGAAGCCCCTGTCGCGCTCTCCAGGGAACAGCCGCTGCACGATAAGGGACCTCTCCGGGCTTTCGCGCACGGCGGACGACTGCACAACCTCGTAGCCAAAGGGCCATTTCATCTGGCCCATGAGCATGCTGATGCCGAGGCTGGCATCGCCGGCGAAATTGTATTCGACATAGGCATCCTTGACAGATACCGCGGGCGGAAATGTTCCCTGATAGTTCTGGCCGCCGTCGATCTGGATGACTGCCAGGCTGTTGCGGGTAGGCTTCCCCGTTACCTTGAGTCGAGCTCGCCGCACGCTGAAGTTTGAAGCCGGCTTGGCAGCCGTCGGGCTGTTGAGGTCAGCCTGGAACGTGTTATAGCGAGCCTGAACATAGCCGTTCACCGTGACTTTCTTCAGCTTGCCGACGTCCGACCTTATCGTCTCAAACGTTCCTTCAGGGTCGGTCATGATGGCGTTGACTCTCTCAAAACTGGACTTGAGCTCTGCGAGCGCCGCTTCGACCTTGTCGAGTCTGGCGCCGATGACGATGAGTTCCGGCTTGAACTCATCGACAAGCTTGTTGATCTGAACGAGGTCCTCTCTTGTTACTGCTGGGGGTGTCGGCGCCTCCTGCTTGGCCTTGATCGCCTCTTCCGCAGCCGAGATCCTCGCGCCTGAGTCATCAAGAATACGCTTGATGACCGTGGCGAACTCGTAGCGAGTCATGGCCCGGTTGCCGCCGAAACTGCCGTCGGAAAAACCCGCAATGTAGCCCTTGCCCATTAGATAGTTGACCGACTCATACGCCCAATGGTCCTTTGGCACGTCCTGTGACGCCTGCGCCCATAACGCCGACGCGCATGCCATTACCAGAATTCCAACCAATACTTTTTTCACAGTTGATCCCTTTCTTTCGCTCCGCGGCTGGCCCGACTCGACACGATCTGCCGTATTCGTTTCCAGTTGCTGCCACACTCGGCCCTTGCTCGCATTCCAACAAAGATTATAAGGTGGAAGCCTTACAGACATCTGACACAGCCATTGCCTCCTGGATCCGGAATATGCTATCCCGGCCAGGTCTTCTGAACATGTCGTCCGGCCCGCTTCCCCAACTCATAGTTCAAAACTCACATTCCAAATCCCTCCCCTTCCCCTTTACCTCTGCCGCGTGATACAATTGACGCATGATATTTGCTTATTCGGAGGTTCGAGAGATGAAAAGTCTGGCAGTCTTGTCGTTGATGATGGCCGTGCTGCTTGGTTTGGCGGCGGGTCTGTGTTTGGGCGTTGAGTCCGGCGCGCTGAAGGCTTCGGTGACGACCGAGGGCCTGCCGTTTCCGTGCATTGCCGGCGCTGTCTGCAAGGTGACGCTCGATTACGCCAATACGGGCGACGTGGATGTCGATTTGAAAGACTGGAGCGCATCCTGCATTGTTGATGGAAAGAAGGTCGCGGCGACACTCGATCCGGGCGCGCCTCTGGTGGCCCAGGGGGGTAAGAGCGTCACGGCGACCATGACCATCACGCTCCCCGAGTCGGCGGGAGGAAAGGATATCCTGCTTGCCTGCGGCGTGAACGCCGGCGGGAAGGTCGCAAAGACGGTTTTTCCGGTCCCCGTGACTCCCGTGTTCGAGATCACTCTTCTTCCCCAGCGCCTAATACTCGATCCCAACGGGTCCGCGAAGACACTGGGCATGAGCGTGATCAATCACAAGGACAAGCCGTTTACCGGCAAGGTGACCATCACGACCAACAAGGGCCTGAGCGTGACTCCCTCACAGATAGCCGCGAACATCGATTCCCTTGGCCTGGAGCCCTATATGCTCAAAGTCGCGCCCGTCGGCAAGCCCGCGCCCGGCCACTATACGTTGTGGGTGGATGTGGACCAAAGATCCAGGGAATGGGCGATGATCGACGTGCCGGCGGTAGCGAAGAAGCAGACGGTGAAGGTGGATGGCAAGCTTGACGAGTGGAAGAACGTCCAGAGCGCATCAATCTTTCGCTATGATGGTTCCAAGGCTTCGACCATCGGCAGCGTGCGGTTTGCTTATGACGCGAAGAATCTTTACGTGGCTGTCGAATCTATCGGAGTTGCTCTGTCAGAAGGCGTTTCCATCGCCATCGACCCGCTCATTGACGGAGCCAAAGACGCCAACGGCGGTTTCAAAGCCGACGACAGGCAATACGCCATTGCGGGTACCGCGCTTATCAGGATGGCTGTCGGCGACAAGCCCGTGAAGTGGGGCGTGAAGTTCCCGGCGGTATCCGCAAAGCAGGGAACTAAGATCGTTTACGAGGCTGCCGTACCCTGGACTGAGTTCAAGTCGTTCAAACCCGGCTCCGGGAAGATGATAGCCGTGGGCGTGCTCGTCACCGAAGGCGCCGGCGCTGACGCAACTAAGTATGAGTTCGGGGGAGGACTCGCGGGCGCCATCGACCCGCGATTGTTCGTGCCTGTAGTTTTGGGCAAGTAACGATTGCTGGACGGCTCGGGAGGGCGAGGTCCCACCCGAGCCGCGATACTTCCTACGCCTTCCAGAAAATCACCTCGACCGGCTCTCTGTCCTTCTCGGGAGTCTCGCCATCGGGCCAGCCGACGATGATCGGCGCGGCGACCACGAAGTCCTCGGGAATCCCAAGCTCCCTTTTCGCTTCGGGAGTGTTCAGGAAGCCCTGCGAAAGCCCTATCCAGCAAGTGCCGAGGCCCACGTCGTGTGCCATCAGCATCAGATTCTGCGCGGCCAGCGCGCAGTCCGGGATCGCGTGGGGGCCTTCGACCTTGCAGAGGATCACCAGCAATGTGGACGCGGTGTAGAACACATTGAACTCGGGGTTCTGGAAATATGGCGGCATGTTCTCCTCGCCCCATTCTGTGCGTAGAAACTCCTTGGACTGGTCCGCTATGCTCTTGAGGTTCTCCTTGCCCTGTATCACCCCAAACGCCCACGGCTGCGAGTTGTTAGCGCTTGGCGCTTTCGAGGCCGCGTCGAAGAGCTTCTCTATCGTAGCCTTGTCGACCATCGTGTCTTTGTATGCCCTCACCGAACGGCGGGTATAGATGGCTTCGCGTGTATTCATTGTTCATGACCTCCTTTGGCCGCATTGCTTATCCTCGCGAATTCTTCCAGCGAAAGCGTCTCGCCACGCCGCTCGGGGTCTATTCCGGCGGATTCGAGCGCCGCGCGGGCCTGGTCTTTGTCCCAGCCCAGATCGTCCGATGAGCTCAAAGCATTCAGCAGGGTCTTACGCCGTTTGCCGAATGCCGCGCGGGTTATCTTGAAGAAAAGGCGCTCATCGCGCACATCGACGCGCGGCTTTTCAAGGACGGTCAGCTTGAGCGCTTCCGAATCCACATCGGGGATCGGATAGAACACGTTCTTCGAGACCCTCATCACGCTCCGGATATCGCAGTGATACTGCACGAAGACGCTCAGCGCGCCGTAGTCGTCCGAGCCGGGCGGGGCGGCCAGCCGCTGGGCTACCTCACGCTGGACCATCAGCACCATCGCCGAAACGCTGTCTTTTGCCTCGATCAGCTTCGCAATGACGGGGCTGGTAATGTAATATGGCAGATTTCCGGCCACAACCCATTTCCCCCCATCCCGTTCCGAGAGGAACTCCGGCAGGTCCAGCTTCAGAAAATCCTCCATGACTATCTCGACGCTGCCCGCATCGGCAAGCACTTCGCGTAAAACCGGCTCCAGCTCGCGGTCAGCTTCCACGCACACCACTCGCGCGCCTTTCGCGGCAAGTTCCCTGGTCACAACTCCCAATCCCGGCCCTATCTCCAGCACGTTCACCCCCGGCTCCGCGCCGGTCGCGGCAAGGATACGCTCCAGGACATTCCGGTCGATCAGGAAGTTCTGCCCGAGCTTTTTCTTCGGCCTCAGGCCGTGCTCGGCAAGCAAAGCCTTGATTTGTTGGGCGGATGTAAGGTTCATGACGGTTGAAAGTTGCAGGTTGCAAGTTGAAAATCAAAAGTTGCAGGGAGAGCGGAAAGCAGAAGGCCCCGCATGTGTCATTCCGAACGAATGTGAGGAATCTGCTTTTCTCGATTACAGCCTTTCCACCCTCACCCCAACCCTCTCCTTGTCCAGGGCGAGGGGGCAGATTGTGCAGGATTGCGGCGTTTCGGCATTGAAATGCCGAAACATCCCAAATTCCCATTTCGTGCTTTCCCGCTTTCGTGTCTTCGTGATTGTATTGTCCCTTCAGTTCCACATGAAAACGAGGGCCGCGCGGTGGCGGCCCTATCATCAAACTACTTGCTTGAGTGTCAACTAGTCCTCCAGAATGTGCACTATCACACTTCTTCTGCCGAAGCGCATGGCTTCGCGGTAGGTGTTGAAACCCAGGTCTATCCGGTTGCCCTTTATGGCGCGTCCCGTATCGCCTGCGATTGCCAGGCCATAGCCCTCGACATAGAGCCTGCTGCGAAGCGGGATCACGCGCGGGTCAACCGCCACAACTCCATATCCGGCTCTGAGCCCACAGCTCGTCCTGCCGTCGGCGGACGGGCCGCAGCTTCGTGGGCCGGGGTCATAAGCGCTCGCGTGCATCGTGAGCACTCGACGTGTCTGATACTCGCCACGGCTGACATACCGGCCGCGTGAACCGATGCTTACCACCTTGTTCACGGGCCTGGTGACCGTTCGCGATCCGACCGGGGTGCGCTTCACGGCGTTTCCGTCTTCATAACGAACCGAGTGACGCACCTCTTTTTCGCCGTTCGTGCCGTTCCTGGTCGTCTTGACCTGTCCCGGCCTCAGCGATTTGGTGAACGTTTTGACGGTGTAGTATGGTATCGGCTGATTAACAGCTTCGATCTCAACGGACACCCGAACGACCTTGATTTGCATTCCATCACGAGGTCGCTCACTCGTCGCGGGCGAGACCACATCGAGCGGTCCCACCACGATCCCTGCGTGTCTTAGGGTCGCGCCGACAGTCGACTGGGCGGTAGTTACTTGCCGTTCGGCCCCATCTGACCATATCTTGACAATAACCGACTCCAGGCGCTGGGCTTGCGCGACGTCATTTCGGTTGGCTCCAACCGCCGCGAGCACTGCCACAAGCAGCGCCACCAGCAAAGCGGTTCTTGCGAGCCGAATGTTTCGTCTTCGCAAATCATCGCCTCCTTCCCCGCGCAAGTTACCCCACGGACACCGCGCCCAAAACATCTGGCGGGCTCAAAGTCCGGTTTCGGCAGCCAGGCGAGAACAGTTCATAGTACCATAAGCCTGCCCGCCTGTCAACTTTCGCGGGTGAGGGGAGGCGTCCGGAACTGCAAATCTCGGACGATCAGGGCGTGCGGAAATCGTCAGACGCATGCGCCGCTCACTCATTTACCACGATAACAGCCCGGATCAGCCCATCGCCCCTTGTCGAGGCCAGGTCCATCGCTTCTCTGGTCTGTTCCAGAGAGAAATGGTGCGAGGCGTAGGCTTTCACGTCCACTTTGCCCTCCGAGACCCACTCGATGGATTCTTCCGTGGTCAGATTGCTCCGGCGGACGAACAGGGCCGTAAGCTGCTTGCGGCGGGAAGCTGACGCGGCGAATGGGTAGGTGTCGCGGTCGGGGATGCCCAGGATCATCACTTTGCCCAGCACCCGGACGATCTCGCAGCTCTGGCGGACGGCTTTGTCACTGCCGGAGCATTCGAATGCGATATCGACCCCGCGCCCGTTGGTTGCGCGCGCGATGGCCCCCGCAAGGCCGGACGGTTCGACGGCCTCATCCGCGCCCAATTTCAGCGCGACCCGCCTGCGGGCCGGAATCGGCTCGCTGACGATTATATTGTTTGCCCCGGCAATCCTTGCCGCCTGCAGAGTCGAAAGGCCGATCGCGCCCGAGCCGAGTATGGCGATAATGTCGCCGGGATCGATAGCCGCGAGTTCGGCGGCATAAACTCCCACGGCCAAAGGCTCGACCATCGCGGCTTCATCAAAAGAAACGTTGTCGGGAATTCTGACGGCCAGACTTGCGGGCCAGGTGATGTAATCGCGCAGGCAGCCGTCGGTCGGCGGGGTCCCGAAGAACGGAATGCCGGGGCAGACGTTGAAATGCCCGGTCCTGCAAGACTCGCATTCCATGCAAGGCTTCGCCGGCTCGATCGCGACACGGTCGCCGGCTTTCAGACCCTCGACACCATCGCCCAGAGCGGTTATCATCCCCGAGGCTTCGTGACCGAGGATGATTGGGTCGGTCATCACGGTATTGCCGATGCGGCCGTCCTTATACCAGTGGACGTCGGATGCGCACACCCCCACGGACTTGACCTGTATCCGCACCCATCCCGGCCGCAGCTCGGGCACGGGCTCGTCGTGCATTCGGAAATCATAGGGTTTGTGCAGCCTGAGGGCTCTCATTTTGTCGCGTGTTACCTGCCTGTGTGTTTGCTGATTGTAGGGTACCACGCGGGCGCGGGGCGTGTCAAACGAAGGGAAGTCCGGTGGTCTGATAGTCCGGCAGTCCGAAGGTCGCTCTTGGATCTGCTGATCTGCTGCGGGAACGACTGGTTGAACTGAGCTACCAAGTTTGTACGGTCAAGAGTTCCCGCAGCAGAGCCAAACGAAGCCTCCAAGTATGTCATTCCGAGCGAAGTCGAGGGATCTGCTTTTTCCCTTCCCCTTTCGCGCTTTCGCCGTTTCTGGTTTTCGCGATTATTCCCTTCGCATTTCGGCAGCGAGATCCTCCGGCGCAAGGCAGATTCCCCTCGGCCTCGGGCGCAGGAAGATATAAGCGAGCAGCGCAATGGATACGCCCGCGACTGCCCAGGCGGCGAGAGGCAGGCGTCTGCCTTCGTTGATGATGCTGAACGCGCCGTAGCCCAAAAAGATCATCGCGGCGCCCATTCGGACG
>Ga0315287_10004747_pt1 | contig 13299 bp, 12 predicted proteins | sample YL17G11_0_MG_FD_205037 | JGI IMG/M metagenome (GOLD analysis project Ga0315287, IMG submission 205037) | Sediment microbial communities from Yellowstone Lake, YNP, Wyoming, USA - YL17G11_0 | ecosystem: Environmental > Aquatic > Freshwater > Lake > Sediment | place: USA: Wyoming | collected... | reverse complement strand
TCTGGTGAGTCCGGAGGGATTTGAACCCTCAACCTTCAGGGTAAGAACCTGTTGCGCTGATCCAGTTGCGCCACGGACTCGTCACTTCCACTTGCCACCATCCACATCGTTCATATCGTCTCTCCTTGTGGGCTCGATGGGGTACGATCCCATAGTTTTCCGGTTAAAAGCCGGAGGCTTTGTCCATTTAAGCTACGAGCCCAATCGTTTTGGGCCCTGTTTCTTCTTCAAACTCGGCTTCGACATCGTCTTCTTCTTTCCAGTGCGGGCGGAGGGATTCGAACCCCCAATGACCCGAAGGCCGACGCGTTTACAGCGCGTTACTCAACCGTAGAGAATCACCCGCAGAATCGTCTGGGGTGCGCGCACGCGCTGCGGTATAATATGCTCTCTTCATTTCAGACTCCAAAAAGCATCAAGGCCGCCAAGCTTTCGCCGGGCGACCTTGAGTTCCCCTTTCGGGGTGGTGGATCAAAGGTCGCCCTACATGTCCAACTCCAGATTTTCGAGTTTGCACTCGGGGCGGCTGGAGCTGGACATTGCATGATCATAAATGAATCCGAAGCCGCCCTGGACAGTCCACAACGGTGTCGCTTTTGGCGACTTCGCTGCGGTCTGAGCTGAGCGTTGCGTTCTCATTGAAGATCTGACGTCCCTAGAATTGAATCGAGTTTCCCCGTTTCCACTTCTTCCGACAACTTGCGCCGCCGAAAGTTCCACACAAGATTTGCTTGCCCATAAAAGGCCCAACACCACCTTTTACAGTTAGACGTGTCGAATTTCCGATCTATTCAAACACCGACGCGTTTCACCAGCCAAAAGCGCCGGGACGACTGCTTCGTTCCAGTCTTTTAGAGAAACTTTCACGCGAAAAGTCTTCCTTTGGTTGGTTCGAATCACGATCCAGCGGTTTGTAGGCCCGCCACCAAACGCACGACCCGTCCTTGTTCGTCTTTGACAGTCCCGATGCCGCGTTTTTCTTCGACATCTACGATTGTCAAGCCGAATATCATGATCATTTATGAAGTCAGATGCAGGGTCATGTCGTCCATTTCTAGACGTACATTATTTTGGGCAATGTCGACGCCGACAGCCTTGATGGCCTCTTTGACCTTGGTATCTAGCGCTTGTCCTACCTGGAACAAGTTCGTGGCGAGCTCGTTTCGCTGCCGTTCGAGCATCCAGATCTGCATGGACAAGTCCGACATCGTGTTCTTCATGGCGGACAGATTGTTGTTCATGGACCTGATCGGCTCGTGATCGGCCTCTTGAAGACGAGTCTTGTCGACCGTCTTCTTCGGTTGAACCGGGACCACAGCTTTCGGAGCAGAAACTGCACGTCCCTTGCCGTTGCGGTTGCTTTTCGTTTTCTTAGTATTTGTTTTCATGTCGCAGTCTACGCTCACTTGTTGCAAAGGCCTTCAATGTCGTCACATGTCTTGGCCTGGTTGACGATGCAATCCGTGTTGAAATTCACTCCGTTGGCGAGCTCGTATTTGCAGAAGTCTACGCACGACATTTGCCCGCCGTCCTTGAGCACGATGGGCTGCCCTTCTTCACACCCGACGACGTCCGGCCCTGCATCCGCGGGGACGAGCTTGTTCAGCATGACGTCGCAAGCCGCAGGGCACTGTTCGGACGGCACTGGCACGATGTGCGGGGCTGGATCCGTGCCGTTCGCGCCGGCGCACCCCAAAACCGCGACGCACAAAATCGCAACAACCCGTTTCATCACAGTGCTCCTGTCGTAGGAACCCAGAGCGATTTGGTGTTGGCCCAAGTCAGATAGTCTGCGTGCATCCACCAGTATCCTGCCTCGCCCCAACTCGTATTCCAGGAGTTGCGAACTTTGAATGCCTGCTTGGACGGGTCCCACCCGCAGATGACCATCGCGTGGCGTCCAATGATCGGGTCGACCGCCGACGGCCTACGGACGACGCCGGACTTATATGAAGTGAAGGACTGAGTGAGTGCTGTGCCGAACAGGACGTTGTGTTTCGCCGACAAAGCCTGGATGACTGCATTGACGCGACCGTCGCCGCCGGAGTCGATGCTATAGAACGCGTTGAACCTGTTCGGGATCGCTTCCCGATACGACATGATCGAGGGCCTCGAGATGGCCTTCGCCGTGTCGTACGGCCAACGAGCCTCGGTACACACTCCGAAACGAGCGAGCACGTCCATCGCCAAACGATTATACGTGCCGCTAGTCGCATCCATAGTGGCGTTCGGCCACATTTCGTTTCGCGCGTTCCACCAGATGAACATGCGAGACAAGTCCGGAGTGGCCGCACGAGCCTGGTCCAGAGGCATTCCGGCGTTGCACTTATCGACAATCGAAGCCGCTTCCATCAGGTCAGCGGCGGCATTCGCAACACATGCTGGAAGATTGAGCTGATTCGATATGTCTTTGAAATATGGAGCGTTGTCGATGACCTGCCCGCTTCCGACCGACAAACTTGAGAAAGTGCTCGCGCTAAAGGGGACGTCTCTGGCGTCCACCGGATCTTCAACCCACCCGAAATTCTTCGGAATGGTTCTTCCAACAATTGTGATCATGAACGTTCTCCTGTGAGCATGCCTGGAGTCACGCCTTCGGCATGGGCTTGAATACGGTGTAGTCCAGGTCTAGCTGCCAACGTTCTTGATCGGACATCCCGTGCGCTTTGGCCACCTCGGTCACACGGTCTATGAGCTTTCTGTCAAGCTCTATGACCTTTTGAACCATCTGGTTCTTCTGAATTTCGAACTGAACAGTCAGATCGGCCAGGGAACTTTTGGCCGACGTGAGTTCTCGTCCGATGTTGTTGAGCGCTTCAGTTTCTTCGGGCTTGATTTTGATGTCGTCTGTGTTTTCCATGTACGCACTTTACCAGGTTCAAACGTCTTCCGACCCGGTGAAGAACGGCAGGGCCTTGAGCACGGCGTAGAGTGCCGGTCGCGGGTCGCCCGTCTTGACCGCCGTGTCGGCAGCAGTACCTTCCATCGTCACGGCGTTCGGAACGTCACCTGAAAACAGGTCGTGAACCCGCTGCTTGCCGGCACGCCGCGTCGCCTCGTTCGTGAACAGATGGAGATGCGCCGTCACCACCTGACCGATCACGTCGTAGGTGAAGCTGGATGAGATCTTCCAGTACTCGGCGGTCGCGCCCGTTTCCAACGTCTTCGCCAACTTGAGAGCCATCACTACCTCCCCTTCAATACTACCACTTCAGCCTGTAGTTCCCGCACCATCGCGGACAGTTCTTGCACGGCCTTGACCAGTGGTGCAACCAACTGATCGTAATCAAGTCCCCAATGCTCGGCTGTGTCGTTGTAGACACTACGTGTTCCTACCTCAAGCGCATCAAGGACTTCTTTCACTTCTTGGGCGATGAACCCATACCGTGGTCGTGTTTGATAGCCTTCTGGTGCGTCTTTCATTTCATAGAGCACTGGTCGCAATTGCTCTACAAACTGAAGACCTTCTGCCAAACTCAAGTCTTCGATGTTCTTCTTCAGTCGAACATCAGAGTAGTTATTCCACCCTCCAGAACCCCAGCACGTAACGGCGTTACCACCAACCTGCCCGAACTGGCAAGTGCTTGCTGCGGCATTCGTTCCCTTGCCGATCTGGTAGCAAAGGCTAGCACCAGTGGCTTGTGCCGTCTCCCCGATGGCGATGTTGGTGTTCTGCGTAGTACCGCAACTCGCGTTTACTCCGATACAGATGTTGTAGTACCCGGTCGTAAGATTCTGCGCTGCTTGATACCCAACCGCTACGTTGTAGTTGTTCGCACCACTCGCAGACTGTAGCGCGTTGCACCCTATGGCAACACTGCCAGTTGCCGTCGTCGTGGCAGAGCAGGCATTCCTTCCTATTGCGATGCAGTCCACACCGCTTGTCAGTGCAGCGAACGTTCCCTGCCCGATTCCGGTGTTGTTCGCGCCAGTGATCGTATTTCCAACAAGCGCGTTGTAGCCAATCGCGATGTTGTACGTGCCAGAAGACACGCTCCACCCTGCTCGGTAGCCAACGAACACGCCACCAGCCGCCGTCGAGCTGTACGCAGCCGTGTTTCCGATCGCAATCTGGTAGTTCGCAGACGTGATGCTGTACCCAGCTTGGTAGCCGATGCTGATCACCCCGGTTCCGGAAGACAGGCTTGAGCCAGTCTCACGTCCGATCATGATGCAATCAGTTCCAGTGATCGAGCTGGAACTGTTCATCGCATCGGAACCGATCGCTACGTTGTAGTCGCCAGACGTGATGTCGTAGCCGGCCTGGTACCCCACGCAGACGTTGTAGTCGCTCGACGCCGCGCCGTTGTAGTGCGCGTAGTACCCGATGTCGACGTTGTAGCTATGCCCCGCCGATGTCACCGACGGACCGGCGTAGTACCCCATCGCCACGTTGTAGGCACCGGTCGTGTTGGTGTAGCCCGCGAAGTTGCCCAGGTACGTGTTGCCCGCACCAGTCGTCGAGTGCCCCGAGTTGTACCCGACGCAGACGTTGTGATCCGCAGTCGTGATCGCATCTCCAGCAGACGTGCCGACGCAGACGTTGTACGCGCCCGACGAAATCAAAAGACCGGCACTCCAACCGAGCCCCACGTTGTATGGGCCTACCGCGACATTCAGCGCTTTGTAACCGAGCGCCGTTAGTCTTAAGACGCCTGCAGAGCTGCCCGTGCAGGCTTCCGCACCAACGATCGTGTTCTCGTAGCAGTTGCTCCCGAGCTGGTAGCCCGCGTGGTACCCGACCGCCACGTTGTTGTCGCTGTGGACACCGTCGATGGCTGCCGTGAGCGCGGTCAGCGCAGAAAAACCAATCGCCACATTGCGCTGCATCGTCGAGGCAGCGAACCCATTCGTGTCGCCCGTCGCCATCGCCAACGATCCGATGGCGATGTTCTCTGTGACGCGATTCACCCCTGCGTACAACGCGCGGTACCCAATTGCGATCTGATCGGCAGCCGACGTGTTCGCAACAAGAGCTTGAAACCCGATGGCAATGGCGTACGCACCCGTCGTGGCGGTGGCCGCTTGATAACCGATGGCGATGCAGCCAGCACCGCCACCCGCCCTGAGTGCATCGGCACCGATGGCAACACTGTAGGCAGCAGCAGCAGCACCAGCACCGTCCATCACACGGTAGCCAAGCGCCACGCAGTACCCCATGTTCTGCGCTAGATATGCCGCCTGATACCCGACAGCCACGTTGTACGTCGGAAGTCCTGCAACGGCGTTGCCCCAACCGGCTTGGTCGCCCACGAACACGTTGCTCGTGCCCGCAGTGACGCGAGCACCGGCCATGTTGCCCATCGCCACGTTGTACGAACCCGCCGACGTGGCGGTCAGAGCCGTGTAGCCGATCGCCACGTTGCAGATGCCGGTCGTCATTTCTTTCAACGTGTCGCGACCGATCGCTACGTTCGCCGCGCCAACGCCCGGTACAGCATTTCCGTACAACGCCCCGTATCCGATACCAACGTTGTCCGTACCGGTGCCGATCCGGTAGCCCGCTTGGTACCCGATGTACACCGTCTGACCGCCACCAGTCGAAGCAACCTGACCACAGGCTTGGTACCCGATGGCGATGGCGTTGGAAACGAGAATCTGCCCTGCCTGATAGCCAATGGCGATCGAGTTCTCAGTTGCTGCCGCAGAGGTGCCCATTGCATCTCGACCAATCGCGATGTTCAGGCTACCAGTCCGCGCACCAAGCGAGTTTTGTCCGATCGCAATGTTGTCAGCACCTGAGCTGACCAACGCACCAGCGCTGTATCCAATACCTATGTTGTACGTGCCGCTTGTCAACAGACTGAGCGAATAAGTACCAAGCCCGGTGTTGCCCGTTGCCGTGTTGGCAAGCGCAGCTCCGTACCCCGTGCCGTACCCCATGAACACATTGAGCGTGCCCGCTCCGATGCGGTACCCAGCTTGGTACCCAATCATTACACTGGTTTCCTGGGTCGAAGTTCGTCCAGCTTGATACCCGATCGCCACGTTTGAGCTTTGCGTCGTCAACGTGGTCATGGCTTGGTAGCCCATCGCCACGTTGTAGTTCCCAGTCGTCAGACCGATCAGAGCTGTGTATCCGATGCCCACATTGGCTACACCATCGGTGAACGCGAACAGCGCCGAAACACCGATGCCAACGTTGTTTGCTCCAACCCCCGCCGTCACACCACTCAGTGCTGTTCGACCAATTCCAATGTTGTCAGCTCCATCACCAATCGTGAACCCGGCCTGGAATCCGATCAACACATCGTAGTTCGCACCAACGCTGGCACCAGCTCCACCTCTGGTACGTTGACCAATGCAGATGTTCGCCGTGCCGGTCGTGATCCGATAGCCAGAATCATTTCCCAAACAAATGTTGTCACTACCGGTCGTAACGCCATACCCAGCTTGCTGCCCAATCAGAACAGACGATGCTGCAATGCCTAGAGTGTAACCAGCGTTGTAGCCGATCGCCACGTTGTACGTGCCGGTCGTAATCTGATGCAGGGACGAGGAGCCTACTCCAACGTTGTACGCTGCCGCACCAACAGCACCGGCATACCCGGCTTCATTGCCGACAAACACATTGTTCGAGCCTGCGCCGACCTGGAATCCTGCACGATACCCGATGCACACGCTGTACGATAGCGCGCACATGTAGGCGGCATCTTCACCAACCGCTACGGTGGACACTGCCCCAGCAGCGTAGACCTCCTTCATCGCACGGTAGCCGATAGCTGTATTTCCTGCCCCGGCAACGTTCGACAATGCGTACATGCCCACAGCGGTCGCTTTGTCCCCTGCGCTGTTGTTCATTGCGAACGCACCGATTGCCGTGCAATTCGCCAAGCCAGCAGTGGCAGAGTTGAGTGAGTTGTACCCAAACGCCGAGTTGTAATTTCCCGTCGAGAATGAGCTACCCGCGTTGGTTCCGACTATCGTGCTGGAAGAGGCGGTCGTGATGGCGTCACCCGCCGCATCACCGATTCCAATGTTACCCGCGCCGCTGGACAGTGCGGTGAGCGCAGTCTGCCCGATAGCTACGTTGCCTGTACCACCAGCAGCCGTCGCATCCCCGGCCATGGCATTCAGCCCAATAGCGACGTTCGGCCCATACGTGAGGTTCGTTCCCGCATTCTGCCCAATCAACACGGACTGGAAGGGACCGGCTTTCTGCGCCGCGTTGTACCCAATGATGACATTGCCACCGACCTGCCCGAGCAGTTGCCCTGCATATCCTCCGATGATGACGTTGCCACCGCTGCCTACACCGTTGAGAGTCGTTCCGGCTTTGAACCCGACACATACGTTGTCGTTGGACGATGTCAGCGCGTCGCCAGCCTCACTGCCGACCAGCGTGTTGCGATTGCCAGTGCTCAAGAGGGTTCCTGAGCCATACCCGAGGCACAGGTTGTTCAGCCCTGTTACCGGAGCAGTGCCAGCCAGCCATCCGAGCGCCGTGTTGAACGGGGACGCCGTGTTCGTGTAGCCGGTCAGCGCGGTACCCGTCGCGATCTTGACGCGACTTGGGCCGGCTGACGTGATGTACCAATCCGGATCCAGGTACTCAAGCGCTCCCGCGACTGCCGGGACGGTGAGTGCCGCAGACGTGAGCCTGATCGGTGGAACTCCCGCAGCTCCACCGCCTGATGCAAGCCCCAACACCGCCGTCGTTGGCGCCGTGTTGTCTCCGATCCGCATGTACCCGTTGGTCGTGTTGATCGACGCCATGATGGTCGAGTGGTCGGCCTTGCAGAAGCAGATGGCCTGGGTGCCGTCGGCGAACGGCGAGATCTGGATGGCCACGGAATTCGACTGAATGCCCATCCCGACCCGCAGGGTGTCGACATCGTTGACTTGAGCAACCAGTTTGCTGGTCCCGTCGAGCGTCAGGGCTTTCTCTTCGTTGGCCATCGCATCTCCATCGAGCTGACAGGGCGGCTCACCACCGCCCTGTCGTGTCAAACTACCAGACTACAGAGCGATCGGACGCTCGCAACGCACGTACATCGAGATGGTGGCGGGTCCGGTCCCACCAGTCTTGGCCTGTCCGACGTACGTGATGAAACCAGAGCCCGGCACCGCGTTGGTGACATCGCCCGCGCTCGTGGTCGACAGGTAGAGATCGTCGCCCGCCGCCACGATCAGCGTGCCTTCAATCTGCACGGTCGCGATACCGGCAATGCGAACCGTATTGGCTGCCGTCCTGACGCCCGCCGCCCTCGCGGCAGTCGCACCGTTGGCCTGCGCGATCGTGATAGTATCGGCAGCCGCGATGTAGACGACATCGTTGACCGCCGCACCATCCACTGCAACCGGCACGTCCGTCGTCGTGGAAGCGGAGGCCGCGTGCGTGTGGCTCGTGACATCCGAGCTGCCGTCGAACAGCTTGAGGAAGTTGCCCGCCGTGATGCCGGCGTTATCCGTGACGGCGCTGCCCTTGATCTGCAAACGGCTGCCCACCGTATCGAGGTTGATGGCACCTGATCCGATCGCAACCAGCACGCCGGTCGAAGCTGTGAACGACAGCCCGTTCGCGCCGGCGCCGAAGTACACGATGCCTGCGCCGTCCTGCGCGAGCAGGATGTTGCCGTGTGCACCGCCGGTGTGCGAACCGCCGTTAATGTTGACCGCGCCGCCTGTGCCGGTGCTGGATGCGGTACCGCCCGTCAGGTTGAGTGCGCCTGCCGTGCCGGTCGCAGTCGCGCCGCCGCGCACGTTCATCGAACCGCCAGCAGTCGCGCCGGCGCCAGCGCCACCTCGAACCGTCGTGTTGCCGCCAGCACCAGCAATCCCGTCTTGCCCGTGTAGAGACATCGCGTACTGGGTGTCACCAGCAGAGTGCCCGATGTCGATCGCCGCTCCGTTGTTCAGCGTGGTGAACGTACGGTTGACCCACGCTGATACACCGTCCCATTGCAGAATGTCGCCCGTGGCCGTGCCGTTCGGAATGCTATTGCCCGTTGCAAGATCGAGCCAAAGTCCGCCCGTCTTGTGCACCTGCCACTTGTCGGCAACCGCTGCATACCGGATACCAGCAGCGCCCGAGTTTGCCAGGATCTGGTAGGCGGCATCGTCCGCCACAGTAGCCGGTCCAAACACGATCGAACCCGTGTTTGTGGTAAGGCTTCCTGTGCCGGGTGTGATGTTGATGTTGCCACCGGCACCTGCCGAGTTGTTCGCTGCCTTCAGCGTCAAGGTGGCGGTCGTTGCACCGTTCGCGATGTTGATCGAATGGCTGGCGTGCGTGAACGGCAGATCGCTGCTGATGGTGCCTAAGCCGCTCCACCCCATGACGCCGTTGACGGTGATGACGTCAGTCCCGGCGTCGCCCAACGTGACGTCCGCGTCGAAGGTCGTGCCGCCCACAACATGCTCCGTGCCCTGCACGGTCATATTGGCCTTGACGTTCAGCGTGACCGTCTGAACACCCGGCGCTTCGTCGCCGATGTTGATCGTGTCACCGGCGCTGCCGATGTTGATCGTCTTGTTGGCCGCGCCGGTACCGATACCGACCGATGTGGTGGCAGCACCGCCGAGCGTGACCGACGCGTTGTTCGCGTTGGTACCGACGTTCACCGCGGTGGTGGCGGCGGTCGAGCCGATGCTGATCGCACCGCCCGAGTTTGCATCGAGGATGTTGACGCCGAGTGCGTTAGCGCCAATCTGACTGACTAACCCGCCTGAAATATGAAGTGCTTGACCCATGTGAAATCTCCTTCAACAGCCCGGTGGGCTATGAAATCCTCTCGTAGCGTGTGTCGGATTCGAGATGGCGGATCGCCCTCTCGTCCGTGATGTCGTAGCCGATATCCTGGCCGGGCGTGAACTTGCCACCCGTCTTGGGCAGGAGTTCGAGGGTCGTCCCATTCTTCTGCCGGACCCGGATCTTGATCGTGCTGCCCATCTGCTTGACAAAACCGGGCCTTTCCGGTTCGCCTAAGTACCTGAATCTCGCCATTGCCATCTCCCTATGTTTGCGCTATCATCTGCACTCGTACGAGAATGCTGCTAGCTGTTCGAACCTGTCCGAGACGAGTCAACCGTCTGCCTGGCGTTCCCAAGATGGGTGCCAAATTGGTTGTGAATCCGCCGCCAGTCCCCGTTCCCACCCCGATGTACAGGATGTCGCCGGGGATCAATCCGCCTGGCGTGTAGGTCGCGACGCCGCAGGTCACGACTTGCACCGGCAGACCCGCGGCCAAAGTCGAGTTGGCCGCTAGTCCCCACACTTCCTGACGCATTCCCGCGGTCTCGTGGGCGTCAGACCGGTAAACCCGACCATTCGACGGGTTTAGCGCGACCGGGTCGCCCTCGCTAATCGCCTCGTCCGACACCATCGTGTCGATCAGCTGAGTGCCGGTGCTCGCCGCGCCGGTAAACTCGACCCACGTGTTCGGCAACGCCAACAAACGCCACAGCTTAGCCGTGTCGTCGGTCCACACGAACATGCCGACTTTGCGATAAGTCGTAGGGAAATTTACGAGATCGTTTCGCTCGCCCGTCGTGAGAAACGCTCGAAACCCGCCGAGAAGATCGACGTCCTCGAGAAGCGGAAAAATCGCGTTGTTTTTCTGCTTTATGATGTCAATTACGCGGATTGCCATCAGGTCACCGTCACGGTCGTGAGACCGAGGTTGAGCTGAGAACTCTCATAGAGATCGTAATTCTCCGTGACTCCATGAGAGTTTGTCACGGCAATCGGCGACGCAGGAGAGAGATTGAAACCTCCTTCGAAACCTCCGACCCAGAACGTCGCCAGACCATAGGCGGTTCTGCAAGCGAAGTATATCTTGTCGGCGACGCCGGCGTTGACTGTCCACATGCAACCGCGGCTGGCCGACAAAAATCCTGTCAAAGACCCGGTGATGAACAGCGCGGTCGTCATGCCCGCCGGTCCGACCCCGTAATAGGAATTTTGCAACCATGAAATATTGCACGCGCTCGATTTGACCACGGCTCCTTTGGTTGCGCCGAGAGTAAATGACTCCGTTTGAGGATAAACAGGCAGAATGCCGTGCGTGAAAGTGCCTCCGCTGTTGAATGCCGCTCCCGGTGTCACGACATAAACGCCGGACGAGTCCGTGAGCGTCGCCACGTCCGGAGGAGGAGTGGAATATGACGCCGTGAACCCTGGCGTCGCCACGGTCGTTCCGGCTTCCACCACGGACGTGTTGGCAGAAAATCCCGTTATGGCGAATGCCGGGTCGATCATGTCGGCCGTAAGCTTTTTCGGGGTCCATGCCGGCGTCAGAAGAGTAATGTCCCAGAATAGGACATTGTTCACTCCAGGAGCGGTGACCGTGTCGAGAGGATTGTTGGCCAGGCCACCAACCTGAGGATTGGGATATGTGCCGTACAAGTCCCCGCCAGCAGGACCACCAGGCACGCCTCCGGGACCGGTCGGGCCGGGGGGCCCGGCAGGACCAGCCGTGCCTGCGGGCCCCTGCGGGCCGCCGGGACCTGCAGGTCCTTGCACGGCATCGAGTTTGATGCCGAGCTTGGCGAACTTCATGTTGAAGCTATAACCATAGCTTCCCCCGCCAGACGTTATCTGAAGCAAGAAGACGTCAGCGACGAAGTAATCGGTGCTCAGGCCGATGATTTGATATATTTTGCTGATCGATTGGACTGTGGATACGTCTGTCAGAGGGTTTGGGAGAATTTTGTCGGAAGTAAGTAAGACGGCAGCCCTGACCGTCCCAGGTTGGTCCGACAATAGCTTGGTCGCGCCTATGGTGATGGTCATGGTCGTCATGACAACACGCGTATGAAAAACGCAATGTAGGATCCCGAATGGAGATAAAGGTGCGCCGAAACGCCGTCAGGACATTCGAACTTGGGATCGTGTTTTGGAGCGAGGGGAGGAGATGGATGCTGATCGAACGAGAGCCCGAGCGGGACGGCTTTGGCGACAAATTGATTTTGAAAAAGATGACGGCGGAAGAGGAAGCCGTCCTGGAAGTGATGACCGACTAGGTTCTAAAGTTCCATGACGCTGAAGACCGTGATCTGCTTCTTCATCTCAGCGACGGCATTCGTAGACATGTGGCAGGCATCCTTTTCCAGATAACCTTTCGGGTCTACGATCATTCGAAGACGTTTTTCAATTTTGCTCAAGTTGATTTCGACATTTCCGAGATGCTTTCCCATTTCATCCAAGGTGACGTCGCGACTTCGTCTGATGTGAATCGCTTCGGATTCCAAAATTCCCCTGAAAATCATCGGAGCGATCAGAAAGTCCGTCGACCCTATCGGAATCCGTTCCCGCTTTGAGTCCCAATCGCTCCGCGTAAAATAAAAGCCGTCCGATCGAAACACTGGCGAAGCGTTGATGAACGCGTCCGCCCCGAGATGAAGGCAAATCGACACCTTGGTGAGGTGGATCGCTCCAAAAAGCCACTCGGCGGTCCTTTTCTCCACGATGCCGTCCGATCCCATGACTGGAGCCTCGATCGTGGCCGCTAGGATTACGCCATTTTTCAGAGTTTTCTTGTCGAAAGACATCCAACCTGCCTTCACGTCACCGAGTTGGCTTTTTGGAATGGTCCGCACCCTATAGACCGCCTGCTGATGCAAACACGGCGTCTTTTCTCCTTTATTCACTTGATGCCACCCATTTGACCTCCAGTTAGTCAGTCATGACGTCTTCAACGTCAGAAAACCCCACGACTTCCTCGTCTGGCGTGGACATGCTGATTTTGTCGCCGTACGTCAACTTTGACGCCCGGGTCCAACCTTTCCCGCGAACAAAAACCTCCTGTTCAGTCATCAGCATCCTCAAACCGCTATTGAAAATCGCGTATCCGATGTGCCTTTTATCCGACTCGTTTGGCATGGGAATGACCCCTGACTTGGTGGCGGACGCGATTCGCCGAATCGCGACGAAGATAGACCGATCCGACACCCCCAGCATACATCTGGTGGGCCGAGATTTGCGTCGCCTCGCCCACAATATGCGCGTCGCGGCGAACGGGCCGGTAAGCTTGACTGTCGACGGCGAGATTTCGATCTACGACATCGACGTCAAATATCAATTCGTCGCCATGGAAAAAAGACAAGACGAAGACGCCGCCCAGTTCAGCCTCAGATTCGTCCTCGGCTCCGACCTCGAGGAGAGGATGGCAACCGGACGTCTGGGCGTCGGACTATCCAAGCTCGAACTGGACCACTACGTCTATCGCAGTCTGGACCTGGCCAGGACGGGACTACCCGGAAGCATCAAGGGAGACCCGGAGCTTCAACGGTTCGGCCTACTTCCGAACATCGTCGTGAAATGCTTCAAGGACGCGATGGCGAAAATGGGGCTGTCGT
>Ga0315287_10004744_pt1 | contig 13305 bp, 9 predicted proteins | sample YL17G11_0_MG_FD_205037 | JGI IMG/M metagenome (GOLD analysis project Ga0315287, IMG submission 205037) | Sediment microbial communities from Yellowstone Lake, YNP, Wyoming, USA - YL17G11_0 | ecosystem: Environmental > Aquatic > Freshwater > Lake > Sediment | place: USA: Wyoming | collected... | reverse complement strand
ACCCTGCTGAGGTCCTGGGCCGGATTGGGTACCTGTCAGAGAACCGGGAGCTGCCCGAGTGGATGCGGGTCGGCGAGCTGCTGCGTTACACCCAGGCCTTCTATCCCGCGTGGGACACACGATACGCCCAGGATTTGCTGCCCCTGTTTGAGTTGAGCCCGAGCCAGAAGATCAAGACCCTCTCTCGCGGCCAGAGGGCGCAGACCGCGCTGTTGGTGGCGCTGGCCTATCGCCCGGACCTGCTGCTCCTGGACGAGCCGTCTTCTGGCTTGGATCCGGTGGTCAGGAGGGACATCCTCTCTGCCATCGTCAGGACCGTGGCAGACGAGGGCCGGACCGTGGTCTTCTCCTCTCACCTGCTCGATGAGGTAGAGCGTGTGGCGGACACGGTGGTGATGATCCATCAAGGCAGGATCGTGCTCAAGGACTCGCTCGATCAGATCAAGGCCACGCACACCCGCCTAACGGTCCGGTTTTCCGAGGCTGTGACCAGCCCCCCGGTCCTGCCTGGGGTCCTATCCTGTACGGGCGGACCACGGGAGTGGACCTATGTGTGCCACAATGGATTGAAGGACCTCCAGCAGGAGGTGGAGGCCGTCCATGGTACGGTTGTGGACCATGCCGTACCCACCTTGGATGAGATCTTCGTGTCGCGAGTCAAGGGCCATACCAGCCTGGAGGCTTCCCTATGCACTCGATAGCACTTGCCATGGCCTGGGAGCACTGTAAGAGAAACGCATGGCTGATGCTCGTGGCCACCCTTGGCCCATGGGTCTTTCTGGCCTTGCCGCTCGGCGGCCTTATGTTTAATCCTGATGTTATCGGTAACAGGGAATTTGCCTTGGTCATATTCGTATTTGCCCTTGTGGGATTCGTGCCCGTGGCCTTGCGACAGTACAACAGTCGGCAAGACCGCCTGGGGTTTCCCCTGGCCCTGTATACAAGACCCATCTCAACCGCCTACATGGTTGCCCTGCGGATGATCCTGGACGTCGCCACATCGATAGGCATATACCTCGGTCTCTCCCTGCTCGTCTGGGCCACATCGGGTGTCACCTTGCCCCTGGTCATCCCCATCCTGTTTCTGGTTGTGATCGCGGCCTGGATGGAGGCCATATTCTGGTCCATGGGTGGCTCGGCCCTGCTGCTGGCCGTGATCGGTCTGGGGATTGAATACACGCTCTTTTTCTGGTTGTATATCGGCCCCTTGGTGGCAGATCCTGGTACGCCCATAGACCTGACTTGGAGGGTGCTATCCACGATCCCCTTGACGGCCCTGGCCTATGCCGTGGCTGTGGTGGGGGTCCGGTTCGACAGACGGGGCGATCGTATCAGCCTGGCACGCCTGGCTGAATGGATCGGCGATCGGATCTACACGATGCGGCGTACAGACCAAGGTTTCAGGTCCGCACAAGCGGCCCAGTTCTGGCTCGAGTGGCATCGGAAGGGCCAGTTATTGCCCATCCTGAACCTCCTTGCCGTGGCCGTGTATGCAGGAGTGGCTTTGTTGTCCAAGCAAGTCACCCTTGTGGACGGTCTGACCTTCCTCTGGGGCTTGGGCTTCGTCAACTTGATCTTTTATCCGGTCCTAGTCGCCATCCTGATCAATACAAAAGAGCCGGGCGCGTCCCAGGACCTATTCTGGGCTACCCGGCCTCTCAGCGACAACACCCTGCTCCTGGTCCGTCTGAGGGTCGCGAACGCCAGTCTCCTGGCCAGTTGGGGTGTGTGGTTGGCAGGGGCCATCGTGGTCTCCGGTCTGCTTTGGGCCACAGGCCAATCGCAAGGTCTCATCGACGAGGTCAAGACCCCTATCGCAACAGACCGGTCCGGGGCAGGTCTCCTGCTGGTTCCTGTGTACATCGCCTGGGTCGCCCTTTACACGTGGACGACATCGGGCATCGTGGGTTCCCTGCACATGACAGGTCGCAAGACCATGGCCGCACTCTGGATCGCACCTCTGCTAGTGCCCACAGTCTGGGCCATCGTTGTCAGACAAGGCCTCATATCTCCAGACACAGCCGGCCTGATCAAGGCCGTCATGCCTTGGGCCGTCGGTATCCTGTGCCTTGCTGGAACGCTGTTGGCGTACAGGGCAGCCCTGCTCAATGGCCGTATCACACGTCGAGTCGCATGGATTGCCCTTGGCGCGTACTCGACCTTGTCCCTACTCGTGCTCCTCTTGCCTACTGGACCGGCAATCGTATCGACTGAGCAGGAGCTGGGCAGGGTCGTATACGCACTGGGGCTTTTTGCGGCCCTACCCCTGGTACCCCTGGCCCTTGGACCTCTGGCCATTGCCTGGAACAGGCACCGGTGACGGCATCGCTCGCCCGATCCAAGATGCCAAAAAGAAAAGGTCCTGCCGCTGGTCAGGGCGGCAGGACCTTCAAGTGAGCCAAGTACGGTTACTTTTTCTTGTCTGGCTGGGTTTGGCTGGTCTTGGCGGCTTGGCCTTGCGTAGCCTGACCAGTGGTAGCACCGCCGGCCGCACCCTGCGGACGAGGTTGCCGAACCGGCTCCCGCATCCCTTGCATCCTCTCTCTGGCCTGCTCCTTCAACTGATCGAGCTTCTTCAACTGTTCGGGCGTAAGTACCGCCTTCAACTCCGTGGCCACCTTCTTGCGAAGGATCTGGAGATCGGCCAGGGCCTGGCCTACCTTGACGGCAGCAGTACGGATCGCCGCGTCATCACCATTCGTAGATGACTCATCCAAGGCCTTGCCGGCATCGGCATAGGCCTTGCGAGCCGCAGTCAATGCCTCATCCTTGGACTGCAGAATCCCCCTGATCTTCTGTGTCTGATCAACTGTCAGCTCCAGTTGCCGGATTGACCTCTCCAAGATTGCCACCCCGTCCTGAGGCATCCATCGGTCTGATGCCATGGTCCTCAACATTGCCATCCGTTCCTCTGGGCTGGGACGGGGGGCCTCGGTTCTCTTGGATTGGACCGGCTCTGCGGCCGCTGCCCAGACCTGACTGAACCATGCTAGAGCCAAAACCGCGGCCATGAATCTCATCCGTGATGCCATTTCTGATTTCCTTTCAAATAAACCTCTGTTTTGTCTAAAGGCTGCGATTCCTCGCCGGCCTTTCCGAACGTCATTAACAGTCAAGGATACGTTCCCCCTTCTCACTCCGCCCGGCCTGATCGGGCGGCGCGGCGGCGGTCCGCCTCCTTCAAGAGCCGCTTTCGCAGGCGGACGGAGGTGGGACAAACTTCGACCAGTTCGTCCTCCTGGATGTACTCGAGACAGACCTCCAGGGCCATGATTCGAGGGGACTTGATCCGGGCAGCGTCATCCTTGCCCGCGGCACGGATGTTGGTCAGGTGCTTGGTCTTGGTGGCGTTGACCGAGATGTCGTTGTCCTTGCAGTGCTCGCCCACGACCTGGCCCTCATAGGCCTCATCGCCGGGCTTGACGAAGAAGAAGCCGCGATCGTACAGGGCGTCCAGGGCATAGGCGGTCACTGTACCGGTATCGATATTGACCATCACGCCCGCCTGGCGCCCAGGGATCGATCCCCGCATCGGCTCATACCGCTCAAACATATGGTGCATGACCGCCCTGCCCTGCGTGGCGGTCAACAGCCGGGCGTTGAGACCAAACAGTCCCCTCGCTGGGATGTGAAACTCCATGCGGACATAATCGCTGGTCCCACCCTTGGTGTCCATCCGGATCAACTCGCTCCGCCGGGTCGCCACCAGGCTCATCACAGAGCCTTGGCACTCCACAGGCGACTCGATGATCAACAGCTCGACCGGTTCCTGGGTGACGCCGTCCTTCTCGCGGAGGATCACGCGGGGCTTGCCCACGCACAGCTCATACCCCTCCCTGCGCATGTTCTCCAAAAGGATGCCCAGGTGCATCAGGCCCCTGCCCGAGACCACGAACTCGTCGGCCGTCTCGCCCAGCTCCATGCGGAGGGCCACGTTGGTCTGGAGCTCCTTTTCCAGGCGATCCTTGATCTGCAGGGCGGTGACGTACTTGCCCTCCCTGCCGGCGAAGGGACCGTTGTTGATCTGGAAGGTCATGCTCATGGTCGGCTCGTCGATCGCCACGCACGGCAGTGCAGTCGGCTCGTCCGGACATGCGATGGTGTTGCCGATATCCACAGGGTCCAGGCCCGCCACTGCGCAGATGTCCCCTGCCTCCACCTCCTCGGCCCGCTTCTTGCCCAGCCCCTCGAACTCATACAACTGGATGACCTTCTGCAGGGTGTGGAGACCTTCCCGGTCGATCACGGTCACCTGCTGGGCCTGGGTGATCTTGCCGGCAAAGACCTTGCCGATGGCCACCCGGCCCACGTAGTCCGAGTACTCCAGGCTCGTAACCAGCATCTGAAGGGGTTTATCCGGGTCTGCCTTGGGTGGGGGCACGTGCCGGATGATCGCCTCATACACCGGCTGCATGCTGGTGCTGGGTTGGGCAAGATCCAGGGTTGCCCAGCCCTGCTTGGCTGAGGCATACACAATGGGGAAGTCCAGGGAATTGTCGTTGGCCTCCAGCTCCACGAAGAGGTCGAAGACCTCGTTGACCACGTCCTCGGGCCTGGACTCAGCGCGGTCCACCTTGTTGACCACGAGGATCGGCTTGAGCTTGTGCTGGAGGGCCTTGCTCAGGACGAACCGCGTCTGCGGCATGGGCCCGTCAAAGGCGTCCACCACCAGCAGCACGCCGTCGGTCATCTTCAGGACCCGCTCGACCTCCCCGCCGAAGTCCGCATGTCCGGGCGTATCCACGATGTTGATCTTGTACTCCTGGCCCTCACCGTCCACGTACTGGATCGCACAGTTCTTGCTCAGAATCGTGATCCCCCGCTCCCGCTCCAGGGGATTGGAGTCCATGATCAGGTTGCCCTGGCCGCCGGCCATCTTGGACAGCTCCTCGGTGCGGAACATCCCAGACTGCTTCAGGAGTTGATCTACCAACGTGGTCTTGCCGTGGTCCACGTGGGCGATAATGGCCACATTTCGAATGTTATCAGGGTGCATCATTGCCGTGTCTGGTTACAGGTCGCTCATTGCCCGTATCGACTGTCCAGCGGAACACCAAGCGACAAAAGTATATTTAATACCATAAACCCATGTAAAAGTAAAGCCCCTGTCCATCCAGAATTGTCGGGAGGTCTATTGACGCAAAAGATCGACGCCGATATCCTGCCAAACCTGTCGGGCGATTAGCTCAATTGGCTAGAGCGCCTGCCTTACACGCAGGAGGTCGCAGGTCCGAGTCCTGCATCGCCCAGTATGATGAAGAGGCTGGTCTTTATAGCTATTCTGCTGTTCCTTTCCGGCTTGCAGCTATTGGAGGTTAGACCCGCCGAGGGCGTGGAGGCTGATATCTGTGTTTTTGGCGGGACCTCAAGCGGCGTTGCCGCAGCGGTACAAGCGGCACGCATGGGCAAGGCCGTGGTCGTAGCCGAGCCTGGGCGGCATCTTGGCGGCCTGAGCAGCGGTGGATTGGGCGCCACAGATATCGGTAATAAAGCGGCTATTGGCGGCCTTTCCCGCGAGTTCTATGCCAGCGTTGCTCGATACTACGCCAATGATTCTGCCTGGACGTGGGAATCGCGGCAGGACTACTTCAAAAAACGCGGCGGATCGCAGGTCAATGCCTCCGATCCGCTCACGTCACCTGCCGCCACTATGTGGACGTTCGAACCGCATGTGGCGGAGATGATCTTTGATCGGATGCTCAGGGAGGCCAAGGTTCAGGTTCATTACCAGCAACGCCTGGCCACCGTTAAAAAGAATGGCTCGCGGATCATCGAAATCACGATGGAGAACGGGACGGTGTTTCACGCCGCCATGTTCATTGACGCCACCTACGAAGGCGATCTCATGGCCAAGGCCAAGGTTTCATACACGGTCGGACGCGAGGCCAATGCCACGTATGGCGAGACGCTCAACGGCGTCCGTGCTCGGACGCCCAAGCACCAGTTCACGGTGCCGGTCGATCCCTATGTGAAGCCAGGCGATCCAGCCAGCGGACTGCTTCCATTCATTCAAGGCGGCAACGGCGGCGAACCCGGTCAAGGCGACCGTTCGGTGCAGGCATATAACCACCGCCTCTGCTTCACAACCAATGCGGCGAACCGCATGCAGTTGGCGCCGCCTGAGGATTACGACCCGGCTCGATACGAGCTCCTGGGGAGGTATCTCGATGCCCTGGTATCTGCGGGCAAGAAACCGAGGCTGGCCGAGTTTTGGAACCCAATTTGGATGCCCAACGGCAAGACAGACACCAACAACAACGGCGGTTTCTCTACAGATTTCATCGGGGCTAATTACAGTTACCCCGAAGCCGATTACGCGACTCGTGAACGGATCTCCAAGACGCACGAAGACTACATCCGTGGTTTTCTTTATTACCTTGCTACCAACCCTCGCGTGCCCAAGGCCATGCGCGACGAGATGCAGACCTGGGGACCGTGCAAGGATGAATTCCAGGAAACCCGCGGCTGGCCGAACCAGATCTATGTTCGCGAGGCGCGGCGCATGGTGTCCGATTGCGTGATGACCGAGCTTCATTGCCGCGGCACAGAGGTGATCCGCGACTCGGTGGCCCTGGCGGCCTACAACATGGATTCCCACAACTGCCAGCGCCTGGTGAAGAACGGACATGTGGAAAACGAAGGCGACGTGCAGGTGCCACCCATGAAACCTTATCCCATCTCCTTTCGCGCGATTGTCCCCAAGCAGGGCGAGTGCGAGAACATCCTCGTGCCGGTCTGCCTGTCTGCATCGCACATTGCCTACGGATCGATCCGCATGGAGCCTGTGTTCATGATCCTCGGCCAGTCGGCAGCAACTGCAGCGGCCATAGCCATCGATACCCCATGCGCGGTGCAGAAGGTAGACTATCCGCGACTCCGCACCCGCCTGCTCGCCGACCAACAGATCCTCGAATGGACTGGGCGCTAATATGCTTGCAGATAAGACCAGATCTATGTAAACTGACGTAGGCGCCTGGAGAGGTGGCCGAGTGGCTGAAGGCAACGGTTTGCTAAACCGTCGTAGGGGTGAATGCCTCTACCCCGGGTTCGAATCCCGGCCTCTCCGTTGCATTGGAAGTGATCGATTTGGCACGAGGAAAATCCAATGGCAAAGAACAGGCAGGGTACAACAAACCACCGTCCTATAAGTCGACGTCGCTTCATCGGTGCTGCGCTGGGTGGCGCAGTTGTAGCGGCCGCTACTGAATCCATCCACGAATCGGCGTCAGCGGCACAAACGGGCCCACGCACGTACAGGGAAGACCTCCAAACGCCGCTTGTCGGCCACCATCAGGTGATAGTTGTAGGGGGTGGACCCAGCGGTCTTATAGCAGCACTTGCTGCGGTACGCAGCGGAGCCGACACGCTCCTGATCGAACGCTATCCATTCTTCGGCGGCAACGGCACAGCGGGCTTGATGACCTGCTACAACGGCTTTCGAAACCAACGACCGCCCGAAGCCCTTCAGACCGTCAAAGGCATTCCCGCCGAGTATATCGCCGAGATCGTACGCCTGGGCGGCATTGCCGATTCCGACAACTACCCCAAGCAAATCCCACACGACGTGGCCAAGGGCGACATCCCCTACTGCGTAGGCTTTGATCCCGAGGCAGCAAAGGTGGCTGCACTGAACCTGATCAAGAAAGAGGGCGTAAAAATCCTCCTGCACTGTCTGGCCGTGGCCCCCATGCTCAAAGGCTCCAGAGTCACCGGCGTCATTGTTGAGTCCAAGTCCGGCAGGCAGGCCATCACAGCCGACATTGTGGCCGATGCTACCGGTGATGGTGACATCGCCGCAAGGGCAGGGGCACCGTCCAGGGGCCCCGCTCAAGAGGGCGACCGAATGGGCATGAGCCTGATGTATCGCCTTGGCGGCCTGCCGCCCACCGTAAAGGACTCCTACGGCGGTATTCGCATAGGCGACCGAGTAGTCAAATGGGGCCCCGCCTTTGACGGAGACGGCCTCGATGTCGACGTCCTCACGAGGGCCGAAATGGAAACCCGCCTGAAGCTGTGGGACCAGGTCCAGGAGCTCCGTAAGAAGCCTGGAATGGAATCCGTGTATCTGTTGCAAACCCCTACTTGCATCGGCGTGCGCGAGACTCGGCGAATACTCGGCGAGTACACTGTCACCGAGCAGGATGCCATCAAAGGCGTCCGCTTTCCCGATGTGATTGCCATCAGCTCCAATCCCATGCCCAGTTACCACGGGCAGCGATTCTTCTTTGAGCATGAGGGATTCGATATCCCCTACCGCTCGCTCGTCCCCCAGAAAGTCGACGGTCTGGTCCTCACGGGGCGTTGCATCTCGTGCGAACAGGCGCCATTTCAGTCTGCCCGTTCGATGGCCCCTGCAATGGCGATCGGCCACGCCTCAGGCTGCGCTGCGGCCCTTGCAGCCAAGACCGACGTCCCACCCCGAAGACTCGACGTCAAACAACTGCAGAAATTGCTGTTGAGCCAGAACGCCGAGCTGCATAGGTAATACCCTACGCCCAGCTTCGCTGGCGCCTTCACGGCATGCACCCTAGCACCGCATCTCTGTCTCGAACCGGCATCGCCCCGTATACGACTGAGACCCTCCTTCGTTAGTTGTTCGACAGGCTGGCCTGCCGGGTCCTACCGTAGGCGCCCATGTTGATCCTGTTGCCATTGGAGGCTGGCTCCAACCCGACCGGCCAAGTCGGGTCGCCCGTGTCGATGCACGAATGTAGTAATTCACAGCCTGATAAGCATATAGGGTTCCTTCCCGGAGCCAGCATACAATGCTGATCTGGAATGCTGCCTTCGTGGGAGGTAGCAAAAGGATTGCTGACGCTCAATGAAAGGAGCCCAAAGATGAACAAGACATTATTCTGTGGCGTCGATCTTCATTCCAACAACGGGATGTATGTTATCACGGATCAACAGGACAAACAACTGTTCAAGAAACGATTGCCGAATCAGTTGCCTGTCATCCTGAAGTCTCTGGAGCCTTTTCGCAAACGGCTGAAGGTCGTTGCCGTGGAGTCGACCTATAACTCGGGTACCCACGAAGTGGGTGGGCTGGTCGATGGCCTGATGGACCAGGACTATCCGGTGCGTCTGGCCAACCCCGCGGCCATCGATCAGTACGATGGGATCAAAGAGGCTGACGATCTGACGGATGCCGCCTTTCTGGCTCGCCTGGCGAGACTCGATATCCTTCCCACCGGCTACATCTATCCGAAAGAAGAGCGGCCCGTGCGGGACCTACTACGACGAAGGACACTCTTGGTCCGGCATAGAACTGGGATCATACAGAGTCTCCAGAACATGGTCATGCGTCAGAGCGGTCAGAGCGTCGGTTGGCGTGCCATCCACAAGCTCAGCGACGAGGAACGCACGGAGCTTTTCGGTGACAACGACTGTCTTACGTTCGTGACCACGCAGCAGTTGGATCTGATCAAGCTGCTCAGTAAAAAGATCGAGCTGTTCGAGGAAAAGATCCTGGAGCACGCCCACCTCAAGGGAGCCTACGAATGCCTGCTGACGATCCCTGGAGTGGGGGTGATCCTGGCCCTGACCATTATGTTGGAGACCGGCGAGATCGGGCGATTCGCGACCGTCGGGGACTACACGTCGTACTGCCGCTGCGTGCGAGCCACTTGCACGTCCAACGGCAAAAGCAAGGGTAAGAATAACGGCAAAAACGGCAACGCCTATCTATCCTGGGCGTTCGTGGAGGCGGTGCATCATGCCATCCGGGCATGTCCCAAGGCCAAGCAGTTCTACGATCGCAAGCTGGCCAAACGCAACGGGGCCTTGGCCACCAAGGCCCTGGCAGCCAAGTGGAGCAAGGCGGCGTACTATATGATGAAACGGCAAGAGGCATTTGATCTGTCGCGGGTCTTTGGATGATCATTCGATGCGGCGGTCGATCTTGTTAAGGGGTTGGCTTGGACCAGGAGCCTGATTGGACGGCCGTCGCATCGTTCTTTGACATACGAAACGACTCCAGTCCATTGGAATCTCTTTCGCCCGCGCCATGAGTCACGCAGGGTTGAATGCCTCCGTCAACGGGGCAAGTCATTGGGCCTGTCAGGTCCATCCACGGGATGGACATCTATTGAACATGGTGTGGTACTGACGTTGTTCTGGTCCCGACGGTGTCGGGATAGGGCCGGGTCCCTCTGCCTCAGGTAGAACGGACCTTGGCCCAGATCCGGATGGATGACTGCACGAAAGAGACACTCGCCAATAGCGAGTGGACTCGCAAGTGAACACAGTGAACTTCGCAGGAGCGAAAAAGGTCATGTGGCCTGGGTGTTTCGATAGGTTTGTGTCACGCTGCAAAACAGAAAGCAGCAGAACAGAACCGAAGGGCCCTGGACTCTTTATAGGCGTGAACTTGTCGGTTCGGGGAAGGTATTTTTCACGTGACAGGAACCCTATATGGATGAACCCTCTCATTGCTTGAGAGAGAGGGAATGCCGGCTCCAGCCCATCGAGCGGGAGCAAGATGTCCCCCGGCAATTCCTGGAATTCTGCATGTGTGTGAGATTTTTTTCTGGCGCTACGTTACCTCTTTGTTTATAGTGACTTATGAACCTTAGAATGAAGGAGATTAAGTCATGGAAAGTAACCAGGTTAGTGCAAAGGAATTGAAGCAGGCCATGGCGGCAGATTTCGACCGGCTGGCGGAAGAGGTGGTTACAGCGATGAACGCCGCGAAGGATGGCCACATCATTGCCGACACGGAGGAACTGGTTCGCGATGCCAACGCCGTGTTTCGCGAACAGATGTACGCCCGTGCGATCAGCCTCCTGCAGAGCAAGCAGGAGGCTTTTTCCCCCTCAGCCCCAAGGGCTCAGGAACAAGGGCCGCCAGCAGGTCACCCATCTGACGGTGAACGGACGTCTGAGCGTGTGTAGGACGGTCTACTGGTCGGCGCAGAGCGGGACCGTCATTCCGACCGATCAGTGGCTGGGCCTCACACAGCATCGCATCAGTCCGGGCGTTCGGGAGATGTGCTGCCGGGAGGCCTTGCATTGTCCCTTCGAGGTCGCCAGCGACAACCTGCAACGGACGGCACAGTTGTCCATCGCGGGGCGCAGTCTGAGGGAGGTGGTGGAGAACCAAGGGCGGTCGGTGTTGACGGCTCAGGGAAAGGGATCGTTACGGCCGGCCTTTACGGCGGCCGATTGCACCGGTCAAACCGTGATTACGGGGGCCGACGGAGTGATGGTCCCGCTAGTGACCGAAGAGCAAAAGGACAAGCGTCGTCAGACCGAGTCGGCCAAACGTCTCAAGCAAGGACGGTCCTCGACGGCCCAAGTGGGCCGGCCCAAGCAGGGCAGCGACGGGCCGTACAAGGAGTTCAAGGTGCTGACATTCTATGACCCGGACAAGTCCCATTGTCAGGTCGTGGCCACATCGGGCAACCACGAAGCCCTTGGCCGCCTGATGCGTCGGGAGGCGAGGCGTCTTCACCTGGCCCAGGCGAAGGTCAAGTATGCCCTGTCCGATGGAGCCGAGTGGATCGCCAACCAATACCGCCAGCAATTGCCGATGCTGGACGAACATATCCTGGACTACCACCACTTTCGGGACCACGTGGTTGAGGCCAGCCACGTGCTCTACGGGGAAGGGACGCAGAAGGCCGTGCACTGGCGGGAGGAGATGATGGGCTGCGTGTGGGAGCATGGCTCGCTGGTGCTGCTAGATCGTCTGGGTTCGTATCTGCGGCATCATCGTAACGGCGTCAAGCATGAGGTGTTGGAATCCTTGCGGGATTTCGTCGTCAAGCGAGTGGCTATGACGGACTATCCGAGGTTCCGTCAACTGGGCTATGACTGCGGTTCCGGTCCCACGGAGTCGCAGTGCGGCACGCTGACTGACCGGCTCAAAGGCCCCGGCATGCGGTGGGACAACTCCAACGCCGAAGCGTTGATGGCCTTGGCCTGCCTCTCCCACAGCGGCCTGTGGAGCATCTATTGGAAAGCCGAGCGTGAGGCCGCCTGAGCCTGCCAGGATTTCTCCTCACACACTTCTGCATAACGTCCTGATAATTCCCTTGACAATCCGAGACACGCGGCCCATGCTCACCGCATAATAGGACGTATGCTTCTGTTGCGTTGTGGTGTCTCAAACCGTTGTGCAGAGAAGTAAACGAGTGAGGATGACGCAAGTCCAAATGTGCACCGGCGAATTCTTATCGATTGGTGTTTCCTGTTCATGTCTTGGTTCTGCTGCATTGGGACATTACGCTCTGTGCGCAACGATCTACAATAGGTGGCGGTCTAAGACGATCTTTTTCTGAAAGGGGCCTGGTATAAAGAACAGACGATGTGGATTGCTCATGGTTTGTGCGGTGGTTGCCGCGGCTGCGCAGGCGGGCTTGGCTGCACCCGTTCCGTGGCCGCAAAATGGTCACTCGTATGAGGTGGTCGTTGTACCTGGGGGTATCTTCTGGACTGACGCACGGGATGCGGCCATCGCCAAGGGCGGGTATCTCGCTACCCTAACGTCGGAGGAAGAGAACCTGTTCGTCTACGACCGCGTTTGTAGTACGACAGGGGCATGGACCTACGCTGCAACACGGGCGCTGGGGCCTTGGCTCGGCGGCAGCGATGCGGAAGGGAATTGGCAATGGGTCACCGGTGAAGCGTGGGCTTACTCCCGTTGGGATGAGGGCCAGCCGGACAACTTGTGCGGCTACGAGAACTACCTCCACTTCTATGTTCGCTTGTCAGATGGGACACTGCCAACCACGCCGACGCCGACCTGGAATGACATCTGGGGGGAAGAACCTTCGATCCACAGCTACGTTGTTGAATACGAGCCGGTAGCCGATACGAAACCGCCGACGATCTCCAGCGTCACCGCCAGCCCGAACGTTCTGTGGCCGGCGAACCATAAAATGGTGCCCGTGACCGTGGACGTTGTCGCGTCCGACAATACGGCGGTGACAAGCTGCCAGATCCTTTCCGTGACCAGCAGCGAGCCGGACAATGGCTTGGGTGATGGAGACACCGCCGGAGACATCCAGATCACAGGGAATCTCACCTTGTTGCTGCGCGCCGAGCGCTCCGGCAAAGGAAACGGGCGGATCTACACCATAACGGTGGAGTGCAAGGACGAAGCGGGCAATGCCTCCACGGGCACAGCGATGGTCACTGTGCCGCGTGATCAGGGCAAGAAGTAGACTCTTGAGCTGATTCGATCCAAGTGGAATTCCGGAATCTGGGCGAGGGAAAGGGGTCAGGCTTTTGATTTAGTCATTGACAGGTCGGCCAGCAGCGGCTAGCGTATGAGCTATGCCAAGAGAACCACGCATTGAGTATG
>Ga0315287_10004743_pt1 | contig 13305 bp, 14 predicted proteins | sample YL17G11_0_MG_FD_205037 | JGI IMG/M metagenome (GOLD analysis project Ga0315287, IMG submission 205037) | Sediment microbial communities from Yellowstone Lake, YNP, Wyoming, USA - YL17G11_0 | ecosystem: Environmental > Aquatic > Freshwater > Lake > Sediment | place: USA: Wyoming | collected... | reverse complement strand
TTACCTGTCACCGACCGCGCCGTCTCGATCACTTCCTTCACCGAATAGCCCTTGCCGTTACCCAGGTTGTAGATCATCCTTTCCCGTTCATCGAGCGCGGACAGCGCCTGCAGGTGCGCGGAGACGAGATCGGCGATGTGAATGTAGTCGCGGATGCAGGTCCCATCGGGGGTGGGATAGTCTGAGCCGTAGATGTGCACCTCGGCCTGTCCCTGCGCCACCTTCAGCACGCGGGGGATCAAATGCGACTCAGGCTGGTGGGCCTCGCCTCGTCCGGGAAGCGCGCCGGCGGCGTTGAAATATCGCAGGGCAGCGAAGCGCAGACCGTGGATTTTGTTGTACCAGTCCAGCGACTGCTCAATGGCGAACTTGGTATACCCGTAGGTGTTGGTGGGGCCAAGCGGCGACTCTTCGCTCAGCGGCTCATCACTCGATTGATAGACTGCAGCGGTCGACGACAGCACGAAACGTGGCACGCCTGCCTTTACCGCCGCTTCGATCAGCAGTAGTGAATTGATCAGATTGTTGCGCAGGAACTTGGCCGGATCCTTCATGCTCTCGCCGGCTTCGATGAAGGCGGCGAAATGCATTACCGCATCAAATTTGGTGTTTGCGAATGCCTGTGCCAGAACGGTGGAATCCGCCAGGTCGGCTTGGATTAATTTTGCTCCCAACGGTACCGCCTCGCGGTAACCGGTGACGAGCGAATCATAGACGGCCACTTCATGCCCGGCTGCCAGCAGGGCTTCTGCCGCCGCCGAGCCGATGTATCCCGCGCCGCCTGTGACTAATATTTTCATAAGTGTCTCCTTGGAAGGTGATGCATGCATCGCCATTAAAGTTTCGGTTTCTGTTTATGCCAGTCTGTGACCTGCTGGTAGGTGTGTGCCATTTGCAGCAGAATATCCTCACGGAATGGCTTGCCCATCAGCTGCATGCCCACCGGCAGCCCGTTGGCATCGAACCCTACTGGGAACGAAAGCCCGGGCACGCCTGCCAGGTTGGCAGGGAGTGTGAACACATCCTCGAGGTACATCGCCAGCGGGTCGTCACTATGTGCCCCGATCGGGAAGGCGGTCGTCGGCGCGACCGGGCAGGCCACTGCATCCACCTGCTCAAAGACCTGTTCGAAATCGCGTTTGATGAGCGTGCGCACCTTCTGTGCCTGCCCGTAAAAGGCATCGTAATAACCCGCCGAGAGCGCGTACGTCCCCAGCATGATGCGCCGCGTCACCTCATCGCCGAATTTTGTCCCGCGCGTCTTGGAGAACACATCCCATAGGTGAGTGCCCTCGATCCGCGGGCCATAACGGATGCCGTCGTAGCGCGCCAGGTTGGCGGATGCCTCCGCAGGCGCGATCAGGTAGTAGACCGGCAGTGCGTACTTGGTATGCGGCAGGCTGACTTCCACGACCTGCGCGCCGAGCGATGTAAGGACCGCTATCGCCGCGCGGACCTTTTCCTCGACCTCCGGCTGGATGCCCTCGATGAAGTATTCTTTGGGAATGCCGATGCGTACGCCCCGCAAGTCGTTCCCGTTATTCAGCGCAACCGGAATCGCCGGAACATCCTGAGTTGTTGCGTCCAGCGGGTCACGCCCCTGCATGACGGAAAAGACCGCCGCCGCATCTGCCGCGTCGCGGGCGAGCACCCCGCAGCAATCCAGCGAGGAGCCGTAGGCGACCAGCCCATAGCGAGAGACACGCCCGTAGGTGGGCTTCAACCCGGTCACGCCGCAGAACGAGGCCGGTTGGCGCACCGAGCCGCCAGTATCCGTGCCCAACGCCGCAGGGATGACCCTTGCTGCCACCGCTGACGCCGATCCTCCCGATGAACCGCCCGGCACGCGGGACTTATCCCAGGGGTTATGGGTGACCCCGTAGGCTGAGTTCTCGGTGGAGGAGCCCATGGCGAACTCGTCTGTGTTGGTCTTGCCGATAATGATCATACTGGCTTCCTGCAGCCGTTTCACAGCGGTGGCTGTAAATGGCGGGACATATCCTTCAAGAATTCGCGAACCGCAAGTGCAGGGGCAGCCCTCGACTGCCAGGACATCCTTCACTGCTAGGGGAATTCCCAGTAGCGAAGAGAGGGGTAGACCTAACCGGCGCGCTTCCGACAGTTTTTTATCTGCCGCATCGGCCTGCTCCAGCGCGGACTCCTGCGCGATGTGCAGGAAGGCATGCAGCTGCGGTTCCAGTGAGGCGATTCGTTCGAGACAGCTCTGCGTCAGCTCGCGGCTGGAAAATTCACCACGCTGCAAGGCGGATGCGGCTTCGAGTAGGGACAGGTCCGTGATCATTTTTTAAACACCGGGGGAATTTTGAACTGCCCCTCCGTTTTGTGCGGCGTGTTCCCGAGGATTTGCTCAGGTGGCAGAGGCGGGCGGGATTTGTCGACACGCAGGTGGCTGTCCCCACTGAAGACTGCAGACATGGGCGGTACGGACGTGGTGTCCAGTTGCTGCAGGCTGGCGACGTGGTCGAGTATCGCGGAAAGCTGCTCGCGATAATGTTCCAATTCCTCCCCGGTCAACTCCAGCCGGGCGAGCATCGCAATATGCTGGACTTCTTCCATTGAAAGCGGCATGGGGGAGATTATAACTTCTTTTAATTATTCCCCTGCCCAGCCGGACGCATACCACTTAATGTATTCCTCGACATGTTTGGCCCAATAATCTTCATCATGATATCCCGGATAAACATACCATTCATGCGGAAGGCCGCGCTCGGTAAGCTGCGCCTCGAATTTTTCCACACTGGCCCGCAGCCCGTCACTTTTGCCGATATCCATCAAGATGCGCGGCATGTTCTCCACTGGAAGGGCGTCGAGCAGCCGGCTGATACGGCGCCCGTCCTCATCTAGGATGGCAAGCGAATGTCCGCCGAAAGCTCCAAATAACTCCGGATGATTCAAGGCGAAATGCAGCGCCCAGCCGCCCCCGCGCGATAGACCACCCACGGCACGAGAAGCTCGTTCAGGGATGGTACGGTAAGCGGAGTCGATGTAGGGAATTAGCTCCTCGATCACCGACTCGTCGAAGGGATCGGCAGCCGGCTGGCGGTAATGGTATTTGTCGAATGGCATGACTATGATGAAAGGCGCCATTCCATCGCCGATGAGTTTGTCCGCAGCCAGAGGTGCGCCAAGCCGGACCCATTGGTCATCATTGAAAGATTGCCCATGAATAAGATACAGCACAGGATAGCGCCGGGCTGTATCCTCTTCGTAGCAGGGGGGAAGATAAACATGAAAACTAAAATCGCTTTTCATGTTTATCGAGGGAATATGAGTCGCTATGACCTGCCCGCCAAGAGTGAGGCAATCCGGTTCGTCGGTGAAGGCAGGCCTGGCCGACTGTGTAGGCGTTCCACCCGGTGGAGGGGAGGATGTCGCTGCAGGGATAGTATCCGTCGGGGTGAGAGTCCCGCCGGATTTGGTCTTAATGTCTGGAGTGTTCTGTGGTGAACAGTCGCTGGAGAGCAGCAATATCAATAGACCAGTCAATGTGTAAAAAGCAGCGTTGGTTTTCATAGAATATATTGACGATTAGTGTTGGTTCGCATTATACTCTCTTGACCTCGGGGTGTAGCGCAGTTGGCAGCGCACCGCGTTTGGGACGCGGGGGCCGGCGGTTCAAGTCCGCCCACCCCGACCATATGAACCGTCGGCGATGCTGGCCGGCGGTTTCCCCATTGAGGGGACAGGCAATCCTCCCACCCTGCCGACTGGAGCAGGCTTACAAACTGCTAAAAACCGGTCGGGGAGGGTAGTGGTTATGTTAAAATGAAGCAGACTTAATGGAGGGATCGAAGCCATGGCAAAAAAACCTGATGGCGTGATTGTTGCCGTTCATTATGCACCGGATGGAAGGATCGAAACAGCTCGTATCTTCGAGAGGCGCGGCGAAACCTACTCGGATCGTTTGCATATCACGCGCAGCTCTCTGGTGGAGCGGTTGAAGGAAAAGAAACGATATGTGGTTGGAAAACGAACACCCTACCTGGGCAGTACCTTCGAAGTTGGTCCCGAAGTGCGGTACCTCGATTCCGATGTGGTAGCCACTGCCCCCGATGCAAACGCTGATACTCTGGAAGGCGTCCCCGTTTTCTAGCTCTTATGCGCGAGGGTCTGCCTGTTACAGGAGATGAACTATGAAAATTATCGATAAGACACCTTATCTTAATAAGCAGGGCAAAATAGGCTTGCTTGAAAGGATCAAGGGTACCTTTTCATTGGGAACAAGCTGGTATGGTGATATGAAGGGCCAGGAAGAGGTGATCGCGGTCCTTGAAAGATCCCTTGATAACAAATTTGTACTTGTCCGCAACCCGATTTTGCCCGGGTCGCAGGATGTGCGCCTGCCCATCGTCCTCTCGGGGCCTCCGGGGGTCTTCCTGCTGAATGTGACCAATGTACGGGGGATGTTCCGTGCCAAGGGGGAGGAGTGGGGTACCATCTCAGGCGACCATTTCAAGCCGCTAAAACCAAATATGCTTTCCCTTACAGCACGCTACAGCCAGGGTTTGCAGAAATTCCTTGAGCGGCAGGGTGTCATTAATATGCTCACTGCAGAACCCATCCTGCTGGCCACCAACCCGGGCATGCATGTGGATACTATCCGCCCGCTGGTCAGGGTGGTGATGAGCGATGCGCTCGAGCGCTTCGCGGTTTCGGTTAATCAAGCCAGGGCATTGCAATCGCCTGAGGATGCCCAACTGATCATTGACCGCCTCATCACGCCCAAGACCATAACAAAAGAGGCAGCAGCACCTGTTGTTCCAGCAGAGCAGCGCCAGACTCCCATGTATGACCCCAACGACCGCTTCAAGGAGGGGTCTCAAACCCAGGCGGCAGGGAGTTACGAGTCAAGCCTTTATTCTTCCGAAACTGAATCCAAGACTGGATTTCAGGAAGCTGAATCGCTGCCGGAACCTGGTGCGGTCAAGCCAGCTGCCAAACCCTCTGCAAAACCGGCCAAAAAGAAACCTGCCAAAAGTAACATCGATGTTTCCAATCGTCAATTGGGAATCGTTGTCGGTGTATTCGCCGTGCTCGTGGTCTGTCTTATCTTGTTAATTGCCGTTGGCTTTTACCTGAATGCCCGTTGATACGATGTTCCTTTCGCTTGTCATTCCTGCACACAATGAGGAAAGCCGCCTGCCCAAAACCCTTGAGCAGGTGTTTGCTTTTCTTTCTGTTCAATCTTACAACGCAGAAGTGATCGTTGTTGAGAATGGCTCCGCGGACCGCACCCTCGAAATCGCGCAAGGATTCGCAGAACGACACGAAAATCTCAGGGTGATCCACACAGATGAGCGAGGCAAAGGGCTGGCGGTCAAGCGAGGCATGCTCGCGGCGCGCGGCGAGTTCCGCATGTTTTCCGATGCTGATTTTTCAATGCCTATCCCCGAGATCGACCGTTTCTTACCGCCTGCCTTGCCGGACTTCGATATCGCCATAGCTTCCCGCGAGACTGACGGCGCTATACGCTATGGAGAACCCTTCCGGCGGCACCTGAGCGGGCGCATCTTTAATGCCCTCATTCGCTTGGTGGTGCTGCCCGGACTCGAGGATACCCAGTGTGGTTTCAAATGCTTCCGCGCTCCAGTGGTTGAAGAAATCTTTCCTCTCCAGACCATGCCGGGCTGGTCCTTCGATGTGGAATTGCTTTATATCGCCCGTCGAAAGGGTTACCGGATTCAGGAGATCGGCATCCCCTGGTATTTCAATCCGGACACCAAGGTCAGTCTTGTGCACGATTCCCTGCGGATGGCATCCGACCTGTTTACCATCCGCCGAAATGGCCGCCAGGGATTATATGGCTGAAACTCCGCCTCTGCGCTTCGAAAAAGAACTCTGGGCGCTGGGTATCAGGTACATCGGAGGAATTGATGAAGCCGGGCGCGGTGCCTGGGCGGGTCCCGTTGCTGCGGCTGTAGTTGTTCTTCCGGCGGATTCAGGCGTTCTGCGGTCCCTCACAGGCGTTCGAGATTCCAAGTGCATGACCCCCCTCCAACGCGAGCGAACCGCACCGATCATCAAGACAGAATCGCTGGCATGGGGAGTTGGTTTCTCATCAGCAGAAGAAATTGATACGATGGGTATCCTCCCTGCCACCAGGCAGGCGGCCATGCGTGCGCTCGAAATGTTGCCAATGATGCCTGAATATCTACTGCTCGATTACATCCACTGGCCCGGGCTGGCACATCCTCACCTGGCTCTCCCGAAGGGCGAGAGCCAATCTCTTAGCATTGCTGCGGCTTCGGTGTTGGCAAAAACTGCAAGAGATTCAATCATGCGCGGTATGGAGGACCAATATTCCGGCTATGGTTTTGCCAAACATAAGGGATATGGCACAGCCCAGCATCGTGCCGCTATTGTCCGTTTGGGTTTGTGCCGCATCCATCGGGAGAGTTTTAAGATTCATGTGTGAAGAGGAATTATGTGCCGAAATATTAAGTCGTTAAGACATGACACCCCTCCTATCAATGATGAAATCACCCTCGCTGCCTTGCAGTACGTGCGTAAAGTATCGGGTTACCGCGCCCCATCAAAGGTAAACAGGGATGTGTTTGATGCTGCCGTTGCTGAGATAGCAGACAGTACCCGTCGGTTGCTGAACGGATTGTCCAGCGCTTCTGCAGCCAGGGTTGCATAGCCCAAGGTGAGGGATTAGGGGGAACAGAGACCAAGAGGGGAGGTAAGTATCGAATTCGATACCAAACGCTTTCGCTCATTACTATGCATCAATTTATTCAAACTCCCGATATAAAAACCAATGGCCTCTGCGGTCATCCGCATCCTTCGGGGCGCGGTCGTAATACAGGTCAAGAATCCGTCCCCCCTCCACTCGCACGCGAAAATAGAACCGTCCCACCCCCAGGGAACCATGAGCTGCAGCCGCTGACAGGTGCGATGGGCGCATATTCTTTTCCATGCGACCGCGGCGGGTGAAATCCGTCCAACCCGCCAGCCTATCGACGATGCGGAATTCCGTCCCCTGCCAGGTGAATCCGTCCGGGCAGTGCGGCGTCTTCTCACGGACCGGCGGTGAATCGAACCGGACCTCGATCTCGTCACCGTAAAAGTGGATGGGTTGAAGTTCGCTCACCGCACCCATTTCCAAAATAAGAAGCCGGACACGAGGGCCATGGCCGCCCCGAAGTAGAACGGAGCGGACGCGCCGAATCCCGTCCACGGGCCAAGACCTTGCCACAGCAGCCCGGCGATCAGCGAAGCAGGGAGCGCCACCAGCCCGATGGCGGCATTGTACAGGCCGTAGGCTGTCCCGCGCTTTTCATCTGGAACGAGGTCCGCAACCAGTGCCTTGGCTGAACCTTCCGTGGCAGCGTAATAGACGCCATAGAGGGTGAATAACGCCCACACCTGCCCGCCGGACTGTGAGAGCGCGAGACCAAGGTAAACCAGCCCGTAGGCGATCCAGCCGCCAAGGATCAGCTTGCGCCGGCCGATTTTATCGGAGAGTGCACCCAGCGGGCCAGCCAGCACTGCATAGACAAAGTTAAATGTCAGCACCATGGCCATCACCTGGAACACATCCAGGCCGCGCTCCTGTCCGCGCAGAATGATGAACGCGTCGGCCGAGTTGCCCAGCGTGAACAGGATGATAACCAGCAGGAAGCGCTTGAAGCGCGCGTCCAGCCCGTGCAGGCTGAGCACCGGGGCCTTGCCGGTCCCGGCGCCTGGGACTTCACGCACGCCAATCGCCAGCACGATTACCGCCAGCAGCGCCGGGATGAAGCTCGCCAGCACCGCGATTTGAAAGGTGGCGCGGGACAAGTCGGGAGCGCTCCCTTGATTCATCCAGACGATGTACGCCGCAGCCGCAAGTCCGACAAACGCCCCGGCTGTATCCCCCGCACGATGAACACCGAATGCCAGTCCGCGCTGTTTCTCGTCGATGCTACCCGCTATAAGCGCATCGCGCGGCGCTGTGCGGATGCCTTTGCCGACCCGGTCCATGAAACGCACGCCCAGAACCCATCCCCAGGTGCTGGCAAAATACAGGAAGGGCTTGGAAAAGGTCGACAGGCTATAACCGGTGACCACCAGGAATTTTCGTTTGCCCAATTTATCGGAAAGCGCGCCGGAATAGAGCTTGACCAGGCTGGCAGTGGTCTCTGCCACACCTTCGATCAGGCCGATGACCGATGTACGCACGCCGAGCACGTTGGCGAGGAACAAGGGGATCAGGTAGACGATCATCTCCGAGGAGATGTCGGTCAGGAAAGACCCGATAGTGACGACCCACACATTGCGCGGCAGGCTGCGCCAGCCTTTTTTATTTTCCATGGAACTCCAAAGAGGCAGGATGGGGAGGGATGTTCTCCCGGTCAGACGGGATCAATCCTTTTTGCCAATATAGCCGAACGCGATCAGCACCCCCGAAATGACGGCGCTGGCAATGCCGGTCAACTGCGATATCCAACATCGATAATTGTATTCTCAATGATTATAAGTCAAAAAAGGGAGCGGACTTTGTGTCCGCTCCCTGCCTGTTATTCGCCTTCTCCGTTATCACCGCCTTCGGGCGCGGAGGGCTGGTCCACGCGGACGAGATCGCCGTGATAATTGATGACCACCTTGAAGCCGGTCATCCCCATGTACATACGCGCATTTTCGGGGATGCCCGTCTCGAGCAGTCCGTCCAACTGTTTATCGATATTCTTGAGCTGGTTTTCGATCATGGCCTTGGTAAAAATATCGTCCTGTCCCATCATCTTGGCGGTCTGCTGGCTGATCAGATCCTCCTTGCCCTGAATCTGCTCGAGCAGGAAAGCCAGCACCTGGCGGTCCACTTTCTCCGCAGGGAGATGGATGCGGAAGCCGGCGTCGTCGACAACATAGCAGGGTTCGCCACCTACGATCGCGGTTTCAGCGGCATGGTCGTTTTCGTCAAAGACAAGTCCGGAGAAGAGAGCCTTTCTAGGCATGGGCATAGCTCCAAAACCAGGGGCACCTGATTGTGCCCCTGGTTTATTCGTAAACGTTGACGGCGGTGCCGTAATCCTTGAGAACATATTGCTGCCCCGGGGCGATGGTGGGCATGGACCAGCGCAGGACCCATTTGGCAGCCTGAGGGGTCAGGTTAACACATCCGTGGCTGTGAGGCACACCGAAATCATTGTGCCAGTAGGTGCCGTGGAAGGAAACCCCACTCTTGGTGAAGTAACTTACCCAGGGGATGCCCGGCAGATCGAAGCCCTCCGCAGAAGCCGGATCGCCGGCCGCCATGTGACGGGTGAGGCGCTTGTGATTGGTAATATGCCACCCAAGCGGGGTCGTGCGGAAGATGGAATAGGAACGGCGGCCTGAAGAGGCACGGGTCATGAAGACCGGCTTGCTGTCTTCAAAGGCAGTCACAATTTCCTCGGTGACATTAACGGTCAGCAGCTTTTTGTTGGAATCAACATTCGGCGAGATAGGCGCGATCTCACCATCAGTAACGATCTTTAAATGCGTTGCGGGAGCGTAGTAGCTCGCCTTGCGCTTATCGTCATAGAACCGGTACCAGGCGTTCCCCGCCCCATCCCAAACAAGTCTATCCACCCAGTGGGTGGTCTCGTAATACAGGCGGTAGATCACACTGGACTCAAAGCTCGGGTCCTTATAGGCATCAGTATAGGGGACGGTGACTTCGGCCAGCGAACCTTCCGCCCGGATGTTGGCCTCCGGCACGTTCAACAGGGTGCGCACCGGCTGGACTTGCGATGAATGGGTATAACCGCTGCCCATCTTATACCAGATGCGGTTTTTTGCCTTCTCGTCAATCCCCAGAGCAGTCTCGGTGATGGAGATGACCTGGTCCTTGAAAAAGGAATCAACGAATTTGGACGTCTTGATGGGTTCGGCATACACATTGATGGTATCCGCGATGACGCGTCCCTGCATCCCGTCGATGATACCCTGGGCGTGCGAGGAATCGGCGTGAATACCTGAGAGCAGCGCGCCTATCAGCCCAGCCCCGCTCAATTTCAGAAAGTCGCGGCGTGTGATTTTTGTGGACATTAGTAGTGCACGTTAACCATGGTTCCCACGCTCGCAAAGTTGAAAAGCCATTCCGAGTCGGGGATGCTCAGGTTGACACAGCCATGGCTCATGGGTGTGCCGAAATTGTTGTGCCAGTAGGTGCCGTGCAGGGCGTAGCCTTTGTAGTAATACATGGTGTAAGGCACATCCGGCAGGTAATAACCCGGGCCGGCCATGTCGGTGTAGCGCAACTTGATGCGGACATTGTACTGCCCGGTCACAGTGGGATGCTCCCAGGTGCCGGTGGAGACCAGGAACGAGTTTATCATCTGGCTGCCTTCATAGGCATAGACCATCTGGTTGGTCAGGTCCACGTCGATCCAACGCTCACCCGACGAGCCGCCAACGGGTGGGGGGGAATAGACCACCGCAGTCGGCAGGAACACAGGCTCCGGTGTGAAAGTCGGAGGCGGAATGGGCGTGTCCGTCGGCGTCGGGGTATTGGTAGGTGTGGGAGTATTGGTCGGTGTGGGAGACGGCGTGAAGGTCAGCGTCGCAGTGGGCGTGTTCGTGGGGGTATAAGTATAGGTCGGCTTGAGCACTTCCGATTGGCCGACGACCTGCAGCGGGGCATCGGTGGGTGATATACCGAGCGAGGCCAGTACCGGCGACACGCCTCCTGACCAGGCAACGAACGCCACCACCACGCACAGGACGAGCAATGCAATTAGCGAAAAGGGAATACGTGTGCTGATAACCGCTGCCGGGTCGGCGCGCCGATCATGGCGCGGCGAGGGCGTGGTCGGCGAAACCAGCGGGCCGACCGCCTTTTCTTCTCGAGGGGGCTGTTTTTGCGTCCGGGTACGGTTGACCGCCCAATGCATGGCCTCCCGTGCGCGCGTGCTCTGCGGATTGATCTTGAGTGCCTGTTCGATGTAGGCGACGCTCGCCCTTGGCACTGCCAGGGCTGCCAGCATAAGCCAGGCATCCTCCCAGTCGGGGGCAAGGCGCACAGCTTCTTCCGCGAACCGCCGGGCGGCGCGTCTGTCCCCTTTTAATTGGGCTTGTTGGGATTGGTGCAGGGCTTCAGCTGCAGACTGCAGGTTTGATTTCATGGTCCGGAAGGTGTCGGCTGAATGCTTTCATTATTAATAAAACACAATATACCATTGACTATCCCCTGGGAAACCAGGTCAGGCTGCTGGGTCAGGATATCGTAATCCTTGTTCAGGAAACCTGTCTCGATGATGGCCGCTGTGGTGTTGTTGTTGATCTCCCCGAAGGCATGATAATCGGTCATGTCGAGGGTGATGCTGCCCGGGTGGAACGGGAGCCCGGTAGTTCGTCCGTAACGGTCGGTGAGGCAGGCCGTCAGGCGGTTGGCCCGGTTCAGGTCCCGGCTGCTCATGGCGGAGGCTACCTTGAAGCCGGTGGCTTCCTCGTTGACGAAATCGCACGAGTCGTTATGGATCGAGATTAAAGTGGCTGCTTCATACCCCTGCAGGCGCGGGTCGAATTCCTTGAGCAGATCGGTCTGCACCCCCAGCGCATTCAGTTTTTGCTGGACGAGGGTGGCCAGCCGCAGGTTGACATCCCCTTCGGTCGTGCCGTTCGGACAGACGGCGCCTGAATCGTTTCCCCAGTGACCGGCGACGATGCCGATCTTGACCTGTGGCGGGGGTGTCTGACCGGGCAGCGGTGTGAGCGCCGGTTCCTCGGTCATCAGGATCGCCAGCCGCTCGGACAGGTTGCCCGAGAACAGCCCGGCAGGAGTCCATGCTGTGAACAGAGTCGCGAGGACGATGGCCACTGCGATGGTGGTCTGCAAGGCGCGGGGCGAACTCTGGCGGCGCGGGCGCGGCTTGAACTTCGGCGCCGGCGGCGCGGGAGGCGGAGTGGGCGGAATGGATTCCTGCATAATTTCATCTAATAGTACCTTAAATATTATCAATATGACAAGGGAAGGAATTATCCATTTCGTTGTACCAGCAGACTTCTTCTCTCCCGAGGATTGAAGCGATAACTCGAACAAAAATTCTGTTATACTTTGATCGATAATTTTTCCGCATTTGACGGTTCAAGGAAGTGAAACATGCCCAAATCACACAGCCGTTTTGTCTGCCAGGAGTGCGGCCGGGTGACCGCCGCCTTCATGGGCCGCTGCCCCCAATGCAGCTCTTTCAATAGCATGGTCGAGGAAGTCGTCCAGGATGAACCGGCAGCCGCCTACCGCGCCTCATCCGCCCGCGGGCTGAGCGGCCGTTCGGCGCCGCGCGCCATCGGGCAGGTCGGCGGCGATGAAGAAGACAGGATTCCAGTTCCGATCGGGGAATTCGCCCGCGTGCTGGGCGGCGGAATCGTGCCCGGCTCGATCGTGCTGGTCGGCGGGGACCCCGGCATCGGCAAGTCCACGTTGATGCTGCAGATGGCGATGGAAATGGGTGCGGGGCAGCGCGTGCTATACGTATCCGGCGAAGAATCGGAACGGCAGATCAAGATGCGGGCAGTGCGCCTCACCGGCACAGGAAAAAAAGAAGCGGTGTTTCCGGAGAACCTGTTGCTCGTCACCGAGACCAACCTCTCGACCATCTTTGAGCACATCCGCGAGGTCAAGCCGACGCTGGTGGTCATCGATTCCATTCAGACCGTTTACCTGCCCGAACTGGATTCTTCCGCCGGGTCGGTGTCGCAGGTGCGCGAGAGTTCGTCGCAGCTGCGGGAGCTGGCCAAATCGTCAGGGATCAGCGTCTTCGTTATCGGGCATGTCACAAAAGAGGGCGTCATCGCCGGCCCGCGTGTATTGGAACATATCGTGGACACCGTGCTGTACCTCGAAGGCGACCGCTTCCAGGCTTACCGCCTGCTGCGTTCGGTCAAGAACCGCTTCGGAGCCACAGCCGAGGTGGGCGTGTTCGAGATGCGCGAGAACGGGTTGATCGAGGTCACCAATCCCTCGGAGGCTTTTCTCGCCGAACGGTTGGTCAACGCCCCCGGCTCGGCCATCGCGGTAACGATGGAGGGCACGCGTCCGCTGCTGGTGGAGCTGCAGGGTCTGACCAGCCCCACGCAGTTCGGCAACGCCCGCCGAACCCCCAACGGTGTGGACTACAACCGGCTGCTGATGATCGCTGCCGTACTCACCCGCCGGGTGGGACTCAAGCTTTCGGAGCAGGATATCTTTGTCAACGTGGTGGGCGGGATCAAGATCGACGAGCCCGCCGCCGACCTGGCAATTGCCGCCGCCGTCACCTCGTCCATGCGCGACCTGCCCATCCGTGCGGACGCAGCCCTGATCGGCGAACTGGGCCTGGC
>Ga0315287_10004741_pt1 | contig 13307 bp, 8 predicted proteins | sample YL17G11_0_MG_FD_205037 | JGI IMG/M metagenome (GOLD analysis project Ga0315287, IMG submission 205037) | Sediment microbial communities from Yellowstone Lake, YNP, Wyoming, USA - YL17G11_0 | ecosystem: Environmental > Aquatic > Freshwater > Lake > Sediment | place: USA: Wyoming | collected... | reverse complement strand
TCAGCTTTCCTCCATTCCCAGGACCGGCAAACCCCCACGGGGCCGTGGGCCCGAGGGCCAGGCCAACTTTTCGCATTATCCACTGCGCCAATTGGAGGCAGAGGTGCTGATTGACGCCATCAACCGGATTACCGGGACGACGGAGAAGTACTCCAGCGCCATTCCGGAGCCGTTCACCTTCATCCCGGAAGACCGGCGTTCGATTGCGCTTGCGGACGGCAGTATTACCAGCTCCTTCCTCGAAATGTTCGGGCGGTCGCCGCGCGATACCGGTCTGGAATCGGAGCGTAACAACCGCCCCACAGCCGCGCAACGGCTGCACCTGCTCAATTCGAGCCATATCCAGCGCAAGATCGAGCAGGGCCCGGGGCTTCGGCCCCTGCTGCAATCCAAGCGGAAGCCGCGAGAGGTCGTCACCGAACTCTACCTGACGATCCTTTCGCGTTTTCCGACTGATGAAGAATTGAAGATCGTACAGGCATACTCCCCTCAGGGTGCCGGCAGAGGCCGTGAGGCTGCGGTGGACTTGGCCTGGGCATTGATCAACAGTCCGGAGTTTATCTACCGGCATTGACGGCGCAGTCGGACAAACGCTAAAGACAAGGTGAGAATATGAGCATAGAACAGAGCCGAGACTTCATGTATGGGTCCAGTGGAGCGAGCCAGGCCCCATACGAGGGAGGGACGCCGATCTCCAGACGCGAGGCGATGCGGCGCGGCCTCTTCGGCGCAGCCGTGCTGATGTTGGCCCCCGCACCTACTTCCAAAGCGGGGGCGGAATCCCCCGGTGCCGGCTTGTCCGAAGCACCGGCCTACAAAATAGGTGCGGGGCCGGCTAAAGCCAAGGCGGTCATCCAGATCTGGATGTGGGGCGGCCCGGCGCACCTCGATACGTTCGATCCAAAGCCGGAAGCCGGCAATGACTATTGCGGTCAACTGAGCAAGCCGATCCCAACCAATGTTGACGGGATTATGATCGGCGAGCTGCTTCCCCTGCTGGCAAAGCAGGCGGACAAGTATTCCATAATCCGCAGCATGACTCACGGGGTGAACAGCCACGAAACCGCGTCCTACTTGGTTCAGACCGGGCGCAAGCCCGGCGACGGCCAAGTCTATCCATGCGTCGGCGCGGTGGTTTCGCTATTTAAGGGCTACGACGCCGGATATACCGGACTGATTCCGCCCTATATCGTGCTGACCGATCTGCAGGGTCGGTTTTCCGAAGCGGGATTCTTAGGATCGCGCTACAAACCCTTCGCCACGGGCGGCGACCCGGCGAGAACCCCGTTCGTCGTGGAGGGCGTCGTCGCTCAGGGCATCACCGACCAGCGGCAGAAGGACCGCCGTGAGTTTCTCGGCAAGCTGAATACACTCGGGCAGGCCATGAAGGCCGCCCAGAGCGCCGATGGGAACGATCCGCAGTTGACCACATTGGAGCAGTGTGAAAAACAGGCGTATGACCTGATTCTGGGCGACGCAGGCAAAGTGTTCGATCTTTCGGACGAGAAAAAGGAGCTTAGAGACCAGTACGGCCTGACCACCTTTGGCCAATCCTGCCTGGCGGCTCGTCGGCTGGTCGAACGGGGTGTCCCATACGTCACCATCAATTACAAAGGCTGGGATACGCACAAGGAGCATTTCCAGGCAATGCGCCGAAAACTGCCGGAAATGGACAAGGGTATGGCGACTTTGCTGCACGATTTGTCGGACCGCGGCCTTTTAGACAGCACCATCGTCTGGTGGGGCGGTGAGTTCGGTCGAACCCCCAAGGTCCAGTGGGAGGCCCCCTGGAACGGCGGGCGCAACCATTATGGCAAGGTCTTCTCCGTGGTTGTGGCCGGCGGCGGGTTCAAAGGCGGCCGCGTGGTGGGGGCCTCGGATGCGAAAGGTGAAGAGGTAAAGGAGCGGCCGGTCTATCCGGTTGACCTCATCGCCAGTATGTACGAGCTGCTCGGCATTAACCCCGACGGCAAGCTGCCGCATCCCCAGGGCCTGACCGTCCGCGTGACGCCCTCAGCAGCGGACGGCGTGAGCATGGGCGGACGTTTGAAAGAAATTATGTAACTCAAACTGACTGTCGGTCAGTTTGAGTATGTAAGCGATGGAGGATTCTATGCAACGGTCTCGATGGCAGGCGACTCTGTGCGTGGCGGCGGTATTGGCGGTTGCACCCGGAGCACCGGCGATTGCGGCCGCAGCAAGGGCGTCGCGAAGCCCCGATATCGGCTATGTGTATCCCGCCGGCGGAAGGCAGGGCACCACGTTCGAGGTTGCGATCGCCGGGCGGTATCTGGACGGTGTTAGCGGCGTCGATATTTGCGGCGGGGGCGTTCAAGCCACCGTCATCGAGCACGTCAAACCACTCAACGGGAAGGAGATGACCCTGCTGCGAGACAGGCTCAAGGAGATCCAAGTATTGATGAAACCGGCAAATGGCGCCACCACAGATGCAAATTCAGGGGGCGAAATAGACCGGGCGGCCTTGCAGAAGGAAATGGGTGAAATCAAGCAAAAGCTCGCCAATCCCAAAAACCGAAATCGCGACAATCCCCAGCTTGCCGAGGACGTCAGACTCCGGGTCGTGGTATCTGCAGATGCTGAGCCGGGCCAGCGGGAGCTGAGGCTGGAGACGGCATCGGGCTTGTCCAATCCCCGCGTTTTTCACGTCGGCCAACTGTCCGAATATGTCGAAAAGGAGCCGAACAATAAAACCAGGGAGACGGGGGAACTCTTAGCCCTGCCGCTAATTGTGAACGGCCAGATTATGCCCGGCGACGTTGACTGTTTTCGATTCCAGGCGCGCAAGGGCCGGCAATTGGTCGCCGCCGCCGGCGCCCGGCAGTTGATTCCCTACCTGGCCGACGGTGTTCCAGGCTGGTTTCAGGCCACTTTGACGCTTTACGATCCGAATGGAAACGAGCTTGCTTACGACGACGACTATCGCTTCCATCCAGATCCGGTCCTGTACTGCGAGATTCCCCGGGACGGCGAGTATGTGCTGGAGATCAAAGACGCCATTTATCGCGGACGCGAGGATTTCGTCTATCGCATCATCCTCGGCGAGTTGCCCTTTGTGACAAGCATCTTTCCCCTAGGGGGCCGCGTCGGCGACCAGACGACTGTGAAGTTGACCGGCTGGAATCTCCCTGTAAATGAGCTGACGCTGGACGGCAAAGACAAGGAGCCGGGAGTTATTCCGGTTTCGGTCCGCACGGGGGAGCTTGCCCGCCCAAGCACCGGCGGGCTAGTTTCCAACAGCGTGCCTTTTGCGATGGACACCCTGCCGGAATGTCTGGAAAAAGAACCAAACAACGAGCAGCCCGGTGCCCAGCAACTTACGCTTCCAATCATCGTGAATGGGCGTATTGATCAGCCGGACGACCGGGACGTATTCCGCTTCGAAGGCCGCGCCGGCGACGAGATCGTCGCGGAAGTCTATGCACGCAGGCTCGATTCTCCGCTGGATTCCGTGCTCAAGCTGACGGACTCTGCCGGCCTGCAATTAGCGTTCAACGACGATCACCAGGACAAGGGAGCGGGCCTGACCACGCACCACGCTGATTCGTTGCTGCGCACCACCCTGCCCGCCGATGGGACCTATTATCTTCACATAAGTGATGCACAACACAAGGGCGGCGAGGTTTATGGCTATCGCTTGCGCATCAGCCCGCCCCGCCCCGATTTCGAGCTGCGGGTCGTGCCCTCCACCATCAACGCCCGCGCCGGCGCAACTGTTCCTATCACCGTTTATGCCCTGCGCAAAGACGGGTTTTCCGGTGACATCGCGCTGGCGTTGAAGGACGCGCCGAGCGGATTCGTATTAAACGGTGGCCGGGTCCCGGCGGACAAAGACGAGGCGAAGCTCTCGCTAAAGGCGCCGCCGACGTCCATTAAGGAGCCTGTCAGCCTGTGCCTGGAAGGTCGTGCGGTAATCAAGGGACGGGAAATTGTGCGCCCTGCCGTCCCCGCCGACGACATGATGCAGGCCTTCTTCTACCGGCATCTTGTGCCCGCAAAAGACCTGAAAGTTGCGGTAATCGGCCCCCAGGGCCCCTGGCGGGGACGTGCAGCTCCACCCCGCCAGGGGCCGGCAAAAAGCCCACCCACGGGGCCCGGGGCCAGCCAGAAACCTGCAAAGTCCCCGTCGGCGCCAAATCCCAGCCCCAAATAGCAGCCGCCGGGGTGGCTTGGGCCACGTGCGGAAGCCCACCCCGCGTGGTCAGGCCACTTGCTAATCAAGCTCCAACTTGGTAAAATGGGGTCCGTAAGGTCGTCAACGTATGGTTCACAATAATGGCAACGGGAGGCTATGTTTTGGCGAATTCATTTGTTAACGCTATGTTGGCAGTCCTGGTATTGGCCGCCACCCCCGCTGCTTCCTTTTCGCAAAGCAAAACGGGTGGGGCGGCGGGGCCGGTTGCTGCATCGGAACAAATCGAGGCCGACTGGCTGCAACAGGATTCGCTGCGCAGCTCTGCGCCAGGCGGCGATGGCAGGGGCGTTACGCCTGAGCAGGACGCTGTCGGGGCGTGCGACGGGATCAAGAACGGCAAGTGGGGATTCCACACGGAAAACGAGGACGATCCCTGGTGGCAAATCGACCTGGTCGAATCTGCGCCGCTGGACCGTCTAATTTTGTATAACCGCTGTGACCTTGCCGAGCGAAACTCGCGGATCAGGGTCTTGGTGTCCGACGACGTGAAGAACTTCCGCCAGGCGTACCAGCATGACGGGACGACATTCCTCGGTTACACGGACAAAAAACCGTTAGTGGTAAAGCTCAGCGGCGTCCATGCACGTTACGTTCGTCTTCAACTACCGGGCAGGAGCTATTTTCATCTCGACGAAGTGGAAATCTACGGCGGCGATAGCGACAACAATATCGCCCCGGGCAAGCCTGCCACCCAGAGCAGCGTCAGCCAGTGGTCGGTCATCCATGATGCGACTTTGCCTGCGGGGCCGGGGTCGTACGCGACGGAAAAAGTCGTCGAGCGAGGCCTGCTGCTGGCGGAGAATCTGCGGCAGTCAGGCGCTAAGGTGGACGGGCAGGAGAAAACGCTGCGCCGGGTTGCAGAGCGTTTGAAGGCCCTTCCTGATGCGGCGCCCGAAGAGGTAAGCCGGAAGCTTTATTTGCAGGCCCGGTGGGCAGTGCGTGAAATGGCCTTGAATAATCCGCTGCTGGACTTCGAGACGGTCCTGTTTGTCAAGCGGGTGCCGCCCGCTTTTCCTCACATGTCGGACCAATTCTATGGCTGGTGGTCGCGTCCCGGCGGCGGGATATACCTCCTCGATGGGTTCAAGGAAGGCTCGCCGCGTCTGCGCTGCCTGACGGAGGACTTCGCCGAGGGCAGCTTTTTGGGACCAGATCTTTCCTACGATGGCAAGAAAGTTCTGTTTGCCTACTGTAGATTCTATCCCGAAACGCACGGCAAGCAGAAGATTGAGAAGGATAAGCTGCCCGAAGACGTTTTCTACAAGCTGTATGAGATGAACCTCGATGGAGGTGAGCGCCGCCGGCTGACGCACGGCAGGTACGACGACTTCGACGGCAGGTATCTGCCGGACGGGGATATTGTGTTTCTCTCGACGCGCAAGGGCCAATCGGTTCAGTGCAGCCGGGCCAGTGCTGCGGCGACGATGAGCCTGGATTTGCCCGACAGCTATGTCCGCTGCGGCGGCGACAACTGGCGCCCCGTGCCGGTCTTCACGCTGCATCGGATCGACGGCGAAGGGGGGAATATCCGTCCGATTTCGGCGTTTGAGAATTTCGAGTGGACGCCGTCAGTGGCGGCAGACGGAAGGATTCTCTACGCCAGGTGGGACTACATCGACCGTTTCAACGGCGCGTTTATGAGTCTATGGTCAACCAATGCGGACGGCACGAATCCTCAGTTGGTGTACGGCAACCTCACGACCCGGCCGCAATGCGTATTCGAGGCGCGGGCGATCCCCGGTTCACAGAAACTCGTCTTTACCGCCGCGGCCCACCATTCGAATATGGGCGGGTCGCTCGTCCTGCTGGATCGCACACGCGGCGCCGAGTACGAACGGCCGCTGACGAGGTTGACGCCCGAAGTATGCTTCCCAGAGACTGAGGGCTGGCCGAAGCATTACTACGCCAACCCCTATCCGCTCAGCGAAGAGTATTTTCTCGTTGCCTGGAGCGATAAGCCGCTGCCGCCGCACAGCTTCGTAACGACCGACGATCGCAACCCAACGAACCCGCTGGGTATATACCTTTATGATGTGTTCGGCAATCTCGAGATGCTTTACCGGGACCCGAATATCGCCAGTATGTACCCGATTCCAGTTCGCCCGCGAAGAAAGCCCCCGGTTCATCCTGAGATAGTTGATTGGGACGGCTCGCAGGAGGGGTGCTTCCTGGTCCAGGACGTTTATCGGGGCCTGGCCGGGATCAATCGCGGCACAGTGAAGCGCCTGCGGATTGTGGGTGTGCCGCCGAAAACCCAGCCCCACATGAATACGCCGAGCTTGGGTGTCTCAGCGGAAGACCCCGGGAAGTTTGTCCTCGGTACGGTTCCGGTTGAGCAGGATGGTTCGGCTTATTTTCGCGTACCGTCCGGAGTTCCGGTTTTCTTCCAGGCGCTCGACCAGAAGGGGTTGGCCGTTCAGACGATGCGCACCTTAACTTATGTCCAGCCGGGCCAGACGCTTTCCTGCATCGGCTGTCACGAATCGCGTGAGCTGGCGCCGCCGGCGAGCAATCGGCCGTTTGCCGCCCTGCGTGGACCTTCCAAGCTCACACCTGGCCCGGACGGTTCCTGGCCGCTTCGCTTTGACCGTCTGGTGCAGCCTGTGCTCGACGAATCCTGCGTCTCCTGCCACAGCCCCGCCGGTGACAACGCCAAGGCCGTCGCCCTCGACCTGACCCCGGCCAAGGCGTACCAGAACCTGCTTTCGTTCGCCGACAAGGACCTGGAGAAGCTGGCCTTCGAGAAGGATGCCTCCATAGTCGGTCAGTGCCCGGCAAGCAGAAGCAAGCTGCTTGAGATGCTTACAAAACCGGAGGGACACGAGGGCGTGCGACTGGAGCCGGACAGCTTCAATCGCCTCGTTACCTGGATGGACGTCTATGCCCAAAGGCTCGGGTTCTTCAGCGAACAGCAGGAGGAGAATCTGCGCGAGCTGCGCCGAAAAATGGCGTTTTTATTGGCCGAGTAGTTGCAGCGCGTCAGAGGGACCTTGCACGTCAAAACCGCATGTCCGCAAGTCTTGCAAAGTCGCAAAAATCCACCCGGCCATCTGTGTTGAAATCGGCTGGCGGATAAAGATGGTTCCGCCCCCATCTGCCCCCGATGACTGCAAAATCTCTAAAATCAACAGACCTGTCAGTGTTGAAATCCGCCTGTAGGCCGAGCATAGTCCCCAGCCATTCTGAGCATAGTGCCTGCAGGTCATAGCAGTTGACTGCATGATCACCGTTTGTATCGCCCGATTGAGTTGTCTCCAACCACTGATTCCCAAATTCCCCGATATCGTCAATTTCAATGTTTCCATCCCCTGTCAAGTCTCCGGGCATATTACGCGGGTTCCATTCGACGTCGATGGCCAGACCGGGCGTTATAGCCGTGGCGATGCTCTCCCAGGGAACGGCCTTGAAATTCTGATTGCCGCCGGTATTGGAGCCGTCCTGCGCGACGAAGATTCCCTTAGGGAAGCGCGAGCCGAGAGGGGCGCTGGTAACCGCAATCCCGTCGGTATTGCTTACCTTATCAATCCCCGCAGCGCCATTAGCAATAATCCTAAAATTCATCAGGTGCTCGTTGTTTCCTTCGCGGCAATACACGGCGAAGGTGTCCGTCAGGGGGTTTCCGGGACTGCCTTCCCCCTGGCTTGAAGCGAGAAGGTAGCCTTCGGTGCCGCGGGCGTAATATATCGTCAGGCCTTCCACGTCGGCAGCCAAGTGTCCGCCACCGTTGGCGCTGTCAACTAAGACGCGGCTGGCATCATCTGCCGGGTCCGTCGGCTCGGCTCCATATTTCCATATCCCCACGTCCTCCTCCCCGACGTACAAGTACCCCAATTGATCGTCTGCGGTCATTCCCTCGGTCTGGCTTCCCACGTCAAACGCGCGGACGCGGACTGCATCGACCTTGCCGTTTTGGTCGCCGAACAGCGCCCACTGCTCGACCTGACCGTTCTTGTCGTTGACGAAGGCATAGTACTTGTTCGTCCGCCAACTGTGATACAGGCAGAAACCGTAGGCTTCCTCGATGCCGATGGAGATTGTCCTGGCGGCGATATTGCTCAGCTCCAGGCTGTTCGGGTCGATTGCATAAACGGCGATGCTGTCGTTGGTGCGGTTGCCGACGGCGATGATGTCAACCTTCCTCGCTGCGAGGGGGAAGTTGTATCGTATATCGATGTTATTCATTGCGCCGCCGGCAGCAAAAGATAACTGATTTCCGGCCAGGTCATAGACGGCCAGGCCGCCGGCGTCGTTTTTGTCGGTGCCGATGATGACGCTTCTATTCGGGTCTGTCGGATGGACCCAGACCCTGGCGTCATCCGCGCTGTCGCCGGAGTGGGACACGGGCCGGGTCTCCATCACAGGCGTCACCTCGAACACCCCCACGGGGGCGAGGCCCTGCGCGCGGACGAATCCGCCGGAGCAGAAACCGCCCAGGAGAACAAAAAGCGGAATTATCCTTTTGACGCTCATATATGACTATTATTCACAAAGCACCGATCCACCTTTTCTGATAGTATATCATATTTGCCGCGGCGAGTCAAGCCACCCGGGCCCCCAGGGGCGCAGACCTCGTCACCCCGAGCGCAGGCCCCTCGGGCCGGAGTCGAGGGGTCTATTCTGACTTCCCCCGAAGCAACTCCGCCGCCAGCCACAGAGGCAAAGGGCAATAAGGTGCTATGTTGTTTTGAATAGATTCCTCGACTTCGCTTCGCTCCGCTCGGAATGACATTGTGGGCAGCGGTCCACCTTTTCTGATAGTATATGGTATATGTACGCACTGATTGCAATGGCTTTGGCGCTGGTCTTCCTGGTCGTCCTGCTGAGACTGAAGGTCAAACTCGGACGCGCGATGCTCCTGTCGTCCGTGGCGATCGCGATGCTTTTGAGGGTGACGCCGGCCGAGTTCTGGCGGACGGCTGCCGACGAGTGGCACAGCAAGCCTTTGAGCCAGACGACCGGATACCTCTTCATCACGCTGACGGCGCTTGTAATCTTAGTCAACGTGCTGGGCGAGGCAATGAAGGAAACGGGGGTGTCGCAGCGTCTGGTGTCCGCAATTGAGGGCATATTCAAGAGCCGGCGCTTCGCGCTGGCGGCGATTCCGATGATGATGGGTATGCTGCCGACGCCGGGCGGGATTATGCTCTCAGCGCCGATGGTCCGCGATTTGGGCGACCATATCGGCATAGACCGGTCGCACTCGGCGGCCATCAATTTCTTTTTCCGTCACCAGTTGGAGACGGTCTGGCCGCTTTTCCCGGCCGTCCCGCTCATTCAGAGTATGTTCGGCATCTCCGCTTATGTCCTGATTTCGCACAACATAGCGATCGCCCTGTCCGGTACGTTTGCTGGCGTGGTCTTTCTTCTGCTGCGCGGCATACCTGCACGAAAGAGCGACGCTCGGTCAACGGGCCGCTTTCGAGACAATGCGCTCAACTTCACCCGCGCTTTCTGGCCCATCGTTTTGGTGGCGGCGCTTTATGCCGCCGCGAATCTGCCCCCCGCACTCGGAATCCTGCTGGCGGTATTCATTTTCCTGACTATTCAAAAGGTGCCTTTGAGTCGCTGGGGTCGGATCTTCAAATCGGGCGCCGACTGGGATTTCGCGCTTCTGGTGCTGGGGGCGCTGCTATTCAAGCTGAACCTGCAGGCGGGAGAGGCCGTTGCTTCCGTGGTGCGTTTCCTGACGGAAATCAACGTGCCGAGCAACCTGCTCATATTCTTGCTGCCTCTGCTTGTCGGTTTCTTGACCGGCCTGACCATGCCCACCGTGGCGATCACGTTTCCGTTCCTGATGCCCTTTATCGGGACAGGCAGTGAAGCGAAAGTCTGGCTTGAGACGCTCGCTTTTTCAGGGCTGGTCTGCGGGCTTCTCCTTACCCCGGTGCACCTGTGCATGGCGCTGTCGGCGAGCTATTTCAAGACGCCGTTGGCGAAGATCGTCCTTAGACTGATAGGCCCCGTCGTGTTCGTGGCGGGGGCAGGTGTTCTAATGGCGGTGTTCTTTGGATAGGCGTCGAGGCCGCAGAGAGTCACCGCTATAGAGACTTCAGTCACTACCTGCGGGGTGAGGATATCTCGGTTCGTGTCTGCACCAAAGCCTGGTTGAGCTGCTCGGGCGTCAGCGGCTCGACCCTGCCGCTCAGCCGCAGGATATTGCAGCACCCATCGTGGACGGCGTTGGGTTCATAGACCAGGACATTCTCGCCGGGCATATCGCCGTTCTGGCCCGGGATGTACACGTACCGGCCTCCATTTGGGTCCGGACATTGAAACAACTGCGAGCTCCCGCTCCATTCTCGCAGCGCTTGCAGTGACGGGGGGTAATCTTCCCCGCTGATAGCATACACCTGAATATTCTGTCCGATAGCCTGCAGATTGGTCTGGCACGCTATCATCCTCGCTTTGCGCATTGCGTTTATCATAGCGCCGTTATATTCCTGGCCGGCCTCGCCCAGCCCCTTGATGACCCACCAGGCCGCCAGCGCCAGGAGTCCGAAAAAGACAACGCCGGTGATAAGGTTGATAATTGTCCCGCCCAGCAGATTTGCCCGCGAGGACTTCGTTCGGAAGGAATTCGTATTTGTAGATTCGCTCATTTGTGCCTTGCCTTTGCTCTTGCCCCGCACCAATTGTCTGCCCGCAAAAAGAGCGGTCCTGCATCCCAGGGCAAGACCGGAACCCACGCCTCAATTGGTGCGGGGGTCAGTCACCATAATCGAGGCTGCCGCCTTTTGGGCGTCGAAGCCCTTTGTATCCGCGGGGCGGTCTGAACTGGGGTACCGCAGCAAGTGTCTTGTCATAAATAGCCTTGAGACGCTCGACGATTTCGGGGTGCTTGTCGCTCAGGTCGTGTTGTTCGGCGGGGTCGCTTTGAAGGTCTAAGAGCATCATATTCTTCGGCTCGTCGCCTTCTGTTGTGCCCGGATATTGGCTTGGCCGGGCCTGCTCGTAAGGCGCGAGGATTGTCACACCGTCGGGCGCGCGAGGGTCGATCCAATCCTCCCCTCGGCGTGCCGTCTTGCCCGGCGAGCGGACGTGCAATTTCCATTTGCCGCTGCGGACGGTCATCAGGTTGGGACCCGACATGCCGAAAATCGCCTCGTGCGGACTCTCGGCGCTGCGCGAGGTCAGAAGCGGCCAGATGTCTTTGCCGTCGATAATCCGGTCAGTTGGCACCGGCAGACCCGCGGCCTTGAGGATTGTCGGCAGGATATCGATAGTGCCCGCGGGCGAATTGTTGACAACGCCGGGGGGAATCTTGCCCGGCCAGCGGGCAATCATCGGGACACGGAGGCCTCCATCCCAGGTATTTCCTTTCATGCCGCGAAGGCCGCCTGTGCTGCCGCCATACCAGGGGCCGTTGTCCGAGGTGAATATCACCATTGTATTGTCGTCGAGGCCGAGCTTTTTGAGCTTCTCAAAGACCTGACCGACCGACCAGTCCAGCTCGCGGATAACATCGGCGTAGAGGTCGGCGGGCGTATCGGACGTGTAGAAGTCCTCGGATGCGGCCAGGGGCTTGTGCGGCATTGCGTGCGCCAGGTACAGGAAGAACGGGCGATTGCTGCGGGCGCTGCGCTCGATGAAATCAAGCGCCCGCTGAGTGTAGCGTTTGGTGAGCGTTGCCTGGACGACGGGGTACTCGACGACCTTATCATTCTCGACAAGCTGCACGGGCCGCATATCGTTGGAGTAGAGTATGCCGTAGTACTCATCGAACCCCTGTTTTTGCGGCAGATACTCGAACGTGTGGCCTAAATGCCACTTGCCTATGCAGGCGCTCGCGTAGCCCACCTCCTTGAGCGCCTCGGCGATCGTTATCTCCGAATGCGGCAGCCCGACCTCGTTGATGCCCGCATCGGGTGCAGGGTTGAATACCACGCCGTGCCGAAACGGGTATCGGCCTGTGAGAATCGTGCCGCGCGACGGGGCGCAATAAGGCGTGGGCACGTAGAAGCTGGTCAGCTTGGCGCCCTCGTTGGCCATACGCACCAGGTTGGGCGCGACAAAGGTCGATTTCTCCAGCCCCACGGGCGAGATGCCCGTGCCGAAGCCGCTGATGTCGCCGTAGCCTAAGTCGTCGGCGAATATGAGCACGAAATTGGGTTTCTTAGCGGCACTGGCCCTTACTCTGGAGGCGGGCAGCCCGCCGAGGCAGGTCGCGGCGATACCGCCGGCGAGCAGTTTTATGAAATCGCGACGATTCAGATTCTCATCCATAGTCAGCCACCTTTGAGTTATCCCGAATTGCGCCGGCGGAATAAGAGCCGCCTACCGGCCGGGCCTTTGCTGCAATTGCTCAACCCAAGGGCCGAGGTATCGCTTGAAGAATTCGACGGCCTGCGGGTCCTGGATATTGCCGCCGAGAGGGTGAGCTCCCCATGCTCCTCCGCCGAGGGCGTAGTAGCCGAAGGCCACGCCGCCAATGGCGACCAGCCCGACCGCCATTCCCCCAATCGCCAGCAGAAGCCCGATTGCCAGGCCGCCAATCGCTGCCAGTCCGAGCGCCAGGCCGCCGAAGCTTATGACACCGAATGACAAGCCGCCGATAGCCAGGCCGCCGACCGCGATATTACCGATGGCGATGATACCTTTGGCAACGCGGAACCTGCCGGTGACGGGGTTAATGCCGAGGCCATAGACTACATGCACCAGGGGAAGGCCGAACAGCTCGGCCTTCGAGCGGTACTCACAGGCGAACAGCCCGCCGCTTGCGGCATAGCCGCAATTCGGGCACATCAGGGCCTTGTCTGATATCTCTTTGTCGCATTCCGGGCAATTGACCAACGCCATATTGAGCCTCCTTAAATCTTTGAGGGCAATTGTAATTTCCAAAGATGCTTGTTGCAATGGCCAAATCATTGTATCAGGAGTTGCCTGTGCTGTGGCAGGTGGTTTGTTTCGGCGCTTGCAGGGAGCCGCAGGAACGCTATCATATTGGCCTGGCAACAGGTCAGGTTTGAGTTCTTCGTGCAGAACAGCAGCTAACAGGGACCTCAGCCAAAAGGGACGTTATTGGAAAATCCAACAAAGAGATACTTTCCGCTGACCAGAATTCAAAGGCTTATCGGCGAGAGGGTGCTGATGTCCA
>Ga0315287_10004740_pt1 | contig 13308 bp, 11 predicted proteins | sample YL17G11_0_MG_FD_205037 | JGI IMG/M metagenome (GOLD analysis project Ga0315287, IMG submission 205037) | Sediment microbial communities from Yellowstone Lake, YNP, Wyoming, USA - YL17G11_0 | ecosystem: Environmental > Aquatic > Freshwater > Lake > Sediment | place: USA: Wyoming | collected... | reverse complement strand
CCGCCGGCCGCGCCGCGCGCGACCCCCCCGCGCTCGCGCCACCCCCCCACCCCCCCGCCCCCCACCTGCACGAAGCCGCGCTTGCACGTGGCGGCCCCCGTCGCTTTCTTGGTCCACTTCTTGGTCGCGGGGTCGAAGAAATTGTCCCCCCACAGCTTCTCCATCATCTTGGATTCCTCGACGCCAAACCGTTTGGCGTAGATGGCCGAGAACACGGTGAGCGTGAACGCCCACCCGTGCAGGCCCGCGGAGAAGGAGACGGTCCCCTTTTCGGGGTAGACCTGCGTGTCGCCCAGCTTCTCGTCGGCGTACGTCGCCATGATCACGTTGGCCGTCTCGATGACGCGGCGGAACCCGTTGTACGCTTCCTCGCCGTCGTACATGAGCTGTGAAGGGGGCGGGGGGCGCGTGGGCGAAGGAAAGGGGGGGCAGTGGGGCGGGGGGGGGGGGGCCCCCGGTCTACCCCACCACCCCCGCCCCCCCGTGCCGGGCCGGGGCCGGGGGGGCCGGGGGCCCCCGCCACGGGGGGCCGGGGGGCCCCTCCCCCCCCCCCCCCCCTCTGACCTCGAGGAAGCAGCGGTCCAGTTTGTTGACCGTCATGACCGGCCGGATGCGCTCCCCGAGCGCCTGCCGCAGCACGGTCTCCGTCTGCACGCACACGCCCTCGACGCAGTCGACGACGACGAGCGCGCCGTCGGTGATGCGCAGCGCGGCGGTGACTTCGGACGAGAAGTCGACGTGCCCGGGCGAGTCGATGAGGTTGACCAGGAAGTCGTTGCCGTCGCGCTTGCCGGTGAAGCGGGCGAGGTCCTCGTCGGTCATCTGGGGGTGGGGGGGTGGGGGTGGGGCGTCAAAACCTGAACCCTAAAACCCCTCGCGCCAACCCTAAAACCCCCGACCCTCTCCCGCCTCGCCCCACCTGGTAGTAGAGCGAGATGCCGGTCGACTTGATCGTGATGCACCGGTCCTGCTCGTCCTGCCGCGTGTCGGTCAGGCGCTGGTCGCCGGCCTGCGGACGGGCGGGGGGGGCGCGCGTCGGCTCCCGCTCTCCGCCTCTTCTCTCCCTCCCCCGCCTCCCTCCCTTCTCCCTCTCACGTTCTCCATGGAGATGATGCCGGCGGCGGCGACGAGCGAGTCGGTGAGCGTGGATTTGCCTGGGGGAGGGCGGGAGGAGAAAGAGGGGCGTCGGCGACCGGCGCGCGGGTGCCGCGGCGCGCCGCCATCGCGCGCCGTCCGCGCGCCGGCGGTCCCGCCCGCCCGACACGCGATGCGGGGCGCGCCGTGCGCGCCAGCCGGGCGAGGCCCGGAGCCGGGCGGCGGCCGCGCGCCTCCGCGCGGGGGGCGGCGGCCCGCGCTCGCGCCCACCGCGCGCCGCGGTGGCTCGCTCCCTCATTCTCCGCCCGCTCACGCACCGTGGTCGACGTGCGCAATGACAGACATGTTCTGGGGGGGAAGGGGGAGGGAGGGCGGGTTGGTGGGGCCGTGCGCGGGCGCTCGGCCGGCGCGGCCCCGAATCGGCGCCCCCGCGCGCCGCGACCGCGCCCGCCACCCCCAACGTCGCTCACCCGAATGTTGTGCTGCTTGTCCATGAGGGCGCGGATCTGTTCGATCGTGAACCTGAGGCGGGAGGAGGGATGGCGCGTGGGCCACGGGCGCGGCACGCGCGGGGGGCTCGCGCGCCCCTCACATTCGCCGCCGTGCGCGTCCCCGCAATGACGGCCGCCGCCCGCCGCGGGCGCGGCGGCCGCGGCGCGGTCCGGAGGCGGCGATCGCCGTGGCCGTCGCGGCGGCCGCGGGGTCGGACGCCGGGCCCGCACTCCGCCGCGCCCGCCACACGCACTTGACCATGGCGGCGAGGAGGTGGCTGGGGGGGCCGCCTCGCGGGTGGGGAAAGGGGGGGTGTGGGGGCGACCGTGCCGATGCAGCGCTCACTGCCGCCCGCCCCGGCGCGCGCGCCGCCGCCCGCCCGCCGACACCGGCCACGCCGGTCCCATGATCCGCTACATCCTGCTGCAGAACCGGGCGGGCAAGGTAAGGGAGAGCGGGCGCGGGCGCGATGCGCGCCGCGCTCGCGGGAGGTGGGCGCGCGCGCCAGGGTCGCGCGCCGCGATCCGCGGAGCATGCGTCCCACCCGCGGGAGCGGGCGGCCGAGGCGAGAGCGCCGGCGACCGTTGCCGACCCCCCCCCCCCTTTCAGACCCGCCTCGCCAAGTACTACGCCCCCGTCGACGCGGCCGCCAAGCGGGCCCTGGAGTACGACGTGCACAGGCTGACCGCGGGGAGGGACGGGGCGCTGGCGTCGGTGGTGGAGCACGGCAGCGCGAAAGTCGTCTTCAGGCGCTACGCGGGGCTCTACTTTGCCATCGGCGCCGACGCCGCGGATTCAGAGTTGGCCCTGCTGGAAGCCATCCACCTGTTTGTCGAGGTGGGCAGGAGAGATGGTGGCGGCCGTTTTTTTTCCGTCTTTCTTTCGGCTCACACCCCCACCCTCTCTCCCCCGCTTCCAGATCCTGGACCACTACTTTGGCAACGTGTGTGAGCTGGACCTCGTGTTCAACTTCCACAAGGCAGGGCGAGGGAGGGAGGGAGGGCACGGGCCGGGCGTCGCGCGCGCCCGGCACGCCCCGCGCCCACCGCGCGACCTTCCCCCCCGCCTCCCCAGGTCTACCTCATCCTGGACGAGTTCATCCTGGCGGGCGAGCTGCAGGAGACGTCGAAGCGCGTGATCCTGGAGCGCCTCTCGGAGCTCGACCGCATCGAGACGTGACGGGGGGGGTTGGGTCGAGGGGGTTGCGGGGGTCGTCGCACGCCTTTTTGGGGGTTGCGGGGTGCGCCCGCCGCTTGTCACACTGAGCCGCCGCGTCTGGGGCGGGCTGGGCAGGCAGGCGTGAGCGCGGCGACCGCCCGCCGCGTTCACTCCCGCGCGCCCACGCCGCCCCGCGAGCGCCGGCCGTCACCGCACACGACCCACCGATCGACCCGCCCCCCGATGCGGGGCGCGTCCGCGTCCGACTAGCCGCGCCGCGAGCCGCGTGTCCGGCCGCCGCATCGGCGGGCCCACGCTCCCTCCCCCCTTCTCTCTCCCCACCACCATGGACCCCGCCACTCTAGTCACCGCCCGCGCATCCCTGACCGTGGACCTGCACCCCTCCTCCCTCGCCGACCCCGCCGCTGGCGTGCGCGCCGCGCTCGCGGCGCGCTTGCTGGCCTGGTGCCCTGACTTGGGCGGGGTGCTGCTGGCGTACGAGGAGCCGCGCCTGGACCCCGCCCCGGCGCGCGTGCGGGCGGCGACCGGGTTTGTGCGCGCGACGGCGACCTCGCGCGTCACCCTCTTCCGCCCGCGCCCCGGCGCCCTGCTGCCGGCGACCGTCGCGGCGACGGGCGCGGACTACGTCGGGTTGCTCGTGCTGGGCGCCTTCAACGCGGCGGTCGGCGCGGCGCGCGCGCGGCGCTTCGCGCCGCCGGCGGAAGCAGGGGGGGCCTGGGTCGCCCGGGACGACCCGGCGCACACCCTTGTTGAAGGCGCCGACGTCCTCTTCCGCGTGCTGCGCGTGCGGTCCGACGGGGGATACGTTTCCTTGGTCGGCTCCCTCGACGGCCCTGGCACGGGGGAGGTCGGCCGCGCGGCGGCGGCCGCGGGCGGCGGCGCCGCTCCCGGGACGGCCGCCAAGAAGGGCAAGCGGGCGGCGAAGGAAGGGGGCGGCGAGAAGGAGGTCGGCGGCGAGAAGAAGAAGAAGCGGACAGCGGCTGCCGCCGGCGACGGCGCCAAGCGGCGAAAGGGCAAGGGCGTGTGAACTTCGACTCAGCCGCGGCGGCGGGGCCAGGAGGGCAGCGGCGGTCGATGCTGTGTGGGGAGCGGCGGGGTCGCGTCCGCGCACACCTTCTCCGTCCCCTCTGTCCCTCCACCTCTCCCTCTCTTCCCTTCCATGACGTCCGTCGACGTCGCCGCGGCGCCGCCGCCGGCCGACGGTGCGCGCGCGGGGCGGCGGACGGGCGCGGCGCGGGCGCCGGCGCGCCGGGTGCCGGGAGGCGGCCGCCTCGCGCTAGTCGGGACGCGGCGCCGCATCCGCGAGCGGCCACCCGCGCCCGGCGCGGGGTCTCCCGGCGCGCCCCGACGCCGCATGCGCGCCGGCCGCCGCCCGCCGCGCCCACCCCCACCCCTCTCCCCAGACGCCCCCCCCGCCAAAAAGGCCAAAGTCGACCCCGCGCCCGCCGCCGAAGAAGCGGGAGCGGCGCCGGCGCCGGCCGTGGAGGAGGACAAGCCGGTCGTCGTCGGCTACAAAACCTTCACGTCCGGCGCCGACGCCGCGCGCTACTTCTACGGCGTCATCAACTCGGTCACCCACGGCCAGGAGCTGAACGAGGTGTCACGGGGGAGGGGGTTGGGTGGGGGTTTGGGGGTGCGGGCGTGTGTTCGGGCGCCGCGCGCCAACCGCCCCCCCCCCCTCTCCCCCCCTTTCCCGCAGTACGAATTCCACAACGTGGTCGCCCTGCTCAAGGCGGGCCACCCCGCGGCCGACGCCAAAATCGGGCCGGGCGTGCGCGCGGTCGCCGTCGCGCCGCACGCGCTCGAAGGGTCGCCCTGCTACCACCTCGTCCGCGTCGACGGGACCCGCGAAGATTTTAGCACCAAAAAGTGTGTCGCCGCCCTGTTCCCGGCGTACGGCGCGGCGTGCGCGGCCAAGCCGCCGCGCGCTGGGAAGTGGGGGGGCGGCGGGAAGCCTGCAGGCCGCGGCGCTTCGGGGCGGGGTCGCGGCGGCGGGCGCGGCCGGGGTGGGCGTGGCCGCGGCGGCGGCCGCGGGTGAAGGAGAACGGGAGGGGATCTGATTTGAGTGGAACGCCGACGCCGACGCCAAACACACTCTCCCGTTCCCGCTCGCGCGCCGCGTCTCCCCTTGTGGCCGCTGCCAATCATGCTGCTGTCGCAGCAGGTGGTCGTGGCCATGACCGCGCTCGCCGCGGTCGTGGCTAGCAGGTGCGTGGCGGGTCGGTTGGGGGCCCGGGCTTTGCCTCCCACCCACCACCCGCACGCCCCAACCCCTAACCGACATTACAGACGACGGCGACGGCGCCGGGGCCGCAAGGGCGGCGCGAGCGGCGCGGGCGACGCAGCCACCGCGCCCGCACCGCCGCCGGGCGACCCGTTTGAAGGCTGCACGTGGCGCGTCTTGCAGCCGCCGCCCCCGAAGGCGGCGCCGGGGGCGGACGTGGTCGCGGGCGAGACCCTCCCGCCCGTCGGATTGCGCAACCCGGTTGGCGCCAACCTCTGCTTCTTCAATGCCGTCCTGCAGTCCCTGGCCGCTCTGCCGCCAGTGGTGGACTGGGTGAGGGTCCTGGAGGGCCAGGCGGGCGCGGGCGGCCCATCGGCGTCCTCCGCGGCCGCCGTCGGCGCCGGCACCCCGTTCTCCACGTTCCTGGCCGAGACCGCGGCCTTGCTCGCCGCGCTGCAAGCGGGAGCACCCCTGGGCGCCCGCCCCCTGACCGCGGCCCCGCTGCTGGCCGCCGCGCGGTCCGCGTCGCCCGCGCTCGCGGCCGCGCTCGCCCCTGGACGCCAGCACGACGCGGATGAAGCCGTCAACCTCTTGGTCGACGCTCTCGTCACCGCGGGAGAAGCCGCATGCGGCGGCGGCGGCCGCCCGACGAGCGCGGGCCTGGCCGACGCGTCGCTGTCGCGCGCGGGGGCGGCGGGCCCGCCCGCGCCCCGCCCGCGCTGCCCGCTGGTCGGCACACTGCTGCACGAGTCTGTGTGCGCCACGTGCGGATGCGGCGCGCCGCGGCACGTCTGCCCCTTCGTGTCCCTGCCGCTCGCGCTCGCGGCGTGCGGCGGCACGCTGGCGCCGGGCGCCTCGGTCGCCGGCGCGCTCCGAGCCCTGGTCGGCGTCGAACCCGTGGCCGGCGTCGAGTGCGCGAGTTGTTCGCTGCGCGCCTCGCTGTGCGCGGCCGCCCCGCGCGCGCACGCCGCCGCCGCGCGCCTCGCCGCCGCCGCCTCGCCGCGCGCCCCGTTGCACGCCGACGTGGGCGATGACGCGGGCGTGGGCGTGCGCTGGACGCCCACCAAGAGCGCGCTGGCGCTGCGGCGCTGCGTCGTCGCGCGCGCGCCGCCCGCGCTCTGCCTCCACCTGCGCCGCGCGGTCGCCGCGCCCGGCGGCGGCACGGTTAAACTGACAGGCGCCGTCCCATTCGACGATGCCCTCGACCTGGGGCCGCTCACCGCGGCAGGCGCGCCGCCGGTGCGCGCCGACGTTGCCCCCAACCACCGCCCCCTGCGCCACCCCCCTCTCTACGCCCTGGCCGCCGTCGTCGCCCACGTGGGTCGCCGCGCGGGCGGCGGCCACTATGTGGCGTACGCGCGGCGGCCGGCGGAGGGTGGAGGAGGCGGGTGGCACGGCACGAGCGACGCGCGCGTTTGGGCGGCCGAGTGGGGCGAGGTCGCCGCCGCCGAGGCTTCTCTGCTGCTCTACGTGCGGGAGCCGTCGTGAGGTGCAGAGTGGGGTGTTGCAGGCGGGGGTTGGGCGCACCGAACGATCTGAAAAGCAGGCAGGTCTGTTGTCTCTCATCCCCTCCCTCACAGCGCCAGCGCGGCGAGCGAGATCGCGCCCCCGCCGTCGTCGCCAGGCTTATGATCGTCGTCCTGATCAGTGAGCACGCCGCCGTGGGCGGCGGCGGAGGGGTAGTGCGCCATTTCCGCGAGCGCCGCCGCGCGCACCGCGTCGCACGCCCCCGCGCCGCCGTCGTCGCCCTCGCCGCCGCCATCCACGTCTGCGGGATCCAGCCGCGCCGCCGCCACGGGCTCGCCGTCCGGATCCGCCAGGGGCGCCAGGTACGGGTGCGCGAGCGCGGCGTCGACGGAGCACCGGTCGCCGGGGGCGAGGCGCAGCATGCGGCCCACGAGATCGGCGGCGTCGGGCGAGGCGCCAGGGAGGAGGGCGGGCCAGTCCGGGGGGGTGGGGGAGGCGGGGAGGGAGCGGAGGTAGGAGCGCGCGCGCGGCGAGGGCACCCAAGACAGCTCGTCGTCCGCCGCGGGCCCGCCCAACACCGCCACGATCTTTTTGAGTTGGTCGACGTAGTCGGTGCCGGGGAAGAGCGGGCGGCGGAGGAGCAGCTCGGCCGCGACGCAGCCGGCAGACCAGACGTCGATCGCGGGTCCATACGCGTCCGCCGACAGCAGCAGCTCGGGCGCGCGGTACCATCGGGTGACGACGTACTCGGTGAGCGGGGGCGGAGGGGGGCCCGCGGGCGCGCCGGCGGCCGCTTCCGGGGGCGCGGCGCGGGCAAGGCCGAAATCGCAGATCTTGAGGTCGCACGCCGCGGTCAGTAGGAGATTCGACGGCTTGAGATCGCGGTGCAGCACGCCCGCGCTGTGCACAAATTTGAGGCCGCGCAGCAGCTGGTAGAGGAAGAATTGGACGTGCTCGTCGGTCAGCGGTTGCGGCGACCGAATGATCTGGTGCAGGTCGGTGTCCAGCAGCTCGTACACGATGTAGACGTCGTCGAAGCGAGGGACGCGGGTGTGGAGCGGGGTGAGGGAGGACGGGTCGCCGGCGCGCAACGCGCAGCCGTCGGCTGCCGACGGCCACAGCACGTCCCGCACCGCGACCACGTTGTTGTGCGCCAGGGCGCGCAGCAACGACACCTCGCGCAGCGCGCGGCGGGCGTCGGTCGGGTTGTCAAAGGCGCCGGGGATCTGTGGGGGAGGGGGGAGGGTCGGGCGCCGACCCTGGGCCGCGCGCCGACCTCCCTCCCCACCTCTTCCCCCCTACCTTCTTCACAGCGACCTTCTCGCCTGTCACCGTGTCTCGGGCCGAGGCGACGACGCCGTACGCGCCCTTGCCGATCGCCTGACGAGGACAGGGAAGAAGAGGGGTGGGCGTGGGGGCGTGTGGGGGCCGGGCCGCGCCCAGGCGCCACCACCACACTGACTCTATTCAAGCGCTCGACCGTCCAAGGTGGGTTAGAGAGGTAAAAGAGCCCGCCACGCGCCCCACCCGTCGCGCGCGCCATGCGCCATCCTGCCCCCTCCTCCACGCACTTTGACCGGTTCGTAGCGCTCGTCCAGCACAAACTTGGTGCGCCACAGCTCGTACGCGCGCCGGCCGGGGGCGTCGCAGGGCAGGGGGAGGGGGGCGGCGCCGCCTGCGCATTTGGTGGAGGGGGCCGCGGCCGGCTCTGGGCCGCCAGCGTCGGCCATGGCAAGGCGGGGTGGAGCGCGGCGCCCGGGCGGGCGGCTGCGCGGGCGGCTGTGAGACGGGGCGCTCGCGCGCTCTCGCTCACACACCGGCCGCAGCCTCCCCACGCCGCCGCGCCAAGCCGCGCACGCCCCATTCCGGCCTGCCTCTCTCCCGCCTCTTATCCTCACGAGGCGGGGAAGCGGTCGACCACCTTGAACGACGCGACCACGTCCTTGAGCAGCGGCCCAACCTTCCCCCACCGCCGCAGCTCGTTCGCCCCCGTCGTGAGCGTGTAGAACTTGCCGTTGGCGACCGCGACGGCGGCGAGCGCGTGGCGGATGTAGGTCGGGGCTTTGGCGGCGAACTCGAACTCGACGTACGGCCGCCCATCCTCCCCGACCTTGCGCGCGACGGCCAGCACCTTGACCTCCTGGGACGCCGGCGTGAGCACCTTGGTGGCGAGCGTCGTGGCGATCTCTTCGGGGGGGCCGAAATCGTCGATCGAGGTTTTGTCGGTCGACGTGACCGAGACGGAGACCGATTCCAGGGGCTCGATGATGTCCTTGTACACCACGTCCTGGCCGTCGACGCTGGGAGAGGGAAGGGGTGGTGGTGGTCGGTGGGGTGTGTGTTGATTTCGGCCCGAGCGCGCCGCCGCCGCCTCCCCAACCACCCTCCCCCCGCCTCGCGCACCTGACCTCCTGCCAGCCAAAGGGGTAGGCGAATTCGTACCCGTCCTGGGTGTCCTTGACCGTGGTGAACTTGCCTGGAGGGTGGGGGAGGGGCGACGGGGAGAGAGGAGAGAGTGGGCGTGGTGGTGGGTGACCGCGCGCCGGCCGCGGCCTCGAGCGCCCGCGCGCCCCCCGATCCCGCCCTTTCCCCTCCCCCACCTTTCGCCATGGCCGGCCCCGCGGGCAGCGCGACCGCGCCGGCGGCCGCCAGGCCGCCGGCGAGCGCGGCGCGGCGCGACGCGGCGAGCGCGGGGGCGGCCGGCGCGGCGCGCGCGGCGGCGACGGGGGTGCGGGGGGCGGCGGCAGTGGGGGCCCGCATTGTGGGGGAGGCGGGGTGGTGGAAGCGGCGCTGGGGCTTGTGGCGGTGGGCGGGCGCCGCCCCCGCGGCCGCGCTGCTGAGCACCTCTCGAGACCCCGCAACCCTGTTCAATGCAAGGCCGCGCCGGCGAGCGCCACCGACGCCGCGTCGACGGCGTCGGGGAGGGGGTGGGCGGGGCTGCCGGCCTGGTGGCTTCCCTCTCCCTCGCTCCCCTCCTCGCCTGCCCCGCTCTCGTCGCTCCCCGAACTCGACGTCGGCATGTCGACGCCGCCCAGGTAGTCGTCGCCGCCGCCCTCGCCCCCCCCGCGCTGGCCGCGCACGCGGCGCGCCGGGTCGGCGAGCGACGCGAGGTGCGCGCCTTGCACCTCGAGCACGCCCGCCGACGTCCCCGCGTCCGCGTACGCGGCCAGCAACTCGGCGTTGATCGCGAAAAAGGCGTGCCCCCATTTAAACCGCGAGAGCAGCGCGCGCGCCGCGCGCAGCCGCCCGACGACCGCGAGCGCGGCGGCGAGCGCTTCCGCGCAGGAGAGTTTGCAGGGGCGCCCGTAGTTGACCGGGTTGGCGGCCAAGAGCCAGGGCAGGAGGCGGGGGGCGGCGCCGCGGCAGCGGGAGAAGGGGACGTCGTCGAGGCGCGCCCAGGAGCAGTCGACGACGGCCAGCCCGCGCCGCCCGATCAAGTCCCCATCGTCCCCGGACACGCACGCCGTCGCCTGGGGCGTGAGGCAGACGCCGGGGAAGGGCGTGCCGAGGCGCAGCTCTTTGAGCGCGCCGGCGCGCGCGAGGCGGGTGCCGGTGCAGCGCCGCTTGTCGCACTGGCCGAGGTCCCACATGGCGAGGGGGACGGCCTAGAAGGGAGAGGAGGAGAAAGGTGGGCGGGCGGCCACATTCGGCGGCCAATCCCGGCGCCGCCCGCTTCCCTCTGCTCACCTCGTCGCCGGCATCAAACACGGAACATTCACCGTCGTCGCTGGCGGAGCCGGAACCGGACACGGAGGCGCCGCCGTCGCGCACAGCGCCATAGTCGCCACGGGTCCACGCGTCGCGCAGGCCGCCGCCGGCGCCGCCCGCGGCGGCGCGGTGCCCGCGCGGCATGCTGGGGGGGCGGCGGGGACGGCCGTGGCGCGCGGCCCGCCGCGCGGGTTCAGAAAAGTGTGGCAGCGCGCGCGCGGCCCCTCCAAGGGGGCCGCCTCGAGCAGGCCGCCGCCTCTGGCGGCGCGTCCCTTGGCGGGTGTCCCATCGCGACCGCGCTCACACAAAAAACTCTTTTGTCTCCGCCACCGCGCCAGGGGTGCCGCGCCCCTCCCGCCAACGGACCGACCCCGCCCCCTCCGACCACCCCCGCGTCACGCCTGCTTGGCCCGCCACTTGTCCACCCATTCCTTGGCCTCGGCGGCGGCTGCGGCGGCCTCCTCGGTGGTGGGGGCGCCGTCGGCGGCGGCGGGCGCGGCCTCGGCCTCCGCGGGTGCCGCCGCGGCGGCGGCCGGCGCGGCCGGGGCGGCGGCAGCAGCCACGACGGGCGCAGCGACAGGCGCCGGCGCGGGTGCGGCCGGCTTGGCCGCCGCCGCCGCCGGCTTTGCCCCCCCGACCCGCTCCTCGACCATCTCCCGCAGCTCGGCCTTGGCCGCCTTGGCGCCGCCAGGGGCCAGCAGCCGCCCCGCGGCAAAGCGCGCCGCGGCGACGACGCCGGCAAGCTCCAGCACGAGCTCCGCCTCTTGGAAGATGAGCGCGGCGGCGCCGACGATGGCCGCGCCCGCCAGCCCCGCCTTGGCCGCCGACGGCGCGGCCTTGAAGTCTTCGGCCAGCGAGTCGACGGCGGCGCCCACGTTGCCGAGGCGGGGGATCGAAATGCTAAACCCCTTGCGCGGCGCCTTCCACGGCCCGCCCGCCGCCTTCCACCCGCGCGGCCCCTCGGCGCCGTCGGCGACGTACGCGCGCGGGAGCGGGTCGGCGCCCGCGGCGGCGAGGGCGGCCGCCGCGGCGGGCGCCTCGGTGCCCTCCGAGTCGAAAAGGACCACCGTCGCCTCTTCGGACAGCCGCAGCTTCTCGTACTTGGCCGCAAATTTGTCGTCGATCACCGCGTCGCCCTCTTTGTCGATGGCGGTGAAAGGGAGGGAAAGGACCTTGACCCCCTTGGGCAGGACAGGGGCGCCCTGCGCTTTCGCCGCGGCGCGCGAGCGCACGTCGAGGAGCAGGGCGGCGTCAGCGGAAGTGAGCACGTCCAACGCGGCCGCGGCGGGCAGCGGCTTGGCCTTGGCGGGGCCTTTGTCGCCGCCGCCGAGCAGGGAGATGAGCGCGGCGGGTACGGCCAGGCCCGCGATGCCGCCCACGACGAGCAACGGGTTGTCAGAGACCGCGTCGAGCAGGCCCGAGCCGGCGCCGGCCGCCGCGGCAGCGCCCGCGACCGCGGCCGCGGCCTTGGCGCCGCCGCCTGTGGCGGCGGCGTAGGCCGCGGCCGCGGGCGTCGCGGAGGCGTCGAAGGTCATGGGCTCGGCCGCGATGGCGGGGGCGGCGGCGAGCAGGGAGGCGAGGAGGGACGCCGCGGCAGCGCCCGGCTCCGCGCGCCGCGCCGCGCGCACGGGCGCGCCGCGCGCGGCGGCGCCGCGGGCCAGCGGGCGGTTGGTGCGCGCGACGTGAGCCATGGGTGGGGGGTGGAATGGGGCGGGGCGGGCGAGAGTGGGGGGCGTCGTGTCGGGCTCGCTATCCTCCCCGCGGCGCCGTCGCGGCCGCAGTGATGCCGCCCAGGCCCGACCCGAGCGCGCCCGGCGACCCCCCCGCCCGCGGCCGTGGACGCGGCCGCCCCCGGGGCCGCGGCCGAGGCCGCGCGACCGACGCCGCGCCGCCCACGCCGGCCGCGCCCGGCGCGGCGCCGCCAACGCCAGCGCCCGCCGCCGCGGCGGCTGTGCGCCGGCGCGGGCTCTTCTCCAAAGACCGTGAGTGGGGAGACAAGGAGTGGAGGAAGCGGTGGCCGACACCTAGCCGTCGCCCCAACCCCGATCCCTTTGCCCCTCCTCTCTCCCCTTCAGTCCCGCTGATGATGTACGGTTGCGGCGACGACCCTGCCCCTCTCCCCGAATCCGTCGACGTCGTGGAAGACGCGCTCGTCGACTTCATCGCAGCGGTCGGCCGCCGCGCGGCCGCCGGCGCGGCGTCCTCCGCCACCACCCCCGCCGCCCGCGCCGCCGCCGGCCGCCTCCAGCCCGAGGACGTCTTGTTCCTCGTGCGCCGGGACGCCAAACTGTTTGGGCGGTGCACGGAGCTGCTCGCGCTCGCCGACGAGATCGCGGCGGCCAAGAAAGCGTTCGACACCGTGCCCGACGGTTGAGAGACGATGGCGTCTGACGGCGCCTCCGACGCCCGCCTGCCGCGCCCGGTGCCGGCCGCGGCGGCCTCTTTGCGCGCCGCTCTTGCCGCCGCGTCGGCCGACGCGGCCGCGCTCACGCCGCGCGCGCCGCCGCGCGTGCGCTGCCCGCTGGATCCGGTGGCGTTCCTGCGCGACCATGTGGGGCCGCGGGCGCCCGCGCTGCTCGTGGGCGCGACCGCGGACTGGCCGGTGCCGCCGCCCACGTCCGCCACCGCCCTGGCCGCCCTCGCCGGCCCCTCCGCCCGCCTCACCGTCGCCCGCACGCCCGACGGCCGGGCGGACGCCGTGTCTCGGAACGGCGCGTTCATGCAGCCGCTCGAGGAGGCGGGCGTGCCGCTGGCCGACCTGCTCGCGTCGATCCGCGCCGAAGCGGCCGACGCCGGCCACGCCGCCGCCCGCGGCGTCTCCTACGCCCAGCGTCAGTGCTCGTCCCTGGCCGAGCTGCCCGGCCTGGCGGCGTCGGGCGCGGTGCCGGGCGCGCTGCCGTGGGCGGCGGCCGTGTTTGGACCACGCGCCGCCCCCGACGCGGTCAACGTGTGGATCGGGGGCGCCGCGAGCGTGACCGCGTGGCACCGGGATGCGTACGAGAACGTGGTGCGGGGGTGGTGGGTGCGGTGGGGTGGCGCGGGGGGGAGGCCGCGCGGCCGGCCCGGGGGCGCGCCCCCCCCCCCCCCCCCCCCCACCCCGGGCGCCGGCGCCCCCACCCCACGCGGACACAAAAGCCCCCGCC
>Ga0315287_10004739_pt1 | contig 13309 bp, 8 predicted proteins | sample YL17G11_0_MG_FD_205037 | JGI IMG/M metagenome (GOLD analysis project Ga0315287, IMG submission 205037) | Sediment microbial communities from Yellowstone Lake, YNP, Wyoming, USA - YL17G11_0 | ecosystem: Environmental > Aquatic > Freshwater > Lake > Sediment | place: USA: Wyoming | collected... | reverse complement strand
CGTAACCTAGCCACAGCACCGCGATGGACCGTGTTTGCCGCCGCACCGGGAAGGTCGCCAGCGCCTTCAGCCCCGGCCCGATCACACCGGGATCGATCATCGCGCGTGAGCGTGCTTTCGTGACATTGTCGATGAGGACCGGCTGTTCGCCGGACGCCGCCAGTTTCACCATCGCCCGATCGAGCGGGGTCAACTCCGTTGGCCCTTCTCCGCGCGAGAATAGATCGCGCGGCTCGCCATTCTCGCTCAGCGTGATCAGCCGCGCCACACGCGCCGGCGTGGCTTGTCGCACACTGTCGAGTAGCGGCGGCACGCCCTGCTCCAGATCGAGCGACACCGAGACGGTCTGGCTCACATGCAGCAACAAAGAGAGATCGTCCACGCGCGCTTTCAGACTCTGGCGCATCTGCTCGAACGCCTGCGCCAGCCGGCCCACTTCGTCGTCGCGCGCAATCTCGATCGGTTGATCGAGCCGCCCATGGGTGATGTTCTCCGCCGCCGCCGACAGCTCTTGAATCGGCCGCGTGATGGCGCGGGTCAAAATGAGTATTCCCAGTGAGGCAAAAATCAAAACGAGGAAGAGCAGCGCCAGCAGCGGCGTCGAGATTTGCAGCGCCAGTTCCAGCACGCTGATGCGCTGCAATTCGATGGCTGTGGTCCAGCTGCTGCCCTGTCCCGGCAGCACATACAGCAAACGCGGCGTGCCGTCCGGGAACCGATCGTTGTATACGGTCCCGCCATTGATGGACTCGCCGGATTGCGCCGTGGAATTCAGCGGCCAGTTCTGCAGCACCTGGTCGGCTTGCGGATGGATGATGACGTGCTGGTTGTTATCCACCACGTAGCCCACGCCCGCGCCCAGCGTTTGCTGCAAGTTATCGCGCAGCCGCTGCGCGACGGGATTGAGTTGCAGGTTCACGCGGCCCAGCAGCGCCCCCGGCCCTTCGCCGATTGGCACGACGAACGACAGATACGCCTGTTGATCGAGGCCGAACACCTCACTGCGCAGCGGCGCGCCGGTCTGTAAAGTGCGCTGCACCAGCGCCTGCTCTTCCAGGGTGGGCGCCGGGCGCTGGTCCAGAGGAGCATAACTCGCCAGTTGTCCACTGCCATTGAATAGCAGCAGCTGCTGGAAGAACGGTTCCTGCCGCATGGCGGTCGATAACTGCGTGGATTGCGTTTGGGCGCTGCCGGTCGGCAGCGCCGGCTCCGCGGCAATCGCGGTCAGCGAGCTTTGCCCGCTCCGCAAAAAACCATCAATGTCGTTAGAGGCAGCGTGCGCGTCGCGCGACATCTGCGTGATGGCCTGCGCCGTGGCCTGGCGCAGCGCCACGGCACTGACCACGGTCAGCAGCAGCGCCATCACGACCAACGTGAAGGCGATGAAGGGCACCAGCAGGCGGCGGCTGAGCGTGCGGTTCCACGCCGGGTCCTGTGACATGATCTTGCGGCGGCGCAGATGCGGCCAGCGCGCGTTGACGATTTCGGCCACCAGGCCGGATAGAAATCCTTGCGCCAGAATCGGCAGGAAGGCCGCCAGATACAACGGCCAGGCGTAATTCAATGCCTCCAGCGGGCGGCCCGGCGTATAGACAAAGAACGACGGCAGCGTCATCGCCCACGCGACCAACGAACCGCACAGGCTGGCCGCCAGCGGCCGGCGCAGGGTGGCCGCCAATTTGCCGCGATAGAACTGATCGATCAAGAAGCTGGCGACCAGACCGTAAGCGATCACTTCGTAACGCTGCGTGATCTGCCCGCTCTGCAATCCGGCTTGAATCAGCGCACTGAAGCCGCTGAGCAAGACGGCCGGTCCCATGCCCAACCAGAGAGCAGCCAGCAAAAGCGGCACGGCGGCGAATAACGGCGCAGCGGGCGTGGCAGTATCCTGCGGCAGATTGGGAACGGGCTGAAAATCGGGTGCGGCGAAGCGCACGGAGACGACATTGCTCAAAATCAGCGTGAGCGCTCCCAACCCGAGGAAGATTAGCCATTCGCGTCGGCGCATGGCGAGGATCGAATGGCGCAGAAAAAAGAGAATGGCGAGGGTCGTCAACAGGTAAATCCCGAGCAGGATCATACCCTCGGGACGAATGGGAAACTGAATAGAGAAGTTAAGCCCGCCAACCCAGTCGATATGCATAGCAGTCGCGGAGGCGCACCCTGTGAGATCAGCGCGCGTATTATAGCATCAACTGCGCCAAGTTCGCGAATCCTTTCGGTTGCGGGAATGCTCTGCACGGGTTACAATGCGGCAGCTTCCAAACCGAACCGCCATGACCTTACCTCCCGCCATACCCATCATCTTCCTGATCCTGGGCGCGCTCGCTATTGGCGCCAGCGAGCTGGCGCGGCTGCGGCGGCCGACTGCGATCTTGATTATCACCACGCTGTTGTCACTGGCCGCGTTATGGACTGTGCGCAGCGAGACGCCTGTCACGCAAATCATCGCGGCCTGGCAACCGGTGTCGGTGTTTACCGTGCCGCTGAGCTTCCGCGTCGATCACACGGCGTGGCTGCTGGCGCTGGGCCTGTTGCTGGTTTTGCTGACCGCTGCCTTCACCTGGGGCGCTTATCCGGGTAGATATCGACCGGCCCCGCGCGCCGTGGCGCTGCTGCTGGTGGCAGCGGCGTTGGCCGGCATCTTCGCCAGCAACTTATTAACGCTCGCCGTCGCCTGGGGTTTGCTCGATCTGGTATTTGTCATGGCGCTGTTGGTGCGCGGCGGATCAGAAGTGGGACGGCGCGCGGCGTTAGCGATCGTCGTCAATACGACTTCCACCGTGTGTGTGTGGATCGCGGCCTTGTTGATCGAAAATCAGCAGGGGAGTTTGTACTGGCACTTGTTCAAGGCGCCGGAAGACGCCCGCGCCTGGTTGATGGCTGCGGCGGTCCTGCGGGTAGGCCTGTACCCGTTCCATCAATGGATGCCCGTAGAGTTGGGCAAAGAACCCGATCGGGCCGTGATCATCTTCATCGTCCCCACGGTGTCCGGTCTCGCCTTGTGGGTGCGCATGGCCATTGCGCGGGCGCTGCCCGCCGATTCGATCGTGCCGCTGCTGGCCGTATTGAGCCTCGTCCTCGGATCGATTTTGGCGTGGCGCAGTTCACAGCCGCGCAATGGACTGCCCTTCATCACGTTGTGCCTGGCCGGCTCGGTCGGCCTATTGGCGGCTGCCAATGCCAGCGCCACACGCTTAACAGCGGCGACTCTCAACTGGATGTTCATCAGCGTGAGTCTCTTCATCGCGCGCGGACTGGACCGTCGTCAACCGTACTGGGCGGTAGGATCGCTGATTGCGCTGTTGAGTCTGGCCGCCTTGCCCGGCACGCTGGGCTTTGTGGTACAGCAAGGCATTGTGGCCGACGCCGTGCGTCAGAAACAGTGGCTGATTTTGCTGGCAGCCGTCCTCGCCCAGACCTTCGCGATTGCAGCCGCGCTACGCCTGACTCTCTCCGAGGCCCTAGAGCGAGCGCCCGCACAGGTGGTACGTAAGGTGGTGTGGGCCTTGGCGCTGGCCTGCGGCGCGCTGCCCTTGTTGATCTTCGCCCTGTCAGAGGAGGCCCTACCCGGTTTGCCGTCGACCAGCGAACTGCTGGGGGAACTCAACGTCATCGGATTGTTGGCCATGCTCGCCCCTGTTGTGTCAGGCGCGCTGCTGGCCTGGCGCGGACCGCTCTTCGTGCGCAGCGTGATCGATGGCGGGCAATCGGTCTGGGGGCGCGTGCTGCGCCTGGACTGGTTGAACTCAGCGCTGTTCAGTCTCATTGATTGGCTCACCGGCTTGCTGCGCGCTGCCGCTGGTTTGTTTGAAGGCGAAGGAGGACTGCTTTGGACGGTGGTCGTCATCGTCGTCGTGGTCGTGATCTACAGTGCTGCCGGGCAGTAACGGCGCGGCTTGAGCCAATCTAGACGTGCAAGTGTTCGAATTTCATGACCAACGTCGATATTGCTAAAACCATTGCGGGTTTGCCCGGCGCCGCTGTGCTGATCGGCTTGTTGATCGCCGCCGCCCTGCTGGTCATCCTGGTCAACTGGCGGCTGCTGATTGTGGCCCTGGCGCTGCAGTATATTCTCATCGGCTTGATGTTGACCCGCGTAGTGCCGATCGAACTGGCTGCCGTCAAAGCGCTGGTCGGCATCATGATCTGCCCGGTGCTGTACATCACGGCACGGCGCGTGAATTGGGGCCGCCCGGAAGAAGAAGCAGAAGAGGACAAGGCGGCCGAACGTCCACAGCGCCGCTGGTGGCACATTCTGGGCGCCGGGTGGCCGGTGCGCGTCATCGTGGCGGTGCTGGCGCTGGCTATCAGCACAGGCCTGGCGTCGCGCAACCCGCTGCCCATCGTCACCGATTTGACCCTGTCGCGCGACCTGACGACCGGCGCGTTCAGCGTGATTTTGCTGGGCTTGATCAATGCCGCCCTGGCTGAAAATCCGTTGAAGGTCGGAATTGGCCTCTTGAGCGTCCTGGCCGGCTTCGAATTGCTCTACACCGCTGTTGAGCCGACCCTGACCATCGTGGGACTGCTGGGGTTGACAAACCTGATTCTGGCGCTGGCGATCGCTTATCTTACCACGGCGTGGGCTTCGCGCCGCAGCGAGGTGCCAGAGTGATCTTTAGCCCGCTGCCCCTTATCGCCCTGCCGCTGCTGGCGGCAGGGCTGACGGTGCTGCTGCGCCGGTTCGCCATGCTCAGCGCGCTGATTGCTGCGATCTTGCCTGCCATGGCCGCGCTCATCGCCATCATTTACCCGCTGAATAATCCGCTGCCGTTATTGGGCCGCGACCTGTATCTCACCACGCCCGATCGCTACGCGCTGATCTACCTATATCTCTGCGCTTCGGCGACATTCCTCGGCGTGTGGCGCACTTCTTCAAAGTGGACGTATTATCCGGTGGCGCTGGCGGCGTTGGCCAGCATTGCGGCAGCCCTGGGCGCGCGCCCGGTCGTCGTGGAAGTGATCGGAGGCCGCCCGTTCGATCCATTTAACTATGCCGTCCTGTTCTTTGCCATCGGCGCGGTGCTGACCATTTTTCCACTGCAAGGTGGGCAGCCGGGTGTCACGCTTGGCACGCTGCGCTATTTGACGTTCATGGTCATCGCCGTGCCCATCTTCCTGGCGGCAGCGTGGGTCCTCGATCAATATTCGCAAAGCCCGGATGCTGTGAATCTGGCGCAGACTGCCACGGTCTTGTTACTGTTTGGCATAGCGCTGTGGCTGGCCGTGCTGCCCTTTCATTCCTGGCTGTCGGGCGTGGCGAGTGAGTCGCCGCCCCTGTCCAGCGCATTCGTGTTGGGCATCGTCAACATGGCAGCTTTTTTCCTGATGCTCGATCTGGTGAGCGGCATTCGTTTGCTGAACGACAACCCGGTGGTGTTTGACGTGCTGCGCTTGATGGGTTTGGCGACTGCCCTGGTGGGCGGCGCGTTGGCATTTGCTCAGCGCGACTTCGGACGCATCATGGGCTATGCCGTGCTCGCGGATATCGGCGTCGCCCTGGTGGCATTTGGCACGCACACCTCAGCGGGACTCAGCGCCGCCTTGTTTGTGGTGTTCCTGCGCACCTTTGGGCTGGGTCTCATGTCGATGGGGCTGGCGCTGGCCCACACCGAAGCGCCGGACGATACGTTCGTCTCGCTGGCCAGCCTGGCGTGGCGCCGGCCATGGGCCGCCGTGGGGCTGGTCGTCGGCGCTTTCTCATTGGCAGGCGTGCCGCCGCTGGCCGGGTTCGCCGGACGCTGGGGTGCGCTGCAACAAGCCGCCGGCAGCGATTTGGGCGCATCGCTCGCGCTGGTATTGAGTTCGATCGGTGTCGTCGCCGGGGTGCTGCGGGGCCTGCAATATGTCCTTCGCCCGCTTGATGATCCGACCATACAGCCGGTACGCGAATCCCCGTTGACCATCACGCTGATCGTCGGGGCACTGGTCTTGTGCGTGATCTTCGGCCTGTTCCCCGATCTGCTGTCGCCCGTCATCCGACAAATGGCGGCCGCGTATGTGATTGCGCCCTAGGCTTCGCCGGCCGGGATCGAGACGCGCCCCTGCCGGCTGTACACCGCCTCGAACTTCGGCACGATGCTGCGCCAATCGTACTGCTGCACCGCAAACAATCGGCCGGCGGCTCCTAATGACTGCGCCCGCGCGCGATCCTCGATCAGTTCCACAATGGACTGCGCGAAAGAAGCGGCGTCGTCGGCCAGCAGCAATTGCTCCCCGCTCGTCACCGCAAAACCTTCCGCGCCCAGCGTGGTGCTCACGAGGGGCGCCTGCAATGACAACGCCTCCAGCAATTTCAGGCGCGTTCCGCCGCCCATGCGCAGCGGGACGATGCATACACTCGCCGCGGCAATGTAAGGCCGCGTGTCGTCCACCGCGCCCGTGATGGTGATCGCGGGATCAGCGCGCAGCCCATCCAGCCGCGCGTGCGGACGCTGCCCCACCACGTAGACGTGCACCTCCGGCACGCGGGGTTTGATCAAGGGCAGCACATCGCGCGCGAACCACAACATCGCATCGACATTCGGCCGAAAGTCCATCGTGCCGGTGAAGACCAGCGCTGGCGGCGGCAGATCAAGCGGCGCCGCTTTTTCGCGCCGGTAGAAATCGGTATCGACGCCGTTGGGGATGACGTGCGCCTTTAATGCCGGATCGAGCTCCTGGATCGCAATCACATCCGCTTCTGAGACGCAGACCACCCGATCAGATTGGCGGCATACCTGCCGCTCGAAACTACGCAATTTGCGCCACTGAATGGACGAATACACCGCGCCCGCATTCCAGCCGCGCGCCGCAATCTCCGCTGCGGCGATGCGCTTCTGCAGCAGGTACTCCGCATTGTGATCGTCAAACACGATCAGCGGCCTTCTCCCTCCCGACGGGTACGCGGTTTCATTCGCAGAGAGGGGGCCGGGGGGTAAGGTATATCGCGCCAACTCCAAGCCTTCCACCTGAATCACATCGTAAGCGCCATCCCGCAGCCACGCGGCGAGTTGCCGTTGAAACTCGCTTGACCACAAACGCAGTCCCATGTCCGGCCACGGCGACAACAGCGTGTCCAGGGCACGCCGCCAAGTGGGACGCGGGGGAATCGGCACCGCGGCAATGCGGCGGCAGAGTTGATCGAGCGGCGAAGCAGCCGGTGGTGAATCCGCGCAGCAGAGCAGATCGATCTCATGGCGCAGCGCCAGGCCGGCGATGAGATTGTAATTGCGCAGCGTGGTGCCTTTGTGCGGGGGAAAGGGGAATTGCGGCGTCAGGCACAAGATACGCATGCGCAGGCTCCTTACACCACGCCTAACACACGACGGTAGACATGCAACGTTTCGCGCGCGCAGCGCTCCCACGAAAATTCTGCGACGCGCTCAAAGCCCCTATGGCGCAGCTGCTGTTGAAGCTGTTCGTCATGCAGCACGCCCGCCATGGCCTCGGCCAGTTCCACCACGTCGTCGGGATCGATCTCTTTTGCCGCGCCGCCCGCAATTTCCGGCAGCGAGCCGCGATCGCTGATGATGCACGGCGCGCCGCAGGCCATCGCTTCCAACACGGTGAGGCCAAAGCCCTCGTAATGCGAGGGCAGCACGAAGACCGTCGCGGCAGTGTACAACGCCGCCAGGTCGCCATCCGGTGGCGAGTCGATCCAGCGCACCTGCTCGCTCAGGCGCAGCTCGTCGATCAGCGCGCGCGTTTCATCAAACAGCCAGCCGTGCGAACCGGCCAGGATCAGGTTGGGCGAATGTGGATCGTGATCGAGCAGCAGGCGATAGGCGCGCAGCAATCCCGCCACATTCTTGCGCGGTTCGAGCGTGCCCGCAAACAAGATGAACCGTTCGGGCAGCCGCAGCCGATCCCGCGCGGCGGCGATCTCGGCCGGATTCAAGGGGCGATATACCCCGGCCTTGGGCGCGAGCCAGACCACGGTGATCTTCTCTTCCGGCACATTCAGCAGCTTGATCAAATCCAGCTGCGTGGCGTGCGAATCGGCCAAAATGTGATCGGCAATCTGCACCGCGCGTTCGATCTGATCGTTGTAGTAGCGGCGGCTCTGCGCCGTGAGAAACTGCGGATAGTGCAGGAAGTTCAGATCGTGCACGGTGATGACGCGTTTAAATTGTCCCGTGAAGGGCGGAATGAAATCGGGGCTATGCAAGAGATCAAGCTTGAGGCGCAGCAGTTCGAGCGGGAAGGCGATTTGTTCCAGGCGATTGTGGCTGGGCGTCCAGGCGGCGTGCAGCCGTGCTGCCGGATGACGCGGCGCAGCGTGATCTTTGCGGCTGTAAATGATCGTGTAGTCATTGCCGTCGTCAAGGCCGGGCAGCTGTTCGACCAGGTGCACGATGTACTGTCCCATGCCGCTGTACCGGCGATAGTAAACCAGCCGCGCGTCGAGTGCGATCTTCATGCCCGTATTATAGCAGTGGGAGGTTGGAATTTGGAGATTGGGGGCCGGACGTTGGCGGTTTGCCCATTGGCCATTTGTCATTGGCCATTAAGTCCCCGCGGCGTGGCGGAGAGCGGTTGTTCATTGTATAATCCGCTCGAACCTCGGAGGGTGGACCTATGGACGACCTCAGCCTGGGGCAACTGGCTCAGCAAATCAAATGGATGGAAGACGAGCGGCGCAAGGATAAGGCGCAGATTGCCACTTTGCAGGAGCAAATTGTGGGACAGGCTCGCGAGCTGGCCGAAGCGTCGCGCCGCCTGCAAGAGCTGGATGGCGACCTGAAGGCAGCGCAAGCCACGCTGGCGCGCCTGCTCAACACCGATCGCGTGCTGGACGAATTCAAGACCACTATCGTCACGATGATCAATCGGCTGGACGACGACCGCAAAAAATCCGAGCGCGAAACGGAGCGCATTCGCAATCTCTCGATCGAAACCGTGCAGCGCCAGATCAACGAAATCAGGGTCGAGTTGCCGCGCATCGGCAAGATCGAAGACGAGCTGCCCACCCGCCGCGCCGAAGAGAAGCGCCTGGCCGAACTGGTGGTGCGCCTGCCGCCGCAAATCGACGCGGCCACGCAGCTGGTCGAAGAGCGCACACGCGGCGTGCCGTACCTGGAGGAAGGCCGCCGCCAGGATTTGAAACGCCTGCTGACGGTGGAACACGAAAGCACCGGGCACCTGAAGAAATTGGACATGCTGGCGGGCAAGCTCCAGGTGCTGGAAGACGCCCTGGGCAAAATCCCGCCGCGCTTCGAGCCGCTCGCCGCGCGTCTCAGTGATCACGACAAGCAGCTAGACGATTTGCGCGCGGGCGATTTCCGCCAGCAGCAGCAGGTCAAGTCCTTTGAGCCGATGCTGAATCAACTGCGCGAACAGGTCGTGGACTACACCAGCATGCTTAACAAACTGCGCGAACAGGCGTTGATCAATCAGCGCGCCGAAGCCGAGTTGAATTCCTTCCAGGAAACGCTGCGCATGCGCGTGGCCGAACTCAGCGAAGTGGAGCGCCTGTTTGAAGAGCGCGTCAAGAAACAGTTTGAAGATTTTCTGGCCGAGTTTGAAAAGCGCTGGGGCAAGCTGGAACCGCACATCGACGAGCGCTGGCACGAGCACGAGCGCGCGCATCGCGCCGAGGCGGAACGAATGGAACGGCTGGAAGGCGCGCCCGCTCCGCTGCAGGAACAAATCACGCTGCTGCGCAACGATCACGACAAGTTCCGGCAGGCTTTTATCGAGGCCGTGACCGGCCTGGTGGAAACCAGGAGCTCGCTGCCGCAATATCCGGTGCCGCCCGCGCGGGCGCCCGAGGACGGCATCGGCCTGCCCGGCTCCATGCTCGATCGCCGCTAAGCTCTCCCGGCAGAAGACGGGGATTACTTCATGCGCGTCATTGGCACCGCCGGCCACGTCGATCACGGCAAGTCCACGCTGGTACAGGCCCTCACCGGCACCCACCCCGATCGACTCAAGGAAGAACGCGAGCGCGAGATGACGATCGATCTCGGCTTTGCGTGGTTGACGCTGCCCGGCGGAGAAGCGATCGGCATTGTGGATGTGCCCGGCCACATCGACTTCATCGAGAACATGCTGGCGGGCGTGGGCAGCATCGACGCCGCGCTGTTTGTCATCGCCGCCGATGAAGGCGTAATGCCGCAGACCCGCGAGCATCTGGCCATTCTCGAGCTGCTCAAGATCAACGCCGGGGTCGTCGCATTGACCAAAATCGATCTGGTCGATGCCGATTGGCTGGAATTGATCCAGCTGGACGTGCAGGAAGCGCTGCGCGGCACAGTGCTCGCTTCCGCCCCGATCGTTCCGGTGTCCGCCCGATCGGGCCGCGGCATTCCCGATCTACTTACTGCGATCGATCGCGTCATTCAGCAGCGCCCGCCCCGCCCCGATCGCGGCCGGCCCCGTCATGCGATCGATCGCGTCTTTTCCGTGGCAGGCTTCGGCACCGTCGTCACCGGCACGCTGATCGACGGTTCACTGCGCGTGGGCGATGACGTGGTCATTCTGCCGCAGAACTTGCCCGCGCGCATTCGCGGACTGCAAACCCACAAAACCAAGATCGAGGTGGCCGTGCCCGGCAGCCGCGTAGCCATCAACCTCAGCGGTATCGAGCTGACCGACGTCAAACGCGGCCAGGTGGTCGCCACGCCGGGCTGGCTCTCGCCCACGGTGCTGATCGACGCCCAGTTCGAACACCTCGCCAGCTCGCCGCGACCTCTGGCCCACAATGCCGAAGTGAAGTTCTTTCACGGCGCGGCCGAAGTAAGCGCGCGTGTGCGTTTGCTGAATGACGAGCAACTTGCGCCGGGCCGCACGGGCTGGATGCAGTTTGCGCTGCGTGAGCCGTTGGCGCTGGTAAAGGGCGATCGGTTCATTGTGCGCCTGCCTTCGCCGTCGATCACCCTGGGCGGCGGCGTGGTGATCGATCCGCAGCCGGGCCGCCGTCATCGCCGCTTCAAGCCGGAGGTCGTGGCGCGCCTGGAGACCCTGACGCGCGGCACACCCGGCGAACTGCTGCTGAAAACGTTGGAGGCGGGCGGCCCGATCAACTCAGCCGATCTCTTTAAGCGCGCCTCATTATCTGGCGACGAGGCGCAGGTTGCCCTGCGCGACCTGCTGCAGGCGCGGCAGGCCCGCCAGTTGAAAGCCGACCTTTACCTCTCGGCCAGCGGCTGGGCGGCACTTCGAAATCAGATCGGCGGCGAATTGAGCGCCTACCACGCCGCCAATCCGCTGAAGACAGGCATGCCACGCGAGGAGCTGAAGAGCCGGCTGGGACTGGATACCAAGACCTTCAATTTGATCGTGGAGCAGGCGCTGCAAGAAAATATCGTCGCCGCCACGGGGCCAGTGCTGCACGCGCCGGATTTTGCCGTTGCCTTCAAACCCGAACAGCAAAGGGCCGTAGACACGCTCATGAACCGGTTCGAAGCGGCGCCGTGGAACACGCCGCTGCCCAAAGACGCGGAACAGATCGTCGGCGCCGACGTACTGGCCGCCCTGGTCGACCTGGGGCAGTTGATCAGACTCAGCGAAGAGGTGCTGCTGACGGCGGCGACTTACCGATCGGGGGTGGATGAAATCCGCGCATACCTGATCGAGCACAAGACTATCACCGTGGCGCAAGTCCGCGACCAATTCAACACCAGCCGCAAGTATGCCTTGGCGCTGATGGAGTACCTCGACGCGCAAGGTATCACCAAACGCCTGGGTGATGAGCGGACTTTGCGCCAATAAGCTTGTAACTCAACTGCAACTTCTGTACCGGGGGTATCTGCGTTAGAATAGGGTAGGCTCAGGCTTGTTTTCAAGCGGAGAACGCCCAGCCGTGCTAGAATGTTATAGCCGATCTCATCCGTTAATTCTGTAAGGACAGCAACGTGACGCCTCGCTTCTCCTATCCACATTGCCAGGCCGGCTTCCCGGCCGTCCTGCTGGCGCTGGTCGTGGCACTGGCCGCGTGCGGCGGACAACAGCCTGCGATCAGCGCCGAAAACGCCGTATCCATCACGCGTACCGACGGCACTGCCACACTCGCGCGCGCTGGCGGCCAGAGTGAGGGCGACCTGCCGGATAATACCCTGCTCGCTCCCGGCGATCACTTGTATACCGCGCCGGGACATACGGTGACACTGCAGTTCCCAGACGGCAGCACGCTGCAGGTGGGGCCCGATTCGCATCTAGTGCTCTTTTCCATCCGCCCATCCGATCGTGTGGCTGTTTTTCGCCTGCTGGCCGGATCGGTTACCGGCAATTTGCGCGGCAATGCGTTCGAAGTGCAGGCTTACGAAGAAGTAGCGATGAATTTTCGCATGGAGTTGACGGACCTGGCCGCAGTGCCGCGCGGCGTGGCCGGCACCTATCAACTGGGCTTTGACGACACGACGTTGAAAGCTGTCGTCGACGCGGGCGAGTTTGATCTGCGATCGGGCAATCAGCAGGCCACACTCCCTGCCGGCTGGCAAGCCATCGCCGAGCCGGGCCAATCCTTGCAGATTGTGTCGCTGATCACGCCAACGCCAGCGCCGCCGTCGGCCACCGAAGCGCCCACCGCTACGCCGATTCCGATCATCTCGATCACGCCGGCGAGCACGCCAACCGAAACGCCCCGTGCGATCGAGCCGATGACCGCCACACCGTCGCATACGCCGACCCGCGTGGTCACCCGCGTGCAACGCACGATCCCGCCAGTACCAACCGACACGCCAGTATCAACCGACACGCCAGTGCCGCCGGCTACTGAAAAACCAGAGCGAGAGCAGCCGCCACCGCCACCACCACCGGAGCCGACGGACCCGCCGGATCCGACGGAACCACCACCGCGTCCAACACCCGGGTAGAAAACTATGGAGAGTACGACATGTTCGCTCGCCTGATTTGCCTTACCTGTTCTGTACTGCTTGCCATCACGCCAATAGCCACAGCGGCGGTATTGGCCTTCTCAATTGAGCAGCCGGCCCAGCCATCAGCGGCATGGGCAGTGCTGCAGCCCGCAACAAGCGCAGCGTCAAGCCCTTTCAACGCGGCGCGCAGACCCGCGGATGATCGGTCATTGCGCGTGTTCGACCAGCAGCGCCTGTCTGGTATTGCACTGCAGCCTGATTTTAGGCTGCTTTCCGCACGCGCACCCCAGACGATCACCGTGCAAATTGTCCCCGACACGCTCGTGGCCAACAGCGGCACGACTGCGACCATTACCGCGACCGTCTATGATATTACGGGAGATGTTGTCGAAGGCGCCAATCTGACCGGCAGTATTACGGCGGGCCGCGGCTCAGTCGGTACTTTCCCAGCGTCCAATCCTGGCGGCACAACAACGAGCACATGGACGGCGACGGCAGGGAATACC
>Ga0315287_10004738_pt1 | contig 13309 bp, 11 predicted proteins | sample YL17G11_0_MG_FD_205037 | JGI IMG/M metagenome (GOLD analysis project Ga0315287, IMG submission 205037) | Sediment microbial communities from Yellowstone Lake, YNP, Wyoming, USA - YL17G11_0 | ecosystem: Environmental > Aquatic > Freshwater > Lake > Sediment | place: USA: Wyoming | collected... | reverse complement strand
GCATAGGTCTCGTTGTTGGTCCAGGCATGGCTGCGCTGGATCGCGTTCTGGAAATGATCGCCGGGACGCAGGTTGAACTCGTGGCCGGCGAACAGTCCGCCCGGTTTCAGCACGCGGCAGGCTTCGCGCAGCAGCGCCGGTGTGTGCGCGGGCGGCAGCTCGTGCAGCATGAAGTTGAAGAAGATCAGGTCGAAGCTGTCGTCAGCGTAGTCGAGGTGCTCGAGGTCCTGCTGCGACAGGTGCAGCGTGAGGCCCTGTTCGCGAGCGCGCTGGTTTGCCAGCTTCAGGCAGGGCGCCGAGAGATCGACCCCGTGGCATTCCGACTCCGGGTGCAGTTGCTGCCAGGTGAGCAGCGCCGCGCCATGTCCGGTGCCCCAGTCAAGCACCTTCGGGTAGGGTCGTGCTGGCAACGCTTCGAACAGGATCCGGTAGATGCCGTTGGGATCCCCATGCGAGGCGACCGTGGTGCGCCGTCCGATCTCGTAGGCCATGCCGTCGAGCGCATCGTGCGTGACGCCGCCCGTGTGCTGGTGGAACGGCACGTAGCGAAAGTACTCCGGGAGCTCGAGCGCCGGATCGAGCCGCAACTGCGCCGGCGGCGTCGCACGCGCCGTCTCCTCGAGTTGCGTCTCCAGCCGTTCCCGCTGCGCCTCGAGCGTCGCAAAGATCCCGACGTCCGGCCGGTGGTACTTGAAGCGCTGCAGGTTGCGGTAATACCAGTTGTACAACTGGTACTCCGTCGTCCGATCCATCACCGCCTCGGCATCCGTCCAGTCCGCCGGCGGCGGTTCCAAAGCCCGTGTCTCACGCTCGTACCGGTCGAACAGCTGCGCGAGCAGCGGGCCCTCGACGTAGTTACGGGCGGCCCTGAGGAATGCGTGATAGCTGCGGAAGTCGCGACTCTCGTGGACCTCGAGGGGTTGGACCTCGGGGAGCTTCGGTCTGGGAACGGCGTTCATGGCGTTCGGCCTCTGTGTGGGGAATGAGGGTGCCATAGGTGGGCATGACGGTCCACGGGGAGTGTTGCCGGGATCCAGCAGGAAAGATGATCGACGCCGGGGCGCCGACTCGGGGGTGTTTTCACCGAGCCGATCACGGGCGGCGAATGAAAACGGCCCCATACACCCCGCCCGTGCCGACGCTGCCGCCGAGGTCTTCGATACCCCGCGTGCCCGCCGGAGCGGCATCACTCTCGACAGGGTAGGGAGCCCCGGCGTACCGTCCTCCGCAACGCAACAATCGACTGGAATCGCCCATGTCCGAGATCAAGGACGTCCCGACCGGCACCGTGCCGGCCGCCCCCGAGGCCAATGCCCCCGACCGCCTGCGTCGCGACCAGAGCGCGGCGAAGAGCCTGTTCGTCGGCTCGATCCTCGAGGAGAACCTGTTCCCGTATCCGAAGATCCGGGCGCGGGACCGGGAGATCCTCGGGTCGGTGGTCGAGGCGATCGACGGGTTCCTCGCCGAACGGGACGCCGACTTCAAGAAGTGGGATCGCGAGGCGCACCAGCCGGAGGAGTTCATCCAGGGGCTGCGTGACATGGGTCTGTTCGGCCTGATCATTCCCGAGGAGCACGGTGGGCTCGAGCTGTCGAACGGCGCCTACGCGCGCGTGCTGACGCAGACCAGCACGCACGATGCCTCGGTATCCCTGACCATCGGCGCGCACAGTTCGATCGGCATGAAGGGCATCCTGCTGTTCGGCACCGACGCGCAGAAGGCGAAGTACCTGCCGAAGCTCGCGAGCGGCGAATACATTGCGGCGTTCTGCCTCACCGAGTCCGGCTCGGGCTCCGACGCGGCCTCGATCCGCACCTCCGCGAAGCGGAACGCGGATGGCAGCTGGACGCTCAACGGCGAGAAGATCTGGATCACCAACGGCGGCATCGCTCAGGTCTACACGGTGTTCGCGCGCACCGAGGGCACCGACGGCAAGATCACCGCGTTCGTCGTGGAGGCGGGCTGGTCCGGCGTCAGCCATGGCAGCCACGAGGACAAGATGGGCATCCGGGCGTCCTCGACCACCGTGGTCGGCTTCGCCGACGTGCGCGTGCCCGCCGAGAATGTGCTCGGCGGCGAGGGCAAGGGTTTCAAGGTCGCGATGGGCATCCTCAACAGCGGCCGCACCGGTCTCGGTGGCGGTGCCGTCGGCGGCATGAAGACGCTGATCCGGCTCTGCACGGCGCAGGCGAACGAGCGCAAGCAGTTCGGCGCACCCATCGCGAGCTACGGTCTGGTGCGCGAGAAGATCGCGCAGATGACGATCGACTGCTTCGCGGCCGAGAGCACCGTGTGGATGCTCGCGCACTACATCGACTCGGGCGTCGAGGACTACGCGACCGAGGCGGCGATCAGCAAGGTGTTCGCCAGCGACGCGATCCAGCGCTGCGGCCAGGAGGCGCTGCAGATCGCCGGCGGCAACGGCTTCATGCGCGAATACCCCTACGAGCAGATCGTGCGCGACAGCCGGATCCTGTCCATCTTCGAGGGCACGAACGAGATCCTGCGCCTGTTCGTCGGCCTCTCGGGCCTCAAGGACGCCGGCAAGGCGCTTGGCGAGCTGAAGAGCGCGGTCGACGACATCTTCAACAACCCGATCAAGGGCTTCGGCATGCTGTCGGGTTATGCCGGCCACAAGCTGACGCAGGCGACCGGCGTGGGCCGGGACCGGATCGCGAGCCGGTTGCCGAAGGACCTCGCCGACGCGCAAGGCGTGTACGAGAAGTACGCGCTGGAACTCTCGGCCGCGTCCGACTTCGTGCTGCGCAAGTACGGCAAGGCCGTCGTCGACCGGCAGTACGACCTGAAGCGGCTCGCCGACGTCGCGATCGACCTGTTCGTCGGCCTGTGCACACTGTCGCGCGCGGCGACGCTGTCCGCCGAGGGTCATGCGCAGGCGGCGCAGGCGATCTCGATCGCCTCGTTGTTCTCGCAGCAGGCGAAGCGGCGCATGGCCGCGAACCTGCGGCGCCTGACGCGCAACGAAGACGCCGCGATGGACGCGCTGGCCGGCTTCACGCTGGAACGCGGCGCCTATGCCTGGGACGTTCTCTGATGGGCGACATCGTCGCGCCGCAGGGCTCGCCGCTGGCGGTCGCGGTGATCAGCGCGCGCGATCTCGAGGCTTCGACGCGCTTCTACGCCGACGTGATCGGCCTCGACGCCAGCGACGCGACGCACTGGTCGGGGCCGGCGTTCGAGGCGCTCTGGGGCCTGCCGCCGGGCGTCGTCGCTCGCTGCCGACTGCTAGCGGCCGGCGCATCGTCGGTGGGCCGCGTCCTGCTCATGGAGTTCGACGCGCGCAGCCTGCCGGCAGGCCTGCGGCGCGAGACGATCGCGCCGCGTGCCGATTCGGCGCAGTTCGGGCTCGCGAACCTCAACTTCTACGACGCCGACATCCGCGCCTCGGCGGCGCGCCTGCGTGCGGCCGGCTACACGTTCTGGTCCGACCCGACCCAGCACAGCCTGACGGCGGGCGTCGGCAACCCGATCGAGGTGATCTTCGACGGACCCGACGGCGTCGCGATCAACCTCGTCGAGCTTGCCAGCACCGACCCGGCGACGCGCATCGGGCAGATGCGCGCCTACGTTGATCGCCACGGCCGTACCCGCACCGGATTCACGCCCGTGGTCACGACCTCGCACGTGGTGCGCTCGATCCCGCGGGCGCGAGCGTTCTACGAGCGCGTGATGCGCATGGGCGTGCTGATCGACGAGGTGATGTCCGCCGACCGCGTCAACACGTTCCTGCGCCTGCCGGTCGGCGCGCGCACGCACATCATGTTCATGCAGGGTAACCACATGTTCGGCAAGATCGCGCTCGCGGAGCCGATCAACTACGCCGACGCCTGCTTCGACCTGCAGCCGCGCGCGCATGCGCCGAATATCGGCTATCTCGCCCAGGCCTTCGAGCTGGGCTCGCCCGCGGCGCTCGAGGCGGCGACTCGCGCCTGTCGCGATCTCGGCGTCGACTTCGTGGCGGAGCCCGAGGTCGGTGAGTTGCCGGGGCTGGGACGGCGCACGCACCTGATGGTGCGCAACCCCGGCAGCGGTGCGCTGCAGTGGCTGCTCGGGCCGGCATGACCCTGACCTACCACCTGTTGAACGTCTTCACCCGCGACGGCGATCGCCTCAGCGGCAATCCGCTCTGCGTCTTCGAGGATGGGAGCGCGCTCGACGGCGTGCGCATGCAGGCGCTCGCGCGTCAGTTCAACCTGTCGGAGACCACGTTCCTGCTGCCCTCGGCGCGCGCGACGTGCAGCGTGCGCATCTTCACGCCGGATTTCGAGATGCCGTTCGCCGGCCACCCGACGCTCGGCACGGCGCACGTCGTGCGCCTGCTGGGTCGCGGCGGCGACCGTCTCGAGCTGGAGATGCCGGCCGGCGTCATAGCGGTGCAGGCACGGGGCGACGAGTGGACGCTGTCGGCCAATGCGGCCTCATACCGCGAACTGGAGTCGGGAGGCGGCGTGCTGGCCGCGGCGCTTGGGCTTGCGCCTGGCGATCTCGTCGGCGCAGCGCCACCGGGCGGCTCCGGCCCGAGGCCGCTGTGGGTCGACTCCGGCACCGAGCAACTGGTGGTGCCGCTGGCGAGCGTCGAGGCCGTCCGGCGAGTGACTGCGGATGTGGTCGCGATGGATGCGCTGCGCAGCCGACAGGGGCGTCGCATGGCCTACGTTTTCGCGGCAGCCGGTGACGGCCGCGTCGTGTCGCGATTCCTGTTCGAGGCGGACGGCGCGATGCGCGAGGATCCGGCCACCGGTTCGGCCTGCGCGAACCTCGGCGGCTGGTATCTCGCCACCGGCGCATCGTCGCTGCCCCTGTCGCGCGAAGTGCGCCAGGGTGACCAGGTGCGACGGCCGTCGACGCTGCGACTGTCGATCGATGCCGCCCGCCAGGTGCGGGTGTCCGGCGAGGTCGTACACCTCGGCTCCGGGTGCCTCGACCTCTAGAACTTCACGGTCGCCGTCAGGCCAACATGGCGGCCGCGCGGCCGCGTCCAGCGCTCGCACTCGATGCCGAGCCGCGCACCGAGGTAGGTGTGCGCTCCGGTTTCCGCGAGGTTGTCCACCTGGGCGATGTTCGACGTGAACTGCCGGCCCGTCAGGTCGGTTGCGCAGGTCCTCGATCGAGTCCGCGGTGATCACCGAGACCGACAACGGCACGTCCTGGAGCGATTACTCGCGCTTGCGTGCGGCGACGACGATTTCCTCTAGCACTGCGGCGCCCTTGCGGAATCAGCGATTCCCGAGCAACGCGGATTCCAGCCGCTCGACGTCGGCGAGATCCTGGGTGCGCCCGGTAGCGCGCTTGTTGACGATCAGGTCTTCCATGGATATGAGGGGCACGTCCATCCCTTCCAGAGAGATCGTCTTTCGTCGATCATGAGCCTGTTGGAAATCGACACCGCTGATGCGAGTCAGTATGTCGATGCGCCGGGGGTTGTTGCCGATCTGGAACACGATTCCTTCCGTGCAGAAATCAGTTTCCGAAACTCCCGCCAACGGCGCGCCGAAACGGGCCAGGGCCCGCATGAGTCGGGACGCGTTCTCCGGCGCTGGCTGCACGAAGATGTCGATGTCCTTGGTTGCGCGGGGATAGCCATATGCGGCGACGGCGTAAGCGCCCACCAGAAGGAACTTAACGTTCTCCTCTGACAAGCACTGCAACATCTCTTTGTAGTCCTTGTTCAGCATCGCCTTGCCGAAAGAAAGCCCACACTTCCCTGGTCAGCTCCCATACTTCCAGGATACGTTCCTCGGGAGTGCCGGGCATGTATCCGTCGTCCTCGGCGTCGGCCAGCGAGCGGTGCAGGGCAACCCGGGTTCGGTCGACGGAATGCATGGAACCACTGCGACGGAATTCTGGCGCGCCAGTATACGTCAAGTATTCCCACTGTCGGGGGGCTGTCCCAAGATCGAGAAGGCCATCGTCGCCACCGGCCGAGCGGAACGCCGGCGCTGGCCGCGGCGACGCGGCCGGCTACTCGAGATACGCGTACCCGTTCAACTCGCCTTCGTAGAAGCGCTTCAGCGCCTGGCTCTCCGCGACCGTCATGCGGCCCTCGCGGATCGCGCGTTCGCAGTCGCGCGCCAGCGCGGGGTAGAGCTCCTCGACGTCGTACTCCATGTACTCGAGCACCTTGTTGGCGGTGTCGCCCATGACGACCTCGTCGATCCACCAGCTGCCGTCGTCCTCGAGCCGGATATGCACGACGTGGGTGTCGCCGAACAGGTTGTGCAGGTCGCCGAGCGTCTCCTGGTAGGCGCCGACCAGGAAAGCCGCGAGGTAGTACTCGTCGCCCCCGGCGATGTCGTGCAGCTCGAGCGTGCGCTTGATCTCGCGGTGGCTGACGAAGTGATCGATCTTGCCGTCGGAGTCGCAGGTGATGTCGGCCAGCACCCCGCGCCGCGTCGGGCACTCGTTCAGGCGGTGGATCGGCATGATCGGGAACAGCTGGTCGATCGCCCAGCTGTCCGGCAGCGACTGGAACACCGACATGTTGCAGAAGTAGATGTCGGAGAGGATTGACTCGAGGCTCTCGAGCTCCTCGGGCACTTCATCGAGCTTGCGGCAGAGGTCGCGGATCTTCGCGCAGGTGGCCCAGTACAGTCGCTCGGCGAGGCCGCGGAACTCCAGCGACATCAACCCGAGGTTGAACATCTGCAGGCATTGTTCGCGCGCCGTCAGCGCGTCGTGCCAGCACTCGACCAGGCGCCGCTCACTGACGTCGCGGTAGGCGCCGAGCAGGTCGAGCACCGGCTGGGGTAGCGGACCGAGACCGCGGGCGCGGAACTCCTCGTCCTCGCGCCCGGTGACGCGGAATCTGTCCAGCGCCGAGGTGCCGAGGGTGTTGAAGATCAGCACGCTGTGCTGGGCGGCGATCGCGCGGCCGGATTCGCTGACGATCTTGGGGTGCGGGATCCCGCGCGCGTTGCAGACGCTGGCGACGCGGTAGACGACGTCGTTGGCGTACTCGTTCAGGTTGTAGTTCATCGACGAGGCGTAGTTCGTCCCGGAACCGTCATAGTCCACGCCGAGGCCGCCGCCGACGTCGATGTACTCGAGCCCGGCGCCCAGCAGCTTGAGCTCGACGTAGACGTGTGCCAGCTCGTTGATCGCGTCCTTGACGCGGCGGATGTCCTGCAACTGGCTGCCCGGGTGGCAGTGCACGAGCTTCAGGCAGTCGAGCATGTCGTGCTGCTTCAGCACCTCGATGAGCTCGAGGATCTCGGTGATGAACAGACCGAACTTCGACTTCTCGCCAGCCGAGTCGCGCCACTTGCCCGAGCCTTCGCTGGCGAGCTTGACGCGCACGCCGATGCGCGGCCGCACGCCGGACTTCTTCGCGTGCTTGAGGATCAGCCCGAGCTCGGAGAAGTTCTCGACCACGGGGATGATCGTGCGGCCGAGCTTGGTGGCGAGGATCACGGCCTCGATGTAGCTGTCGTCCTTGAAGCCGTTGCAGACGATCAGGCGGTCGGACGAACCCTCGCTCATCGCCATCACGGCGAGCAGCTCGGGCTTGCTGCCGACCTCGAGCCCGAAGCCGAACTCCTTGCCGTAGCGGTAGACCTCCTCGACGACCAGGCGCTGCTGGTTCACCTTGATGGGGAACACCGCCGCGTAGCCGTTGCGGTAGTCGTTCTCGGCGATGGCCTGCGCGAACGCGTCGTGCAGGTGGCGCAGCCGGTGCGCGAGGATGCCGGAGAAGCGCACGACGACCGGGGTGGTCAGCTCGCGCTCCTTCAGGCCCTGGACGACCTCGAACAGGTCGATCTCGCGGCCGGGCACCTGATCGGGCCGGACGACGACGTGGCCGGCGTCGTTGACGGAGAAATACCCCTGGCCCCAGGCCTCGACGTGGTAGAGCTCGCGCGAGTCGGCGACGCTCCAGGGTGGCGCGCCGCTGCGGCGCGCGCCGCTGCTGCCGGCCGTGCCGTTGACGTTGGGGGAATGCGCTTCGATGCCGTTGACGGCAGTGGGTTCTGCAGACATGCGCGCGACCTTAACAGAGGAAGATGAACGGCACCGTCGGCGCGCGTTCAGGCGGGGCCGGTGGCGACGGGGCGCGACGGATCGCGGATCCATTCGCTCCACGAGCCGGGATAGAGCCGGGCGCCCGGCAGGCCCGCGTGTTCGAGCGCCAGCAGGTTGTGGCAGGCGGTGATGCCCGAGCCGCACATCGCCACCAGCGAGGAGGGCGGGTCGGACTGCAGCGTCTGCGCCCAGCGCACCCGCAGTTCCGCGGCGGGCAGCATCCGGCCGCTGGCGTCGAGGTTGCGTGAAAACGGGTGGTTCAGCGCGCCGGGCACGTGGCCGGCCACGGGGTCGATGGTTTCGTTCTGGCCGGCAAAGCGGTCCGCGGCGCGTGCGTCCACCAGGCGTACCTGCGGCGCCGCTGGCGACGGTGCAAGGACCCGGGCGGCGACGAAGGCCGCGTCGACCACGGCCGCCACATCCCGCTGCGCGACGAACCGGCGCGGTTCGCGCGCGGGCGCGGTGGCGACGAGCGGCTGCCCGTCGGCGACCCAGGCGGCCAGGCCGCCGTCGAGCACCGCCACGGCCCGGTGGCCGAGCCAGCGGAACAGCCACCAGGCGCGCGCGGCAAACATGCCGTTGCCCTGGTCGTAGGCCACGACCTGGACGCGCTGATCGATGCCCCAGAGGCTGGCGCGAGCCGCGAAATCCTCGGGAGATGGCAACGGATGCCGGCCGGTGCCCGGGCGGGCCGGGGACGCGAGGTCGTGATCGAGGTCCGCGAACAGCGCGCCGGGCACATGCCCGTCGGCCCAGGCTTGGCGGCCCCAGTCCGGTCGCGCCAGGTCGAAGCGGCAATCGAGGATCGCGCAATCGGGGTCGTCCAGCCGGCTCGCGAGCCCGGCGACGTCGATCAAAGTGGTGAGGGGCGCCATCCGTGAATTCTCCGCCTCACGTGTTGCCGTTACAATCGTGGACCGGGTTCCGGACGAAGAAGAATGGCGATCGATCTCTACTGGGGCAGCGGCAGCCCGAACTCCTGGCGAGTGATGCTCGCGCTCGAGCACAAGCGCCTCGACTACGTCAGCCACCTGCTGCAGTTGTCCCGGCAGGACCAGAAATCGCCGCAGATGCTCGCGATGAACCCGCGCGGGCGCGTGCCGGTGCTCAAGGATGGCGACTACGTGGTGTTCGAGTCGCTCGCGGTGCTCTACTACCTCGATCTCAAGTACCCGGAGCCGCCGATCTTCGGCCGCAGTCCCGAGGAGGCCGCGGTGATCATGCGGGTGATCTGCGAGTTCCAGGCCTACACCGAAGAGCACCTGATGAAGATCTGCCGGGTGCTCGCGGGCGGCGGCGCGATCCCGGCGCACCTGCGCGACGACATCACCGACGCGATGCACGTCGTGGCGCGCGAGGCGCGCACGATCGAGGGGCGGCTGTCGAAGTCCGACTGGATCGTCGGCGAGAGCTATTCCGCCGTCGACATGGTGATCTTCCCGGCGATCCAGCTGTTGCGACGCGCACTGGACCGGCCGGGCGGCCGCGAGCTGTCCAGCCGTTTCCTGCCGATCTCGGCGAACTATCCCGCGCTGGGACGCTGGCTCGCCCGTATCGAGGCGCTGCCGGGCTATGGGCGCACGTATCCGCCGCACTGGCGTGAACAGGCTATTGGAGGCCATTGAGATGACCGACAAGACCTTGATCGACTTCCCTGGCCGCGTGGTGTTCATTGGCTTCGGCAGCATCGGCCAGGGCGTGCTGCCGCTGGTCCTGCGCCACATCGGCATTCCGGCCGAGCGCGTCACGATCGTGACGGCCGAGGACCGCGGCGCACGTGAAGCGAGCCAGTACGGTATCAAGTTCATCCAGGAAGGGCTGACGCGCGAGAACTTCCGCCGCATCCTCGGGCCGCTGGTCGGCCGCGGCGACTTCGTGCTGAACGTCTCGGTCGAGGTCTCGTCGATTGCGCTGGTCTAGTACTGCTGGGAACGCGGCGCGATGTACCTCGACACCTGCATCGAGCCCTGGGCCGGCGGCTATACCGACCCCGGCGTGCCCGCCGCGAAGCGCACCAACTATGCGCTGCGCGAGGAGGCCCTGGCGCTGCGCGCGGGCAATGCGCGCGCGCCGACGGCGGTGGTGACGCACGGCGCGAACCCGGGCCTGGTCTCGCACTTCGTCAAGCAGGCGCTGCTGAACATCGCGGCCGATACCGGCGTCGAGGCCGGCGCGCCGTCGAGCAAGGACGACTGGGCGAAGCTCGCCCAGGCGCTCGGCGTGCGCGTGATCCACATCGCGGAGCGGGACACCCAGGTTTCCCCGGTGCGCAAGCGGATCAACGAGTTCGTCAATACGTGGTCGGTGGACGGCTTCGTCGGCGAGGGCGCGCAGCCCTGCGAGCTCGGCTGGGGTTCACACGAGCGCAACTTCCCGCGCGACGGCCGTCGTCACGACTTCGGCTGCGGTTCGGCGATCTGGCTCGCGCAGCCGGGTGCGGCGACGCGCGTGCGCACCTGGACGCCGAATGCCGGCCACATCCACGGCTTCGCAATCACCCACGGCGAGTCGATCTCGATCTCCGACTACCTTTCCGTGCGCGACGGCGAGCAGGTCGTCTACCGGCCGACGGTGCACTACGCCTACCACCCCTGCGACGACGCGGTGCTGTCGATGCACGAGTTCGTAGGCCGCAACTACGTGCTGCAGGATTCGAAGCGGATCCTGATGGACGAGATCTCCCCAGGCGGCATCGACGAGCTCGGCGTGCTGCTCGCTGGCCACAAGAAGAATGCCTACTGGTACGGCTCGCAGCTGACGGTCGACGAAGCGCGCCAGCTCGCGCCGTTCAACAACGCGACCAGCCTGCAGGTGACGGTGTCGGTGCTCGCCGGCGTGATCTGGGCCATGGAGAACCCGGACCGCGGCCTGGTCGAGCCCGATGAAATCGACTACCTGCGCGTGCTCGGGATCTGCCGGCCGTATCTCGGCCCGTTGGTCGGCCAGTACACCGACTGGACGCCGCTGTCGGAGCGCGAGCGGCTGTTCCCGGAAGACATCGACAAGTCGGACCCCTGGCAGTTCAAGAACGTCCGCGTGGTCTGAGCCGCGCGGCCCCTCGGTTGCAGCGCGGTCATTTCGGGCGTTCGCCGTAGCGAATGTCGACGATCACGTAGTGCTGTTCGCCGCCCGGCAGCGCCACGGGCAATTCGTCGTCGAGGCGCTTGCCGAGCAGGGCGCGCGCCAGCGGCGCGTCCATGCTGACGTAGCCCGACGCCATGTCGAACTCGTCGGGCCCCACGATGCGCACCGTCGATTCCGCGCCGCGCGCGTCCTCGACCGTGACCCAGGCGCCGAAGAACACGCGCTTGAGGTCCGACGGCGGTTGCGCGACGACCACCATGCCGTCGAGTCGCTTGCGCAGGAAGCGCACGCGACTGTCGATCTCGCGCAGGCGCTTCTTGCCGTAGGTGTACTCCGCGTTCTCCGAGCGATCGCCCTGCGCCGCGGCTTCGGACACGGCCTGCGTGACCTGCGGGCGCTCGACGCGCCACAGCTGGTCGAGCTCGCCGCGCATACGCTCGTGGCCAGCGGGCGTGATGAACTTCGACCCGGGCGTGGTGGGTGGACGATAGCGGGACATGGGTGCGTGGCCTGGTCGTGATTCTGGGTCGGGCGCGGCGGGGACGTGCCGGGTCGTGAGGTGAAATGCGCCGCGCCCGTGCTCGCGACCGCGCGTCTCGAGGCGCATTCAGTTGACTTAATCCGCAAGCTCGCGACCGAATGTTGCCAGCGCATGCTGCGCCGGGACACCGGCTGCGCGAACTGTGCCGGGGAACACAGTTCGACCGCAACCGCGCGCCTAGTCTTTATTTCCATGGCGACCAAGTACTTCACCCACTTCGTCACGGGAGCGGACGCAGCCCGCTTCGCCAGCGAATGGAGCGGTGTGGTGGAGCTGACGCGGCCGCTGGAGGGCCGCACGGGCGCCCAGCGCGAGTTGCGCGAGATGATCGCCGAGAACTTCGAGCTGGATTCGGCCGAGATCCGGATCCTGCATTGGGCCAGATTGCACTGATTTATTCGTTTCGACGTATCCCCTAGCGGACTTCCTTCCCTTCATCGAAAGTCCGCATTTCTGACCCCGGGACTCACCTCCCGGGGTTTTTTTATGCCTCCCGCCGTTCGCGAAGAGGCTGATCGGCCGTCGCGCCGCCCGAGGTCGTCACGTTTCCGCAGGCAACGGGAATCGTCGTTGCGGGCGTTGAACCCCGGCACGCTGCCCAGCTGCGCCAGCGCCCGGGATCAGCGACAGGCGTCGATTCCGGTTGCCGACCCGCGCTGGTATCGTGACCCCACTCGCTTGTGTCGTGGTGATTTCATGAATCGATTGGGGGTCGCCGTCATCGCTGCGGTGCTGACGGCGTGCGCGGCGTCGGCGCCGGTGCCTGCGAGACAGGACTTCGTGAGGCGGGCGGCGGGCGGGGCAGGCGGCGCGCCTGCCGGCGCGGCGGCTGCGCCGAGCGCGCCGGTGTTGAAGTCCGGGCTTGATCTGTCGGGGTTCGATACGCGCGTCCGGCCGCAGGACGACCTGTATCGGTTTGCGGGCGGGGCCTGGCTCGAGAACACGGCCATTCCAGATGATCGGTCGAACTTCGGGACGTTCACCCGCCTCGAGGACCACGCGCTCGAGGCGTTGCGTGCGCTGGTGGAGGAGACGGCGGCGACGCCGGGTCGCAGCTACGGGTCGGATGCCCAGAGAGTCGGCGATTTCTATGCGAGCTTCATGGACGTCAACCGGGTCGCGGTGCTCGGCGCCACGCCGCTCGCCGGCGAAATCTCGCAGATCCTGCAGATCCGCACCACGCGCGACGTGTTCGCCTACATGGGGCGCTCGCAGCGCCTCGGCGTGCCGCATCCCTTGCTGATGTACGTGACGCAGGACGCACGCGACTCGAAGGCCTACATCGCCTCGGTGTACCAGAGCGGGCTGACGATGCCCGACCGCGACTACTACCTCGCGATGGATGCGCGCAACGTCGAGCTGCGGCGCGCGCTCGACGCCTACGTCGCGCGCTTGCTGGCACTCGCCGGCGAGACCTCGGCCGACGCGGCGGCGCGCCGCGTTACGGCGCTCGAGGGTCGCATCGCGAACCATCACTGGACCAAGGTGCAGAACCGCGACCCCGTCAAGACCTACAACAAGGTCACGCTCGCCGAGGCGCCGGCGCTCACGCCGGGCTTCGACTGGTTCGCGTTCCTGGAAGGCGCGGGCGCCCCGTCCGTGGCGGCGATCGACGTCAACCAGCCCACCTACGTGCGCGAGCTG
>Ga0315287_10004735_pt1 | contig 13312 bp, 9 predicted proteins | sample YL17G11_0_MG_FD_205037 | JGI IMG/M metagenome (GOLD analysis project Ga0315287, IMG submission 205037) | Sediment microbial communities from Yellowstone Lake, YNP, Wyoming, USA - YL17G11_0 | ecosystem: Environmental > Aquatic > Freshwater > Lake > Sediment | place: USA: Wyoming | collected... | reverse complement strand
GGACGTCGGCGACGGCGTTCCCGTTCTCCTCGCCGGGGAACCAGGCTTCAAGGATGGCGGGTATCCTGGCGGCCAACCGGGGGATGGCGAGTGGTCCGCCGTTGAGCAGGACCACCACCGTCCGCGGATTGGCCGCGGCCACCTCGAGAGCCAGCTCTTCCTGCGCCCCCGGAAGACCGATGTCGGCGCGGTCCAGGCCCTCGTTCTCCACCGCGAGGGAGGTCCCGACGAAGACGATGGCGGCGTCAGCGTCGCTCGCGGCCGTGCGCACCGCCTCCCGGTCGAGGGCGGGGGCCCGGTCCCATTCGAGCCGGACCGGTGAGGGTGCGCCGGAGGTGAAATGCTCGAGGCGAAGCCGGATCCTCTTACGCCCGGCCGGGCGGACCCTGACGCGGTCGGTGGACTCCTGCCGCTCGCGCCACTGGTCGACCCGGACGGCGCCGTCGAGGACGAGGCGGATCCCGTCCTTCGCCGTGACGGCCAGCGTGAATTCTCCCGGGCCGGGTGGCATGAGCGTACCGGTCCAGCGCGCCGAGGTGCCGCCCGCGGTCGCCAGCAGCGTCCCGGATGGCGAGGCCTCGACTGCGGCCATGGCGGGACGGCCCGAAAGGCCGGGGTTCGGGAAGTATTCCGCGCGCAGGCCTGGCCGGCCCCCGGGCGTGCGGAGGGAGGACGCGGGAACCGCGACGTCCGGCAGGACCCCGCACCCGCGCATGAAGGTCACGCTCGCCCCCTCCGGCAGGGCCGCGCGCAGCCCGGAGAGGGGGGTGACGGAGCGGGACGGGATCGGGGAGTAGTTGCCGAGCGAGGGCTCGTCGGCGAGGGGGCCGAATACGGCGACCGACTTCACTCCCCGTGAAAGGGGGAGGAGGCCGCCCTCGTTCCTCAGGAGGACGAACGAGTCCGCCGCCGCCCGGCGTGCGAGGGCGCGGTGGGCGGGGGAGTCCACCACGGATTCCCGCGCCGATGGTGAAGGCCCGGTTCCCGGCGGGTCGAACTCCCCGAGCCGCATCCGGGCGGCCATGAGCCGGCCCACCGCGGAGTCCACGTCTGCTTCCGCCATGTCGCCCTCGTCGACCGCCTTCTGGGCGTAGGTCTGGTAGAGCTCGCCGCAATCGAGGTCGCAACCGGCGCGGATGGCGTCCGCCACCGCGGCCATCGGCGTCCCGGCTGTCCGGTGGTGGACGAGGATGTCGTCGATGGCGCCGCAGTCCGAGACCACGTATCCGTCGAACCCCCACGCGCCCCGGAGGAAGTCCCCGAGCAGGCGACGGCTCGTGCAGCAGGGCGAGCCGTTGACCGAGTTGTAGGCGCACATGACCGAGCCCGCCCTGCCCTCGGCAACCGCGGCCCGGAACTGGGGGAGGTAGTATTCCATAAGGTCGCGCTCCGAAACCCGGACGTCGAGGGTGTGGCGGCGGGCCTCGTCGTTGTTGACGGCGTAGTGCTTCGGGGTCGCGATGGCCCTGAGCCGGCGCTGGTCCGTTCCCTGCAGGCCCCGCACGAACGCGACCCCCATGAGTCCCGCGAGGTACGGGTCCTCGCCGTAGGTTTCCTGGGTCCGGCCCCACCGCGGGTCCCGGGCGATGTTCATGACGGGCGCGAAGAAGGTGAGCCCGGTCAGGCCGCGGCGGTTAAGCTCCCGGGCCTCGGCGGATATCGCGGTCGCCGCTTCCTCCACGAGCCCGGGGTCCCAGGTCGCCGCGAGTGCTATGGAGTGGGGGAAGGCGGTGGCGCCGTCCACGGCGACACCGTGGACGCACTCGTTCCACCACCGGTACGCGCGGATGCGGAGGCGTGGGATGGCGGGCGCGTCGGTGCCGAGCTGGGAGACCTTCTCCGCAAGGGTCATGCGGGAGACCAGGTCACGGACCCGATCCGCGTCCGGCCGTACGGGGTCGAGGAACGGAACCGAGTCCAGCCCGGGTTCTTCTTCGAGACTGGTGCGGCCCGAGCCGTCGTTGGCCGTCCGGAACTCGAGGAAATTGAGGCTGAAGGGCGCGGCGGCGGCGACCTCGCGGACGGTGTCGGCGGGCGAACCGGCCGGGGACGCCGCAATGAACCTTACCCAGTGGATGCCCCGGGCCAGCGGTACCCGCCCGCGCGCGACAGTGGTCCACCTTTGCCACCGTCCGGTGTCGGGGACCTCCACCGTGCCGGCGAGGTCGCGGCCGTCCATCTCGACCCGGAAGGCGCCGCCCCTTCCCGCGGAGGCGACCCGGGCCTCGACGCTATAGAGGCCGTCCGCGGTGACGGAGACGGTCCAGGAGAGCCACTCGCCCGGGACCATCCGCTCGGCGTCGTACCCGCCCTCCCCGCAGGGCTCCAGGTCCACCGCGGTGTTGCGGACGGACCTTCCGGCGGGATTGCGGCACCCGGGGGTGGTGTCGCGGTAGCCCACGCCCGCCCCGCCCTCGTCGAAATGCTCCGCCTGGAGGACGCCGGGCAGGAGGCGGGGGACCTTTCCGAAGGGCCGTGGACCGGCGGGCCGGGCCGCGGCGCAGGCGTTACCTGCAGACAGGGCGATGAAAACGGCCAGCAGGGCGCACGCGCTTGAGGGGAGTCTCCGCGCGGTTTGCGGCGGGGAGGGGAACGTTGAATCAGGCACTTTGCCGGTCCTATAGTAACCCCTGTCGGGTCCTTTTACGAAAGCGAGGCATCCGGGAATGAGGCCCGCTTCGCACACGACAAGGAGGCCATAAGTTCATGAGGAAGTTCCTGCCGGTGGTCCTGGTGTTGTCTCTCCTGTTCATCTTTCCCCTACCGGCCGGTGCCGTGAAGGGCTCGCCCGAGACGGCCCCGGTGGAGGCCCTGGAGGCCGCTCTCCGGGCCGGCCGTGTCGCCGAGGCCGTGGAGTTGCTTACGGACGACGCCGTCCTCAGGGACGTGGACGGGACCGAACACGCCGGGAAGGAGGCCATCCGGGCGGCGTTGGAGGGGCTCATGAAGGACGAATGGCGGGCCGACGTCGGGAACCGCCAGGTGGCGGAGCCCGGGCGCGTCACGTGGTCGGCCAGCGTCTCGAGCGCGACCCTGAAGCGGCTGGGGATCTCCCCGCTGGAGGCCGCCGGCGAGGCGACCACGCAGGGAGGGAAGGTCGCTTCCTACCGCCTCCGTCTTCCCGCCTCCTCGACCGCCCGTTACGCGCAGGCCAGGTCAGCCGCCGTGCGCGACCTCGTGAAGTCGCTCCTTGACCTGGCGCTGGTGAAGGGCGATGAGGCCGGCGCGCGCGTCCTTCTCGCGGCCGGGTACGCGGACCACGACCCGTTCCCCGGCCGGGGTGGCGAGGCCGACGGGTTCCTGGCGGGCGCGGCGGCGATGCGCGCGGCCTGCCCCGGGCTGGCGGTAACGCCCGAGGCCATCCTCGTTGACGGCGCGTTTGTGACCGCGAGGCTTTCGCTCAAGGGCAACCGGGCCGGCGAGTACCTGGGCCGCCCCGGTTCGGGCTCCGCGGTGGACTCTTCACTGGTGTGGCTCTTCCGGGTCGCGGACGGCCGGGTCGCGGAACGGTGGGGGGGGACCGGATGGTACTCCCTCCTGGACCTTTCCGCGCCCTCCATGGGCGCCGCGGCAGCCGGCTCGGCTACGGCGGTCGGGGAAGGTGAGGGCGCGAAAAAGGGCGGTACGAAGGGGAAGGCTCCGGCGAAGAAGAAAAAGGGATGGCTTGGACTGTAGGGGCCGCCGTGGAATACGCCTATTCGGCGGCGGATGGTGGACCATTCCCTCTGATGTGCTGTAGGATGGTCCTGACATGCTGAGAGGCGGACCGCTCTGGCACATCGGGCTCATCGCGGGGACGGGCCTCCTGTTCTACTCCTCGTGGATGGCCACGCAGGTTGAGCGGGAGCGCACCAAGGCCCTGTGGCCCCTGCTCATGCTTGCGGCGCTCATCATCGCCCTGCTGTCGATGCTCCTCATCGCGGTCCCGGACTTCTTCGTCGCCGAAAGCTGACGTTGCAGGAGCGGGTCCTGAAGTTCCTGGCTTTGCCCGGGAGCGAGCCGTTCGAAAGCCTGGCCCTCGATCTCTTCGCCTACCAGTACGCCAACAACCCCGCCTACCGTTCGTGGTGTGACTCGCTTGGCGTGGCGCCCGGCCGCGTGGCGGCCGTGGACGACATCCCCGCCGTTCCCGCGCAGGCCTTCCGCGAACTCGACCTCGCTTGTGGCCCGCCGGCGGCGGAGTTCAGGACCAGCGGGACCAGCGGGGGCGGGCACGGCCGGCACCTCGTCCCCTCGCTGGAGCCGTACCGCGCCTCAGCCCTGGCCTGGTTCGGCAGGTGCGTCATGCCCGAGGGCTGGAAGCTCAGGACGCTGGCCCTGGCCGTCCCGCCCGAGAAGAGGCCTTCGTCCTCGCTGTCCCGGATGCTCGGCTGGGTCATCGGGGAATTCGGCGAGCCCGGAAGCGGATGGTTCGCCGGCGAGGACGGCGTGGCCAACGACCGGCTGGCCGAGGCCCTCCTTGACGCCGCGCGTACCGGCACCCCGGTCCTGGTCCTCGCCGCCTCCGCCGCTCTCGCCCGCTTCCTCTCCTACTGCGAGTCCTCCGGGGTCGCGGTCCGGCTCCCCGGGGGAAGCAGGCTCATGGATACGGGGGGGCTAAAAGGGGCGGTCGTTCCCGGGCCGGTCCCGTCGTTGAGGGATTTCCAGGCGGGACTTTACCGCCGGGTCACCTCGGTGCTTGGCATCCCGGAGGACCGTTGCGTCAACGAATACGGGATGACGGAGCTCTCCTCCCAGCTCTACGACTCCACCGTTCTTGACCGGCACGAGGGCCGGGAGCCGGGATCGCCGCCGCTCAAGCTGGCTCCCCCCTGGCTGCGCGTGACGGCGGTGGACCCGGCCACGCTCCGCCCGGTCGCGCCGGGCGAGGCGGGGGTGCTGAGGTTCACCGACCTCGCGAATGCGGGAAGCGTCCTCGCGGTCCTGACCGAGGACATTGGCCGCATCCTGCCCGGCGGGCTGGAGCTGCTGGGCCGGCCCGCGGCCGCGGAGGCGCGGGGGTGCGGGCTCGACCTCGCGCCCCGGATGGCGGCGGGTTGAGGACCTTCCTTTTTCCGGAAGGGAGCGCCGAGCCGGAAGTCGCCTTCCGGGAGCTTAACGGGCTGACGCTGGAGGAGCCTGTGCCGACCCCGGGGCTGGCCTCTTCCGTGGCGCGGCACCTGGCCGCCGGGCGGTCCGCACTCGTCGCTGAACGGACCGATACGGTTCTGCGGGCCCTGGGGGAGGCCGTCGCGGAATGGTTGGCGGTCGGCTCGCCGGACCGCGACCTGGCGGAACGCTCCTTCTCCGCGGCGTCCGGCGTGCCGCGCGCGACCGCCCCGTTCGGTCCCCTGCTCGAACCCGCCATGCCGGGGGCTATCCGCGACTGGGTCAGGGAGGAAGTCATGCCGCTCGAGGCGCTTGACGGCTTCGCGCCACGGCCTGGCGGGTGCGCCGTGCGCGCGCTCGGGCCGCGCCTCGCCGTCATCGTCGCGGCAGGGAACGTGCCTTTGGCCTGGCTTCCCGTCCTGCTGGCCTGCCTGGCGATGCGGACCCCGTGCCTGGTCAAGCCGGCGACCGAGGACCCGTTGGGTCCCGCGCTCTTCGCGGCGACGCTCGCCCGGCGCCTTCCGTCACTGGCCGCCTGCGTGGGGGTCCTGCCGTGGCGGGGCGGTGACGAGGAGGTGGAGGCGGCAGTCCTGGCGGAGGCGGGGGCGCTCATAGCCTTCGGCGGCGACGCCGCGGTCCGTTCGCTGGCCCGCCGGGTGCCCCCGGAAGTACGGTTCGTGGCGCGCGGTCCAAGGTTCGCGGCGGGGGTGGTGTCGCGGGAGTCCCTCGCCCCGGGCCGGTTCGAGCGCGTGGCCGGGGCGATGGCCCGGGACGCCCTCCTCTACGACGGCCGCGGCTGCCTCTCCCCCCGGGTGGTGTTCCTCGAGAAGGGAGGCATTCTCGAGCCTTCCGAGGCGGCCCGCGTCCTGGGCGGGGTGATGGAGGGGGTGGCGCGGGAGCTGCCCGCGGGGCGGCCAGGGCTGGAGTGGGCGGCCGTCACGCGGGGGACGCTGGGCCGGCTCAAGGCCCGTTCGCTTTCGGGGAAGGGGACCTTTCTCGCGGCGCCGGGGGAGGGGCTGGAGTGGGCGTTCGCCTTCGACCCCGAGCTTCCGGTGCCGGAGCCCGCCCCGTACCGGACCCTCTGGGCCACGCCCGTGCGGGACATCGCCGAGGTTCCCGCCCTGGTCCGGGCCCGGGGCGGCCGCCTGCACGCCCTCGCCTTCGCCGGCCCCGACCCGCGCCGGGCGGCGTTGGCGGCCTCGCTGGCCGGTTCGGGAGTGACCCTCATCGCCCCGTTCGGCCGCCTGCAGTCGCCCCCGCTCTCGTGGCCCAACGGCGGCTCCTCGCCGTTCGCCGAACTGCTCGGCTGGACCAGGACGGAACGCTGAGATGGGCGACGACGCCTCCCGCTGGCTGGCCGGGGTACCGGCGGAAGGCCTTCCATTTTCCGTGGCGTCCGCGGAAGCGTGCCGGGTGACCGGCACGGACGGGCGCAGTTACATCGACTGGATGGCGGGGATCAGTGTCCTGAACACCGGCCACCGGCACCCGAAAGTGATGGAGGCGATCAGGGTCCAGCAGGAGCGCCATCTGCACGCCATGGTCCTGGGTGAATGGGCCCAGGAGGCACAGACCGCCTTTGCGAGGAGGCTGTGCGGCATCGTCCCCGTCGACGACCCCCGCGTCCTCTTTACGGCCTCGGGCGCAGAGGCGGTGGAGGGGGCGATGAAGGCGGCCCGGAAGGCGACGGGCCGGGTAAAGGTTGCCGCGTTCGAGGGAAGCTACCACGGCGATACGTTCGGGGCGCTTTCGGTGACGGGCCGGCCGGAGATGAGGGCGCCCTTCGAGCCGCTCCTTCCCGGGGTTTCCTTCATGCGTTTCGGCGACTCCGGGGCCCTTTCCGCCGTCGACCGCTCGACCGCAGCGGTTATTGTGGAGCCGATCCAGGCCGAGGGTGGGGTCCGGGTCCCTCCGGACGGGTTCCTGAAGGCACTCAAGAAGCGGTGCGACGAGACCGGGGCGCTCCTCATCCTTGACGAGGTCCAGACCGGGCTGGGCCGGACGGGGACGATGTGGGCGTGCGAGGGCGAAGGCATTGCGCCAGACATCCTCGTCACGGCCAAGGCGTTGGGGGGCGGCCTGCCGCTCGGGGCCTTCATCGCGCCCGCGCGGGTCGCGCGGGCCCTGTGCGGGGACGGCGTGCCGGGCCACCTGACCACTTTCGGCGGGCACCCTTTGTCCTGCGCGGCCGGCCTGGCGGCGCTGGAGGTGACCATCGAAGCGGACCTTGCCCGCAACGCGCGGGAGCTGGGGGAGATCCTCACGGGAGCGCTTTCCGCCCTCGCCAACGCGGGAGTCATCCGCGCCGTCCGCGGCCGGGGGCTCCTCCTGGGGGTGGATTTGGGCTCGGCCGCCCGGGCGGCCGAGGCCGTCGAGGGGTGCCGCCGGGGGGGCCTGCTGGTGGGCACGACTCTCCACAACGAGGCCATCCTGCGGATCACGCCGCCGCTTGTTATGGGCGACGAGGAGGCGGTCCGTGGGCTTGAGATAATGACTTCCGTCCTGGCTCCCGGGTAGCGGGACCGGCCCCGCGAACCGAAGGGACCCCTACCCGCCGGCCAGCCTGCGCCGTATCCGCGCCAGCACAATATCCAGCATTCGCGCCGTGAGCCTTCCGGTCTGCGTGTTTTGCCGGGAGGGGTGGTAGGAGACGAAGAGGCGGCGGAAGCGGCAGGGAAGGGCGTATTCCGCGCCGTGACGGAAAGCCATGGGCGGGTAGGGGTGTCCCGCGGATCTCATCGCGATGACAAATCCGTCCATGGCTATTTTCCCGAGCACCAGGACGGCGGAGACCCGCTTGAGCATGCGGCACTCAAGGACGAGCCACTTCCGGCACGTCGCGGTTTCCCGCCGCGTCGGCTTGTTGTCCGGGGGCGCGCACCGGACAACGGCGGTCATCCAGGCGCCATTCAGCTTGAGGCCGTCAACCCGGGCGACGCTCTCCGGCCGGTTGGCGAACCCGGCCCGGTGGAGGGCAGGGACCAGGAAGGAGGCCGAACCGTCGCCGGTGAACATGCGCCCGGTCCGGTTGCCCCCGTGCGCGGCCGGGGCAAGCCCGACGATGAGGAGGCGCGCTCTTGGGTCGCCGAACCCGGGGACCGGTTTCCCCCAGTATTCCTCGTTCCTGTATGCCGCACGCTTTTCCCGCGCGGCCTTCTCCCGGTGGCGCACGAGCCGGGGACACCGGCGGCAGGACACTATGGCCTGGCAGAGGGCGGGAAGGCTCCTGTTCATCGCGGCCCGGGGAGACGCTACTGCGCGGGCGCGGAGTGAAGGAGGGCGGACGCATATTCGTCCACGAACTTGTTCGCCTCGGCCAGGTTGGCCTTGAGGGTGTCCCACTGTCCCACGGGCAGGGGCATGAGGAAGCTGGCGGTGTCTTCGACGAATATCTTGGCCGGGTCCTGCAGGAAGGACTCGACCCGGAGTTCGTGCGAGGAGAGTTCGTTGACCTGCTGGGGCGGGAACACGAACCGGACTCCCACCGAGGCGAAGGGGCGCTTCCACCCGCCGAGCCTCGCCGGCGGGATCTGGATGACGTCCTGGAGTATGAAGGTGCGGGCGTCGGCGGCCTTTCCTTCTGCGCCGCGGTCCCCCGCGCCGCCGACCAGGGGCATGGTCTTGCGGAGGACGTGGACGGAATGGATGAAGACGGGGATGGGCAGGACGCCCGTGAGCTCCCTTAGGACCGCCCCCAGCTGTTCCGCCGCGAAGTCCGCCGAACCCATGAAGGGGTCGAGGGCGACGGTCACGGTCTCGCGACCGATCACGATCCTCATGACCTCGCCGCCCTCCTTCGGGGGAGTCACCAGCTCGACCGCGTCCGCGCCGACGATGTAGTTGAAGGTCTCCATCCGGGAGAGGCGGCTGAACACCTCCCGGTTGTGCGCCGCGGCCATCGGGACGGGAGGGAAGCGCAGGGTGCTTACCTGCGCGAGCAGGCTTGAGGGCCCGACGGTGGTATCCACGCTTCAGATTATAATACGTGCCTATGACTGACCTCCCATCGACCCCTCCGTTCGCCGGCAAGGGCGGCGAAATGGCCGCTCTTGCGGCGGCCGCCGACACGGTACCGCCGCGGTGTACCCACTTTGGCTGGTGCGGAGGATGCTCCTTCCAGGACGTCTCCTATGAGGCCCAGGTGAGGGCGAAGGAGGAGCAGGCCCGGGCTCTTTTCCACGCATACGGCGCCGTCCTGAAGCCCATCGTTCCCTGCGGCGACCCCTGGTATTACCGGAACAAGATGGAATTCGCCTTCGGGTTCGAGAGAGCCGATGTGCCCGTCGCCTCCCCCGGGGGGGTTGGGACGGGTTCGGATCCCGCTTTCGGCGCGGACCGGGGCGGGGAATCCGGGGCGGTCGAGAGGCCGGCCGCGGCGGAGCGGAGGGTGGCGCTCGGGCTCCGCCGGAAGGGGCGCTTCTACGGCGTGGTCAACCTTTCGGAGTGCTTCCTCATGTCGGAGGCGGCTCCCCGGCTGGTGGCCGCGGCCCGCGAATGGGCGGCGGAGCGCGGCCTCCCCCCGTACCACCTTCGCCGTCACGAGGGCCTGCTCCGGTACCTGGTGGTCCGCGAGGGCAAGCGGACCGGTGACTGCCTGGTTCTGCTCGTCACCGCGACCCCGAAGGACGAGGCGGCGTTCACGGCCGCGCTGGATGACCTGGCCGGACGCATGAAGGCGGCCGGGGCGACCTCGCTCTGCTGGACCGTAACCGACCGGCAAGCCGACCTCGCGGTGGGGGAGATGCGCCGGACGGTATTCGGCACCGCCGGTTTCGAGGAGCGGATGGCGGGGGCGACCTTCCGGCTTTCCCCCCACGCCTTCTTCCAGCCCAACGTCATCATGGCGGAAAGGCTCATTGGCCGGGCGCGCGAACTGCTCGGAACCGGCTGGCCCGTGGTCCTTGACCTCTACTGCGGGGTCGGGGGGGTGACGGTGCCCCTCGCGGGGTGCGCGAAGCGGCTCATTGGGGTCGAGATGGAGGCGGCGGCCGTGATCGACGCCCAGGCCAACGCCGCCCTCAACGGCGTCTCGCACGCGAACTTCATCGCCGAGGACGCGCTGACCTTCCTCAGGCGGTTCACCCAGTATTCGTTCCTGCGGGACCGCTGGGCGGTGGTGCTGGACCCGCCGCGCTCTGGGCTGCACCCGCGAATGCCCGGCCAGCTCCTCTCGCTGGCCCCCCCGGTAATCGTCTACGTGTCGTGCAACCCGAAGAAACTTGCCGAGGATTTGGCGGCGTTGTCGGGATCCTACCGGGTCACCGAGCTGGTCCCCTACGATTTCTTCCCGCACACCCCGCATATGGAGGTTCTAGCCAGGCTCGAGCGGGTGTAACTGGTTGCCTGCGCAAGAGAGGATCCACCCTCTACCCGCCGGGCCAGGACTCCTTTCTCCCCTCAAGGGAGGAGGGATGTCCTGCCTAATAAAGAACGATTGATTCTGCTCAGGCCCGAAGGGGGAGGACCAAAGGCTGGTTCCATGGGCAATGCGCCAAGAGCGTTTGACGGAGGGAAAGCCCGGGCAATAGAATGGGGCGCGATGCTTACCCGTCGAACCGCGGTCCTGGCCGCATTACTGGCCGCGTCCGCGCCGGCCCTGGCCGGCTCGCCGTCCCGTTTCGCGACCGCCCCCAAGGGCATGACCTTCCTCATGCTCGCGGCCAACGGCTCGATGAACGGGACTTATTCCATCACCGAGACCTCGCCGATAGCGGGGCGTCCCGGGGACCACAACCTGGAGAGCGCCTGGGAGTCGGAGCGCTACGAGCTCGGGTTCCTTACCGGCTACGGCCTCGGCCCGGTATGGCCCCTGGCCGGCTTCGACGCCTCCATATATATTCCCATCACCTCCAGGAACTACCAGCTGGCCAAGTACCTGGTGACCGACGACCCGGCGGACAACCAGGCGGCCTATGGGCAGGGAAGCCTGCACGGGAGCGAGAAGTCGGGCAAGAGCGGGACCGGGATCGGCGACATCCAGCTCAACTCGCTGGCCATGCTCTACGCGAACAACGAGGCGGGATTCTGGTCCTGCGGGAGCCTGAAGCTTTCCCTCCCGAGCGGTTCGAGCGCCGCCGAGAAATTCATCCGCATCTACCACGGGGAGGCGACCACCCCGGGGGCGGGTGACGGGGTCATGCGGCTCGTGCCCGGGCTGTCGGCGCTGAAGATGGTGGCGGGACAGAGGGTGACCTTCGCCCTCGAATACGGCATTCCCCTGGGGACGAACAGCTTCGCCTTCAACGCACCCGAAACCTGGTGGAGCATCGCCCAGGGCATCAGGTTCTCGGATTCCGGGACCAGGTTCAGCGAGGAGGTGACTCCCGGCGGCATCCTGCAGGGCACCGTGGGCGTCGAAACCTCGTTCAGCATATTCGGGGTGACCCCATCCGTGGAGGTCGGCTATCGCCAGTACCAGGCGGCGAAGTGGCGCGAGAAGTGGAACGACGAGCCCTGGACGGACGGCCTCGAACAGCGCACGCCGCCGGCGGGAGGGACCAACCCGTTCTACCCGGTCCACACCCCCGGCTACGGCACCGACGCGGCGTGGGCCATAGCGGGCTTGCCCCTCAAGCCGGTGACGGAGATCGAGGTGGCCCTTATGGGGACGGTCCGGATGAGGTCCAGCGACGTCATCCGGGCGGGCCTTTCCTGGATAAGTTCGACCTACGGCTCCTCGATAGGCGTCAAGGTGACCTTCACGAACCTGTTCGTGGAAAGGCCCGAGGGCGCCGACGGGGGGAGGCTGGGCGAGGTCCGGGCGAAGGAATACGAGGCCTCGCCGGTCCTGGCCGCTCCCCCGGCTCCCACCGGCCGGGTCACCGTGGGGGTTGCCTTTCCGCAGATGCTCGGTTCGGGGCTTACCGAGGAGGAGGCCGACTGGGTGGGGAAGGCCCTGCGGATCCAGTTCAAGGGCCGGCGCGACTACGACCTTCTCCCACTTGAGGGCATGGCCCAGCTTGGCAACGAGCAGTGCGGCGACGAGGAGTGCGGCGCCCGGTTCGGGGCCGCTCTCCACGTCAACGGCATGCTGGTCTCGAAGCTGGAAAAGGCCTCCGATGGCTTCACGCTTTCGACCAGGCTCGTCAACGTCGCCGACGCCACGGTGTCGTCGTCCGACACGGTAAAGGCCGTGGATCTGGAGGAATTGGGCAGGCTCCTGCCCGGGGTGGTGGACCGCCTGACGGCGGTCGCACCCGCCGCCTCGCCGGCCGGGGGAACGCCCCGGTAGCCGGCTCGGAGGGACCTCCCTGCCGGCCGAATGAGCATTCCCGCCCGGAGCCGACAGGATATGGAAGCGTGACCGGGCAAAGGGAACGCAGGAAACAAGGGGACGAAAGGGGTCAATTGATGGCCATGACAGCTGAGCGCGAACCAGTGATAACCTTCGGCACCGACGGCTGGAGGGGAATAATCGGGGACACCTTCACCGTCAAGGGCGTGCGGGTTGTGGCCCAGGCCTTCTCCGACTGGCTCGCCCGGTCGCGGTCGCAGAGCCGGAAGGTGCTGGTCGGTTACGACGGCCGCTTCGGCGGGGAGATGTTCGCCATGGCCGCCGGTCGCGTCCTTACCGGCAACGGCCTTTCCTGCGAGGTTTCGTCGGGTCCCATCCCGACCCCGGCGGTGTCGTGGTGGATCCTGAACCGGAAATACGCGGGCGGGCTCATGATAACCGCGAGCCACAACCCCCCGGCCTATTCGGGGGTGAAGATCAAGCCCAGCTACGGCGGCTCGCCGGACGACGCGATAATCGACCCCATTGTCCGGAACCTCTGGAAACGGACCCCCAGGGAGGGCCACGACCCGGCAAGGGTCGAGATCATGCCCGGGTATCGTTGTGCCGTCGGGAGCTACACGGACCTCAAGGCTATCGGGAGGATGAAGGGCCGGGTGGTCTTCGACCCGATGGGCGGGGCGCAGGCGGGCCAGATGGCCCTGGTGCTGAAGGGCCGCGGTCCGCGCCTTATCGAGATGCACGGCAGGATCGACCCGATGTTCTGCGGGCTCGCCTCGCCGGAACCCGTCCGCAAGAACCTGCTCGGGCTCGAGGCGGCGGTGAAGCGGGAGCGGGCCATGCTGGGGATCGGCACCGATGGCGACGGGGACCGGGTGGCCATAGTCGACGAAAGGGGGGACTTCCTGACCCCGCACAAGGTCCTGGCCCTGCTGGTCATCTACATGGTCCGGTACCGGGGGGAGACCGGGGCGATGGTGAAGACGGTCT
>Ga0315287_10004734_pt1 | contig 13312 bp, 11 predicted proteins | sample YL17G11_0_MG_FD_205037 | JGI IMG/M metagenome (GOLD analysis project Ga0315287, IMG submission 205037) | Sediment microbial communities from Yellowstone Lake, YNP, Wyoming, USA - YL17G11_0 | ecosystem: Environmental > Aquatic > Freshwater > Lake > Sediment | place: USA: Wyoming | collected... | reverse complement strand
CCGCGATCACCACCAGCACGTCGATCTCGACCGAGTCACGCGCCGTGCGCGCGCTGATCGTGCCGGTCGCGACGAGCAGCACCGCGCCGATCAGCGAAGCCTGCAGGATCGGCAGCAGGCCGCTGCCGGCGACGACCACGACGCCGATCCCGATTGCAGCCACCCAGAGCGCTTTGCCGCGCGCGATGGGCGGCGGCGCCGCATCGCCGTCGAGCGGCGTGATGACGAGAAAGTCCGGGCGATCGCGCCAGCGTTCGCGGAAGCTCGAGTCGGCTAGCAACAGCAGTGTGTCCCCTAGGCGCAGTCGCACCTCGCCGAGTTTCGCGACGACCGGCTGCCCCTCGCGATGCACGCCGACGATCGCTGCCTGGTAGCGACCCCGGAAGCCGAGCTGTTTCGGTGTCTTGCCGAGCAGCGGCGAGTTGGCGCCGACGACGGCCTCGAAGAAGCGGTGCTCGGGCGTCTCCAGTTCTTCGAGATGGGGCGTCTCGGCGGAGACCAGGCCCGCGAGATTGCGCAGGTCGAGGATCAGTCGCGCCTGTCCGACGAAGAGCAGATTGTCGCCCGCATGCAGCAGCGTAGTCGGCGCCACGGGCGCAATCGGATCGCCGCCGCGCTCGATCTCGACGAGGAACACGCCTTCGAGATGGCGCAGTCCGGCCGCTTCAACCGTCTTGCCGGCGATCGGGCCGGCAGGGTCGACGACCATCCGCACCACGAAGTCGCGCTCGGCGGAACGCAGGTCTCGGCGCGGCGTGCTGCGAACGGGGAGCAGCAACGGCGCCGTGATCGCCAGCAGCACGATTCCCACCAGCGCCATCGGCAACCCGACATGGGTGATCTCGAAGAGCCCGAGCGGCGCCTGGCCGGCGTTTTCGAGCAGACCCGAGACGACCAGGTTGGTCGATGTCCCGATCGTGGTGACGACACCACCGAGGATCACGCCGAACGAGAGCGGCATCAGGAAGCGCGAGGGCGAGATGTCGTGCGCCTCCGCCCACTCGGACACGGGCTGCATCAGCATCGCAACGATCGGGGTGTTGTTCAGAAACGCGGACGCCGCCGCGGACGGAAAGCACAGCCGCAGCAGACTCATGCGCTCACCGCGGCCTTCTCCGAGCGCCGCGGCGACCAGCGGGCGCAGGATCCCGGTGTCCTCGACGGCGCGGGCCAGCACGTAGAGGGCGGCTACGGTGATCGGCGCGGCGTTCGAGAAGCCGGAGAAGGCCTGCTTCGCGTCGATCACGCCAGCGATCAGCAGCGCGATCACCGCGGAGAGAATCGCTACGGCGGGGTGCGCGAGACCGCGCACCATCGCGATGAACATCGCAATCACCACGATCAACGTGAGCCACGCCTGCCAGCCCATCGATCCTCCTCGCTCCAGCGGCCGGGCGCGGCGCTGGGGAGCGGGCAGCCTATGACGGCCTGGGGCGGACCGCACGTCGCCGCCGACTCGCGCGATGCCGGATGCGCGCCAAACCTCCCTATCGGTCTGCGTCCTGCGCATGCCCTAGCCGGTTGATACGTTCCGCCTCCCTCCGGCAGCGAACTTCGCGAGGCCCGTGACCGACCACCTGCTCATCTTCTGGATCCAACTCCTCGTGCTGCTTTCGGCGGCGCACGCGCTGGGAGTGCTCGCGCGCCGCGTGGGGCAGCCGCCGGTAGTCGGTGCCCTCGCCGCGGGTCTGCTGCTGTCGCCGTCGGTGCTCGGCGCGATCTCGCCCGACGCGTACGGCTGGCTGTTCCCGGACGATCCGCGCCAGCAGGGGCTGCTCCAGGGCGTCGCGTGGATCGGCGTCGCGTTGCTCGTGCTGATCACCGGATTCGAGACCGACCTCGCGCTGGTGCGGCGGCTCGGCCGCGCGGCGGCGCTGGTCGCAGTGTTCGCCCAGGTGATCCCGTTCGCGACCGGCTTTGGCGTCGGAATGGCGCTGCCGGCGACGTTGCTGGGCGATCAGGCTACGCGAATCCTGTTCGCGTTGTTCATCGCGACGGCGCTCTCGATCTCTGCGCTGCCGGTGATTGCGCGCATGCTGGTCGAGCTGGATCTGATGCGGCGGAACTTCGGGCAGATCACGCTCGCCGCGGCAACCGCGGACGACGTCGTCGGCTGGGTGCTGCTCGGCGCGATCGCCGGGGCAGCCCGCTCGGGCAGCTTCGGCGTCATCACCATCGCGGGCCGCTTCGCAGCGGCGGCGCTGTTCCTGGTCTTCGCATTCATCGTCGGGCAACGACTGGTCGATGCCGCGCTGCGCACCGTGATGCGACGCGGCGCCGGCGTCTCCGGCGCGGTCGCGACCAGCCTGCTGATCGTGCTGTTGGCAGGCGCCTGTACCCATGCGCTCGGCCTCGAAGCGATCTTCGGCACCTTCGTCGCGGGCGTGTTGCTCGGCCGTTCGCGCTACCAGTCGGCGGATAGCTTCCCGCGAATCGAGACGCTCACCAGCGCGTTCTTTGCTCCGCTGTTCTTCGCGAGCGCGGGGGTGCGGGCGGATCTGTCTTCGCTCGCCGATCCGGTGGTGCTGGGATGGGGGCTCGCGGTGTTCGTCGCTGCCTGTGCGGCGAAGTTCGTCGGCGCGTTCGCGGGCGCGCGAGTCGCAGGCCTGCACCCGCTCGAAGGTCTCGCGCTCGGTGCGGCGCTGAACGCGCGTGGCGCCGTAGGACTCGTCGTCGCCACGGTGGGACTCGGCGCGGGCGTACTCAATCAGGCGTCGTACACGATCGTCGTGCTGATCGCGATGGCGACTTCGATGATGGCGCCGCCGGCGCTACGCGCGATCGTGCGACGCTGGCACGGCACGGAGGAAGAGCAGGAGCGGCTCGCGCGCGAGCGTCTGCATGGTCAGAACCTGCTGGTGCGAACCGGCCGCGTGCTGTTGCCTACCCATGGCGGGCCCAACTCGCTGCTCGCCGCGCGCATCCTCGATCTCGCGTGGCCCGAGGGAACGAAGGTCACCGTGTTCTCGGCGGGACCGGACATTCCGTCGGCCGACCTGCGACGCGTGCTCTCGATGATCGAGAAGAAGCCCTCCGATCACGTGCATTCGCGGAACGAAGACCCCCTTCCCGCGGTTCTCGAGCAGGCGGCATTCGGCTACGGCGCGATCGTCGTGGGCGCGAGCAATGAACGTATTGCCGGACGCATGGTCTCGCCGTTCGTCGATGGACTGTTCGCGGCCAGTCCGGTTCCCGTGCTGATGATCCGCCGCGGCGTCATGCTCGCGCTCGAAGACGTTCCGCATTTCGAGCGCGTGCTCGTGCCGGCGATCGCGACGCTGCCGGGCCGCGCTGCGCAGGAAGTGGCGTTCGGGATCGCCAAGCGGCTCGGCAGCGAGGTGCTGCTCGCGCACATCGTGAAGACACCGGCGACCGGCGAGGAGATGCTCTACTCGCGCTCCGAATGGCAGCGAGACGGCGGCCCGCCCGAGAGCGAGAGCGACGCGCCGTTGGGTGTCGCGCGACGCGTGATGGACGAGGCGCAGGCGCTCGCGCGCGAGATCGGCGTCGAGCCGCAAACGGCGATCCGCATCGGCATCTCGGCGCCGCGCGAGATCCTATCGCTCTCGCGCGAAGCCGGCGCCGATCTGATCGTCTTGCCCGCCAACCTGCGCCAGCTCTCCGAGCGCCCTTTTCTTGGCTACGGCGTCGAGTACATCCTCCGCAACAGCGAAAGCACCATCCTCATCGTCAGCCTCCCCGCCGGCTGGCGCCGCGCCTAGCAAGAGGAGAAAGGGGACGGTCCTCCAGGTGACCTGGCTGAGGACTGGAGGGACAGGCTTCGCCGAGGTGTGTCCCCCAACTCCTCGGCCAGTCCATGTTGAGGACCGTCCCCTTTCTCCTCACCACTGCGCGGCTTCGTCGAGGCGGGTGGCGCGGCGGCGGAGGAGTTCGCGTTGCTCGGGGTGGGTGAGGATGTAGAGGTCATTGCGTTCGATGCCGCGCACGACGCGATTTGCGACTTCCGCGGCGCCGATCACGCCGCCCTGCAATGCGCCCGTCGGAGGCTGATCAGGCGCCGCAACCGACTTCGGCACTTCGAGTCCGCGCATCCGCATCGAGTTCGCGGTGATGTCGGTCGCGACGATCATCGGACACAGCACCGAGACGCCGATCTCGTGCGCTTCGAGTTCGCGTCGCAGCGACTCGGTGAAACCCACCACTGCGAACTTCGCCGCGCAGTAGACGCCGAGCCACGACATCCCGACGAGTCCCGCCATCGACGCGGTATTGAGTATGTGGCCATGCTGCTTCTGTTCGATCATGCGCGGCGCGAAGGCCTCGACGCCGTGCACGACGCCCCAGAAGTCGATGTCCATCGTGAGGCGCCAGTCGTCTTGCGTCATCTGGAGCAACGGGCCGGCGATCGCGATGCCGGCGTTGTTGCAGACGAGATGGGCGGCGCCGAATTGCTCGAACACGCGATCGGCGAGCCCGTTCACGCTCGCGCGCTGCGTCACGTCGGTGCGAACGCAGAGCACCTCGGTCCCGCGCCCGCGCAGCACCTTGGCGCGCGCGTCCATCGCGGCTACGTCGAGATCGGCGAGCGCGATCTTCGCCCCGCGCGCCGCGAACGCCTCGGCCATCGCGAAACCGATGCCGCCAGCACCGCCGGTGATCACAGCCACGCGGCCGCGGAAGGGATCGGACATGGTCACCTCTTCATCTCCTGAACCTCGCCGTTCGCCGTTGGCTCGCTACGCGGGAGCGTGGCTCACAGCTCAGGGCGGAGGATACCCCGATCAGAACGGCGGAACGCGTACGTCGGTGTTCAGCGTCGCCGCAGCGCCGCCTTCGGGCTTCGACGCGGCGCGTTCCAGCACGGCGCGATAGCCGCGCGTGACCAGCGCGCCGTCGAGCAGCCCGCGCTCGTCGAGCAGGCGGTGCAGGCGCGGCAGCTTGTAGTGCGGGACCGTCATCAGCAGGTGATGCTCGAGGTGGTAGTTCACGCGATTCGGGGCGAGCAGCAGTCGCTCCCACCCGGTGGCGAGCGTGGTGCGCGTGTTGCGCAGCGGATCCGACGGATCGGGCACCATCGCATGTTCGGCGATCGAACGGATCCGCGTCACGAGCGTGTTCGTCGTGAGCCATGCGCCCACCCACAACAAATAGAGCAGCGGATGGCCGAGCGACGCGAGCAGCGCGAAGAGCAGCGCATTCGTCACGACGAAGCCGACGGAGGCCTGGCGCGCGTGTTCGTCTCCGAGTTTCCAGCGCGCAACCGACCGCTTCCACGCGCCGCGCGCGAACTTGCGACCGGTCTGCCCGGAGAGGTCGCGCCAGACCTTCCGTCGCAGACTCGACCGCGTGATCGGGAACGGCAGCACGAGCCCGATGTCGGGATCGTCCTTCGTCCAGGTTTTTGCGTGGTGCTGCAGGTGATACGAGCGATACGGGTGGAGATCGGACCAGACCGGATACGCGCAGAGCCAGTTGCCGAGGACGTCGTTCCAGCGCTTGTCGCGCAGCAGCGAGCGGTGCGACGCTTCGTGCATCAACACCGCGAGCCCGAGCTGCCGCGCGCCGATCAAGCACAGCGCTGCGACGACGGTGAGCGGGTTGGGCCACCTCGCCACCAGCGCGAACGCGGCTGCGATGATCACCCAGTTGGTCGCGATCGAAACGAAGCCGCGCCAACTCTCGACGGCGAGCAGTTCCTGGATCTCATCGCGCGTGAAGCGCGCGTGCCAGGCTTCATTGGTCTTCGCGCTGGCATCGAGATCCAGTCGGGCTGCCGGATCAAACGACGGGTTGGCGGTCGTCATCGAAGTCCTCCTCGGGCAATCGAGCGCGTGTCGACGGGCGCTTTTCCGTGGCTGACGCCATGGCTGGACAGGAACCCCGACCAACTCGCACGGCCGATCGCATCGTAGTTTCGCATCGCAGCGACGAGCGCAGCACGCTCCGCGGCGACGATGATCGGCTCGGGCAACAACGGATCGTGGGCGAGCAGTCGCAGCACCGAGCCGCCGACACGGAACGACTCGACCATCGCGACCACCACGTCCCGACCTCGCAGACGCTGCATGCTCGCGTCGAGCTGCTGGCGATGGAGTCGATACCCAGCGACGAGTTCGTCGGCGTCCCAGAGCTTGCGGGCGCGCGCGTCGCTGATGGGATCGAGTTCGCGCACCTCGCAGATGACCGCGCCGGGCGCGAGCCCGAGTGAGGCGAGTTCTTCTCGCACGCGCGCAACGCCGCCCGCGAGATTGTCCGGTCGAACGGCGAGTCCGCGCGTGAGCGCCCGGAAGCCGAGCAGGCGCAGTGCGCGCTCGCTACGCCGCTGCAACGCGCGTGACGGCGTCGGTGCGGCGCGCGCGTCGAAGACGCCGATCCAGCCGCCGGTCCAGGGACGCAGCCGCGCATCCAGATCACGCCAGGCGGCGACGCGGCCCGAAACCGGCGCGGCGGCACGCCCGAGTCGGTACAGCCCGCGCTCGTCGCGTTCGACGAGGCCCGCGCGCAGCAGTCGCGAGAGCGCGACGCGCACGCTGCCCTCGGCAATTCCAAAGAGCGCCGCCGACTCGATCAGCGCGCGCACCGGCATCGCCCCGCGGCGCAGCGTCGAGAGCAAGTCGAGCACGAAACTCTTGGCGTTGGGCGACAACCGAGTCACCTCTGGATATTACGTATTGAGGAACAATACGTCTAGACTCGGTAATGAAGGAGAAAGGGGACGGTCCTCCGCGTGGACGGGCGGAGGAGCGGAGGGACAGGCCTCGCTAAGGTCCGTCCCTCGAGTCCTCGGCCAGGTCACATCGAGGACCGTCCCCTTTCTCCTTTCTCCTCGAGGAGATGCCGATGAGCGATTTGCTGTATGCCGTCGAGGGTGCGATCGCGACGGTCACGCTGAACCGTCCCCAGCGCCTCAACGCGATCTCGGTGCCGATGCTCGAGGCGCTCTCGGAGGCACTGGTTGCGGCGGACCAGGACCGCGCGGTGCGCGTGATCGTGCTGACCGGTGCGGGCAAGGGCTTCTGCTCCGGGCTCGATCTGAAGGACCTCGCGGCCGGCAAGAGCATCGGCAGCGACAACGATGCGATGCCGGTGCGTTTCGACCTGCGCAACGCACCGCCGATCGTGCTGCACCAGGTCGACAAGCCGACGATCTGCGCGCTCAACGGCGCGGCGGCTGGCTACGGCATGGACCTCGCGCTCGGCTGCGACATCCGCATCGCGAGCGACCAGGCGAAGTTCGCGCCCGGCTTCGCGAAGCGCGGCGTGCTGCCGGAAAGTGGCGGCACCTGGCTGTTGCCGCGCCTGGTCGGCTGGGCGAAGGCGTGCGAGATCGCCTTCAGCGGCCGCACGCTGCTGGCGGCCGAGTGTCTCGAACTCGGGCTGGTGAACCGCGTCGTTCCGCACGATCTCTTCGAGAAGGAAGTCCGCGGGCTGGCCGACGAGATCGCAAACAATGCGCCGCTCGCGGTGCAGGCGATCAAGCGCATGATGCGACTCGGCCTCGAGGACAGTTTCGAGTCGAACGTGCACCAGGTCTATCTGCAGCTGCTGCCGCTCTTCCGTACGCGCGACTTCCAGGAAGGCGTGAAGGCGTTCCTGGAAGGCCGCGCGCCGAACTTCGAGGGCCGCTGAAGCTACTGTGCGTCCGGCACCCAGTTGCCGTGGAAGCCGAACGGCACGCGCTGCGGCAGATGGATCGTCGCGACCGGCGAGCCGGTGAAATCCTGCGCATGCAGGATCTGCACCTCGCCGCCATTCGTCGGAGCGTCGTAGACGTAGGCGAGCAGCCAGCCGTCGTCCTCGTCCGAGGTCGGCGTGCGCGGGACGAACACGGGTTCGAGGTAGGCGCGTCCCTTGCCCTCGAGACGCAGCTCGCTGCTGCGCTTCGCGAGGTCGTGCTTGTAGATCGGACCTACGCCGAGGTGATCGGCCAGTCCCGCCGTGTAGCCGAAGCGGATCGCCTTGCCGAGGCGGCGCTCGTCGTGACGCGGGAACTCGTGGCCGCGGTCGTCGAGACACTCCGTGCTCACCTTGCCTGAAGACGGGTCGAGCACCCAGCGGTCGAGCGTCGGACGACCTTCGTTCGGGCCGAGCCGATCGCGGTCGAACATCTTGGGATGGCGGCACACGTCCATCACGACCTGGCCGTCTGCCGTCTCATGGGCATTCATCGGGTGGAAGACGTAGCAGAGCGGGACTTCGAACCAGCGCACCTGCGAAGCGTCCCCTTCGCGCGCCAGGAGACCGACGCGCGCACCGTAGTCGGCGTTCCAGACGTACGGGAAGGCGCCCTGCATGGCGACGTCGACGTCGAAGGTGCAGGGCAGGTCGAAGAGCACGACGTAGTTCTCGGTGATGGCGCAGTCGTGCACCATCGGCTTGCCGGGTACCGGGACGTTCACGGTCCTGCGCACGCGGCCGTCGGTACCGACCACCACGTACTGGAGGTAGTCCCACGCCCAGTAGTAGACGACCGCGTGCAGCTCGCCGGTGTCGGGATCGCGCTTCGGGTGCGCGGTGAAGGAACCCGGCAGCGTGCCCTCGAAGTCCGAGTAGCGGATCGTTTCCAGCTCGTCGCTGAGCTCCACCGGGAGCCCGCCGGCCTCGACGATCGCGAAGGTGCGGCCCGCGTGGCTGATCACATTGGTGTTCGCGACGCCGCTGCCCATGCCGTGGCGCGGACCCGGGGCGAGCGGCAAGCCCCGGGCGGCGGCGACTTCGTCGTCGCGCACGAAGCGATTCCGATACCACTCGGCGCGCCCGTCGCGCAGTCGCAGTCCGTGCACCATGCCGTTGCCGGTGAACCAGTGGTACTTCGCCGGATCCGGAACGACGACGGGATTCGGCCCGTTCCGCAGCAGGCGACCGCGCAGCTCGTGCGGGATCGTCCCGGTGACGCGCAGGTCGAAGGCGGTCACCTCGTCGGTCACCGGACCGAAGTTTCCAGACAGGTACGGGTTCGCACTCATCGTCGTCTCCTCGATGGGGGTCGGATCGGTTCTCCGAACATGAGCTCGATCATCGCGTCGAATGCCACGTCCAGCGGCGTCTTCGGAACCACGCCGACGTAGGCGCCGTGTACCCAGAGCGAAGCGAGGCCGTGGACGGCCGCCCACAGCGAACCGGCGAGCTGGCGCGTGCTGCGTGCAGTATGCCAGCCGGTGTCTTGCGCATTTCGCACCAGCCGCACGAGTTGCTCGAAGGCGCGCTGCGAGTCGCGCGTGAAACCGGGGTGGTTCGTGTCGAGTAGCTCCGGCCGGAACATCAGTGCGAAGACGCCAGGTCGCGCAACCGCACAATCGAGATAGGCGCGCGCGCCCGCGGCCAATCGATCTGTTGGCCCCGCGCCGGGTGCAACGGAAGCGGCGGCACTCTCGACCGCTTCGTCGAGAACGCGAAAGCCGCGCGCGGCGACCTCCGCGAGTAGCGCAGCGAAGCTCGGGTAGTGGCGCAGCGGCGCGCCGTGCGTCACGCCGGTCTGCCGCGCGATCTCGCGCAGCGAGAGTCCTTCGAGCCCGCTTTCCGCCAGGATCGCCTCGGCTGCCTCGACGAGGCGATCGGCGGTCCCGAGGGCCTGCGTCTGCGGGCGGCGACGGGTGGCGAGTCGGGCGGGCATGAAGACATTGTCTACGGATGAGTAGACAATGTCAACAGGGCAGTTCCGGCTCCGACAGCTGCGCTACCGGACGCGTGTTCGGCTCGCTGGCGTCCGCCAGCGAACGGGATCATCCGGCTCAGAGCTCGCCGCCGAGGCGTCGGAAAATCGCGTCGGGCGTGTCCGCGGAGGGCGCGCCGGGCTGGCGCTCGAGCACCTGCAGTCCGGAGACCAGCCGGTCGCAGAGTGCGGCTTCGTTCTGGACGCCGCGGTTGCGCAGTTCCCGCGGCAGGATCTTCTGCACCACGACGCGCAACTCGCTGGGCGTCACGGTACGCGGTTCGAGTCCCGCCTCTTTCAGCGCGATGCGAATCGTACCGCGCGCTTCGAGGCGCTCGAGCGTCGTGCTCTCTTCGAGTGCGGTGCACAGCCACTCGAATGCCGAAGAGCCGGCCATTGCGGGTCTCCAATGAAGGCAGGAAAGGAAAGGGACGCTGAACCGACCACCCTCCCTGGTGATCCTGCGCACTCGTGAAGCTTCTTCGGCCGCCACCAACGCCTACTTGAGTCGGGGGAGTCCGAACCCGGGCCGCTCAGCTGAACGTGCGAGTGAGGAACCAGAAGAGGCCGAGGCCGCAGATTGCGGCGGAGCCGAGTTCGGCGACGCGGCCGTACCAGCGCCCGTCGCGCGTGTGCGCGAGGGCGCTGAGCAACGGCCAGAACAGCGTGACCACGGCGAGCTGACCCACTTCGACGCCCGCATTGAATCCGAAGAGCGCCGCGACGAGGCGGTCGGTCGGCAGATCCATCTCGGCGAGAACGCCGGCAAAGCCGAAGCCGTGGATGAGCCCGAATGCGAACGCGACTGCGGCGCGGACCCGAGCGGGTCGGGAGACCCGATCGAGCAGCCCGAAGTGACACCACGAGAAGAGTGCCAGCCCGAGCAACGTGGACGCCGCGACCGCGCCATGGCCGGCGAACGCCGCGGCGGCGAGCGCGGCGAGCCCGATCACGACGATCCACGGAACCACGCGCGGCCGACCGCCGAGCAGCCACGAATTCTCGGCTGCAACCAGCGCGATCGAGAACCCGATCAGCGCGTCGATCGCCGTCGGCTCCGGCCGCACGACGCCGAGTACCGCCAACGCGAGCGTCAGGCTGTGCCCGATCGTGAAGCCCGTCACGAGGCCCGCCACCTCGCGCAGACTCGCTGCGAGCAGCAGCAGCGCCACGACGAATGCGATGTGGTCGTAGCCGGTGGCGATGTGGTTGATGCCGAGCACCAGATAGCCGACGACGCTGGTGCCACTCGCCTCGGGTTTGTTCGTCGTCGCGCTGAGGTCGCCGAGCGACCAGCTCGTCTGCGCTTCCGAGAGCACCGCTTCGCGCACGCTTCCGTCCGGCAGCTCGACCCGCGCGAAGTGAAGGTGCGACGGTGCGACGTCGAGCAGCAGCGTGCTCGAGATCACCGGCGCTCCGGGGTCCGGACACTTCAGCGGCCACTCGTAGACGATCCAGCCTTCGGGCGCCGCGACCGGAGAAGGATCCACGGACGGTGTGCACGGCTGCCCGTGACTCGAAAGGCGAACGCGTTCTGCGAGCAGCCCGATCACCGTCTGCTGCGTATCGGGCTCGAGCACCGGGTCGAGCGCGAGTCGCGTCAGTTCGAGACGCGGGATGCGGACGCGCACCAGAGCGCCGTCGCCGGTCACTTTCCAGCTCGAGTACGAGAGACTGCGACCGTGGGCGTTCGCGGAGTAGGGGGTGAGCACACACAGCACTGCGCATGTCGCCAGCAACCGCTGCACGGCGCGCTTCAAGGCAGCGATCCCGCGAGGTTGATGGCGGCGCGGCGTCGCAGCTCGTCGAGATAGGTACGCAGGGCTTCGTCGCCCGCGCGACGGCGCCACTCCGCGCGCACCTCGTTCTCCACTTCCGTCAGATCCGGCACGCGATTCGGCTCGCGCGCGACGAGCCGCAGCACCTGATAGCCACCGGCCGCACGTACCGGATCGGAGACCCCGCCCGGTGCCAGCGCCGCTGCCGCTTCGACGGCCGCAGGTCCCAGGTACTCGCGCAGCTTCGCGGCCGGCAGCGGTGCATCCGGGAGCTTCGCCACGGGCCCGTCGCCAACCGCCTGTTGCAGTGCAGCCGCAGTGGCGCCATCGCGCCACCGCGTAGTGACCTCGCGCGCGTGGCCGAGCGCGGCGCCGTCGGCGTCGTCGTTGGCGCGCACGAAGACCTGTTCCACGTGCAGACGTCCGGGGCGCGCGAAGTAGTCGCGGTTGGCGTCGAAGAACACGCGAACCTCCTCCGCATCCGGCTCGCGCTGGCCGGCATCGGCCGTGACCGACTCGATCACCGCCGTCACCAGGTCGCCGCGCACGCGGCGATCCTGACGCGCCAGTCCCAGGTCCAGCGCATGTTGGACCAGCAACTCCTCGTCGACGAGGCGATCGAGTACGTGTCGCTTGTCGGCGTCGTCGATCGGGCTGCGACTGTCGGTGGCAAGCGCTTCGACGGCACGTTCGTAGTCGGCGCGTCGCACCGCGGTTCCATTCACCGACGCGACGGCGCCGTCCGGAAGCTCGCTCGCCGTGCGTGTCTGTGCGAGCAGGCCCGCTGCCGCCGCGGCGAGCCCCAGCAGCGCTCCGAGGCTGAGCAGCGCGATCGGGCGCCGATCGTTCAAACGCTCGCCTTCGTTGCGGCGATGAATGCGACCACTGCGCGCGCGAGCTCTTCGCCGCAGTCTTCCTGCAGGAAGTGGCCGCCGCCCACGATCGTCAGATGTTGCTGTCCGCGCGCGCCCGGAATGCGCTGCTGCAACGGCGCGTCGCTCCCTCGCGTCACCGGGTCGCCATCGCTGAATGCGGTGAGAAAGGGTTTCTCGAAGCGTTCGAGTCCCTGCCACGCTGCGCGGTTCGCGGGCGCCGCCGGATCGTCGGGGGCGATCGGCACGAGAAGCGGGAACTGCCGCGCGCCCGATTTGTACGACTCGTCGGGGAAGGGTGCGTCGTAGGCCGCGACGACCGCGGGCGACAGCTCCGTTCGTGTCGCGCCCTGCAGGATCTGCCCCGCCGGGAACACCGGGACCTTCTGCGAGAACGCGCGCCAGGCCAGGAACGCCTCACTCGGCGAGCCATCGCCGATCGGCAGGAACGTGTTCGCAGCGACGACGCGTGCAAAGCGATCCGGTGTCTCGCCGACGAGTCGCAATCCGAGCAGGCCGCCCCAGTCCTGGCAGACGAGCGTGATGCGCCACAGATCGAGCGCCTCGATCGTGGCGCGCAGCCAATCGATATGTCTCTGGTAGGTGTAATCGCCGCGCTCGCTCGGCTTGTCCGAGCGACCGAAGCCGACGAGATCCGGCGCCACGACGCGATGTCCCGCCGCGACGAGCACGGGAATCATCTTGCGATAGAGGTACGACCACGACGGTTCCCCGTGCAGGCACAAGACGGGGTCGGTATCTGCCGGTCCTTCGTCCAGATGATGCACACGCAGCCGCGCGCCGTCGCCCGAGGGGATCTCGATGTAGTGGGGCGGGAATGGGAAGCCGGCGAGATTCGCGAAGCGTTCATCGGGCGTGCGGAGGATCTGCAAGGCGATTCCCTTCGGATGCTGGGGGAGGCCAACGACTCTAGTCGAGCCGAGGGCCACCTTCGATGGCCGCCCGCGTGCCGCGCACCTTCAAGCCCGCCGCGCGGTAGACGGCGTCGATCACGCGCATGTTGGCGATCGCGTCGTCTGGGCCCGTCG